>Ga0136636_10002644_pt1 | contig 10695 bp, 12 predicted proteins | sample AntDrymUQ8522106_2_FD_104653 | JGI IMG/M metagenome (GOLD analysis project Ga0136636, IMG submission 104653) | Polar desert sand microbial communities from Dry Valleys, Antarctica - metaG UQ852 (21.06) | ecosystem: Environmental > Terrestrial > Soil > Desert | place: Antarctica: Dry Valley... | reverse complement strand
TCGCCTACTGCCTTATGACCAACCACATCCACCTCGTCGCTGTTCCGATGGCGGAAGACGGATTGCAAAGGGTACTCAAGCCGCTACACATGCGCTACGCACAGCGCTTCAATCGTGCCCATGATCCGACTAAAGGGGACGCTACCCTTTAAAGCCATACTAACCTTCTGAAATGCCTGGATTATCTAGAACAGTATTCGAACAATATGGGGTCAGACCACGGTTTCGACTGCTTGCTACGGTCAACCCTGAAAAACAGCCAAAAACCGTGGTTTGTCCCGGTTACTACGATAAAGCCGCGCAGCGTCCCTGAGCTTGGACGTTGGGCCTCACGTGCCGCAAACTGACAATTTTGCCGAGGTTGCATTCTGGTATCCGACTGGATACACTTAGCCACATGAACACCTTTCACAGCTCAGATGAATTTGACGCTTAGCTTGCGGCATTGAAGGACAAGATAGGCCGTGCTCGCATCGCTCTTCGCGTCCGCTCTGCCGAGCATGGCAACTTTGGAGACTGTGAACCCGTCGGCGAGGGCGTTTCGGAAATGCGCATTCATTTCGGTCCTGGCTATCGCGACTATTTCACCCGTCGTGGTGAGGTGCTCTATCTGCTTCTGTTGGGCGGCAACAAGTCCTCGCAGAAGCGCGACATTAAACGCGCCATTGAGATGGCGCGGAGTTTGGATAAGGAGTAAACCATGGCCAAATTTTCCCCATTTGACGCTGCCGATTATCTCGACGATGAAGAAACCATCTCGGAATACATTACTGCTGCACTTGAAGATTCCAACCCTGATGTGTTTCTAACCGCCGTGCGCGATGTGGCTCGCGCTCGTGGCATGGCGCAACTCGCCAAAGATGCAGGCCTTGGGCGTGAAAGTCTCTACAAAGCTCTTACGCCCGGCGCAAAGCCACGCTATGACACAATGCTTAAGCTACTTCATGCTCTTGGCGTGAAACTCTCCGCTTCTCCTGTTCATTCATGAGTTGAAAAACATGGGGTCAGACTCGGTATAATTTTTATGTCGAGTCTGACCCCATATTGGTTTCTAAAGAGAAACGGTGTCGGTAATCCGCTTATATTTGATGTCGATATGATCGGGGCCTTCCCCGACAAGATTTAAGGAGAACTACCATGTTCGCAAAAATGTTAGCCGTGAAACAAGACTCCCTCAACGATGTGCCTCCGGGGTACGTGGTAAAGAACCAGTGTTTTGGGTGCCAGTGGTTCCACAAGGAAGCGGGGGTCACTTGTGACGCGTTCCCCAAAGGGATTCCCCTGATCATCCTTTTGGGGGAGCGGGATCACTCGGTCCCCTTCTCCCTCGATGGGGTTGATGATGGTGGCCTTGTCTTCCTCCCCGCAGCGTAATTTGACAAACTCTAAAAACCTGTTAATACAACCACATCAGCAAAAGGAGGTTTCAAATGACTACGCAAAAGAAAATTGAAGTGAATCTCGCAGATTTAACCTACATCGACGAGGAAAAAGACTTGGCTTCCTCATTAGAGGATGAATTTCGCTACTGGTTAGAGGACGAGGTGGCTCCGGCCACGGTGGAGGATGAGGACATGCGTGCCGAGTACCTCGCGTTCCTGACGAAGGGTGGCTATGACATCCCTGCGTAACGTACTTTTGAAAAACATGGGGTCAGACTCGGTATAATTTTTATGTCGAGTCTGACCCCATATTGGTTCTTCTTGGTTCTGTAGTCGCTTTGATTATCAGCAGAGAGCCGGCAACTCGGCATTCAGACTGCTGAAAGCACTTCAATCCAGAGCCCATATTCATTCTCTCGGGTGCACCAAAAACAAATGATGAAGCCACCGTTATGGTGGCTTCATTGTTTTCCGAAAGCCTAAAACTGTTTGACCTCGATATTCAGTGTCTGAATCCGGTAGGCGATTTGTCTCGGCGTCATGCCGAGGATACGGGCCGCTTTGGCTTGAACCCAGCCGGCCTGTTCCAGCGCACCGATCACCCGTTCTTTTTCTGACAAATTGGGGTCGCCGATATCAATTTCGGAATTTGGGCTAAAAACCGGGTTGACCGTAGCATTGACCATCCGCTGCGGCTTTGCTGGGCTGCGTTCGCGACTACTTGGGAAGCGGATCAGGTCGACATCGATCGCGCCATCTTCGGAAAGAACCGCAGCGCGTTCCAGACAGTTTTCCAGTTCACGGACATTGCCCGGCCATTCGTGGTTAGCCAGACGGCGCTGGGCCATGTCGGTGAGGTTAAGTTTGCGCTTTTGGTCCGTGCCAATTTTGTTGAGTAAATGGCGGGCAATTTCCGGGATATCTTCAATCCGCTCGCGCAATGGCGGCAGGAAAATCGGCATGACGTTTAGCCGGTAGAACAAGTCTTCGCGGAAATCGCCCATGTCGACGGCGGTTTCGAGATCGCGGTGGGTTGCGGCAATAATCCTGACATCGACCTTGATGGTGCGGCTGCCGCCGACTCGTTCGAACTCACCTTCCTGCAGGATGCGCAACATCTTCGCCTGGAAGGCAGAGGACACTTCGCCGATTTCATCGAGAAACAGGGTGCCGCCGTGAGCTTGCTCGAAACGTCCCTTGCGGGCTTCGACCGCGCCGGTGAAGGCACCGCGCTCATGGCCGAAGAGTTCCGACTCCAGCAGGTTTTCCGGCAGGGCCGCGCAGTTGAGCTTGACCAGCGCATTACGGGCGCGGGGCGAGTTGTAGTGAATGGCGTTGGCGATGAGTTCCTTGCCGGTGCCCGTTTCGCCGCGAATTAACACGGTGGTGTTCCACTTGGCGACCATCCGCGCCTGATCGAAAACCCGGCGCATAACCGCCGAGCGACCGACCACACTGTCGAAACCAAACTGGTGGCGAACGGTGCGGCGCAGCGAGTCACGCTCTTCAACCAGGGTCGATTTCTCCTGTTCAACGTCGAGCGCCAGACGCAGGCTTTGGCCGATCAGGTTGGCGACCATTTCGACAAATTGGGTACGCTCTTCGAGCAGGCCGTCCTCTTCGAATTCCGGCTGGACAGCCAGCACCCCTTGCAAATTACCGCCGACTTTGATCGGCACGGCGATGAAGGGCAGTTCCGCCCGGTAGATGCCGAGGCGGTTAAGAAATCGGGGTTCGTCGGCAACGCGAACCAGCTTGATTGTGCGTTGCTTCTCCAACACCAGGCCAAGAACACCCTCGCCCGGCTGGTACTGGACAGCAACTAGCCCCGGCCCGTCCGGATTGTGCAGGGCATGCGAAGTCAGGTTGCCACTTTGCGGATTGACGACGCTGATCATGCCCCGGCACAGCCCCGCTTCATCGTGCAGAACACGCAGTACGTCTTGCAGACTTTCATTAAAAGCCAATGACCGGCTGAGCACCCGGCTGACGGCGTAGAGCGCCGAGAGCAGGAGAATGTTCAGTTCATGCGTGCGACAGTAGCCACCGACGGGCGGACAGTCGGCAGCGAGTTTATGGATAGGGTGTTCGTGCATGCTGTTCTCGCTATTTTTTATTAGATCGGGTCGCCATCGAGACGGAACTCGACGATGACGGCGCAGCCACCACTTGCACTTTGCTCAAAATCAATGACTCCACCATGGTCGGCCACCACTTGCTGGGCGCGCGACAAGCCGGTACCGACATGGCGCCCACTACCGTTTTTGGTGGTGAAAAATGGCTCAAAAACCTTGTGCTGCCACTCGTTAGGAATGCCGGGACCGCTATCGATCAGGGAAATCACGATGTGTTCGCGGTTGACCGCACTGGAAATACTGAGCTCGCGACGTTTCCAGCCTTTGAAATTCATCGCCTCAACGGCATTGTCGACCAGCGCCTTGAACAGCATGCGCAGTTGCAACGGCCGGCCGAGGATGGTGGGTAGGGTTGCCGCCGGTTGCCAATCGACCATAACGCCGGCAGCGAGCAGACGTGGCGTGCTGACTTCCAGCACGTCACGCAGGATTTCATTGAGATTGACCCCGACGACAATCTCCTGCGGGCTTTGCGGGATAACCTGACGCAAGGTTTCGAGATGCTCCCGGCTGATGCTTAGCGCCTGCTGCAGGGCAGCGGCGGCGGCCGGATCACGGCGCTGCAGGACCGAGGCGGCCGAAGCCATCACATTCATCGGCTCTTCCAGCCGGAAGATGGCCGCTGACAGGCCTTCTCGGATCGCCGCCGTGCGCTCCTCTTCGGCCAGTACGGCTTGCAGCCCGGCGGTGCGAGCGCGCTCCTGTTCATCACGCAGGTTGGTAATGTCGGCAACGACGACTAACAAACCCGGTTGGCCGGCGCCGCAAAAATAGCTGTCGGCGCAGTCGCTTTGCATTTCAATGACCGATGTTGTGACGGATAGCCAACGGGCACGCCCGGCCGGGCGATCAATTCGGGCTTCCCGGTTGGCGAAAACACACTGTTCCGGCTGGTGAGCCAAAGCTTCCCGCCATGACAGAAACAGGCTGTCGAGCAGAGAGTGAGCCGGTTCCTTGACCCCGAGGTCAGTTACCAGCTTTTTGTATTCCTGGTTGTCGAGGATGATTCGACCACTCGGGTCGAGTAAGGCAAAGGCCATCGGCGCGGCATCGACGACCGACTCGATCAAATTTTTCTGGTTGCGAACCAAGCGCTCAAGGCGATGCAATTCGGTCACATTGCGGTGCATCCCGAGAAAGTGCGTTGTTTTGCCACTGGCATCAATCACCGGCGAAATGCTCAGCTCGGCAAGATAGATCTCGCCATCCTTGCGCCGATTCAGCAACTTTCCTGACCACGGGCGCTGGGCTGAAAGCTCGGCCCACATCGCGGCGTAGAGCTCTAATGAATTGTTCAGATTGGAAAGAACAGACTCATTTTTGCCGAAGATTTCTTGACGGCTGTAGCCCGTGACACGGGTAAAGGCCTCGTTGGCAAACAAAATATTCGCCTTATCGTCGGTAATTGAAATCGCCAAATCTGTCTGATTCACGGCTTGACGATAGACCTCAGGGGGGAGAGCGGTTTCCGCCGCAGATTGAGCGCGGGTTTGAGCAAGCGTTACAGCCGACATGGTGAGTCTCCGGTATCGATGTTTTCACAATCAATTAGCAGGTTCCGTGCCGTGGCATTGGACAACGACTACTTGGGGCTGGCTGGCAAGGTTTCGGGGCAAACGCGACGAAATGTCTGTCGGCTTCACGACATTTGTTTGTACAAAATTGACCCGTTTTGGTGCGTTGACCGCAGAAGCGCACGCTGACGGGGTTTGCCGGCATCTTTTTTCTTTGGCACGGCTTGTGCAGTAGAGCTATCAGAAAACCTGAAAGCTGAAAGCTGAAAGCCATGAGCGAAATCATCCTGCTGCTGCTCTCCACCGCCTTGGTCAACAACGTGGTGCTGATCAAATTTCTCGGCCTCTGTCCGGTGATGGGCGTCTCGAAGAGCGTCGACAGCGCCCTCGGCATGGGCCTTGCCACCACCTTCGTCATCACCTTGGCGGCCGGCGCTTCTTGGATGCTCGACAACTGGTTGCTGACACCGTTCGGCTTGGGCTATCTGCGCATCCTGACCTTCATTTTGGTCATCGCCGCCGTCGTCCAATTTACCGAGATGTTCATCAAGAAGGCCAGCCCCGGCCTCTACCAATCGCTTGGGATATATCTGCCGCTGATCACCACCAACTGTGCTGTGCTTGGCGTCGCCCTGCTCAATGTTGAGCAAAAACTCAGTCTGTTCAAGAGCCTGCTTTACGGCTTCGGCTCGGCGCTCGGCTTCACCATTGTCCTGCTCATTTTTGCCGGCCTGCGCGAACGGGTGGCGCTGGCCCGCGTGCCGGTCGCCTTCGCCGGTTCGCCGATTGCCTTTATCACCATCAGCCTGCTTGCCCTGGCTTTCATGGGCTTCTCGGGCCTCAACATTTAAGGAGGAATGTTCATGATCGCCGCCATCCTCAGCCTGACCGTTCTCGGTGCCCTCCTCGGCATCATCCTCGGCGTGGCCAACAAATTCCTGCAAGTTGAAGGCAATCCGCTGGTCGATGAACTGATCACCATGATGCCTGGCTCCAACTGCGGCCAGTGCGGCTTCCCCGGCTGTTCCGGGGCGGCAACGGCGATTATTAAAGGGAGCGCCCCGCCGACCTGCTGCCCGCCGGGTGGCAAAACGCTGGCGACGGCGATTGCGGCAAAGCTGGGCCTCACCGTCGATCTCTCGGCGCTATCCGACGAGGGGCCAAAAATCGCAACGATTGCTGAAGAACTGTGCATTGGCTGCTGCCGTTGCAGCAAGGTCTGCCCGACCGACGCCATTCTCGGCGCCGCCAAACAGATCCACAACGTGCTGCGCGAAGCCTGTACCGGCTGTTCAAGCTGCATTGAAAAATGCCCGACCGAAGCGCTGGCCATGCGGCCGGTGCCGGTCACCCTGCAACATTGGGTCATGCCCAAACCTTTGGCGGCGTGAGGACAAAATGGGCTTGATGAATATTTTCCAGCACCTCCTTGGCGACAGTTGGGGCGTGCATCCCGATGACCACAAGCGGCCGGCAGCCGATGCGCCAGTGCGCGTCATGCCGGTTCCAGCCAAGCTGTATTTGCCGCTGCAGCAGCATCTCGGCGGCGCGGCGCGGCCGGTGGTTCTGGTTGGCCAAAAGGTCAAGAAAGGCGAATTGCTGGCCGAGGCCACCGGCATGGTTTCCGCCCCCTTGCATGCGCCAACCTCCGGCACGGTGATCGCCGTGAGCGAAATAACGGCACCGCACCCTTCCGGCCTGACCTTGGCGGCGATCATTCTCGAAGCCGATGGCGCCGACGAATGGATTGAACTACATGGCTGCGCCGACCCCTTTGCCTTAAGCCCGGCCGAAATCGGCCAGCGCGTCGCGGCGGCCGGCGTCGTCGGCCTCGGCGGCGCGGCCTTTCCATCCGCCGTCAAGTTGATCGGTGCCGCGCGCGCTGAGGTCGCCACCTTGGTAATGAACGGCGGCGAATGCGAACCTTACCTTTCCTGCGATGATCGCCTGATGCGCGATGCCGCCGAGGGCATCGTCGACGGTATCCGCATCATGTTGCATGCCAGCGGAGCCGGCGTCGCACTGGTTGGCATCGAGGACAACAAGCCGGAAGCCATCGCCGCCATGCAGGCTGCGGCGGCGCCTTTTTCCACGGTACAGATTCGCCCGGTGCCGGCGCGTTACCCGATGGGTTCGGAGAGGCAGCTGATTCAGGCCTTGACCGGCATCGAAGTACCGGCTGATGGTCGACCGGCCGATATCGGCGTCATCGTTCATAACGTCGGTACGGCGCTGGCCTTGCGTGCTGCCGTGCGCGAAGGCAAGCCGCTGATTTCGCGGTTGATCACGGTGAATGGTCATTGCGCCAGTCAGCCAGGGAATATCGAAGTCCGCATCGGCACACTGGCCGAAGAGGTGATTGCCTTTGCCGGTGGTTTAAAGGGTGACGGCCTCGGTCTGGCCCGGCGGGTCATGGGCGGCCCGATGATGGGCCTGCAGATTCCGCACTGGCGGGTGCCTGTGGTCAAGGGCACCAGCGGCATTCTGGCGCTTGATGCGGCCGAGGTCGCCGAGGCTGAACCAGACCCGTGCATCCGCTGCGGCAGTTGTGTCAAAGCTTGCCCGATGGGGTTGTTACCGCTCGAAATGAGCGCCCGCATCCGTAATGAAGTCTATAGCGAAGCAATCGACCTTGGTCTGAAGGACTGCATCGCCTGCGGTTGCTGCGCCTACGTCTGCCCGTCAAAAATTCCGCTGGTGCAGTATTTCGTCCATGCCAAGGGCGAACTGGCGGCGCAGGATCGCGCCAAGCTGCGCGGCGACGCGACCAAGAAAATGGCATTGCAGCGGCAGGAAAGACTGGACCGCGAAGCCCGGGAAAAAGTCGAAGCTGCAGCCAAACGCAAGGCGGAGCGGGAAGCTGCTGCAGTTGCCAAGGCGGCTGCGGCTACTTCGGTTTCTGCGGTGCAGGAGGTGGTATGAGTTTGGGGCTTATTCAAGCTTGGTGCTGCGTGATTAAAGCTTGGGTTTCCGCCTTGCTGGCGGTTGATGCTCAGCGCCTCTCAAGGGGCCCGAAAAACGTCTCGCGACGAACCGACAGCCCAATTTCTGACTTCTACGGTCAACCGGAAAATAAGCCCAAAATTGAAATAACCTCGTCATTCCCGCGTAGGCGGGAATCCAGCGGAGGCTTGGATTCCCGCCTACGCAGGAATGACGGCGCCACTGTTAAACCACGGATCGTTTCACCGGGCCCCTTGGAAGGTGCCGAGCAACGCAGGAATGCCGGGGGCTTTCGGCTGGCGTTGTTTGAGCCGCAGGCGAGTTTCGCCAGCCGCCCGGCGTTTCGAGTAGCGCAGGGAACCGGCGCAGCCGGCACCGACCCAGGGGTCGCCTTTTCTTTGGCTACTTTCTTTTGGCGAAGCAAAAGAAAGTACGCCCGCCAGCAAGGCGGAAACCCAAGCCTATCGAAGCCGCGAGCAAGCAGGAGTTCACCGCTCGCCCAGAACCAAAAAAAAGGAGAATCCGCATGTCCCCGGCCACACTAACCGCTCAACCGGTCGCCTCACCACACGCCCACGGCGGCAACTCGGTGGCGCGGACCATGTTCCGGGTCAAGATGGCCCTGGTTCCGGCCACCTTGTTCGGCTTCTGGTTGTTTGGCTGGCCGGCCTTCTTCCTCTGGCTGCTGACCATTCTTTCCTGCCTGGCCTTCGAAGCACTGGCGCTGAAAATGATGGGTAAAACCCGCATCAAAGGCACCCTGCAGGATGGCTCGGCATTGCTCACCGGCTGGCTGCTGGCGCTTACTCTGCCGCCCTGGGCGCCGTGGTGGGTCGCAGTAGTCGGTGGCTTCATCGCCATCATCATCGGCAAACAGGTCTTTGGTGGCGTCGGGCAAAATGTTTTCAACCCAGCGATGGTGGCGCGGGTGGCCTTACTGGTTTCCTTCCCCTTGCCGCTGACCCAATGGGTAACGCCTCTGCCGCTGACCTCGCTGGCCGCCCCCGATTTTATCGATGGCCTGCGTATTTTCCTGACTAGCCTGGCGCAGCCGGATGCGATGGCCAGCGCTTCGTTGCTCGGTTACAGCAAGACCGAGTTGTCGCGCGGCATTGATCTACTTCAGGCGCTGAGCAGCAATCATGCGCCGCTGCTTTCCTGGATCGGCGCTCGTTCCGGCAGTCTGGGCGAATCGGCTTCGCTGCTCATTCTGGCCGGTGGCCTTTACCTGCTGGCCAGTCGCGTCATCACCTGGCACACCCCGCTGGCCGTGCTGGCCGGGGTGGCGATTCCGGCGGCGATTGGTCACGCTGTCGATCCGGGCCATTACCTTGATGTGTCGACCCACCTGCTGTCCGGTGCGGTCATGCTCGGCGCCTTCTTCATTGCCACCGATTACGTTACCTCGCCCAATACCGGTGCCGGGCAAATCATTTTCGGGCTGGGCATCGGCGGCCTGACCTGGATCATTCGTACCTACGGCGGCTATCCGGAAGGGATGGCTTTTGCCGTGTTGCTGATGAATGCGCTGACGCCGGTGATCGACCGCTTCGTCAAGCCGCGCATTCTCGGTCGTGACCGCAAGGGTAAGCCGCTGGATATTCCCGAAGTAAAGGGAGCCTGAAATGAATTTTGCATCCTTCCGCGAAAAGATGGCTTACCAGCCGATTTTGCTCGGCACCTTTGCCCTGCTCGCCAGTGGCGCGCTGGCCTGGGCCTCGAATGCCACCGGCGACGCCATTGCCGCCGCCGAAGCCAAGGATCTGCGCGATTCGTTGGCTGAAGTGCTGCCGCAAGGCATGGCCGACAACGATTTTCTGAAAGATACGGTGGACCTGGAAAAAGGCGGAAAAACACTAACCATCTACCGGGCAAGAAAGGACGGCGTCGTCAAGGCAGCGCTGTTCAAGGTCGCCGAGCGCGGCTATGCCGGTGAAATTCAGCTACTGATGGCGGTTGATAGCGAAGGCCGGACGCTCGGGGTGCGGGTGCTAAAACACGCCGAAACGCCTGGCCTCGGCGACAAGATCGAGATCAGGAAGGACAAGTGGATCAAAGGTTTCGACGGCAAGTCGCTGGATGACCCGACACCGGAAAAATGGGGTGTCAAGAAAGATGGCGGCATTTTCGACCAGTTTGCCGGGGCAACGATTACGCCGCGTGCCGTCGTCAAAGCCGTCAAGGGCGGGCTGGCGTTTTTCGCCGAACACCGCAAGGAAATCCTGGGAGAGAAATCATGAGCGACACCCTGAAAGAAGCCCCCTTGGGGGACAACTACGGCAGCATCATGAAGGAAGGTCTGTGGAACCAGAACGTGGTGTTCTCGCAAATGCTCGCGCTATGCCCGACCATGGCGGTGACGACCAGCGGCACCAACGGCCTCGGCATGGGGCTGGCGACCACGGCAGTGCTCGTCGTGTCCAATATTCTGGTTTCAATGATTCGCCACACGGTGAGTTCGCAGGTACGCATTCCGGTTTTCGTTGTGCTGATTGCGACGCTGGTGACGGTGGTCGACATGGCGATGAATGCCTGGCTGCACGATCTCTACAAGGTGCTCGGCCTGTTCATTGCGTTAATCGTCGTCAATTGCGCCATTCTCGGCCGGGCTGAAGCCTTTGCCGTCAAGAACGGTGTTGTCGCCTCGGCGGTGGATGGTCTGGCGATGGGCCTCGGCTTTACCGGGGCGCTGACTTTCATCGGCCTGATCCGCGAGTTTCT
>Ga0136636_10002643_pt1 | contig 10695 bp, 9 predicted proteins | sample AntDrymUQ8522106_2_FD_104653 | JGI IMG/M metagenome (GOLD analysis project Ga0136636, IMG submission 104653) | Polar desert sand microbial communities from Dry Valleys, Antarctica - metaG UQ852 (21.06) | ecosystem: Environmental > Terrestrial > Soil > Desert | place: Antarctica: Dry Valley... | reverse complement strand
TTCATATCGATGGCCCGGATTTCCTTGGACGATGCTGCTGAAATGGGTCGAACACCCTGCACCGTAATTTCGTCCAACCCAATTACAGATTCTTCAAGATTGATCGTGATAGTATCCATACTATTTTCTTTGATGTCGACATTTCGAATAACGGTTTTATATCCCAGCGAAGAAAAAACCAAATCGTAGGTGCCGATTTGAATGTTTCGAAGTTCAAATTTTCCGTTCAAATCAGATCCGGTACCGATCAACGAATTTCTGATCTGGACGTTTACTCCAATTAGCGGGATTCCGGTTTTTGTATCGAATACAGTTCCGCAGATACTTCCGGCATTATGTGCGTGTAATGAAAGTGTAAAGAATGAAAAAAGAAGCAAAAGAAGATTTCTCATGTAAAGAGTATTTAGTTGGCTTTGATTAAACGTGTTACTTTATATACTAATAGTAACACGCGCAAACCTAACAAAAATTACTCAACTTTGAAATAGATCATTCAAAGAGTTTCCGGAATTATGAGCTTGCCGGGCTCATCTCAATCAGCTGCAACAAAAAAATCCGGTGCATTTCGGGCACCGGATTCAGAAAATTTGAAATTTTTACCTTATCTAATAATTCACTTTGTAATAATATCGCATGAGGTATCGTCAACATTTGAAAACTGAATATTTTTAAGACTATTCATTCGGTACCGGAACTTTATAGGTAAACGCATTTTCAATGGTTGTTTTACCAAAACGTTTTGAAGTGATTACGATATCCCCGGTTCCCGGCGTTCCTGCATTTGGATAAACAATAACTACATTTGACGATTGCATCAAGATGTGGCATACTTCGAAACCACAAATTGTTACACTGCTAATATCCCAGCCGTCACCAAAACGTGCTCCGCTAATTTGAACATAGTATTCATCATCTTCGCAGGCACCCAGATAACTTCCAGACGAAGGCTTTACCTTTATTTGAGAAAATTTATTCTTAAAAGGAATATTATCTCCCGAAAGGCCAATAATCGAGGCTTGCGCTTCAGTCGTATTGGTATTCAATGATATATCATTAAATATCTCAACAAAATAATCGTCACCCTCCAATGTGTTAATTCCTGTACTATCAACCTTATTTACTGGTTCAATTGCTATTGCCATACTTGAATTCTGGCTTACTGTCCAAAAGATGCAACTCAGCAAACATGAAAGAATAAGTCGGTTCATACCTCTATTTTTATCTTTTATTTCAAATCACTATTCAGTGATTAATTAACACAATAAAAATATGAAACAAACAAGAACATAATTGTAGGAAGACGCTGAAATTGATGTAGGAATTTTCCTACAATAAACAGTTGCGATAATTGTAAATGAAAGCAATACCCCTTGGGCAAAAGGCACAGATGAATCCTGAAAATTTGCAACAATACCTAGATTAGCTTATTTTCCAAACAGTATCTGGCAAGCTCGGTATTTCTGCTTAATTCCATTTTTTCCATGATTCGGCTTCGGTAAGTACTAACTGTTTTAACCGAGATGCAGAGTTCATTTCCAATTTCCTGAAGTGATTTTCCGTTTGCAAGTTGGATCATAATTTCAAATTCACGCCCCGAAAGAATATCGTGTTTTCGCTGGTACGGATCTTTGTCAAGATTAATTGCCAGACTTTCGGCAAGCGAATGCGAAATATATTTACCGCCAGCAGATACTTTCTTTACGGCAGCCAATAGTTCTTCAGAAGCTGTATTTTTAGTCAGATAACCCGATGCACCAAGCTTTAGAGCACGAATGGCATATTGTTCCTGAGGAAGCATACTTAGCATCAATACATTTACTAAAGGCCATTTAGTTTTGACCAATTGAAGCACTTCAAGTCCGTTCTTGTCCGGAAGCGAAATGTCGAGTAAAAGAATATCGAAAACTTCACTATGTAACAGTTTTATAGCTTCCGCACCATCTCCTGCTTCACGGATTATGAGCAAATCCTCAAGTTGTTGAAGAATCTGCCGGAGACCTTCTCGGACAATCTTATGATCATCACAAATTAAAACCTTCATAAGTCCATTTTTTATCTAAAGGAAATGTAAGGTGAATTATTGTACCTTCACCATTCGTGCTATAAATATTGCATGATCCGGCCAACGAAATTGCCCGTTCTTTCATCCCAATTATACCAAATGACTTTTTAGAATTCAAACCTTCTTCTTTAATTCCAACGCCGTTATCAGAAATCTTAAACTGAATAATCCCGTTGTCGTTACTAAAACTGATCTCAACCCGGTTTGCTTGTGAATGTCGTGCAATATTGGTAAGTGATTCCTGCAAAATTCTGAAAACAGTCAGAGAATCATCCGGAGATAATTGAATCTCAGAATCCATATCAAGGTATATCTCGATTCCGCTTCGTTGCGAAAATTCTTTGGTATACCATTTGATTGCAGCCTCAAGACCCAAATCATCAATAATATCTGGTCTAAGCTGAGAAGTGAGCCGCTGAACCGTCTTAATAGTTTCGCCGACAAGATCTGAAGCCTTTAATATTCTTAATGTTAGATCATGATCTGCAACACGTTGTTTGATAATTCCCAGATCCATTTTAACCGCGGTAAGAGCCTGTCCTAAATCATCATGAAGCTCTCTGGCCATTGCTTTCCGTTCGCTTTCTCTGGACTTCTCCACATATTTAGAGAGTTGCTGCAATTGATTAAGCGAACTTTTTAAATCCTCTTCTATTTTTTTTCGGGAGGTAATGTCTTTGATGAAAGCAAGGATCCGATTTTCATCCAATACGACAGCATTTAATGACCACCATCGAGTAGATCCGTTCTTATGAATGTATGATAAATCAGCTTTAAAAATGCCGCCTAGCGGGGATTTTTTAAATTGTATTTTCATTTCTTCCTGCGATTCTACATGGAGTATATCAAGAACCGACATTCGTAATAGCTCATTTTTTGAATAGCCTGTTATCCTGCATCCAGCGTCATTAACTTCCAAAAAATGGCCACTTTCATTCGTAACAAAAACACCATCCGGAGCATGATCAATATAATTTCGATACTTTTCCTCACTCATTCTCAGTGAAATATTGCTTTCTGTCAAATCATCGGTGTATTTTCCAAGTTCTACTGCATTCCTGAAAATGGTTTGTTTCTGATCAAAAAGATCAATAAATACCCTGATTTTACTGAGCAAAATTTGACGGTTCAATGGTTTAAAGATATAATCTACTGCTCCGGAATCATACCCTTTGGAAACATCAGCTTCGTTGAAATATTCAGCTGTCAGAAAAATAACCGGCACTTTATCTCCCGTTCTTTCTTCATTTAGCTTCATAGCTAGTTCATAGCCATCCATTTCAGGCATCCTAACATCAATAATTGCCAAAGCCAGTTCAACCCCCCGGGTTTTTTCCAGAGCTTCGACACCCGAAAGAGCCTTAATCAGATTAACCTTAACCTGGCGGGTAATAGCCTCTAACAGAGATAGATTTTCCTTTATGTCATCAACTATTAGAAGGTTTGGAAGTAGATCCATGGGATAATACTACAGCATTGCAAACAGTTTTTTCATGCTCACTTCTCCTGAAATGAGGCTTTTCAGATCGCTGATTTTAACACGGTCCTGAAGCATGGTGTCGCGGTAACGAATGGTAACAGTTTCGTCTTCGAGGGTGACATGATCAACCGTCACACAGAACGGAGTACCAATGGCATCCTGACGGCGGTAACGTTTACCGATCGAGTCTTTTTCGTCGTACTGGCAATTGAAATCAAATTTCAGATCGTCGATAATTTCGCGGGCTTTTTCGGCCAGACCGTCCTTTTTCATCAATGGCAGAACGGCCAGTTTTACCGGAGCCAATGGCACCGGAATGCGCAGTACCACACGAATATCTTTTTTGCCGTCTTCACTAACCATTTCTTCTTCGGCATACGAAGCAGCCATTATTTGCAGGAACATGCGGTCGACCCCAATCGAAGTTTCAACCACGAAAGGAACATACGATTCGTTCAGTTCAGGATCAAAATAGGTGATCTTTTTTCCGGAGAATTTCTGATGTTGAGACAAGTCGAAATCGGTACGCGAATGAATTCCTTCCACTTCCTTAAACCCGAATGGGAAACGGTATTCCACGTCAACCGCGGCATTGGCATAATGCGCCAACTTATCGTGTTCGTGGAAACGGTAGTTTTCCTGACCAAATCCAAGTGCCTGATGCCAGTTCATGCGAGTCTGTTTCCATTTCTGAAACCATTCCAATTCGCTTCCCGGACGGACAAAAAACTGCAATTCCATCTGTTCGAATTCGCGCATACGGAAAATAAACTGACGGGCCACAATCTCGTTACGGAAAGCTTTTCCGATCTGAGCGATACCAAACGGAATCTTCATGCGACCGGTTTTCTGCACGTTCAGGTAATTCACAAAAATTCCCTGGGCAGTTTCCGGACGAAGGTAAATTTTCAGTGCGCCATCGGCGGTCGAGCCCATTTCGGTCGAGAACATCAGGTTAAACTGACGAACATCGGTCCAGTTGCGGGTTCCGGAAACAGGGCATACAATTTCCTGATCGATAATGATTTGTTTCACTTCGTCCAGATTACTGTCGTTCAGAGCTTTTACAAAACGGGCTTTCAGTTCATCCCATTTTTGCTGATTCTCTAACACACGGGCATTGGTTTCGCAGAATTGTTTTTCGTCGAACGAATCTCCAAAGCGTTTTTTCGCTTTTTCAACTTCCTTTTCAATTTTATCTTCGAATTTGGCCAATTGTTCCTCAATCAAAACATCGGCACGGTATCTTTTTTTTGAATCTTTATTGTCGATCAATGGATCGTTGAAAGCATCGACATGGCCTGAAGCCTTCCAGATGGTAGGGTGCATAAAGATTGCCGAATCAATTCCAACCACATTTTCATGCAGCAAAACCATCTAATCCCACCAGTATTTTTTGATGTTGTTTTTGAGTTCAACACCGTTTTGTCCGTAATCGTATACAGCTCCCAGCCCATCGTAAATTTCACTCGACTGAAATACAAAACCATACTCTTTACAATGTGCAACGAGCTTTTTAAAAACATCTTCCTGAGCCATAATTCTATGTTTGATAATTTATATTTGATGTTGGTCGTTCCAAGTTTCAAGTTCCAAATTTCAGGCAAAACTTGGAACTTGAAAATTGGAATTTGGAACTTTGTTAGTCGACTTCCTCGAAATCAACATATTCACCTTCCGAATTTAAATTTCCGGTTTTTCGTTGCCGGTCTTTTTCGATGGTGACTTCACCTTCCTGCTTTTGTTGCGGACGTTGATACTGGTTCTGCCGTGCCTGCATATTATTGACAGCCTTTTTAACCACAATCGGGAAAAGCAACCGTCCGAGAAACTTTAATCCGTAATAGATGATTACGATGATCCCGACAGTTCGTAAAAAGCTTGTAATCGTAAGAATGACAAATAAAATCTTCATAACCATTCAGAAATTTGAGCGGCTAAAATTAGTAATTAATTGGGAAATGTCCACGATTAAATGAACACTCAAAAACTGATTCGGTGAACATTACCATTTCTTAACCTTTAACCAGCTGGTGACGTTTTGCAATCGATACATGATAGAAGTGATTTTTAATATCTACAATAAACAAAAATCCCGATCAAAAAATGAACTGGATTTTTGCTTTAAAAAATATTAGTTATCCATTCATGTCTTCCTGAAGGGCTTTATTAAAAGTAAGGGAGTCTAATTGATTCCACTTATGCAACTTTGTGATCCTTATTACTTCAAATTCCACCCCTTTCTGAATAGCCGGTTCAGCCTTGTCCAAGACTGTAATAATGTAACAATTATCTAACTCATCGGCAGTAACCAAGCAACCATTTATATCTGATGGCAGAACAAAATAAATATGTATCGCCGCTTATCTGAACGGGAAAAATGAATTCTATTTGCAATAATCCGGTCCGAGTTCAATTGGTTGCAAATTTGGGAGATTCTCATTACCGTTTGACCAGCGATTCTGCCGGAGAAAAAGGCCCGGTTGAGAATATTTAAATAGAAAAAACTAGTGTGAATAATCAACTAATAAATCGACTATGTACAAATTTACCTTTGTTGGATTGATGCTTTTAGTGTTATCATGGAATGTTACAGCACAAACTTATGTTGAAGCGCCAAACTTTAATCAATCCTTCTTATCGGGCATGGGAATTGGAGATTCAACATTTTCAAAGAAAAATGTAACCAGCTCTGATGGTGGGTTTTATACCATCATTAACGATCAATCGCTAAAATCTGCAAGCTTAAAGAATAAAGCACTTGCCGAAACCTACCATCCATTCCTAAATAATTCCGAATGGTTTTCTGTTTCGCAGGGGTTTGAAGGATACGATAACAGCGCATTTCTTACAGAAGGAGATACCATTATTAATGGTATAACCTACGCCAAGATCATTGAAAGCTGTGTGCCACTAAAAGGTGTTAATAATAACATGTATTGCACCTTGAACGGGAAGATTGGGGAATATTTTGTGAGGGAGGATGTTCCAAATAAAAGAATTTATCGATACTTCAGGGGGAAAGGCGATGTGCTTGTCTATGATTTTGGACTTGAAGTTGGGGCATCCCAGCCTCAAGACTCAAATTATCAGCTTACTACAATTGATTCAATAGAGGGTGCTGATGGCTTAAGAAAGAGATTTGTTTTTAAGAATAAAGAAAGTCATGAAATAATTTGGATTGAAGGGGTAGGAAATATCACATCTCCGTTTACTCCAGATAATGAAGTTCGGGACGGTCAAAAACTGATATGTTCGTCTCAAAATGGGGTTACCGTGTACAATTTTGTGAATTTGGATGGTATTACCTGCGATTCATTTAAAAACGTGCTTGCCAATATTGATAAAAGTTATGCACCAACAATCTCAACCTATCCAAACCCTACGAAAGGCCTTTTCAGAATAGTTTTTAATGAAAATATATCGCACCGAAAAACTATCAGGATTTTAGATCTTAATGGAAAAACCATTTCAAATGTAGGTGAATTTGAAGGGATTGGTCACATTGATATGGATATATCTGCTCTGCCGAACGGATTGTATTTCTGCATTATTAATACTGATGGACAAACTTCAAGTTTGAAAATTATTAAACAGTAGTTGAATATTCACAAGTTTCGTTTTAAACTGAAGGTAGCTAATCCTATTGTACAGATTCTTCTTTCGCCTTAAGCGCCTTTTTCCGACCAAACAGGAAGCTGACGCCAACACGGGTATTCGCAAATTCGGCTTTTGAAGGATCATGAAAGGCAATCACATTGTCGCTCACCGCATAGATTTGCAAAAAACCAGCCCGAATTCCCAATCCCAGTCCAAGGTTATTGCTTGTATTGCCAACAAACGAATAGCTTCCGGTAAGGCTCAAAAAGTTCAGGAACATCGCATTTGCCGATAAGGTTAAGGTATTCTGGCGATATCCGTCGTACATAAAAACCCGGTCGAGAATGCCGAAATTGAATTGTTTATTCAGATCATATGTTCCTCCAAGGTAAATTTTGGTAGGAATTGTCACCTCAAATGCTTCGGAACTAAATTCGCTTTTTGCCGGGCGAAAGCTATCCTTAACCTTATTGATTTCACTTTCAAATAAATCAGAAGGCTTTACATATTCATCACTGCCTTTGTCAATAGAATTCGAAAAATCGACACCTTCCCATTTTTTGCTTGAAACATGGCTCAGATTAACTGTTTTATTCTCGAAAGTAATTTTCCCAAGGTCAATGACACTAGCAGAAAAAGTGAGTTTTGGAGTGAGTTTGTATACAGCGCCTAAATCAATAGCGAGACCTTTATTGTTGCTTTCCATCAGGTAATCTTTGGTACTCGAATCATCGCTTTTCATTCCAAAAAAATATCCTTCCGAATCATACTCCACATTTAGCGGTGCCGAAAGGTTAATCTTCATGGCTGAATTCAAATTCAGGTACGAACCGTCAGCGGCTGTTTCAACGGTTAGATGCATTTGTTCTGTTTGAAGGGCAAACTTCCCGTAAAGCATCTTCGCTTTTAATCCGATGGTAAGTTTATTATTCAGCAATTGGTGCGAATAACCAAAGGAATATTCACGATACTGAAACGCATCCAAATTCAAATTTCCCAGATCCTGGGTTTTACCCATGTAGTCAGCATTTCCCTCTATCAGGAAATCTACGATACCTTTATCGAACGAGAACAGGGCCATCGCCTTTTCTGCCACCCCAAAGCTGAAGAACGAATTTTTGTTGCGAAATCCAACATACAAAATTGGCAAACTAAAATGTTGCTGAATGGTATTCGTAGAACTCAGCGCACCCCGAAATTTAACCGGATCCAAGACCAATGAATCGGCCAACATACCAGTTCCTTTGTGCATCAGATCGTCGACAGCAAATCCTGCATTAAAATCGTAGTACGCGCCAGACATTCCCGGAATACCAATTACCAGTTTACTCGAATCGTTGTGCAATGCCGGGTTCATAAAATTAGATTGCGGCATTCCTTTCATAAAATAAGTTGTTGTGCTTTCCTGAGCCCATAAATTAGAAATTGAAGACATCAAAATCAAGCTGGCAATGACTGTCTTAATATGTGCATTTTTCATATCAGCCCGATTACAGATTTAATGTTGACTTCATTACCAAATTCAATTCTATTTTGCTGGTAGAGAATATTCTTACCACCTCATTTTCTCCCAAAGGGGAAATTACAATTCCGGAGAAAACCACCGCGTTTGCTTTCCGGAGATTCTCTATTTCACTCTTATCAAGAATGAAGGAGTGCTGCGACTCCAAAGGGATGTAATTACCCGATGCATCCTTCTTTGCTGCCGAAAGCATCCGGGTTTTTTTCGATGTTCCGTATTGTTGTTTCGAAATGGTATCAATAAAAAACATCTGCATATCAAGATCCAACGGAATCCCGTTTTTGGAATTGATCAGTAATTTGGCACTCTCAACCTTATCAAAATTTTTGCCTGAAATGCCTGAAGTATCGCTAAACGACAGTGAGATGATTTGCAGTTCCATTGGTAAGTCCATAGCAATATCAACAGAAAAAGCTGACTCCGCATTAATAAAGTTGGGATTAAGTGAAGTAACCACATTCCCTTTATTAAAAGCAATTTCACCACTGTACGAAATTTTAGTGTTTGGCGGCATTGCAATGAAATTGACAATATTGGAATTTTGCTTGTTGTATTCAATCGTCCCGTTTGCAATTCCTGAGAAAATATCATTCGGAACAGGAATAATAAAGGCTGAAGGATTTCTTTCTAGGGCCTCAAAATGCCCCTGTTTACTTTTTGTAGTCATGTTTTGATTTACTTCTGCCGGAATACCATTTACAGTCATGTTCAGATTAACTTCTGCAGGAATACCAATTGAGTTATGCAGCAAAAGTGACAATGTTGGATTAGCAACTTTGAAATCTTCCCCCAGTTTGTTGAGAACTTCCAATTCAAAGTTGCCGGGATCGATTTGAATTATAGTTTTACCGAAATCACCAACAACCGATTGAAATTCAAGATCACTGATTGAAATATCCATCTTCAAAGCATCAGTTGAGGTAAAATCAACGTACCCAGCCGAGTTTTCCAACTGCACCGAATAAGAGTATGGAATTTGGTTAAAAGGGATTGCAGCATCCGAAGCAAAATTGATTTCAGCACCTGAAAGATCTATGGAAGTGACATTCCCACTCAAGGAGATATTTGCCAATATAGACGATCCACTTTTTTTGATTTCAGTCAGTGATAAATTGACATTCCCTTTCAGTTTCGTTGTATTCTTTGCTGTCAGTTTTAAAGTTCCCTTTTTCAGTATGGCTGAAAAAGCTTTCATATTAGGTTCAGGAAATACAAAACTTAATGCACCAGTTGAACCATCAACAACCTGAGATTGAATTTTCACATTTCCGCTTGAAATTTTCAGACCTTTCAGATCAAAAGTGATCCGAAGATAATCGTCCATATTAATGTTTACTGGTATAATTGATCCGGCTGTTTCAAAGGTCTTCATGCGAAATTCAATCTTATTTGAAATTTTGTGTCCGGCAAGACTAACCGATTTTTTTGAAATCACACCGGGAGCAACATTCGCAAAAGTAAAGTCAGTAATTTCCTGCTTATTGCCAGAATCAAATAAGCTACCGGTTATTGTGACCGGGACTTTAAATTTATTCTCCAGACTAAAGTCCAATGTTCCTTCATTAACCGAAACAAAAGTAAAATCGCTAATTTGTCCAAGGTCAAAAAGAACGTCAGGGCCAGGATAGGAATATGCCGGAAATGGAACAGACATTCCGCTGTATAGCCGAATGCTTTCAAGCTCACCATCCAATGTGCTTATTAATTCCGAAAGCGTAATATCCTTCTTCCTGGAAATAGTTCCGGGTGAAATATCGCCTACTGCCTTCTCTAATGAAGAAAATCGCTGCTCATTAGGCAAATTAACCAAATCGCTAAGCTTATAAGTTATCAGATTTTCCTGCCGGTATACCAGGCTTATCAATCCACCCGGACCTTTTTCCTTATTCCCTGTCCGAAACAAATCCCAACCCGTAATCGAAGCATTCCCTAAAGGAGCTACCAGAGAAGGATTTAGATTTACCTCATCTGAGAGATTACTAAAATCAAGGTTGTCCAAATTGCAACCATTCAATACTACAATCAGCAGTA
>Ga0136636_10002641_pt1 | contig 10697 bp, 5 predicted proteins | sample AntDrymUQ8522106_2_FD_104653 | JGI IMG/M metagenome (GOLD analysis project Ga0136636, IMG submission 104653) | Polar desert sand microbial communities from Dry Valleys, Antarctica - metaG UQ852 (21.06) | ecosystem: Environmental > Terrestrial > Soil > Desert | place: Antarctica: Dry Valley... | reverse complement strand
GAGTTGATTTTTGCTATTACTATTGCTTTTCTATTAATGTAAACTTAAGTATTCAGCAGTACTTTGTCTGTCAGCGCTCATGGCTTCTTGCCCAGCTTCCCAGTTTGCAGGACAAACTTCTCCTTTTTCTTGAATGTGCGTGTACGCATCAACCATACGTAAATACTCATTTACATTACGACCTAACGGCATATCATTTACACTTTCGTGGAAAATTTTTCCAGTTTCATCGATAAGGTAAGTAGCTCTGTACGTAACATTAGATCCTTCAATGATGATAGAATCAGTTTCTTCGCTGTAACCAGTTGATTCAATATCGAGGATTCCTAAAATATTAGATAAGTTTCTGTTAGTATCAGCAAGAATAGGGTAGGTAACCCCTTCAATTCCACCATTATTTTTTGCGGTATTTAACCAAGCAAAATGTACTTCGTTAGTATCACAAGATGCACCTATAACTAGTGTATTTCTTTTTTCGAATTCTGGTAAAGCAGCTTGAAACGCATGTAATTCGGTTGGACAAACAAATGTGAAATCTTTTGGGTACCAAAACAAAAGTACTTTTTTGTTGTTGTTTGTTGCTTCTTCGAAAATGTTGATTTTTAAATTATCACCCATTTCAGAAATAGCATCTACTGCAATACTTGGAAATTTTTTACCTACTAATGACATTTTATTTACTTTTTAAGTTATTTTTTTTGATGGTGTAAAAGTAGGCATACAAAAGTAAAATCAGAATAATTTTTAATTATAAATATTTATTTTACAATAGGTAATTTCTATGATTATGTTGTTAAGCAAGTAAGATGTACACTATAAATTGTTAATCATCACAGGAAGAACTCCTTTGCAAACAGTATCCTTTAAAAGGTGTTCCGCAGCAACTTCTTGAAATTCATCAAAATCTTGATATAATGCTACAATTCCCACAGTATGTTGGAGATTTGGGATGATTTGCAGCGCGTAAGGATTTCCAAAAACATATAAAACACATTTTTTGGTAGTAAATAAATTGCCTAAAAATTGAAGTACAGCCTCTTCAATTCCAAAATTATTTAAAGGTTTAGCCTCTGGCACAAACAAAGAAATGAGTATTGTATCAAATTTATGCAAGTTCTTTTCTAGCTCGTTTAGACTGGAGCTACCTCCACTTTGATACCTAAATTCAGGAGAAGACAAAGACCTTGATAATGTTTTAAAAAATACAGTATCAAGGTCTTTGTAAAGGCTTATTTTTGAGAAATTTTCTCGGTTTTTAGCGTCAAAAACCGCCACTGTATTGTGATTGTCTTTTATTTTTGTAATGCAGTTTTGAGCAATTCTTAAATTTAATTTTGAAGTAATTTCAAAATCAAAATCACTTTTTGAAAAATTTGGTAAACTCAAATTTCCATCCATAATTCCTGCTTTTTGTTTGCATTTCCAAAGGCGTTGAAAACTAGCTTCAATTCTTTCGGTTGTTGCCTTTTTTAAGATTTCCTGTATTCCTTCAGGAACATTTTCAGCAAAACACAATACATCATTTCCAGCATTGAAAGCTTCCCATTCTAGCTGTCCCTTTTTTTCATACAAACTCGAAACACTGCGCATGTTTAACGCATCCGAAATAATTAAACCATCATAGCCTAATTGCTTGCGCAAAAGCGTTTCAATTACCGATTTTGAAAGCGTTGCCGAAGTCTCTTTTCCATCATTTAAAGCAGGAACAGCCAAATGACCAATCATAATGGAATCGACATTATGGGCGATTCCTTGTATAAAAGGTACTAATTCATTGGCTAATAATTGCTCTAAATTTTCTTCTAAAATAGGTAAGCCTAAATGCGAATCTACATTCGTATTTCCGTGTCCGGGAAAATGTTTAAGGCATCCTAAAACACCCACATCATTCATCCCTTTAAGATATTCCAAAGCAAAAGCACTTACTTTTTCTTTGCTTTCGCCAAAAGAACGATACCCAATTACAGGGTTATTGGGGTTATTGTTGATGTCTGCTAAGGGCGCCAAATTATAATGAATTCCTACGGATTTTAAGTCTAAACCAATTTGTTTTCCTACTTCGTAAACCAACTGTTTTTCACCCTCAGGCAAAGCTCCAAGTGTAATGGCATAAGGATATTGTGGTGTTTTTTCGACACGCATGGCTAAACCCCATTCGGCATCAATGCTCATCAATAAAGGAGTCGCAGCGCACTTTTGATACCGAACGATGAGCTCTTTTAAACGCTGATAACTATCATCGTTTAAAATTACCTTTTTCTTGTTTTCGTAATTAGTGGCAGCGCTTGCACGGCTGTGGAAAAAAGTTAATCCACCTATATTATGTTTTTTAATTAGCAGTTCGGTAGCTTGGATATTTTCTTCTGTATCATTAATGAAAACTGCGGGAAAGAAAAATTGTCCTATTTTTTGTTCTAATGTCATTTTGAAATGGATATGATACTAATTTTTAACATGAAAGACGTGGAAGTTAAATGATAAAGCATCAAATACTTTATGTAAGAAGTTCCAGAACTAGTGCTTTTAAATACGTCTTATGTACTTATAAGAGTTGTATTTTTAAAAAAAAGGCTAGTTTGTTTTTTCTTGTGCTGATTTCTTCCCAAAATCCGTAGGGAAAATCAAAAAGCGTGATAAAATTAATCCCGGAATGGTGGCGATGAAAACCCATATAAAGAAATTTCCATAGCCTAAATATTCTTGAATAAATCCACTTAACATTCCTGGAAGCATCATTCCCAGCGCCATAAATCCTGTTGCAATAGAATAATGCGATGTTTTTGACTCGCCGTCAGCAACATAAATCAAATACATCATGAAAGCGGCAAAACCAAAACCATAGCCAAATTGTTCCGCAATAACGGTTGCATAAATGTAGAAAACGGATCCTGGATGAAAATGCGAAAGGAGAATGAATCCTATAATAGGCAAATGCATGGCCAAAATCATAGGTAACATCCATTTTCCTAATCCATCTCTTGAAATAACAATTCCTCCTATAATGCCACCGATTGTAAGTGAAAGTACGCCGAAAGTTCCGTAAATAACGCCAACATCTTGCGTGGTTAATCCCATACCACCAGCACTGATTGGATCAATTAAAAACGGAGTTAACATTTTTAATAATTGAGATTCCCCCAATCTAAATAGAAGAATAAACGCCAAAACTAAGCCTATTTGTTTCTTTTGAAAAAAAGTAGCGAAAACAGTTCCAAAACTTTTATTTGGAACTGATTCCGTTGTTGTTTCTATGCTTTTTGCTTCAATGTTTGCAGTCGAAAAATAATTATAAATGGTAATTACAGTCATAATCAATCCCACTACTATCATTGTATACGACCATGCTTTTTGTTTATCGCCATATTCTTGTTCCAGATAACCGGCAATAACCACGATTAATCCGTTTCCAGTAAGCATGGAAAGCCTGTAAAAAGTACTACGAATTCCAAGGAAAAAGGATTGTTGTTCTTTTTCTAAAACCACCAAATAAAAACCGTCACTAGCAACATCATTGGAGGCTGAAGCAAATGCGGCAACCCAAAAAATTGCTAAACTGATGACAAAAAAATTACTCAACGGAATGGTTAAACCCACAATTAAAAAAGCTAAGGAAATGAGCAATTGCATGCTTACAAACCATTTTCTTTTAGTAGAATAAAGATCAATAAACGGACTCCATAACGGTTTTATTACCCAAGGTAAATAAAGTAAACTAGTGTAAATACCTATATCTTCATTGTTGATTCCAAGGTTTTTATACATGATTACCGAAACCGAAATAATTATGGCATAGGGCAATCCTGAAGCAAAATTTAAAGTAGGAATCCAATACCAAGGGCTATTGTCTTTTTTCATTTAAGGCAAATTATATTCAATTAAAATTACAGCGTAAAGTTTACTAAAGTTGCTTCACTTTCATTGCCATAAAAATCGATGAATGTAATGGCACATGTATTACTTTTATCTAGTTTGTAAGATGGAATTACTACTTCTAAAGCTTCTTTTTTATCATTAAAAGCAATTTTATCTATAATCTGACTTGGATCATTGATGTCAAGTGCGGTTTGGGTTGTAGGGCCATAAATCATAACATAGCGTACAGAGCTATTTAACGGATAGTTTACATTAAAACGGGAAGAAAGTGCATTTTTTGCAATCGAGTTTACAGTTGGAACTTCCGCGACTTTGCGAATTAAATTGGGAACTACATTTGGAAGTGCGGGATATTTATACTGGTTTTCAAGCAGTAACTTAGTCACACTTTGATTTCTATTCAAAAATGATTTGGCACTAAAAAAAGCATTTCCCTGAACATTTTTATAGGATCTTGTAATGTCAATCTGATTTGGTATTTCATTTGGATTATTCCATCTTTTATCAGAGTCGGTGTTTATTTTATAGGTTCCATTTCCAATGTAGATTGCGGTATTAGTGGAGTTTTCAGACCACCAACGCAATAATTTTGAATAAGATGCTTTGGGGTGATCCATGCTCCAATACAATTGTGGAACAAGATAATCAATCCATTTATTTTCCATCCACGCTAAAGGATCGGCAAATAAATCATCATAATTGGTTTGTCCCGCTTGTGTCTCGGAACCTCTTGGATCTACTGATTTATTTCTCCAAACCCCAAAAGGACTGATGCCAAATTGCACCCATGGTTTAATTTTTTTTATAGAAACCGATACCTCTTTTACAAAAGTGTTCACATTAGAACGTCTCCAATCCTCAATACTCAAGCCGTTGCCATATTTCTGGTAGGAGGCAGTATCGTTAAATAATTCTCCTTTTATTCTATACGGATAAAAATAGTCATCAAAATGAATGGCATCAATGTCATAGTTTTGAACTACTTCTTCTACAATGTTTAATAAGTGGTTTTGAACTTCTGGTAAAGCTGGATTGTAATAGTATTTTCCACCGTATTTAATCATCCATTCCGGATGTTTGAAATAATCGTGCTCTGGACTCAAAAGCGAAGTGTTGTAATCCATTGTCGCACGATATGGATTTAACCAAGCATGAAATTCAAAGCCTCGGGCATGCGTTTCAGCAATCATCCAAGCTAAAGTATCAAAATAGGGTTTTGGTGCTTGTCCTTCTTTTCCAGTTAAAAAACGAGACCAAGGCGCTAATTTTGTTGGGTAAAAAGCATCTCCAACGCTTCTTATTTGAACAATAACGGCATTGTAATTTAATTTTTTGTAGGCATCTAAAATCTCAATATAGTCTGCTTTTTGTTTAGCAACGTTGTCAGTACTGGTCTTTGGCCAATCTATATTTACAACGGTAGCAATCCAAACGGCCCTAAATTCATTTTTTGGATTGGTAGCCAATGCTTGTGCGGTGCTATCCCAAATAGAAAGCAGTAGAAACACAATAAGCAAAAGAGTGTGGTTGTGATTTTTCATTAAAGTCCTGTTTTTAAAGTATTCAAAAATAGTTTTTTTAGTGAAATTGACCAGCTAAAATGCTTTTAAAATTTCATCTATTTTAGTAGCGCAATTTCTTTGCCAATTTTTTAAAAGAATTTCAAAAAGTACTTTGCTGCAAATACTACAAGCATTTGAATATTTCCAAACTGTTTTAATCGAATCCGCGGCTATATCTTTATATTTGTGAAAATAATCGCAATTTACGCTACGCAATGTCAATCCCACTTCAGTTACAGCAATTATCTCAATTATTAGAAGGAACCCTTTTATATGATGACCTTCATAAAACTTTATACGCTACAGATGCTTCTGCCTACCGAATAATGCCAATTGCTGTGGCTGTGCCAAAATCAGAGGATGATATCGTCAAAATTATTCGCTTTGCCGCAAAAAATAAGATTTCAGTCACGCCCAGAACGGCAGGAACTTCTTTAGCAGGTCAAACAGTAGGAAACGGAATAATTGTAGATGTGTCGAAACATTTTACGAAAATTATTGCTTTTGATCCGTTAAAAAGAACGGTTACGGTGCAACCAGGTGTAATTAGGGATGAACTCAATTTATACTTAAAACCGCACGGATTGTTTTTTGGTCCCAATACCTCAACTTCCAATCGATGCATGATGGGAGGAATGGTAGGCAATAATTCTTCTGGAACTACATCCATACGGTATGGCGTTACCCGGGACAAGATAGTTGAGATTAAAGCCGTTTTGAGTGATGGATCTCAAGTTGTATTTAAAGAAATGACTTCAGAAGAATTTATTCAAAAAACAAAAGGGAATACGCTGGAAAGTTCGATTTACAAAACCATTTTTGAAGAACTTTCGAATACAAAAAATCAAGAAGAGATTATAAAAGAATTTCCGAAGCCTGAAATCCACCGACGAAATACGGGATATGCGATTGATTTATTATTAAAATCGGAACTTTTTGGAGGAACAGAAAAAACCCTCAACTTGGGAAAACTCCTTTGCGGAAGCGAGGGAACGCTGGCTTTTACTACGGAAATCACCTTGCAAGTGGACGATGTACCTCCTATAAATAATATCATGGTAGTGGCTCATTTTCATTCTGTTCAAGAAAGTTTAGAAGCTGTGGTTACGGCTATGAAACATCATTTGTACACCTGTGAAATGATGGATGACACGATATTGGATTGTACTAAAACCAACAGAGAGCAAGCCAAAAATAGATTTTTTATCCAAGGGGAACCCAAAGCGGTTATTATGCTCGAAGTGGCTTCGCATCTTAGTATGGAAGATGCTGAAGTACAAGCTAATGCGTTGATTGCTGATTTAGAAAGTAATAATTTTGGATATGCTTTGCCTAAAATTTACGGAGCTGATATTGATAAAATTAATGAGTTGCGTAAAGCAGGTCTTGGACTTTTAGGAAGTATTGTAGGCGACAATAAGGCGGCTGATTCGATTGAAGATACGGCTGTTGAGTTGAGTGATTTACCGAATTATATTGCTGAATTCTCCGCTATGATGGAACGCCACGGGCAAAGTGCAATTTACTATGCACACGCCGGAGCTGGAGAAATTCACTTGCGTCCGGTTTTGAATTTAAAAACAAAAGAAGGATTACACCAATTTAGAAACATCGCTACCGAAGTGGCTGTATTGGTAAAAAAATACAGCGGTTCCTTAAGCGGAGAACACGGTGACGGAATTGTTCGTGGTGAGTTTTTACCTTTTATGATTGGAGCTCAAAACTATGAACTATTAAAGCGAATTAAACTTGCTTTTGATCCTCATACCATCTTAAATGTGGGGAAAATTGTGAATGCTTTCAAAATGGATGAAAACCTTCGGGTAGAAGCGGGTAGAGCCGAACCAGAGATACAAACTATTCAGGATTTCTCAGATAGTATGGGGATTTTGCGTGCTGCGGAAAAATGCAATGGCTCCGGTGATTGCAGAAAATTACCTTCGGCAGGTGGAACTTTATGTCCCAGTTACCGCGCTACGCGAAATGAAAAAGATACCACTCGGGCCAGAGCCAATGCGCTAAGGGAATATTTGACTCATTCAGATAAAGAGAATAAATTTGACCATGAAGAATTGTACAAGGTATTTGAATTGTGTGTGAGTTGTAAAGCTTGTGCCAGCGAATGTCCTAGTAATGTAGATGTGGCAGCTATGAAATCAGAGTTTTTGTACCACTATCAAAAAGCCAATGGGTTTTTATGGCGCAATAAAGTATTTGCTTTTAACGCTAAACTGAATGGGTTAGGCAGCATTGTACCGAGGTTTACTAATTTCATGGTGAATTTGCCGATTGTTAAAAAAAGTATGGGAATCGCATCCCAGAGAGAAGTACCATTACTGGCTCGAAATACCTTTAGAAAATGGTATGAGAAAAATTGGAACCAAGCACCAAGTGCTTCATTTGTAAACGGAAAAGTCTGTTTGTTTTGCGATGAATTCACTAATTATTATGATGTCGAGGTGGGAATCGATGCCTATGAACTATTGTCAACATTAGGCTACGAAGTGATTTTGGTAGAGCATGAGGAAAGTGGGAGGGCTTTTATTTCCAAAGGCTTTCTAGAAGAGGCCAAAGCCATTGCAAATACTAATGTGGCTATTTTTTCAGACTATATTACTGCTGAATTTCCTTTGATAGGAATCGAACCTTCAGCAATATTAACTTTTAGAGATGAATACATCCGATTGGCTGATGATAAGGAAGGTGCCGAAAAATTAGCCAAGAACGTATTTACAATTGAAGAGTTTTTCAAAAATGAAATTGCTGCGGGAAAAATACATGCAGACCAATTTTCTGATGAGCAGAAAACAATAAAAATTCATGGCCATTGCCACCAAAAGTCCTTGAGTACGATGGAAGCGACTTTTGCGATGTTGAATGTCCCAAAAAACAATACAGTTACTATTTATAATTCGGGTTGTTGTGGCATGGCCGGTTCTTTTGGCTATGAAAAAGAGCATTATGAAATTAGTATGCAAATGGGTGAGGATACGTTATTTCCGAAAATTAGAGCCACTGATACAGCGACTGCTATTGCCGCTGCAGGTACGAGTTGCCGTCACCAGATTTATGATGGAACCAGCAGGAAAGCGTTGCATCCCGTTTCCATTTTGAAGAGTTGTTTGAAGTAAGTGGGAGCTTAAGTCGATTGTAATTCGAAAACGAATTCCTACTTTTTTATAGATATTTTCCTTTTAAAAGGTGTTAATTATTCTAATTTGACTTTTTAAATAAATAATTTAAACTATTTTAACTTTTTTTTTAAAATAATATAAAAAATAGTTTGAGAAACTGTATTAGTTCAATTTGTTTTATACTTTTGAATTTCGAACATTATTTACATAATTTAGAGGATAAAAATATACAATTCACAGTATATTAATTTTTAATAATAAAATTCACAAAATGGCATTAAAGGGTTTATTTAGAAAAAAAACAGTACAAGAAATCTTAAAACAGGTGGAGAAGAATAATGCTGATGGACATAATGCGCTAGGTAAGCATTTGACAGCGCGTGATTTGACTGCATTTGGAATTGCTGCCATTGTTGGAGCAGGTATTTTCAGTACTATTGGAAAAGCGAGCTCTGACGGAGGGCCTGCTGTTATTTTTCTATTCTTGTTTACTGCTATTGCCTGTAGTTTTGCTGCTTTTGCTTATGCGGAATTCGCATCTATGGTTCCGGTTTCTGGAAGTGCTTACACCTATTCTTATGTTGCTTTTGGCGAATTAATAGCTTGGATTATTGGTTGGGCCTTAATTATGGAATATTCTGTGGGTAATATAACCGTTGCTATATCATGGAGTGATTATTTTACTAGTTTACTGGATAGTGGAGGTCTTCAATTGCCGCAATGGGTTCAAATGGATTTTTTATCTGCTTCAAGAGGTTTTGATGAAGCAACAGCACTTATGCAGGGCGGCAAAGAATTTTCCAATTTAAGTCCTTCATTACAAGATGCTTACACTGCATGGGATACTTCGCCTGCTATCGGTTCTTTTCATTTTGTTGCTGATCTTCCGGCTTTATTAATTATTGTTTTAATTACTGCGCTGATTTATCGTGGAATGAAGGAATCACGTAATGCAAGTAATATCATGGTGGTCGTAAAATTATGTATCGTACTTTTAGTAATCGCGGTAGGAGTTTTTTATGTTGATACTGCCAACTGGGATCCATTTGCACCAAACGGGGTTAGTGGAGTTTTGAAAGGAGTTTCTGCTGTGTTTTTTGCCTATATTGGTTTTGATGCTATTTCAACAACTGCCGAAGAATGTAAAGATCCGCAACGTGATTTACCCCGAGGAATGATGTGGGCTATCATTATATGTACGATTTTATATATTGGTATAGCGTTAGTATTAACTGGAATGGTAAATTATAGTTTACTAAATGTGGGCGATCCTCTGGCTTTTGTTTTTGAAAAGTTAGATCTAAAATGGATGTCGGGAATTATTGCAGTAAGTGCAGTAGTTGCTATGGCTAGTGTTTTATTAGTTTTCCAAATGGGGCAACCGCGTATTTGGATGAGTATGAGTCGCGACGGTTTGTTACCCAAACGTTTTTCAAAAGTCCATCCAAAGTACAAAACGCCTTCTTATGCAACCATTGTTACTGGTTTTGTGGTGGCCGTTCCATCTCTGTTTTTAAATCTAACATTTGTGACAGATTTAACCAGTATTGGGACTCTTTTTGCCTTTGTTCTCGTTTGTGCCGGCGTTTTAGTGCTTCAAAATCGAACTGATATTCCGCGTGGGAAATTCAAAACCCCGTACGTAAATTCTAAATTTATTTTACCGGTATTAATAATTATAGGATTGATATTTGCTTTTGGTTATAACAAAAAAGCGACGATGGACTTTGTTACTAACGAAACTCAAATCAATAATTCAGCTGCGATTATTACCTCTTTAAATAAGGAAGAAACTAAAAAAGTTTATGAATATTTAAGTAGTATTGATGCTAGAAATAGTACAGATGAAACTCCTGATTTAGAACGTTTATTAGGGCAATACCAGAGTAATGATGCAAAATATGCAAGTGTAATTGCAGGCTTACCAATCGCAAATTCAGTAAAATATGAAAGTGGATTTAGCTTATTTAAACACAAAATTCCGATGTGGATTTTCCTTTTTGTCTTAGTTGGTTTAGTCGTTTGGTCTTTCAAATCAAATTTATCATTGATACCGTTATTAGGTCTTATCTCTTGTTTGTACATGATGGCTGAATTGAGCGTTTGGAACTGGATTTATTTTGGAATT
>Ga0136636_10002640_pt1 | contig 10698 bp, 10 predicted proteins | sample AntDrymUQ8522106_2_FD_104653 | JGI IMG/M metagenome (GOLD analysis project Ga0136636, IMG submission 104653) | Polar desert sand microbial communities from Dry Valleys, Antarctica - metaG UQ852 (21.06) | ecosystem: Environmental > Terrestrial > Soil > Desert | place: Antarctica: Dry Valley... | reverse complement strand
GTTTACAAATCCGTTTTTTAAATGGCTTTTTAGATGGCTTCATCCGGACATCGGCGTGAAACTAGCGCAATACCTTTCGGTGAAAAACAAATTGATTTCTGGCGATGAAGATGTGACTTTTCTTGGCGAAGACAACGAATGGCTCATTCTTTATTCCAAAAGAAAGCTAGAAACCAAGCATTACAATTACCTTATTTTTGGTCACCGTCATTTACCTATGAAAGTTACTGTAGGAGAAAATGCCGAGTATGTGAATCTAGGGGACTGGATTACGTATTTTACCTATGGTGTTTTTGATGGTGAGAATTTCGAGATTAAAAAGTACGATTTCTAATTCATTCCCTGCCCATACAAATACTCATCTAAATTTATTTTAAACAAGGTTCCTTCAATCAAGTCTTTTACCGCATTGAGTTCGTCCATAGAAACGGCTAAATCAATTTGGAGACAAGGCGTTTTTAATAAAAATTTGTGGCATTTATTTTTTAGTTCGCAATCGTCGCATGAGCTGTTTTGTTGGTAGCTGTCTTCGATGCAACGCTTAAACAGTTGCAGTTCCTGCTTAGTAAAATAGAATCCCGTTTCTCTAAAAACGAGCTGAACTTTATCTAGGACGATATCATTTTCTTTTCTCCAGTAAAACGCTGTTCCTAAATTGTTATGATAGATCTGTTTTATTTCTTGCATGTCTAATTTATTTTGAAACAAATATAAGTATTATTTATATTTGTTCTAAATAATAAAATATAAAAAAAGCATAAAAAAGAAAAAAGTAAATTTTTTATAAATTTGTGTCTCCAAGTACTGCGTAGCTTTCGCTGGAATCGCATTTACTCGCTCTTTTCATGTTCCTCTACCTCTTTTTGTAAATCCAGCTTTCTAAACGTAGGCGATAGCGCACCAGTAAGAATCACAGTTAGCAATGTCATGCTTCCGCCAAAAACCACTGCACTAACCGTCCCCATCAGTTTTGCCGTTAAGCCGCTTTCAAAAGCGCCCAACTCATTCGAGGAACCAACAAATATAGAGTTCACTGCTGCCACTCTGCCGCGCATGTGATCAGGAGTTTTTAGTTGCAAAATAGTTTGGCGTATGACCACCGATATTCCATCAAACACGCCACTAAAAAATAACGCTGCCACCGACAACCAAAAAATAGAAGAAAGTCCGAAAACGATAATGCAAATTCCAAACGCAAAAATGGCTGATAGGAGTTTCATGCCAGCATTTTTAGTAAAAGGAATGTAAGCGGAAATAATCAGCATCAAAAAAGCACCAACAGCCGGAGCGGCTCTCAAAACACCAAATCCTTCTGGTCCCACCTTCAAAATATCTTGTGCAAATATAGGCAGTAACGCAACAGCTCCGCCAAAAAGAACCGCTATCATATCCAATGATAAAGCTCCAAGAATCGTTTTATTGTAGAAAACAAATTTCACACCTTCTTTCAAACTTTCCATTATAGGCTCACCAATTTTTGGATTCAAAATGGGCTTTGTCGCAATTTGGGTTAAGGCAGTTAAAGCAAGAAGAGAACATACTAAAACAACAGACATTGACCAATGAACTCCAATCCAATTAATCGAAAAACCAGCTACCGCAGGTCCTAAAACTGAACTTATTTGCCAAACAGAACTACTCCAAGTGGCAGCATTTGGATATATTTTTTTAGGAACAATCAATGCCAAAAGTGAAAATATAGTAGGTCCAAGAAAAGCACGAACCAATCCTCCTAAAAACACAAAAAAGTAAATAGAATATAAAATAGTTTTGGTAGAGAAATCTTTTATAAAAGGCGGCCACGTAAATAAAAACAATCCCAAACTGATTATTGAAAATCCTAAAATACATTTGAATAGCAATCCTTTTTTCTCTTTTTGATCGACAATATGTCCGGCAAATAGCGCCATCGATATAGCCGGAACGACTTCCATTAATCCTATCATTCCTAGTGATAATGGATTTTTGGTCAAGCTGTACACTTCCCATTCAATAACGATAAATTGCATCGACCAGCCAAAAACCATCGCGAAACGCAATAATAAAAAAATATTGAATTCTTTATAACGAAGGGCAGCGTACGGATCGTTTTTTTTCATAGTATCCAAATCAGTGTTCAATATCTCGCAATCGCAGCTGCAAACTTACTTTGCCTTTCCATTCATTTTCATCAATGCAATACACCGCTTGAAAGGGTTTTTGGTGCGCTGTCAGTTCTATTTTGCTTCCTAAATTAAAGCCTATAGCTGCAATACCCTCAGAGTTGTTTTGTTTGACAAAAAGCTTTAAATGTTCTTCTTCCTGTCCCATTGGTTTTCCGTAACCCGTGTCTTTGATGTTTTTAGTGAGGAAAATGGGGGTCATATTTTGCGGGCCAAAAGGTTCAAATTGTTTTAGGATTCGAATCAATTTGGGAGTAATAGCAGCAAAATCAATCTCAGCATCAACTGCGATTTCCGGCGTTAACAGATCGGGATGAATGGTTTTTTTGACCTCATTTTCGAAAGCATCTTTGAAAATTTGATACTTTTCCGCCGCTAAAGTCATCCCCGCAGCGTACATGTGACCACCAAATTGTTCCAGATGTTCCGTACACGCTTCGAGTGCATTGTACACATCAAATCCTTTTACAGAGCGTGCCGATGCAGCATATTTATCACCGCTTTTAGTAAATACAAGCGTTGGTCGATAATAGGTTTCGATCAAGCGGGAAGCGACTATTCCAATCACTCCTTTGTGCCAATCTTCTTGGAATACTACGGATGTAAATCGCTCTTTTTCATTGTTTTCCGCTATTTGTTGTAACGCTTCTTTGGTGATTAATTTATCTAAATCCTTTCGCTCGGAATTATAAGCTTCAATTTCAGACGCAAATTGTTGGGCTTGTTCAAAATTAAATTCGGTTAATAATTCCACTGCATGATTGCCATGTTTGATGCGTCCAGCAGCGTTAATTCTGGGAGCAATGATGAAAACAACATCGGTAATATCTAAGGTTTGTTTTTTTATTTGGTGGATGATGGCTTTAATTCCAGGTCTTGGATCCGTATTGATGACTTGCAGTCCAAAATACGCTAGTACTCGATTTTCTCCGGTCATTGGAACGATATCAGCAGCAATGGCAGCCGATACCAAATCCAGGTACGGAATCAAATCTTCAATTGTTTGATTGCGGTTGATGCCTAAAGCCTGAATTAATTTAAAACCTATTCCACAACCACACAATTCATCATAAGGATAGTTACAATCGTCTCTTTTTGGGTCAAGAATAGCGATGGCTTCCGGTAAAAATTGGCCTGGTCTATGGTGGTCACAAATAATGAAATCAATATTTCGTGCTTTGGCGTAGGCCACATGATCGATAGATTTTATACCACAGTCCAATGCGATAATGAGTGAAAATCCATTGTCGTCAGCAAAGTCAATTCCTTTGAATGAAATACCATAACCTTCACCATAACGATCTGGTATATATGTTGCCACATGTGGATAATAGGTTTTTAAATAAGAAGAAACAAGGGAAACAGCTGTTGTTCCATCCACATCATAATCGCCAAACACAAGAATATTTTCCTCGTTTTTAATCGCTTTTTCGATTCGTTCAACTGCTTTATCCATGTCTTTCATCAGATATGGATCGTGTAAATGGTCTAGCGACGGGCGAAAAAATGCCTTCGCTTCGTCGAAAGTTTCAATGCCGCGTTGGACTAACAAAGTGGCTACAAAATCTTCCACATTTAAAGCTTTTGCTAAATGTTTCACTTTATCTTCGGAAGGTTTTGGTTTGAGGGTCCAACGCATGTTGATTAAGGATTTAGTATTATTATTAAGAGTTTTTTACTGACCTGCAAAGGGCTTCAATTATATGCTTCTTGTTTTTAAACTCTAAAAACAAAAGTTTTTAAAGCTGATTTTGTTCAATTAATATAAAAAGCCAAACAACCAAACTGGAATGATGTTTCCAATTCCCATTTCAATATTGTCTTTAGCAATATAACTATTTTTGACGTTATGAATTTGTACTTGGGTTTTGTTTTTTCCTCCAATTTCAAATGTATATTTTTCATCAATCAAAAAAGCGCCTTGATCTGCCAGATGAATTACAGCTAAATTTTTGAATTGATTTACAAAAAAAGTTTCTCTTAAATTACCCACATTAGTATTTGCCTTTGCCAAAGCGTACATTAGATTGGTGTTGTTCAGAAATAGTTTTTCGGGTTTTGTTAATACGCCAATTCCTTTGGTGGGGCGATATAATTCGTTTACTAATCCCGCTCTTTCTAATTGTTTTATGGCTTGAATTAATACCGCTCTTGAAGCTCCAATTCTTTCGCTCAATTTAGTGATATTTGGAGTAAAAGGAGCACTTGTAGCAATGGCAAATAATAGTTTTTTAAGTTTGGTAATCAAATCGTAACTAATATGGTCCACTGCATTTATATCGATTTCAATTATCAAATTGATGGTATTTATTAATTTCTGATGATACAATTTGACATTTTCCTTGTAGTAAGGATATGCTCCAAACTCGAGGTATTTTAAAAATAACGGAATCGGTTTTATTTGTTGCAAAAGTAAAGTAGCAATTTCAGTATGATTTTCTAATACATCTTCTAAAGTGTGCCATTTTAAATTGAGTCCTGTTTCAAAAACAATAAATTCCCTAAACGACATTTCTTTTAAATAATAGCTCACGGCACGTCTGCTTAAATCCGATTCTGATTTGTATATTTCTAACATCGACGATGAGGTGAAAATCACTTTCAATTCGGGAACATCGTCATAGATCAGTTTTAATTCTCTCGACCAATTCGCGTATTTATGAACTTCGTCCAGCAACAAATGGGTTCCTCCAATTTTAGAAAAATCTTTAGCCAAACCGATCAATGTATTTTCTATAAAAAATAAATTATCTAAACTTACAAACAAACTCGTTTTTAGATTCAGATGCTGTTTAGCGTATTGCAACAACATAGTCGTTTTGCCAGATCCTCTCGCTCCTTTTATAGCTATTAACTGGTTGTTCCAGTCAATTTCGTTAATCAAATACCGTTGAAAATCTAATGATGTTTTGGATATTTTTTGTTGAAATTCTACTAATAGATCTTCCATTTTGTTGATTTTTGATAACAAATATACTTAAAAACGTTATATAGAAATAACGATTTTGTATTTTTTTGTTATCTATAGGTAACGATTTTCAAATTAATTGTTCTTTTAAAGTAACAAAATTTTTTATTTGAGAGTTAAAGCACTTCCGTAAAATGCAATTTCCTCCCAGCCAGTTTTCATAAAATTTCGAATGTTTTGATGATCCGTTCCTTCTGGATCTCCTAAAACATCTTCAAAATAATAGGCGCCAAAACAAGCTAATGTAGCGGTTTCAGAGAGATTTTGAAGTTCGGCGAAAGCCAATAACTTACAAGAACCTGAGTTTTCGCCAGCAACATTGTGTTGCAAACCGTTCTCAAATGCCGTTGGGGCAAAGTCATAGTGCGCTTCAATTACCGCAATGGTTTCTGCAAAGGTGATGGCTTTAGGCGTTTGATTTAATTTTTCTAAAAAAGTGGTGATGGTCATAGTGATAATAGTATTAAAATTCTAGTGCAATCGTTTTTGCAGCAGCAATCGCTCCGTCCATATAGCCGGGATTTTGCGTCGCGGTTTCTGCCCCGGAAATATATAATTTTCCGTTTTGAAATGGTCTTTTATATAAGGAATGTCCGTTATTTTGGTGTGCCAATACGAGTTGCTCGTAAGGTTGAAATGTTAGTGGCTCTTCCCGCCACACGTTTTCAAAGTAGGCAATATGATCTTTAGCTTCTAAGCCGAATAATGCTGTCAATTGTGCTGTAACCTTTTCTTTTCGTTGTTCCAGAGATAATACCGAGGTTCCTCCGTTTAAAAACCCTTTTAAGGCAAACCCGGAATTATCAGCCGTACTGTGGTCGTACATTTCCTGAATAATGCTGGCTTGGCTGAATAGGGTTCCAGAGTACTTTTTCTCTTTCCAAAAGGGAGTTTTGTATTCTACAGCGAATTTAATGGATTCGCCCATCCAAGTATGCGTCTTCTTGGCTAATTGTGTGAAATTTTCGGGTAAATTAGGCTCGAATACCACTGAGTTTACTAATAAATTAGGTGGAATCGTACTAATGACTTTATCTGCGGAATAGCTGTTTCCGACCGAGTCCGTAACGATTAAATGGTGGTTCTCCTCCTTTATTAATGTGATTTTGGTATTTGTTTTAATGTTTTTAATGCCAATTTCAGAAATTAATTTTTTAATTAAGGTTGCTGTTCCGCCTTCGATGCGAAAAGAAGGTTCTTCAGAATCCGAAATTTCAAATTTTTGTGGTGGCACAAAAGACATGGTTTCAAATAACGAAATGCCTTGTGTGTGTTGCTTAAAATAGGGGGTTTCTAACGCTCTGAGTACTTCCAAAAGGTGGCTATGTTGGTTTCCAAACCAAGTAGCACCCATTTCCATGGTGACACCTGTTGTGCCAGTTATAGTTTTTATGCGACCTCCAATTCTAGTATTGGCCTCTAATAATAGAACTTCAATTCCTTTTTTTTGAAGTAAAAAAGCAGTGTAAAGTCCGCAAAGTCCAGCTCCAATTAGAATAACTTTTTCATTTTTCATGATTCTTCTTCCTCCGAAAATTTCCTTTTTTTCGGCTCTTTGATTATTGTTTTTCCACCTATCACAACCACAATTTCACCTCGTGGAGCTATTTTTTCGAAATGAGTCAATACTTCTCGTACTGTGCCTCGAACATTTTCTTCATGTAGTTTCGATAATTCTCTGCATACACAAATAGGTCTGTCTTCTCCAAAATAAGTGATGAATTCCGCTAACGTTTTTAGTAATTTATGTGGAGAAACATATAAAATCATGGTCCGTGTTTCTTCAGCTAAAGCCAAATAACGGGTTTGTTTGCCTTTTTTGTCAGGCAAAAATCCTTCAAAAATAAATTTGTCATTTGGCAAACCACTGTTGACTAAAGCGGGTACAAATGCCGTGGCTCCAGGCAAACATTCTACGTCAACTCCGTTTTCAACACAAGCACGCGTTAATAAAAAACCGGGGTCTGAAATTGCAGGAGTTCCTGCATCTGAAATTAAGGCGATATTTTCTCCAGCTTTCAACCTCGAAATTAGATTTTCGATTGTTTTGTGTTCGTTATGCATGTGATGGCTGTACATGTGCGTGCCAATATCGAAATGCTTTAATAATTTTCCGCTCGTACGCGTGTCCTCGGCGAGAATCAAATCGACTTCTTTAAGAATCCGAATCGCTCGGAAAGTCATGTCTTCGAGGTTGCCAATAGGCGTAGGAACGATATATAATTTTGACATAGATAAATAATTAAGTACAAATTTCCAATAAAATCAGAAACTGTTGAAATGCGTATTTAATAAAGGGTAAGGAAGGTTATAGGAATTTTTTCTCAATAATATCCATGAAACGTTCTTCATACTCTTGTTTGCCTTGCCAGTTGTTGTAATCCGGTTTTACCATTTCTTGAACAAAATCCCTAGTTTCATAGAAGGTGTCAAACGTAATTAATTGACTTAAAACCCGATTGTAATCTTCGCTACTGTTTCCAAAAAGATGTTTTATAAAAGCAAGACGGTCATTTAGATCAATAGTAATTCCTTTGCCTAATTTATCGTTCAAAGAAACTATTTTAGGTTCTGTTTTTTCGACTATTTCGGGTTGGTTCGGGTCTAGTTTGAGTGCTTCAGTGGTGGCTTCGTCTTTTGGAACTTCACTGACTACTGCAGTTGGAATAGTATCTACTTGTTGTTTCTTTACAAAAAGAGTATCGTGATAATTGCCTCCCAATAAATCTTCAAAAGAGATTTGTACGGCTTCTGTTTTCTTTGGTATTTCCAGTTCAGTTTGTACTTCTTTTTCCTGTGATACCTCAAAAGCAGGTTCAAAAGTAGTTTCACTTTCCTGAGTTTCTTCTTCTATTTCTTGTTCTGTATCAGATTCCACTTCCTTTTCTTCACTAGTTTCTTCATCAATAGTTTTCGATACTTCTTCTTCTACTTCTTCGTTCTCATCAACAACTGCTTCTGTTTGCTCCACAATCGTTTCAATATTTTCCTCAGCAATTGGTTCCGCTACAAGAATTTGTTGAAGCTCCATTTCTTCTGCTTCAACGGCACTTTCTTCTACTGTTGTAACTGGTTTTGATGCTGCTACAGGAGTTGTTTCTTCGACTTGTTTCTCCGTACTTTCAGCAGGTTCTTCACTAGCAGTTTCTTCTGTTACAGCGGCTGCTTCTGGTTGAACTAATTCGTTTTTATCAAATACAGATTCAATTTCTTTACTGATTTCTGAAATGCCAATTGTTGGTTTTGCACCGCTAAAATGCTCTTCTACAAATCGTAAGACAGAAAGTTTTTCGTATAATTTCTGTGTTTCCAAATATAATTGATTGATGTCAGATTTATTTTTTAACTGTAATATTCTGTGTGCAATGCTGATTAAATCGGCTTCCAATTTTTTTTTCATAACTGTTGAAATTATAGGGTGTTAGGCAGGTCTTATTTGATGCGTTTTTGTATTCTGTTTTATATCTTGATCGAAAAAGAGATTATTTAAGTAAAAGATTTTTATTTTTTTAAATAAGTGCTGGCAAATCCCCGATTTGATATAAATTTTATACTTTTGAAACGACGTAAAAGTATAAAATTTTTAAGTCGGTTCGCTTATTACAAAGTAATAAAAACTATTCATTTTTTAAGTTAGAAAAATACAAAATGTTTCTCGAAAATACAGTAAATCATAAAGAACAATTTGGTTGGATTGAAGTCATTTGTGGCTCCATGTTCTCGGGTAAAACCGAAGAATTGATCCGTCGCTTGAAAAGAGCGCAATTTGCCAAGCAAAAGGTTGAAATCTTTAAACCAGCAATCGATACGCGCTATGATGAGGAAATGGTGGTGTCGCATGATGCTAATGAAATCCGTTCAACGCCCGTTCCTGCTGCGGCGAATATTGCTATTTTAGCGCAAGGTTGCGATGTGGTTGGGATTGATGAGGCACAGTTTTTTGATGATGAAATCGTGAGAGTCTGTAATGATCTTGCCAACCAAGGGATTCGTGTCATTGTTGCTGGTTTGGATATGGATTTTAAAGGAAATCCTTTTGGTCCCATGCCGGCTCTTATGGCGACTGCAGAATATGTGACTAAAGTTCACGCCGTATGCACGCGTACTGGAAATTTAGCGAATTATAGTTTCCGTAAAACGGATAATGATAAACTCGTGATGCTTGGCGAAACCGAAGAATACGAGCCGTTGAGTCGTGCCGCCTATTATCACGCGATGCGGAAAGATCAGGAAAAGTAAACTCTTTTCTTCTCCGTACGTTTCGGTATACTCTAAATCGGCCGGATCCGAAAGGGGATTGAAGTAAGAATCTCTAAAAATAAAAAACCCTTCCAAAGTTTTACACGCTGGAAGGGTTTGTTTTTTTAATTAAAGATAGTCTCTAATTTAAAATCTAATTCTGGAAATAATTTACTTTGAATAATATCTTCCTCAATCAAGGGGTGCATTCCTATAAACTGATTTTCTTTCAGGACATAGATGAAAAGCGTTTTATCAGCGGGATTTACTATCCAATATTCTAAAACACCTGCTTCCTCGTACAAATCAAATTTATACTTCATTTCTTTATTGGAATTCCCTGGAGACAAGATTTCTATAACCAAATCTGGTGCGCCAATAGCGCCTCGCTCGTCAATTTTAGAATCATCACAAATAATACACAAATCAGGCTGTACCACCGTATAAATTTCTTTGTCTGATGTCGATTTCTTTTTGTCTATTAATCGAACATCAAAAGGAGCTGCGAAAAGATTACAAGGATGCGGTTTGAAAAAATTATATAAAACACCTGCTAGCTCCATGGAAATTCTTTGATGGGTAGTACTTGGTGCGGGACTCATTTTAAAAATCTTTCCCCTTAGTAATTCCAGTTTTTCCTGAAACTGCCAAGTCAGGTAATCAGCATAAGAATAGGTTTTGGTTAAATCTAGTTGATTGATATCCGTAATCATAAAACTTCTTTTTACAAAATTACTAAAAAAACTTCTTTTTAATGTACTGAAAAACAATAGATATTGATTTTGTAAGGTTCAAATTTGAAATGAGTTTCGGAGTAAGCGCGTTCATGATCATTTATCAATACTAAATCTCAAATCGTTAATCAGCAATCTCAAATCAACAATCTTAGATCTTTTTCCTCATTCTCGCTACGGGAATATCGAGTTGTTCTCTGTATTTTGCGATCGTTCTTCTCGCTATTGGATATCCTTTTTCTTTAAGAATTTCAGCTAATTGATCATCTGGCAGTGGTTTTTTCTTGTCTTCTTCCTCAATGGTATTCTGAAGAATTTTCTTGATTTCTAGTGTGGATACATCTTCACCTTGATCGTTTTTCATAGATTCCGAGAAGAACTCCTTAATTAATTTAGTACCATAAGGTGTTTCTACATATTTACTGTTGGCCACGCGAGAAATGGTCGAAATATCTAGTCCTACCATATCGGCAATATCTTTCAGAATCATTGGTTTCAACTTCGTCTCATCGCCATCTAGGAAAAACTCTTCCTGATAATGCATAATCGCATTCATGGTGACAAACAGTGTTTCTTGACGCTGGCGAATCGCATC
>Ga0136636_10002639_pt1 | contig 10698 bp, 5 predicted proteins | sample AntDrymUQ8522106_2_FD_104653 | JGI IMG/M metagenome (GOLD analysis project Ga0136636, IMG submission 104653) | Polar desert sand microbial communities from Dry Valleys, Antarctica - metaG UQ852 (21.06) | ecosystem: Environmental > Terrestrial > Soil > Desert | place: Antarctica: Dry Valley... | reverse complement strand
CCACCGGTGCTGCACGGCGTCGGCGGCGTGCCGCAGTTCCCGCCGACAACGTCGGCGGCGTCGGGGTCGATCAGCACGCCCGCGCCGACGCGGCCAGAGGTCGAGCCGCTGAAGGCGATCACGTTGCGGTCGGCGGCGGTGCTGCCGCCAATGGTGATGCCGTCGCCGTTCTCGATCCAGATGCTGGCGGCGCCGTTGGCCGTGTTGGCGATGAAGCTGGGCGTAAGCACATGCAGCGTGGAGCTGGCGCCGGTCGTGTTGGTACCAAGGAAGTTACCGCGCACGGTGTGGCCGCCGGAGCGGAAACGCACGCCAAAGGTGATATTGGCCGAGATCACATTGCCGGGGCCGATCGTCACCCTACCGTTCGGGCCTGCGTCGGCGGCGTCGTAGCGACCAACGTAGATGCCCTCGCCGTTGGACTGGCCGTTGACGCCGTTGGGCAGCGGGTTGCCGGCGGGCGAGAGGCCCACGTAGTTCCCGGCGATCGTCACGTCGCCAAACTTGAAGGCGGTGTCGGCAACCTCGATGCCGCGCACGAGGTTGCCCGAGACTACGTTACGGCCGCCGGCGGGGTTGGCCGGGTCGCCGACAGTGGTGTTGTAAGGACCGTAGTTCGCACCGCCGCCGATGATCAGGCCGACACGGTTGGGAATGGCGGCGCCCGTGCTGGTAACGCCGATCAGGTTGCGCTGGAGCACGGTGCCGGTTGGGATGCGGGTGCTATCGAAGGAGGTGCCGAAGCCCGCGACGAAGATCCCGGCGATCACGGGGTTGGCCGCAGCGCCCGGCACCATTCCGCCAATAAGATTGTCAGTGATCAATGTGCCGCTGGAGCCCGAATCGATATTGATCCCGGCCTGGGTGCGGTCGGTGTTCACGCCTGTGGGCCGTGCATTGCCGGCAACGTTAGTCCCGATATAGTTGCCGACAATCCGGTTGCCGTCATTTGTGGCGGTCTCGCCTGCGCCGCCGACGCCCACATTGCCAACCCCGCCGCCCGCGATCACGTTGCGCTGGTTGGCGGCGGTGCCGCCAACGATGTTGTTGTCGGCGTCGCCGCCGATACGCACGCCGTAGCGAGCATTGTTAAGCGCGCTTGTGCCATTCGCATCCAGGCCAAGCCAGTTATTGTAGAGCCGGTTATTGTCGCCGCGGCCGAGGGTGCCGTCAATCAGGATGGCGGAGCCGCTGGTAAAATCGGTGTCGCTGGCGAGAAAGCCGCCGATGACCATGTCGCGCACCTCGTTGTTACTGGAGATGAGCACAAGGCCGTGGCCCGTCTTGCCGGGCAGCGAGAGCAGGTCGCCTCTGAGCACGATCGTGTGCTCGCTGCCGGTGGCGAGGTTGGTGCCATCGATCGTGGTGCCGTCGTCGCTGATGGCGGGCAGCGGCGAGGCGGGCGAGATGATGTGCGGGCCAGCGCCGGGGATGTTGAAGGTGATTGTGTCGGCGCCGGGGCTTGTGTTGGCGAGCCGAATAGCCTCGCGCAGCGTGCAGCCGTCGGGGCCACAGCCGCCCGCCACATTGTCGTCTACGTCGCCGACAAGGGTAACGGCAAAGGTCTGCGCGAGGGCCGGCAGGGCTGCCGGCGCGGCCGCGAGCAGCACCGCGAGCAGCACCGCGAGGCGAAGATGGCGTCGGAGTGATGGCACGGTGCTCCTCCTTAGAGTTACCAGTCGGGGCGCCCACAAGGGGCGCCCTTACGAAATCTCGGGGTGCCCATAAGGGGCGCCCTTACAAGCTGTGAGATCTGCTCGGGGCCGTGCTACTGCGTGCCCGCGTTGCGCATCAGCGGCAGCCACAGGCGCGGAACCTTGATCCCGCCGGTGATCAGGATCCTGTCTTCTACGAGCGCGTCGCTGATCGTCTCGCCGGTGGGCGAGCCACGGCGCAGGAAGATCGTCACCGTCTCGATGTTGCCAGTGGTCAGGCGCCGATCAATCGTGACAATGGCACGGAACTGGGCCAGGCTGTAGCGCCCGATCGCCGGGTTCACGTCGACGCCTGCGTAGAGCGTAAAGCAGCCCTGGCTGTCCACCACAAAGCCGTTGGTAGCGGACTCGAAGCGCACTCTGCTCTGGCCAGATGTAAAGTAGTCGAGGCAGAACTTCGCCGTGCCGTTGCTCTTGTTCTCAACATTATGGGTCAGGATCACCTGGCCCTCAGCTACACCCTGCGCCTCGACCTCGGGGAAAATATCGGCGTTCGCGTTGAGGTCGGCCCGCGTCGTCGCGCTGAAGACGATCGTCTGGGCCGGGTAAGGCGGCGTGACGCTGGCGGGCAGCGTGGCGGTGAGGAAGGTGGTGGCCGACACGTTCTGCAAGGCGCCTGCGGGCACCGTCACCGACAGGCCGATGCGCGCGTCTTTGCCTGGCCCGAGCGTGAGCGTGGTCGAGTTAATGCTGGTGGACCAAACGCCAGGGCTGTTGGCTGGGTCAACCGTGCGGTAGGCGATGTTCAGGGTAACGGTGACATTGCCGTCGTTCTTGATGGTAAAGGCGTGCGGCACTGCGGTCTGCGGCTTGCCCGCGCCGAGGCTGCTGCGTGGCGTCACGCTGATCACCGGGCGTGCGAGCACCGTTGTCTCCAGCCGCGCCGTCACCGTAACAGGCGGCGGGCTGCCAGTGATCGTGATCGTCGTGGTGTCTTTTTTGCCAAAGGCCACATTGGGGTCAGAGCCAGTGGGCAGCTTCAGGGTGACGGTGACGAGGCGCGAGGCCCCGGCGGCCACGGCGAAGTCGGTACTCGTGATCGGCACCGTGGTAAGGCCCCAGCGCGCCAGCGTACCGCCTGTTGCGAGGCGCAGGTTGCTGTAGCCCACCGTGCCATTGTTGCGCAGGCGCAGCGTGTACGTCACCGTTTCGCCGGGGGCGGCGCTGGTGGCGAGCGCCGAGATCGGCTCTAGCAGCAGGCTTGCGGTGAGCGGCAGGGTGGTAAACTCGGAGCTATTGCCAAAGCCGTCGGTGGCGATGAAGAGCAGGCGCTTGGGCAGCGGGCTCAGCAGCCGGGCCACAAAGCGGCCATTCGCCGCCACAGTGATCAGGTCGCGCGGGGTGCTGCCGCCGCTCTCGGGTAGGGTCGTCAGAGGCAGCCAGCCCTGCTCCTCGGTGGAGGTGAGCGTCTCTGGGCGGAAGACCTGAATCGTACAGGTGATACAGGCCGAGGCGGGCGTGAGGCCGCTCTCGGTGCGCAGCGTGCTGGTGTAGACATAGCCCTCGATCACGCCGGACTGGTTGATGCGCAGGCTGAGCGGGTTAACAAAGTTCAGATCGACGATCGGGCCATCGATGCCGTGGTTCGGCGTGGCCTGGGTATCGGGATCAGCGCCGCTGCCGGGGTACACGGTGGAGCCGACAAGCTTGATCGCGCCGCCGTTCTGGGCGAGCTTGTTGAAGCGCATAGTGGCGCGGTTCACATCGCCCTGGAGCGCGATGCCGCGGCCGGTGTTGGCGCGCAGCGTGTTGGAGAGGATCTGGGCGCCGGTGAGCGTGGCTGCGCCATCGAGGAAAATCCCGTCGGCGGCGGCGTTCACCACGACGCCTGCGGGGCTCCTGCCGCTGTCGCTGATAACATTGCTGGCGAGGATCAGGTTGCGTGAGGCGCCGCCCGCGATGATGCCGCCGCCGATGTTGCGCGTAACGGGACTGTTGGCGCGCACCGTCACGGTGAGCACATCGCTGAGGCGCACGGCGGCGCCCACGTTGAGCCTGATCGTGTTGGTGAGAATGTTGATATTCTGGGCGCGCCCGCTCACCACCACGCCGTCGGCGTTGGGGAAGGCGAGCAACGTGCTGCTACCAACGGCTGCGGGCAGCCAGCCAATGCGGTTGCTGCTGATCGTAACGGTGGCAACATTGGTAGCGCTCAGGCCGCCAGTGACGGGGGCGCTGCTGCCGTCGCCCTGCACGAGGATGGCGGGGAAATCCGTGGCGGTTGTGTCGGCGGCGGCGGCGACAGTGTTGCCGTCCAATGTAAGCTGGCGCACCGTGCCGGAGACGCGCACGCCCTCGCCGCCGTTGGGGCCGCGCTCCAGGTAGTTGCTGCTAGCGGCCTGCTGGATCAGCCCGATCTGGTTACCGCGCACCGTGGTGCTGAAGGTATTGGTGGCCTGGGTGCCGCTGAGCGCGATGGCGGCGCCGGCGTTGCCGGCGATAAAGTTGACCGCGCTGCTCACGCCGCCGATCAGGGTGTTGCGGCTGGTAAGCACGTCTACGCCGGGGCCGGCATTGCCCTGCACAGCCTTGCGGTTCAGGCTGAGGCCCACGAAGTTGCCAGTGAGCGTGGTGGTGAGGGCGCCCGTGAGCCGTACGCCGAAGAGCGTGTTGCCAGAGATCGTGTTGCCGGAGATCGTGGTGGCGCGGGCGTTCTGCACGAGCACGCCGCCCTGGGCGTTTGCCTGAACAGCGGAGGTGGTGCCCGCGATCACAACGCCGATCAGGCTATTCTCAACCCGCGTGGTGGCGGTGCTGGCGCCGTCGACAAACACGCCACGGCCCGCGTTGCCGGCAATGATCGTGCGGTTGACGGAGGCGCCGCCGGTGAGCGTCGTGGCGGTGGCGCCGCTGTCGATCCTCACGCCATCGCCTGCGTTGGCGATCGCACCGTTGCCAGCGCCGGTGGTGCCCACGAAGACGCCGCTGAGCGTGGTGTTTTGGGTGGTGCTGCCGGTGACGCGGATGCCGTTCGCGTTATTGCCACTCACTACCAGGGTCGAGGCAGTGGTGCCCGAAAGGCTGGTGGCGCGAGCGCCGCTACCCACGAAGATCCCGTCGCCGGCATTGCCGAGCGCAGCGTTGCCAGCGCTGTTGAGGCCCACAACATTGCCCGCCACAGTGGTCGTGATGGTGCCGCTGCCAACGATGCGGATGCCCGCGAAGTTAAGGCCAGTGCCATTGCCGCCGATCACGTTGCGGTCGGTGTTGATCGTGGCGCTGCCGATTGTGGTGCGCGCGGTTGTCTCGCCTGCACCAGAGAAAACGTGGACGCCGTTCTGCTGATTGCCCAGCGCCGACGGGGGATTACCGGGGCTCAGGCCAATGCGGTTGCCGACCACCACGCTGTCGCTGGCGTTCTGCACGAGCACACCGTCGAAGGTATTCGCGCTGATCACGTTGAAGTTCTGCACGCGGGTGCCGGTGGCGCCGCCACGGATCACCACGCCGTTGCAGTTGCGCGCAGTAGGCACGGCGCCAGCGAGGGTCAGGCCGATGTAGCTGCGCTCAATACGGTTGCCGGAACCACTCTGCACCACGATGCCGCCCGCGCCCTGGGTGCTACAGATAAAGCCGTAGACGCTGAGGCTGGAGATCACGTTGCTGTTGCCGGTAACGGTGATCCCATTGAAGATGCTGCCATTGCCATCGATCGCGATATTCGGCGTGCCAGAGGCATCGCCGGCAGCGCCGCTGAGTGTAGTGCCATTGGCGCTGAGTGCAGGCAGCGGATTATTCAGATCAGCGAGGGTGATCACACCGCCAATCAGGCTGGCGTCAAACGTAATATCTGAGGCGCCAATGTCGGCGTTCGCGCGCAGCAGCGCCTGGCGCAAACTACAGTCGTCGTCGTCGTCGGGGTTGGTGCAGCCCGCACCGTCGTTATCGAGCAGCGTATCAACGATGTACTGATTTCCCTGGGCCTGCGAGGACTGCGGCGCAAGCGCAAACGGCGCAAGGAGCAGGGCGAGGGCCGACAGCAGGGGCAGCAAATGCCTGCGCGGATACATCGGGAACTCCTTACGCCGCAGACAGCGCGGCGGCTATAGAATCGGGCGCGGCTCGATTTGGTGTGAACGAATCGTAGCAGTAGTATGCGCCGCTATTCTAGCACGATATGTAAAGAGATGGTAGAGGGGGGTGTAGGAATTGAGTCCTGCATTATCGGCTTAGGCAGGGGACAGGGAACAGGCGACAGGGCCGCCGCATAGGGCTAGGCTGCAGCGAGCGATGAAACCGGTAACGTGGCGGTGGCGCTTGCTTTACGTTCGGGGGAGCATGCCGACGCTGCGCAGATAGCCGACGCTAGCGGCGAACTGCTGGTCCTCGTGGAGGCTGATCTGGCTCTCGGCGGCGCCGCGCTCCCACGGCGTGCGCCAGTCGTCGTCGTAGGGGCGTGAGGAGGAGGCGAACTCGCGCAGGATGGGCAGCAGGTCGCGGATATCGCGGGGGGGATAGCCGCGCCACCAGGCGTCGTTGAGCAGGCGCACGTGGCGGGCGCTGTGGCTCACCAGCTCGATCTGGCAGGGGACGCCGGGCAGTTGGGTTTCTACAAGCTCGATCAGGCGGCGCAGATTCATGTCACCCTCGCCGAGCGCGCGGCGCACCAGGCGGCAGCCCTCACGGGAAGGGTAGGCGAGGTAGTCGGAGAGGTGGACGTTGCGCACGTGGGGGGCGAGGCGGGGCAGGACCACGAAGGGATCCTCGGCCACCACCAGGGCGTTCACTGGGTCGAAGGTAACGCCGATGCAGTCGCCGCCAACCTCGGCAACGATATGCAGCAGATCGTCGGCGGTGAGATCCTGATGATTCTCAACAGCGACCGTAACGCCGTGGGCCTCGGCGAGGGGGCGCACCGCGCGCAGGCGGGCGATCACACTCTCCAGGTAGCCAGACCAGTCCTGGGCGAAGGCGCCACGGTTGCCCTCCATCACGGGGCTGGCGACGGTGCGGACCACGCTGGCGCCGAGGGCGGCGGCGATGGGGATGGCGGCCTCGAGCACGGCCACATCGGCGACATGCGTGCCCAGCACGGGGGTGAGGCCAGCGCTGCGCAGCTGCTCACGCAGTGCAGCAAGCGTGTGGGGGGCTGGGTCGGTCAGCATGGCTATGGGCAACTCGACGCTGTGCAGGCCAGCGCGGGCGGCCAGGGCGATCAGGTCGTCAACTACGAGCGGGTGGGATACAACGCGGGCCGTGTCGTGCCCGATGAGCCCACAGCGGTAGCTAAAGCTGCGTGCGGAGAGACCGATCAGCACAAGTTCACCTCATATGACGCGAGATAGCGCGTATTTTACCACGCGTCGGACATTTATCTACAGATGACACAGACTTCCTAGGGCTACGTCATTATGGGCAGGCGGGCGCGTGAACGCGCGCCGTAGTGGCGCGCTGCGCCGGGCGCCCGCCTGCGCGGGCAGGTCCGGACGCGTCGGCGCAGGCCGACGCGCGGCCGCAGGCCGGCCGCCGCGGTTTTAACCGCCCGGTTCTGGCAACCGCCCCGATCATGACGTAGCCCTCCAGATTTCCGGCCCACGCTTGCGAGAATTTGGCACAGCCAGTATTATACCGAGCGTTCTTGACCAGCTTTGGCGCGGGTCGCTGTGGCCCCGTGTCGCCAAAAGCACGCATATGGAGATACGAAGCGTATGGATCGGTTCGAGCTACTTGCCGCCCTCGAGCAGGGCCTTGAGAACGGGCGCATCTCGCCGCAGACAGCCGCCTACATCGCAGCGGAGCTGATGGGCGTCGACGCCTACGAGACAGGCTACCAGGAGTGGGACGCCGCCAGCCCCGAGCCTGAGGAGCCCGAGCTAGTGCTCGCCGCCGATTAGGCCCGCCGACCGAATAGAGGCTCAGTTGGCAGGGCTGAAGCGCCGCGTAGGAGCGCCAATGTTTTCCGTGATCGATCACATCGGCTTTGTCGTCGCTGATCTGGAGCAGGCCGTCGCCTTCTACGGCGCCACCTTCGGGCTGGAGCAGTGGGAGCGCATCGACCTGCCCGAGCGCCACGCCGTGATCGCCGTCGCCCACCTTGGCGAGACACTGCTTGAGCTGATCGCCCCTACCTCGGAGGCGGCCAGCTTTGCGCGCTTCCTCAGCGAGCATGGCCCCGGCATGCACCATATTGCCTACCGGGTAGACGATATTCACGCCGCCCTGGCCGAGCTCACCGCCCGTGGCGTGCCGCTGATCGACAAGGTGCCCCGCCCCGGCATCCACAACAGCCTGATCGCCTTTGTGCATCCCCGTGCCGGCGCCCAGGGCGTGCTAGTTGAGCTTGTGCAGCACCAGGCAGCTGTATGAGCGGCGACGAGCACGAGGACCGACGCCTGCTCTGTAGCGCGAGTCTTGGCCATACCGCCTACCACGCCTGGGCCAGCCAGGCGCGCCGCGAGCGCCGCTACAACGTCGCCCGGCTGCTGGAGGCGGCGAGCAGCGTGAAGCGCATCCGTGCCGAGCGCGCCTTTCACGCCCTCGGCGAGGTGGGCAAGACCGCCGCCAACATCGAGCGCGCCCTCGCCGGCCTCGAGCCCGCAACGATCGCCACCGGCCCCGTCACCGGCACCACCTCGCTCTCCCGTGAGCTGATGAGCCGGGCCGCCCACGCGCTCGCCGAGGCCCGCGATCTTACGGCCAGCGAGCTTGGCGATCTGTACGTCTGCGGGAGCTGCGGCGAGCTGATGGAGGGCGACCCGCCCGCGTTCTGCGCCATCTGCGGCACGGTGCGCGAGGGCTTCCTCAGCTTCCGGGCCGCCGAGGCTATGGGCTCCCACGGCCCCCAGACGATCGTGCGGCGGCTCGACCAGGGCCTCGCCACGCTGCGCTCGCTCGTGGCCGACCTCGACGATGAGCTGCTCGCCCGCCCTGTCGGCGGCCACTCGCTGAAGGAGCTTGTCGGCCACCTCACCGATATGGACGTGGTCTTCCGCGAGCGGGCCTGGCTCATCCTGGAGACCGAGAGCCCCACCCTGCCAAGCGGCCACCCGCCCACCCTGGCCAGGGCGAGCATCTACCGCGTCCAGCCGATCGCCGACCTGCTTGAGGCTTTTACCGCCAGTCGCCAGCAGAGCTTGAGCCTGCTGCGCGGCCTCACCGCCGCCGCCTGGCATCGCACCGCCTACCACACGGTCTTCGGCACCATCCCCCTCACCCACCAGGGCAACTGGGTGATCGGCCACGAGCGCGGCCACCTGGTGGAGATGGCCCAGATCCGCCACGATCTGCTGCGCCAGAGCCCCGAGGAGCTGCCGCTTACGCTGCCGCCGAATCTCGTGCCCGAGATTTTGGAGGGGGAGTAGCTCGGATCGCGAGCGGATCGAAGAGGACGCCCACAAGGGGCGCCCCCACGCTCTATCCAGAGACATCACTGTGGCGAGCCACGGCTATCGGCCCAGCAGCGGCAGGTAGCTCAGGCTGCCGGTGATCGTTAGGGTGCCGCCCTGGTGCGTGATAGCGTAGTTGGCGTCGGCGGCGCCCGCAGCGCTGATCGGGTAGCTCCCAGGCTTGCTCAGCTGCGTGGCGCTGCTGCTCAGGCTCACCGCTGTGTCGAGGTCGGCCGCGCTATCGCCGTTCACAAAGCCGACGAAGCTTGCCGTGAAGCTTGGGTTTGGCCTGCCCGCCACGCGCGTGGCGCTGTTCGCCGTGATTGTGAGCGCCGCCTGCGCCACCGTGATCGTCGCGCTGCTGGACGCTGGGACGTAGCCCGCGTCGCCGGCCTGGCTGGCCGTGAGCCGACACGCGCCCGCGCCCAGGATCGTCACAGTGCCGTCGGCCACCCCACAGACGCTGGGGCTGTCGCTGCGCAGCGTGGTGGTTAGCGTGGAGCTCGCGCTGGCGCTCACGCTGAATGGCGTGTCGCCATAGGTCTTGCTGGTGGGCGGGCTAAAGCTCACGCTCTGGGCCAGCCCTGCGGGCAGAACTTCGGCGCGCATGCCGCTGCGGCCAAAGTGGTGCAGCAGCAGCGCCCCCTGCGAGACGTTGGCCTGGTAAGTCGCCTGGTCGAAGCTTACGGGCAGCGCGTCCCCGCTGTTGATCGTCCAGCTGGCATTGTCGACCGCGCCATTCGTGAAGTCGAGGCCAGGGTTGCGCGCGTCATAGGTCAGGGTCGGCGTCCTATCTACCAGGCCAAAGTAGGCGCGCGACGTCTCAACCCGGTAGTTGAAGCGCGCCGTGGCGCCGCTCATATCAAGCCCGAGCTGCGCCGCGCTCACTGGGATCACAAGCACGTTGTTGTTGAACAGCGCCGTGTCGATGCTAGACGCCGTGGCGTTGTTGAGGAATGCGGGTGTCTGGCCCGACACCGCAGCGACAAAAACGTCGGTGTTGCTGCCACTTGCGAGCAGGCGTGTCGTAAAGACACTCACGTCGTCGCTGCCGTTGCGGTCGCGGTCGATGTAGACGATAAACTGAAGCTCGCTCGCCGGGGTCGTCCAGTCGCCGTGCGTCGCCACGCCAAAGAACAGTTTGGTGCCACCGAGCGGCTGGCTCTGCGCGGCCCGTGCGCGCACATCGGAGCCAACCCCAACGTAGCGCAGATCGGCGTTGCTCAGCCCTACGGTAGTGGTGGCGGCGCTCGTATATTGCAGCTCCAGGGGCGACACAATCGCCACCTGCTCGGCGGGGAGCACTGCGCTGTTCCAGTCGCGCAGTGCGGTGCCCGTGAGTGTGATGCTCGCCGAGGCCGTTGGCCCGCTGAAGCCCAGGGTGGGCAGCGTGCTGTGCAGGTCGGAGGCCGGGCGAGCGGTTGCGTAGAGCGGCACCCGCAGCGCAGGGCCGCTGCTTGGCGTCAGCAGGATCAGGCCGCTCTCCTCGCTGAGCCAGTGGCGCGCGTTGCCGCCCTGCTGATCGGCCACCGTGCTGTCGCGCACGTGGCGCATGGTTGCCGCCGTGGCGCTCAGCACCACGCGGAAGCTGACAGTGCCGCCGGCGGGCACGGTAAGATTGGCGCCGTCGGGGAAGCTGTAGCTGACGCCGGGCATGT
>Ga0136636_10002638_pt1 | contig 10699 bp, 11 predicted proteins | sample AntDrymUQ8522106_2_FD_104653 | JGI IMG/M metagenome (GOLD analysis project Ga0136636, IMG submission 104653) | Polar desert sand microbial communities from Dry Valleys, Antarctica - metaG UQ852 (21.06) | ecosystem: Environmental > Terrestrial > Soil > Desert | place: Antarctica: Dry Valley... | reverse complement strand
AATAACACAATTATGAAAAATATCTATCTAATCCTTTTTTCTGCTTTAAGTTCTTTTGGATTTTCGCAGACTACGCTAACAAAAGCCGGCAATGATTATTTGACAGGCAACACCATCAACAGCAAAAATCTGGTGGGAACTCCGGATAATTCCGCAGTCGGAGCCGCAGTGACTTTCGATAATAGTGCTTTAACGAATGGTACTTTAATTGTTGCACAGGTTTCTACGCCAAATGCCACAGAAATCTCCACCTTTCCTGGAACTACCGTAAAATTTGAAGATGGAAACGGCAATAGCATTTTCTATAAATCTACCGCAACCCAGTTGGAAATTACGGGAGCCGGAATTAGCGGCGCCACCTTAAATTTCAGTGCAGACAATGCCTTGTTTTTAAAGTTTCCCACAAGTTTTGGAAATACCTACACCGATAATGCAAGAGGAAGTTTCACCAGCACTGCCGCTTCTGGTTTATTTAGGGGAACGATTACTACCACTGCAGATGGTAGCGGAACACTTCTACTAGGACTGCAAACTTTTACGAATATTTTACGCGTAAAAACGGTGCAGAATTATAACCTTTATCAAAGTACAGACACCAATTATTTTTTCGCCATCGGTTCGCTCGTGAGCACTTTTTATACGTATTATAACAACACGAACAGATATCCGCTCTTTACAACTACTACTGCCACGATCTCCGTGCCGCTCCTAAGTATTAATCAAACGACAAATGCTGCGGTGGGTCAAAATATTACAGCGCTCGCTACTCAAAATACGCCTTTGAACAGCAAGATTACCGCCTATCCAAATCCGGTAACTGAAAATTTATTTTTTGCGGGAGATTTAAGTGGATATAATGTCGTTAAAGTTCTTTCCATGGATGGAAAATTGTTACAAACCGAACCGGTTAATGAGGGAAAAATAGATCTGAGTAAACTTTCTGCAGGAAATTATATTTTACAACTTTCTGGTAAAAATCTAAAAGGTCAAACGATTCAGATCATTAAAAAGTAGATTTCGTCTGTTTGCAACTAGAAGCCATAAACGCCTAAAATCAATTCACAATATGATGAATTTCAACCTAAGTTCAATTCAGTTTTTGAATTTAACTTTTAATATATCTTTAAAGTTTTATGCGTCCAATTTTGCCACTTCGACAAGTTGAAAAATGGTCTCAATATTACTAAAAACAGCGAAAACAAGAACTTTAAAAATAGATCAGAAGATATAATGATGACAGTTGAAATTGCAAAATGGACCTTAGTGATTTTTGGTTTATTTTTTATCGGTGTCGGCGGATTGATGTTATTTAAACCGAAAACAGCAAGAGCAACTTTAAGAAAAGCCGGAAGTACCAATTTTATAAATTATGCCGAAATTACGATAAGAATGATTCCTGCATTTGCCTTTATCATTTTCTCGGAGTATTCAAATTATTCCCAATTTTTCAAGGTTTTCGGTTGGTTTATGCTCCTTACTTCTTTTGTCCTCTACTTTGTTCCCAGAAAATTACACCATGATTTTTCAAACAAATCTGCCGATATTTTAAAGCCATTTTACTTCCAATTAATTTCACCATTTGCAATTGGCTTTGGAATAATGATCATAATTTCTGTGACCTAAAATCTAAATTTCAAATAAGGTGCGATGAATAATATTGATAAAAAAGAAAATTTGATAAAGAGAAGTTTCAGCTTCTCGTTTTCCACAAAAAATAAATTTCCCGCCTTTTTTAGACCAAAATTAGGATTTTGAAACCTTTCAAAATACCTTATCTTTGCGCCTCAATACTATTCAATTTTAGCAAGTAAGCATTATGAACATCGGAAAAACTCAATTATTAAAAATCGCAGAAAAAAATTATTCCGGCTTATTTCTGGAAGATGAAGCGGGAGAAAAATGTTTTTTACCGAAAATTTTCGCCTCAGAAGATGCCGAAATTGGCGATGAAATGGAAGTTTTTGTTTACCAGGATGATGACAAATTAAAAGCAACCACCGAAAAACCCAATGCGGAAATTGGAGAATTTGCCGTAATGACTTGTGTTCAGAGTTTGCCAAGTGGCGCCTTCATGGACTGGGGAATTATCAAGGATCTCTTTGTGCCTTACAAACAGCAGAAAGCCAAAATTGTGGAGGGAAAACGCTATGTTGTGTACGTTTATGTTGATGAAATCTTAGGTTTAATCACAGGAACTACAAGGTTTAAAAGAAATCCACATTATGATAATTTGCCTTTTGCGAGAGGAGAAAAAGTACATCTTTTGATTGTTGGAGAAAGTGAATTGGGTTGGAATGTCGTTATTAACAAGGAGTTTATTGGCTTAATTTACGCTTCAGATGTTTATAAAAAACTGTTTCCTTTGAGTGAAGAAGTGGGTTATATTAAAACCATTCGCGAAGATGGAAAAATTGATATTTCCCTTCAATTAGAAGGCTACGAAAATATTGACGAATTTCAAAAAGTGATCTTAGAAAGACTCGAAATGAATTATGGCTTGATCTACCTTTCGGACAAATCCACGCCGGAAGAGATTAAGGAGGAACTTCAAATGAGCAAAAAGAATTTTAAGAAAGCGATTGGCGGTTTGTATAGAGACAAAAAAATTGAAATTTTAGAGGATAAAATTAAATTGGTTTCGGAAGAATAACGTAGTTGTCTGATTATTTTTATTCTTTCCTTACCAACAAGATCCAATCCTCCTCCAGTAATTTATAACCAATATCATAGACAAAACGATATTCGGCGCCGTTTTTATAGACTTTTAAGGTGGTGAAATACTCGAAATCAAATCCTTCAGAAAATAATTTATTTCGCGTGGTTTTTGCTTTTCCTTCCGTGTATTTCTGCTCACTAAGAATCCGGTGGTTTTTGCGCAGTTTGTTATTGATGGTGCGCATCAGATTGGAAGAATCCTTGTTGTGTCCATTATTGTAGGCATTTCTGCACCCATCATTGCAGAATTTTTTATCGCTTCTGCCGATAATTTTTAAGCCACATTCCAAACAGTTTTCCATACCAATCATTTGCTACTCAAATATATAAAAAATATCCGCTTGTAAATGGATATAAATCTACTTGGAATCTTTTCTTTACAAATGTTTCCACAAACATATAAACAGACCTAATGAATTTAACCAAATAGAATCCGCCTTGTTTTTGAAGCAAGACGGATTGATAGTTTTAATTTTTAGATTTATTTAATGATCATTTAATTTACTTAAAGATTATTTTTTTGATAATACTAGATTGTTCTCCGCTCATTTTTAAAATATAAAGTCCACTTGAAATATTGCCCCTTTCAATCTTGTGAATTTTACTATTTGGATTTAGGGGCAAACTTTTGACAAGATTGCCGTTCATATCTATAATCTCGAGTAGATGTAGAGCCCCTTTAAAAACTTTTATTTGAAATGAGTTGCTAGAAACTGGATTTGGATAGACTTGGACATCTGTACTATTTTTCTCGATTTCCGTAGTTCCTAAAAACAATTGAGGTTTCAATAATTTTGCAGCGTTGCTAATTTCAAAATTGCTACCATCTATAGTACCGCCAGTACACATAATCTGATTATTTGACCAAGCTTTTGCCGAAGTGTATAAGTAATAGTCAAAATTTAATTCGCCCTCTGGAATATTAAGAACTCCAGTTACAGAATTATAGGTGTAAATTCTATGTGGATAAGGCGCTGCGACAAATTTTAGCCCTAAGATATAAATTAAACCATTTAGTGGGTTTTTAATCATACTTAAAGTAAATCCCCAATTATTAGGACTTGTTCCTGTATATGTGGGTAACTCTGGTGTGGAATTTATCTTGGTAACTTTTTTTGTTTCAGGATCAAATTTAACGAGTTTGTACTCATAATTTCCGATACTTAAGTTTCTGTATACCATGAAGATAAAGCTTCCGTCGCTGAGTTTCATTTCGGATGGGTCACCAGAAGTAGATGACCAAGAAGTAATCCATCCACTTTCTCCTTCGATGATTTCCGTAGACAATGTAGTAAAATCCATGCTAACAGGATTATAATAAACAATATCCGTAAAATTTGGAGTTCCATAATTCCCACTTCCGCCGATAATTACCGCTCCGCCATCATTTGTAGGAAAAACAAGAGGATTTGAACGCTGATTAACAGGAATTCCAATGGAGGTGAAAATATTGGTAGATGGATCAAATATTTCAGCATTACCTGTATTGTACCAATTTCCTACAATCATCACCCGATTGTCTTTTAAGAGTACCGCTGTGGAATTTCCTCTGGCAACATTCATTTGCGGACCAGTTGAAAACGCGTTTGTTGCTGGGTCAAAAATGGTGGTTACGGTTGATTGTCCAACTCCGTATCCGCTAGAATATCCACCGAAAAACATAAATTTTCCGTTGCTTAATTTTACTATGGAAGCTCCATCATGTGGATTATCTATAGTATAAAGAGTCCAGGAATTAGTAAGAGGATTGTAAATTTCAGCAGTTGAAGTCAATAAAAATCCTTGCGTATGTCCACCCACAACGAGCACTTTTCCATTGGGAAGTGAAACAGCAGCATGGCCATGTCGACTCACATTCATTGGAGGTGTATTTTCTACCACCTCGAATCCTTGTGCGTTAATAAAAGTGGTGGCAAAAATTAATGCAACGAATAAAAATAGAGTTTTTTTCATGATTTCTAAATTTGTTTCCTACTCTTATGGTTTTTCGGTTTTACCCCGTTTTTGATTTGGTCGCTGGTCTCCAAATTTGTTATCTAAAGTTACGAAAGGGGCTATTTAATTCAAATGATAACGGTCATGTTTTGAGTAATTTAGTGAGCAGAAATTTGTAGAATTTTTACCTTAGAAAAGGAAATTGGTGCTAAAATCATCATCTATTTAGTTTCAAAAAAAATACCCTCTAGTGGGTATTGTGGTATAATTGATTTTGGATAAATTTATCTCATGAAAAAAATCACAAAAATTCTCGCAACTGCAACACTGCTTTGCGTTCAAACTACGATAGCTTTTGCCCAACAACCACAGTCCACTTCTCCAGTCGGATGCGTTTCCGGCAATTGCCAAAATGGACTTGGAAAAATGGTGTCTCCTAAAGGTGCTGTTTTCGAAGGCAATTTTGTAAATGGTATCGCCTCCGGAAAAGGCAAGATGATTTATCCGGACGGTAATAAATATGAAGGCGATTTTGTGGGTGGCAAAAGAGAAGGACAAGGAACTTTTACCCTGAAAAGAAGCGGGGAAGTTTACACAGGAACGTTTGTGAACGGGCAATTAAATGGCTTCGGAAAATACATCGATGTGATTGAAAGTTATGAAGGGAATTGGATCAATGGAAAACGCACTGGTAAAGGAAAGCTATTCCTCCACGTTTTGGGAAATATTTATGAAGGCGATTTTGTAGAGGGTCGTTTTACAGGTAAGGGAATATACAAATATAAAGATGGCAGTTCTTACATTGGTGAATTCAAAAATATGAATAAGGAGGGAGCTGGAAAAGAGTTTGACAAAGCGAATAAACTGATCAGAGAAGGAATCTGGAAAAACGATGTCTTTATTAAATAATTTTTCTGAAAAAATATCAAGTTGAACATTAAAAATATCAGTACAAAAAAAATTAAAATCAAAACAATGAAAACATTTAAAATGATAAGAATATTAGCTTTAATGCTCTTTGTTCAATCCACTCAAATTTTTGCGCAAGTACCGGTAACTTCTGTGACGGAAGGTTGCGTTTCCGGGAACTGTGTGAATGGAATTGGAAAAGTGCAATATTCCAGCGGCGACACGTACGAGGGGAAATTCGTAAATAAATTGGCACACGGAAAAGGGAAAGTCCTCGCGATTGATGGTTCAGTGTATGAAGGCGATTTCGCGAAGGGAAAATTTGAAGGCCAAGGAACTCACACTTTTAAAAACCGGGATATTTATACAGGACAATTTGCAGATGGACTTCGACATGGAAAAGGAAAGTTCGTAAACAGTTATTTTACCTACGAAGGAAATTGGGTGAAAGGAGTCAGAGAAGGACAGGGAGTTTTGACTACCTATATTGGCGAAGTTTACACGGGTCAATTTGCGAATAATAAATATGAAGGCAAAGGAAAATTAGATACTGGAACAAGTGTTTATACAGGAGATTTTGTAAATGGCAAAAAAGAAGGAAAAGGAACAAGCACTTCTTCCGTTTATAATTACACCGGCGACTGGAAAAATGGTCAACGAGACGGAATTGGGAAGTTGACCGATTCTCGCGGTAAATTAATCAGTGAAGGAACTTTTAAAGAAGGAAAATTTGTAAAATAAAAAAAATGTTTATAATTTTAAAACCAGTATTCGTTACGACCTTATTTGTTTTCCTAAATTCAATAGTAACATTTGCACAACAACCCGCCACTGCAAAAAAAGAATGTGTTTCTGGAAATTGCATCAATGGGAAAGGAAAAGCAGTGTATCCGAATGGAGATAGTTATGAAGGCGATTTTGTAAATACCATTCCAGAGGGTTTTGGAACTTTCTACTTTAATAATGGCAACATTTATACGGGCCAAATGTCTAAAAGTCAGTTTCAGGGAAAAGGTAAAATGTCCTGGAAAATGGGCAGTGTTTATGAAGGTGATTTCGTGAAGGATAAAAGAGAAGGACAAGGAACTACAACTTCTGCAGACGGAAGTAAATTTACGGGAACCTATAAAGGCGATTGGCGAGAAGGCCAAGGAAAAGAATATGATAAATCCACCAATATGGTGCGAGAAGGAATTTGGAATGGCTCCACTTTGGTCAGTGGCGCTTCCGTCTCTTCATCTTCATCAAATGGTAATATTTTAAGTAATGCCAAAGAAGCTGCGGTTGATGCCAATATTGTTGCCAAAAAAGCTCAAATTGCTACGATCATGCAAGATGCGCAGCAAAAAAAGACGAACAAAGAACGATTAGAACCCGCCAAAGAAATTCTTCAACTTCAAAAAGATTTAGTACAATACTTAACAGATGCGGTGAACGGAAATGATCTATCAGAAAACGCCAAATCGAAATATAAACCCATCATAGAAACCGAAAAAAAGATGGTTTTGCAAATCGAACATTTAGTAAAAGTCACCGCGGAAGCTGCGAAATATGACCTTTAGTAAACATTGATAAAAATGGTGATCGCAAGATTTTCATCTAAGTTGGATCTAATAATAGCTTTCGAATTTTGACGATTTTATTTATAACAGAATGAAGCCTGTAATGTTCATTTCCTTTACGTGAACGTGACTGCCTTTAATATTTTTCATAAATCTAAAGGATAGCCCTTAGTTTAAAGCCAATTAATTTTCGGGTTGATTTCGATAACTTTTAATCATTAAAATAATTGAGATAATCGTGGTCACTGCATAAACACTGGCTAATCCTGAATTTTCAAATGTTTTTGTTTCAAAGTTAAACTGTTTATACAAAGTCCAGCCTATAATGATTGGAATAATTGCAAAAAAGAAACTGAAAGTTTTGGTGTTTTTCATCATGTTTTTTATTTTATTCTAAATTCATCCTGAAAGAAATGATCCTCTTCATTTCTCTTGTTGAGGTACCAATTTCAGGTACTAAAATCAAATGAACTTATCCGGTACCAAATGTGTTTCCGCAAAGAAACCTTTCGGACTCATGTTTGTCAAGTTACTGCTTCGTCCACGTTACCGCATCCTTTGCAAATTCTTTTTCCTTGATTTTGAACCGGACTTCCTTGCGAAGCAATTCTCTGGTGTTAAAATCTTTTACGATCTCCGTATTGACACTCACTGCATTTGAAACCATACTATTTGCAGTAAGATCAGTAATATTGTAGTGGTAGTAATTGTCGCCGTCTTCTTCTTTTAAACATAAAAAGGTTTCACCGTCAAATTTGGTGATCCACCCGATAAAAGTGTCGGTTTCCAGTCCATAAAGGAGGTCATTGCTTTTGGTGACTTGTACATTATAAAAATTTTTATCTTTTTGAGTAATGGTACAAGCTTCGACCGCTGTATTTTCATGGGATGTTGCCCATTTACCCAGTAATTTACTTTCAATTTTTTCTTCTCCCGGATTTCCCAGAGTCGCTTTAAAACCGGAAGGACACCCATAAAAGCTCAGTAGAATAGCGGTACAGGCTAAATATTGTAAAATTTTTTTCATCGTGATTTATTTAATAGTTTTTTATTTTAAAGTCGCTGTCATTCTACACGAAGATAAATATTATTTTCCGAAAATTGTATGGATTATTAAAGTGAATAAGCTTGGAGAAGGCCTGAAAATTTATAATCAAGGTTTTACCGCACCGTTTACAAAATATCTCCTGTATTCCTTAATTAACCTTAAAGTTTTATGGTCCATAATGGTTAAATATTAAGGCTTTAAACTATTTTATTTTCCTCCTTAAAACACCCAATAATTTACCGGTTTTTTTATTCAGTCACTTTCGGAACTGCCGTAAAAGGTTTGATGCCAAAAGCTGGATACACCTCACTTGGAAAGTAAAAAGTACCACCCCGCGAAACCATTCAAATGGTTTTTACGGCTTTAATGTCTTGTAGTGAATTTCCCGGAACTAAAAAGAAATCTCCCAGTTTTCCGGGTGCAATACTTCCAAGATCTTTGTCTTTGAGATAATCTTGTTTAGAGGTAGCAGAAAATCGTTTCTCCATTGCATCGTAAAAAAAGCCGTTCATAAAACAGATTTAATGGAAAGTTGAGTTTTTTAGTAAGCTGACGTTTTGCCATTTGGCGAGATGGTGATTTTTAACATCTCGAAACCTCGGGATTTGCGAACCGCTGATCAGCCACTTTTGCCAAACTTCTACGCATTTTTCTGCAATTTCATTTGCGCTGCCCCTGGCTTTTTCCGGGTCGGGAAAATTGATGTGAAAATTGTAAGTTTTGAATCTGCGCTGAACCCGGCATATTGCTAAACCGCTCAATATTAATGGAGTTTTATACTAACAAAAAGCCCATCAAAATTGATAGGCTTGTAAATATGTTTAGAATTGAGAGTATAATTTATCCAAGTTAAAACTTGCTCTCTACTTCGCTATTTTATCTTCTTTTTTAATTTTATTATCCTGCTCCAAAATCATTTTGTGGTCGGCTTCAATTTTTGTATGGTCGGCCATTAGGATTTTGTGCTCTTCCATCATTTTATCATGCTCTAATTTTATTTGATCTTCAGGAGTATTTCCTTCGGCATGTTTTTTTTCTAAAGCTCCATGTGCCGTAATGATGGCTTTATGTTTTTCAATTAGCGCAGCATGGCTTGCTAACAGATTCTCATGCTCAAATTCTATTTTGTTGTGGGCACTCGTGTCGGGCTCTTTCATAGCTTTATGTGCTGTTGCAAAAGCTGCATGTTCTGTTTCCATTTGTGTGTGAGCTTCTTCCAGTTTTGCTTCATCGGCTTCCAATTTTGCATGGTCGGTACTTAATTGCTTTTCCAACTCAGCATTTTTGTTATTACAAGATGTAAATAATAGGGTACTCAAAATAGAGCTTGCTACAAAAATAGTTCGTAAATTCATAATTAGTATTTTAATATTAGTAAAACTCGTCTCGATGTAAAAGTAGTAATTTAAATTTGTTTACGATGTTAAATATCTTTTGGAAATGGATCGGAAAATCCCTTTTTACTTTCGAATTGTTCTTGTTCATTCTCTTGCAGTAAACATTTTTCAAGGTCGGCAATCATTTTTTCTTTTTCAATATCTTGACCAATAAATACAAGCTCGTTAGTTCTGTCGCCCCATTGTTTACTCCATTTACTTTCGATAAAAAGTTGGTTATCTACAAATGATTGGTATCTTATTCTTTCATTAAAAGTCATACTTGCCCACCAAACGCCTGCTTTTTCAAGTCGTGATGAACCACCTGCTTGACTAAAATTAATTGCATCATCTGGTCTTGATGCTAACCAAAACAATCCTTTTGCTCTCATTACACCATTTGGATAATCTTCATTCAGAAATTTCCAAAATCTTTCTGGGTGAAAGGGTTTTTGGTTTCTAAAAACAAATGAAGAAATACCATATTCTTCTGTTTCTGGCGTATGAGTGCCACCTTCCAACTCTTTTTGCCAACCTGCCGAATTTTGGGCTTCCTCAAAGTCAAAAAGTTTTGTATTTAATATTTCTTTTGGTTCCACTTTACTAAAATCTGATGCAATAATTTTAGCACCTGGATTTAACTTTTGAATGGATGCTTTTAAAAGTCCAACAGTTTCTGCATCAACCAAATCCGTTTTGTTCAGAATAATTACGTTGGCAAATTCTATTTGGTCGGTGAGTAAGTTTACAATAGTTCGGTCATCTCCTTCCATATCAGTTAACTTACGGTCAACCAATAATTCATTGGTGCCGAAATCATTGAAGAAATTGAAACAATCTACCACGGTAACCATTGTGTCGATGTAACTAAATCTGGATAAATCTATATCGCCATCTTCACTCACAAAACTAAAAGTTTGGGCAACTGGAACGGGTTCGCTGATGCCTGTGCTTTCAATCAGAAGGTAATCAAATCGCCCTTCATTGGCTAGTTTTTCTACTTCTATCATTAAATCTTCTCGCAGGGTGCAACAAATACAGCCATTGCTCATTTCTACTAATTTTTCTTCCGTTCGTGAGAGTACATTTTGGTCATTTATAAGTCTTGCATCTACATTTACTTCACTCATATCATTCACGATAACGGCTACTTT
>Ga0136636_10002637_pt1 | contig 10699 bp, 8 predicted proteins | sample AntDrymUQ8522106_2_FD_104653 | JGI IMG/M metagenome (GOLD analysis project Ga0136636, IMG submission 104653) | Polar desert sand microbial communities from Dry Valleys, Antarctica - metaG UQ852 (21.06) | ecosystem: Environmental > Terrestrial > Soil > Desert | place: Antarctica: Dry Valley... | reverse complement strand
GATTACACGCAGGCAGTCAAATATTTTCAGCTGGTAGCCACAGCACAGGATTCGCTTTCGCAGAACGCATATTATCATTTAGGCGACTGCTATGTAAAAACCAATCAGAAAAGATTCGCATTCAATGCCTTTAACTCAGCTTTTAAAATCAAAGCCGACCCGGTTATAACCGAAGAAGCTCTTTTCAATTATGCTAAACTTGCCGTTGAACTTTCGTACAATCCATATAATGAAGCGGTTAACGCTTTACAGGATTATCTGAACAAATATCCCGAATCGGCACGTCGCGATGAGTTGTACGGTTACCTTGCCGATCTTTACCTGCTGACAAAAAACTACAAAAATGCGCTCAGCAGTATTCAAAATATAAAAAAGCGAAGCTCACGCCTGGATGCAGCCTATCAGCGGATAGCTTATTACCGTGGTATTGAATTGTTTAATGAATCGGATTACGATGGATCCATCAAACTTTTTGCCCAGGCGCGCGAGTTGACTTCTGATAACTCAATAAAAGCTAAATCCTCCTATTGGGCAGGCGAAGCCTATTACCGCACTGCCCGTTGGGATAAGGCAATTGATTCGTACAATAAATTCCAGGTAACACCGGGAGCACAGAATCAGTCGTATTTTAATACCGTCAACTACAATATTGGCTACAGCTATTTTAAGAAGAAAGATTATCCGAAAGCGGCAGCAAGTTTCCGCAAATACCTGGCTGCCAAAGGAACAGAAGCAAAACTTGTCGGGGATGCCAATCTGCGTTTAGGCGATTGTTACTTTATGACCAAAGAGTATGCAATAGCTGTTGAGTATTACCAGAAAGCAGCGGCAGCGCGTGTTTCCGATGCCGATTATGCTGTTTACCAAACTGGAATAAGTTACGGGGTTCAGGGTGATATGACGAACAAAGTAGCAACACTGCGCAAACTGCTTACTTCCTACCCAAAATCAACTTACACTGATGATGCCTTGTACGAAATCGGTCTCACTTTCAATGTTATTGATAAGGATAGCGATGCTTTAAGCTATTTTCAACGTGTTGTAAAAGAGTTTCCCAATAGCACTTACGTGAAAAAATCGCTACTCAAAACCGGGCTTATTTTCTTTAACCAGAACCGCGGCCAGGAAGCGCTTACCATGTTGAAACGCGTTGCAAAAGAATATCCGGGAACACCCGAATCGAAAGAAGCACTAGGCAGTATTAAAAGTATATATGTAGAAATGAATCAGGTAGATGAATATGTAGAGTTTACCAAAGAGGTTCCATATGCTGATATTTCGAAATCCGAACAGGACTCGCTATCTTATATCGCTGCCGAAAATCAATATATGAACGGAAGCTGCGATAAAGCTACAGATGGCTTCGCAAAATACATCAACAAATTTCCGGAAGGATCTTTTATTCTCGAAGCCAATTTTTATAAGTCCGAATGCGATTATCGTTCGCAGCTTTATGATGCGGCACTGAAAGGGTACGAATTCATCATAAATAATCAGCGCTCGCGATTTACAGCCAACGCTGCTTTGCGAATAGCACATATACAGCATTTACGCAACAATTACGAAGCAGCTCTCGAAGGCTATATCCGCCTCGAAGAAACTGCCGACCAGCCAAGCATGATTATGGATGCAGTAAGCGGACAAATGCAGTGCAATTATGCGCTGCTGCGTTACGGACTTGCTATACAATCGGCCCAGAAATTACTTTCGTTGGATAAACTGACTCAAAACCTTGCAACCGAAGCCCACATTATTATCGCACGATCGGGGTATGAACTTGGCAACAAAGAACTTGCCAGAAAGGAATTTGAAGAAACGCTGAAACTCTCCAAAAACGAAATGGCTGCAGAAGCCAAATATATGCTTGCTCAGCTTGAGTTCGAAAACGCAAAGTACGATGATTGCGAGAAATCTGTTTTTGCACTTGCCGAAAACTTTGCCTCATACGATTACTGGGTTGCAAAAGGATTCCTTCTGTTAAGTGATGTGTATATAAAAAAAGGTAATACGTTTCAGGCAAAACAAACCTTGCAAAGTATTATTGAAAATTACGAAGGTCAGGATCTCGTAATGATAGCACGCGAGAAACTGAGCGCTATCGGCGACTCCAACTAATGCATTGTTAGCAACCACCTTAATGTTGTTTACTAAATTTTTCCTACGAATATGACAAAGTCAATATATAAAAATACTCTGGTTGCCCTTGTTTGCATTGCAGCCATTGCAATCGCTATCACAGCCAAGGCACAGGTAAAAACCTATAACGAAGAAATTACAGTTGTGGCGCCTTTCGATCCGATAATTCCTGATGCATTTAAAATAAGTCAGAATCCGGCAGTTGATGATACAACCACAACCATTCCGGTAATGAACTACAATATTATGCCCCGCATAGCATCGGTAACCCCCAATATCGATCTTTTGCCTGCGGTAAAACTGGTTGCCGAACCGCTGAGCAAATTATACCGCAATTACATCCGCGCCGGAGCCGGTAATTATTACGCCCTGTATGGCGAATTGTATATGAGTTCGCTTCGGTCGAAGGAATATGTAACTTCCATGCGGATAAAACATCAGTCGGCAGCAGGAAAAATCGAAGACTATGGTCCGCCCACAAACAGCCGCAATGAAGCTGAATTTGCGGGATCAAAATATTTCGCTCAGCATACCCTCAGCGGAAGCGCTTTTTATTACCGCGACGGACTTCACCTTTACGGATATAAACCCGCCAAATTTCCTGATACCATTATTGAAAAGGATGATGTAAAACAGCGTTATCAAACCATTGGCACAAAAGTGTCATTCGGAAGCAACTACAAGGCAACGGATGAACTAAACCATAAATTCGGATTTTCGTATTATAATATGGCAGGACTGTATGATGTTAAAGAAAACAATGTTCAGCTAACTGCCGAAATCAATCAAAAATATGATTTGCTGAAACTTGATGAAGACCAGGTACTTGGTCTCAATGCCGGGTACAGTTTCCTGAAACAAAAGGACTCACTTGGATACATTAACAGCGGGATTATACTTATTAATCCATTTATTAAGGCTGAAATAAATGAGTACAGTTTTATGGCCGGATTTAAACTTAATATAGCATCTGATTCGGTTTCAAAAGCCTATTTTTACCCGGTAGCCGAAGGACGCATTGAGCTAATACCTGATGCATTGAAATTGTATGCCGGTTTCACAGGTGGTATGGAACGTACATCACTTCAAAGTATTACCGAACAAAATTTATATATCAGTTCCGTTGTGCCCTGGAATTATTTTGCTGAAAGAATCAGAGTCTATGGCGGCTTTCAGAGCAACATCAGCAGGAGTTTTAATTTTAACGGATTAATTTCGAGCAGTTCGTTTAAAAACTACCCACTGTTTGTAACCGATACTGCAGCTTATCTGAATAACAGTTTTACAATGGTTTACGACAAAATTAATGCTGTAAAAATTAAAGGAGAACTGGAATATATAAAATCTGCACGCTTACGGTTAGCACTAACAGGAACCTACAACCATTATAAAACAGACAAGCAGGAGTATGCCTGGTATAAACCTGCATTTGAATTCGAATTCTCGGGCAGATACAGCATACAGGAGAAAATTGTACTTACAGCAAAAGCTACTGTAAATGGTAAAGTGTGGGCATTGGTTCCTTATCCGGGCATTGCTATACATGGTATGGAAGTGAGTTCTTACACACTCAAAGCTGAGGAAATCGAAGGCTGGACAGATATTAACCTGGGTGCCGAATACCGTTTTAACAAAGCTTTATCCTTCTGGATCAACTTCAATAACCTGGCAAACAGCAAATATTACCGTTGGAACAATTACCGCTCGTATGGGTTAAACCTGATGGGTGGAGCCAGTTATTCTTTTTAAGGGGTTAGGATTTGAGGGATTAGGGTTTAGGGAATCTTAGTAAAGTGAGAACGCAACTTTTGGAAACAAATTATAACAAACCGCTATACCATTTCGTCAATCAATATTTCCTCCTGGTCGGTAACCGTATGCTTTACAATTACCTTCTTTTTCCAGTTTCCTTTTAAATAATACAAATATGATAATACCATCCCGATAAACCATGCAACCGGAATTGACCACCATATGCCTGCCACACCAAAATACCGCGACATGATCCAGGCTGCCGGAATCCGAATTGCCCAGAGTGCAAATAAGGTTATAAACATCGGTATTATAGTATCGCCGGCACCACGCATCACACCACCTATTACAAACATACTTGAAAAGAAAATATAAAATGAACTTACAATTAAAAGGTATTCGGCCCCGATATCAATAACGGAAACATCATTAGTAAAAAGCTGCATTAATGGATACCTGAATAGTATAACGCCAACGCTTGTTAATGCAGATAAAGTTCCTGACATCATAAACGTAGCATGCAATCCTTGTTTTACTCTTTCCGGTTTATTGGCGCCTAAATTTTGTCCAACGAAAGTTGAAAGTGCAGCGCCAAAGTTCATTGCAGGCATCATAGCCAGTGAATCTAATCGTCCGGCGGCGCTGTATGCGGCAATTACATTGGTGCCAAAATCATTTACAATCCGCATAACAGCCAGCATACCAAGCGATACAAAAGTCTGCTGTAATCCGGTCGGTAATCCGATCATCAAACTTTTTTTGAAAATAGCTCTGTCAAAAACAAGGTTCAGGCTATTCAGTTTTACTATTTCGTGAGTCCGGTTAAGATAAATGATTCCTGATATGAAAGCACCAGCCTGCGAAATTACTGTTGCCCAGGCAGCTCCGGCTACGCCCCATTTGAAAACCGCAACAAAAAGCAGATCGAGCAGCACATTCATTACTGTCGAAATAATTAAAAAATACAAAGGAGTTTTCGAATCGCCTAACCCGCGTAATACGGAACTGATTCCATTGAACCCGAAAAAGAAAACCATTCCGGAAAGATACACATTAAAATAGGTAACTGCCTGCGGTATAACTTCTTCAGGAAGTTTTATAAGCCGAAATATTGGTCCGCCAAGTGAAATACCCACAACAGTAACCAGTATTGAAGCAACAAAAAGGAAAATATACATGGTATCGATGGATCGTTTTACCATTTTAATGTCCCTGGCTCCAAAATATTGCGAAATTATTATTGTTGTGCCCATTGCAACGCCCACAACAAACGAAATAAGCATAAAAATAAGTGGAAATGATGCCCCTACAGCAGCAAGAGCTTCTTTACCAACATAACGTCCAACAACAATGCTATCAACAATATTGTATAACTGTTGAAATACATTACCAATAAGCATCGGTATCGCAAACTTAAAAATAAGGCTTCCGCTGTTGCCTTCGGTGAGGTTTTTCATTTATAATAAGTTTCCGCTACAAGAATATAATTTCCAGAATACAGGATGCTGATAAACTCTTCTCCTGAAAATATCAACAAATATCCGTAAAAACCGGATAAGTGCGAAAAGTATGGTTAGTAAAGGGCGCTTTAGAATTTATGAAGCTTCAAAAATTCAATTAAAGCCAGGCAGATTTTAAGATAATAAATCAGCTTTCATCTGAGCAATCATAAGGGAACTGGATTTCTCAGCACATTCAATCAGTTCGGGAAGTTTCTCTGCGTTATCAATTCCCCTGGCTATATCTTCTATCTTCTGCATGGCCTGTTGAATCTCCGGAGCACCGAAAAATGAAAAATGAGGCTTTAGCTTATGAGCCTGTTGCCTGAGAGTTTCCATTTCGTTCTGTTCAAAAGCCTGTTTAATTGTTGCGATAGAACCAGGTGTATTTACGACAAACATTTCAACTATTGAACGGACAAATTCAGGATCGTCCGCTTCAAACATATCCAGTGAGTATAATTTATTTTTCGGGTGGCCATTAACAGAAGTTGTTGATTCAACTTCCTGACAAACATCAGTTTCAGACTTCAGATAGCTGGATAAGCGTATTTTCAACTCCCGTTTGGTAATAGGTTTCTGCATATAATCATCAAACCCTGCTGTAGCTACTATACGAAGTATATTATCATCATTATGTGCCGTAAGTGCAATAATTATATGTTTTTTGCCAGTTGTTGCCTGCCGTTCACGAAGTATAGCTGCAGCTTCGAGCCCGGTAATACCTGGCATTTCAATATCCATAAGGATAACGCTGGGCTCTATTCCTTCAATTTGAGAAATTAATTTATCGGCACTATCCATGCACCAACATTCGTATCCAAGTTGTTTCAGGTATTTCGAAAAAAGTAGTCGATCGGAATCAGAATCTTCGACAAGGATTATAGTCCGGTTAAGGATCATAAGTAAAGATATTCGTTTAGTCGTGCAAATGTAACAAGCATTTCATTATGAAATACATCTGATATTAAAAATCAGAGTTTTCATTCTGTACCAGTGCTTTGGTGGATAATAATCCACAGGCTGCATCTATATCCAGACCGCGCGAAGCCCTTATGGTTGTCACAATCCCCTTTTCGTTGAGCGCACGTTGAAATTCTGCCATCCGCACCTCATCAGTTGGAGGAAGCGGTGCATTGGGCACAGGATGAAAACGAATAAGATTGATCCGGCAGCGTGTTTTATTGAGCAAACGAGCTAGTTCTTTCACATGTTTAGGAGTGTCGTTCATGCCTCCGAAAACAATATATTCTATTGAAATCCGACGGTATTTACCGGGGTCGGATTTGTTTATGGCTTCAATAACATCCTTAATTGGATACACATGCTGTATTGGCATTATACGCCTGCGCTCATCGTCGAATGGCGAATGCATGCTTACAGCCAGGTTGCATTTGCTTTGGCGAAGAAACAATTCCATAGCAGGAATAATACCAATTGTTGAAACTGTAACCTTACGTACACTCAGGCCAAAACCATAATCGGCAGTAAGAATTTCAGTTGCATTCAATACTGCTTCCACATTATCGAACGGTTCGCCCATTCCCATAAAAACGATATTTGAAATCATTTCGCGTTCGGGGATGCTGCGAAGCTGGTTAAGGATTTGCCCGGATGAAAGCTGCGCCTGAAATCCTTGTTTGCCGGTAGCACAAAAAAGACATCCCATCTTACACCCTACCTGCGACGAAACACATAATGTATTACGGCGAGCATCGGGAATAAAAGCGGTTTCGATAAATTTATGGCTGCTGACCGGGAAAAGATATTTTTTAGTACCGTCAGCCGATTGTTGCACTTTTACAAACTGTACAATTCCCAAATCATAATGATCGGCAAGTTGCTGCCTAAGTTTCTTCGAAATGTTTGTCATTTCGTCGAACGACTGTATATTTGTTTTGTAAAGCCAATACGCAAGCTGCGTGGCAACGAAACCCGGGAGCCCAAGTTCTTCAACAATAAGCTTTAATTCGGGAAGCGTTTTACCTAGCAGTGTGTTTTTTTCAACGGTGATTCCGGTGTTAATCATTTAGTATCAGAAATATATTTCTGCCACAATGTTGTTGAATGGGATTCCTTTACTTATAAGTATTTCCCTGCTTTCGACAACCATTTCGGCACTTCCGCAAAGGTAGTACTTTTGATCCAAAGGCAGCTCTTCGGCCTCTTCGAGATATTGGGTAACGCGACCTGCATAAACTCCTTCTTCTTGCTGTTGCGAGCAGCAGCGGACATAACGGGCGCCAAAATCGTTCAGCAGGCTATCGCTGAAATAAAATGAATCGAGCGTGCGGCCACCATGAATCAATATTTTATTATCACCCATACCCGAGCGGTACATGCTGATAAACGGAGCTATGCCAGTTCCTGCAGCAATCCAGTAAGCGGGCTCGGAACTTCCTTCGTAGGTTCCGAAAGGAGGCGAAATCCAGAGGACATCGCCCGGTTCAAGAATGGCAAGGTTTGGTGTAAGTTTTCCTCCAGGCTTTATATTGTAAAGAATGTCGGTATTTTCGTCATTTTCGCCGCTGGCAATACTGTAAAGGCGTGCATCATCATTGGCTTGCATTGCCAGTCCGAGAACCTGTCCGGCACGAAAAGCTAAATCCCTCCTGAATGAAAGCACAAAAACATTTGGCGATATCTCAGTATTTGAAAGTATAGTAACTGCTTTGAGTTTTATGAGTGGTTTTGATTCAATAGTATTCATTATGTATGTTTAATTATTTTAAGTAAATATTAAACGAACGAATACTAAATTGGTTCACTCATTTATTTAAAACATTTTTTTTGGTTTTGTTTACAATATTCCGGCAGTTTTTTTAATCCCGCCAATGCACAAAAAAATAATTCATTGAGTATCTGAATATCAAACAATCTGAGCTGATATCGTTAATGTGGCAATTAGTAATCGTTAACATATTTTTTGCCCCAAATCAATTTTAAAACTCTCTCATATTGGATTTTAGGCTTCAAATTTCCATACAAAATACACATGGGCCAATGGAAATACATACAATGGTGAATGGGCCGACGGTGAGCGAAACGGAGTCGGCAGATATGTGATGAAAGTTAATGAGAACGACAGTATTCAGGATGGCATTTGGGAAAAGGATGAATATAAAGGACCGAAGCCTAAAAATCCTTATGTAAGTTATAAATCAGGTGTAGATCGGTATAACTTTAAGAAAAATATTACTCCCCAAAACAGGGTACTTATTGATATAACTCAAAACGGCGTAAGGAACAGGGAAATTTCGAACTTACTGATGACAGCCAGCAGCGGCAGCGAAACCAAAGTCGGCGAATCGGTCGGATATGATTTTATTAATTTCCCGGTAAGTATCAGGATCAGCTACAAAACCACAAATAAACTTCAAACTGTTTTTTACCAGGTAGAATTCGAATTCGAAATTTATGAGCCCGGTGACTGGAAGCTTGAACTCTCTAATTAATACCGTTATGGCTGGAAAAGCAAAAGAAGAAGATTTCCAACCATAAATATTATCCGGATCCAAGGATTTTGAAAGTATCCGAAATTTCGGGTTCACACAACTATTTCACAAGTTTATTCTTAATCAGTTTCAATTTCTCATCATCATTCAGCCCATCGCGGTAGTCGTATAAAGGTTTTTCCCATGCACCATACATAGGGTTAGGAAGTACAATAAATTTTTTACCGAATTGTGCGCGGTTTTCAACTACTGAAGCTTTACCGTTATTGATGCTTCTATCTTCGAAAACACCGTCAAAATCGTTAAGGTTATCGCCAATCAGAAGAATAATTTCATGTGTTTCGGAAACTTTAGCCCGTCGCCCGACTTTTGAACTGGTATTACCGCTGCTGTATGACAAATCGCTTTTTGTAAGTACATGATCAGCCACAGCGAAAGGGAATTTTTCATTCACCAGGTTCTGAACCGTAACTGCATGTTCGTTATCATCACGGTTAGTGATATAAAACACTTCAACATTTTTACTTTTTGTATAGTTGGCAAACTCCAGTGCGCCAGGCAATGCTTTAGCACGCGCTTCATGCGTCCAGCCATACCAGCCCGAAAGGTTATCCGTCGAATTAATGACGGCAGTTTCGAAAGGGCTGTTATCGAGCATGGTTTCATCAATATCAACTACAACTGCAAGAGGTTTAGCGGCTTGATTTGAGGCAACAGCTTCATCCAGTCGCAGTTGTGCAATATTGAAGCCCTGGTAATAAAGAGCCGTCATTTCAGCTGAATTCTGAAACCATGCAACAGCCATCACCAGTTTATCGTTTGGATTAACAGCAGGAGCTGTGGCTATTTGAGTTGAACGGCACGACACCAGCATCATTGGCATCACTATAAGGAAATAATATTTCAGTTTCATAATTTTATTATTTTGGTCAATTGAAACGGCTAAATACTTTCATCAAATGTAGATAAAAAGGTTCAGCGTTGTGAAATCATAAAGCTAATTGGCTATAAAGTTTAATTTTGTTTATATGTTTTATCGCTGAATTACATAGGTTATAATGAATAACAAACAACTTTTGGAATGGTTCGAGACATATGCTACCGAACTTTATAACCGGGCATACTTTAAAGTTTCCGATTCTGACCAGGCAAAAGAATATCTGATAAATTAGACAGCACATCAAAATAATTGATTTAACTTCAATTTAATTTGATATCAACAAGAATCTTATACCCTTTTTTCATGCATTATAATTGTGATTGTTAAAAAACTACAGGGGCAATTCCGTTTTGAAAAATATTATCAAAGCTTTCACGGACATCAGTGCGCTAAACACTTTTGCCGGTGTTTTATTTTTCCTCAGGAACTATTTTTTGAAAATTATTCAGATTTCTTTCTCAGTAATTAAGATTTTGGCGACTAATAACATTAAGTACCACAATTGTATTATAAATGAACCTATTCCGCACAAATAATGTTTTAATACTTAACAAGTTCTTTACAATGGGAAACACATCCTCAAAAAGTATTTATCCGGGTGCCACCAAAAGAGGAATGAAATTTCCAATCTTCTTACTGGTTTTGCTTGCCGGAACCCGTCTGCTTGCGCAGGAAACAACCATTCTTGACAATTTTACAGCCGTTGAAAACGATGGTAAAATATTTCTACGTTGGGTCATAACATCAGGAAGCACCTGCGATGGAACCAAAATATTTCGATCGACGGATAACTTATCTTATACACAAATCGGAGAAATCCCGGGAGTATGTGGTAGTTCATCTGCACCAAAGCCATACGATTTTATTGACGAAAGTCCTGTGAAAAACCAGGTGAACCACTACCGTCTTGAACTGGG
>Ga0136636_10002636_pt1 | contig 10704 bp, 9 predicted proteins | sample AntDrymUQ8522106_2_FD_104653 | JGI IMG/M metagenome (GOLD analysis project Ga0136636, IMG submission 104653) | Polar desert sand microbial communities from Dry Valleys, Antarctica - metaG UQ852 (21.06) | ecosystem: Environmental > Terrestrial > Soil > Desert | place: Antarctica: Dry Valley... | reverse complement strand
CGTCATGACACTGGAAGCCAAAGGTGCCCAGGACATGATCACTGGCGACCCGCAACCCGTGCCTGAACCCGGCTCGCTGGCCCTGATTGGCCTGGCCTTGGCGGGTGCCGCTGTGGTTCGTCGTCGTCGCGTCCCGGCTGTCCAGGGTTGAAGCTCTGGCCAACCGTCAGGTCCGCGTAGACATCCTGTTCCGCTTCGCGGCAAAATTCAAAGCGCCGCCAGCGTACGCAACAAGGCTAGGTTGACATCTTCGGTGTCAAATCCATGGGCTTCGCAAAGTGTCCGGGTGTTGGCAGTGTGCGGCGTTTCCAGCGCCGCAGCAATGTCCAGATACGGCCAATAGGGACCGGACTTGCCAAGAATGGCCGCGTTGACACGCTCTGGCAGAGGAATGCCGTGCAACGCGCTGGTCAGCGGTTCACCCAGCAACAGGTCAATTTGTGACAGCAGGCCACACAGGTACAGCTCGCGTTTGAGGGCATCGCCTTCACCCGCTTCCAGCAGCCCTGCCATAAATTTGGCTCGCAACACCATCGAAGTGCGCACCGGTTGCAGGTTCAGGTCGTTGCTGGCATGCACCATTTGTTCTTGCAGCCAGGACTTGACGCGGCTCAGCCCCAGCACGGTCAACCCCTGGCGCAGCGCAGTGATTTCCCGGTTAAGCCCCAGTCCGGCCGAGTTGGTGTACCGCAAAAACCGGTAAGCCAGCGTCGGGTCATCACCCAGGCGTCGCTCAACTTCCTCCATGGACACATCTGCTTGAATGGCTTGCAATAACCGGGTGATGACGCCTTGGTCCGGCTGTATCCGCTGGTGGCGGTAGCTGTGTAAAACGTCTTCTGTTGGCCAGCCCAGCAGCGCGGCCGCACCGTGCTGGTCCAGACAATGTTCGGCCAGTACCCGGCTCGCCACGCCTTCGTATACCTGGCCTGCGCGCACCGGGCTGGCAAAACCGGGCCTCGGACTGTTGGCGGGATGGCTGCGCAAGGCAATGCGCAAAGCCATCAGGGCTTCTTCGGCGCTCAGGCACACCATGTTTTGCGCAAAGTACCCGATGTGCGCCGCTTTTGGGTGTGTACCGGGTTCACCTTGCCACACCAGCCGCAGGCCACGTTGATGGGCGTGCAGCATGCGCTGGGTCATGGCCGCATCCAGCAGCCAGACGTCAGGCACCACAAGCTGTGCCAGCGCCGGTGGTGTCAGGTCCAGCAGGTCAGCCAGCAGGCCGGGTGACGCGGTTGACACATACAGCGGGCTGCGCTGCGCGCCGCACAAATTGTTTAAAGTGGCGAGCAGGTGGGTGCAGTCAATATTTTTGGCCTCATGCGGATGCACCGACAGTTGTACGCCGGCCACCTGGCGCTGCACGTTCCACAGCAGCTGGTAGTTCAGCGACACGTCATGCAACACGCCCGCCGTCATGGCACTAGCCTATGAAGTTGAAGAGCGAGAGCTTTTGCACTTGCGCATAGGTTTGCAGGGCCGCCTGGTAGCCGGTTTGCTGGTTCTGGAAGTCTGAAATGCCTTTGACCATGTTGAGATCTTCCGCGCGGGAGCGGTCGGCTTCCATCTGGATGCTGCGCTTTTCCTGGTTGTCCGAAATGCGATCGGCGCGGTTCAGCAGTTCTCCCGCCTGACCACGCACCGAAGAGACCCGTTGCATGCCGATGTCGATGTTGTGCAAGGCTTGCTTCACCGCTTGCGACGCGGTGTTGTTGTTGCTGGCACCACCAATGTCGTTGATGGCGTTGTCCAGCACGCTGAACAGGCTGGCGTTGGTTTTAATGGTGATGGTGTCGCCCAAGGTGGGGGTGCCAGTCACCGTGATGGCAAGACCCGGGACGGTCAGTGGAATTGTTGTGCTGCCACTAGGAAAAGCAGGTCCGATGGTCGATACCGCCGCCAAGGGTATCGTCGTGCCTGCGGGGGTTTCTATGAGGTTGTATGTGGCCACGCTGGTGGCGGGCAGGGTGGCCGGGACGACTGCTGTGATGCCGATGTTGCTGAGGCTGTACGACGAACCGGTGACCAAGGTGACATCACTGATGCTGACCGCACTTGCCTGCAAGCTTGAATTGCCACTGTTGAGGCTGACGTTGTAGGCAGCATCCCGTTTGGGCGTGAGCATGAAGGCGCTGTCACCGTCCAGGGCGAACGGAATGGAGACGTTGGTGCTTGCCGGTTGGCCAGGCAGGCCGTTGAACGTGTAGTCAGGCGGTGTCGCCTGGGGCCCCACAAAGGGCTTGAGCGCGCTGCCCAGGGCACTGAACAGCGGCAAGCCGTTGCTGTCCTCGCGGTTGGCCAGGGCGTATATCTGCTCGCGCAAGCCGCGCATTTCTGTGGCCACGGTCTGACGGTCAGCGCTGTTGTGGGTGCCGCTGCCGGCACTGACGGTGAGCTCGCGAAAACGTTGTAGCGCATCGGTCACGTCACCGAGCACACTTTCGGCTTGTGTGATCGCATTGCGCTGTGCCTCCAGCGTGCGCTGGTCGGTGGCAATGCGGCTGATGCGGGTAAGTGCCCGTTCGGCAATACCGGCGCTGGTGGGGTCGTCACTGGCGCGCACCACGCGTTTGCCCGAAGTCAGGTTTTCCTGCAGGTTTGTCAGATTGGTCTGGCGCGCACTGATATTGCGGATGGCGTTGTCGTAGGTATTGGCTGAGCCGACTCGTGAAAAAGACGTTGTGGCCATGATGAAGACTCCTGCTCTTGGTACGTTAGCGACCCACGGTCTGGATCAGTGTGTCAAAAATGCCTTGGGCAATCTGAATCACCTTGGCCGAAGCCTGGTAAGCCTGCTGGAATTGCAGCAACTTGGCCGCTTCTTCATCCAGATTGACACCAGACACGGCGGTGCGGTCTTGTTCCAGGCTGTCCGCAATGGCGCTTGAGACGCTGGCAGTGTAGTTGGCACTTTGTGTGCGAATACCAATTTGCGAAATCAGGCCCGCGTAACCATCCGTCAGTGCCGCGCCGTCGAACATCGCAACATCTCGCAGGTTCATCATGGCCGCGGCGTTGCCGGCGTTAAGGTTGCGCATGGTGCCCGGCATGGCCTGAACAGTGAAGGTGTCACCGGCTTTTGGAGCCCCCTGCAACACCAGCGACCACTGACTAGGTGGCGTCGTGGCAATTGCGGTGCCGTCTATTTTTTGACCGGATGTGTAGGTGAAGGTGGTGGTGTTCGGAGGAATTTCGTCGCTGCGCGTATAGCTGTTTGGCCCCGTGAAGGTCAGGGTCACGGGCGTCAGAGAGGTTTTAACAAGCGGCGGATTGGTCAGTGCCACCAGTGAAGCCAATTGCAAACTGCCAGTGTTGATGTTCCCCATTTTTCCCGCCACGGGACTGGCCACCGCGAGTGCCCTTGGCGAGGAGAATTCGGCGCTGATGTTGCTGGCCAACGTGCCGAAAGGCCGGAGCAAAAACCGGTCACCTGCAACCCCACCCGCTGTCACCGCAATGGTCAAGCCGTCCAGGTTGATACTGGTGGGCGCGGGACCAAAGGCTGTAACGACGCCGTCGGATTTGCGAGTGATGTTGCCGGCATTGGCGGCCGTGAAGTTGACCTCGTATTCTGACGCAGCAAACTTGGTGACATCCGAAATGGCCATCGTCAGGCCTGCGGTGCCGGTATTCAAGGTGGCTGGTGCCTTGGGTGTCAGGATGTTGCCAGTTGCACCCATGTCTACCGGAGTGAACAAATTTCCGCCCACGTTCCCATCCAAATCCAGCCCCAGCTTGTGCTGGTCATTCATGCTGGTGGTGACCGCCACCGAGTAGCGGCCCAACAGGTTGCGCGCCTCCGCCAAGTCGGTATTTTGAAACCTGAGCAGGCCAGGGACTTCGCCGCCAGCCAGTGTGTCTTCGTTGAGTGTCAGGGTCTGACCGTTGCGGGTGATGGCCAGCTTGTTGTTTTGCACCCCGAAGTCATCCGCATTGAGGCTCAGGGTGGCCGCTGTTTTGCCCAATACCAGCGCTTGGCTGCCGCCAATGAAAATGCCCACTGTGCCGTCAGAGGCAGGAATCGAGCTGGTCTGGATGTACTTGTTGAGTTCACGCACCAACTGGTCGCGCTGGTCCAGCAAGTCGTTGGGTGGTTGACCATTGCCTTGGGCGCGCGCAATTTTTTCGTTCACAGACGCAATACCACTGGCCAGGCTGTTGATGGAATTGACCTTGTTTTTCAATTCCTGTGTCAAACCCTGCTGCAAGTCATCCATGCTGGCCGAGGTGTTGTTGATGCGCTGTGCGGTTTCGCCAACCCGGGTCAAGGCGACGCTACGCGCGGTCAGGTCGGTCGGGCTGCTGGCCACATCAGAAAACGCATTCAGCATGTCGCTGACGGCGGCACCGAGGCCGCTGGCGCCACCTTGGAACAGGGTCTCAAGCTGTGTCAATTTCTCAGCACGTGCGGTGTCAGCGGAACTGGTAGCCCCCGCCAGGGCCGATTGGCGGGTCAAGAATTCGCTGTAAATGCGTTCAATGGTCGCAATCTCAACGCCTTTGCCAATGTAGCCACTGCCGGAAAACTGGCCCGCCACGGTTTGCATGACGGCAGTTTGGCGGGAGTAGCCTGCCGTGTTGACATTGGCGATGTTGTTGCCCGCGGTTTGCAGCGCAACCTGGTTTGCCATCAGGGCACGGGTGCCCACATTGAGGATGCCGCTCATGAGTTTTGCGCCAAAACTTGCGTGCGTGCTTGCAGGCGTTGGGTCGTCTCAATGGCGCGGCTAAGCTTGGCCGCGTAGTTGGGGTCGGTGGCGTAGCCGGCTTTTTGCAGGCCGCTGGCGTAGGCATAGGCAGAACCGGTCTGCTGACTGGCCTTTTCGTAGCGCGGCGATTGGGTGATGAGGCGGGCGTAGTCGCGGAAAGACTCGTCGTAGGAGTCGTAGGCGCGGAACTTGGCGACTTGTTTTTGCGCCACACCGTTGACATATTCAGTGGTGGTGACCTCGGCCACCTTGCCTTTCCAACTGGGGCCAGCCTTGATGCCAAACAGGTTGTGTGACGGGGCGCCGCCGCGTTGCTTGATTTCACTGCGGCCCCAGCCGGTCTCGTGTCCGGCCTGCCCGACCATGTAACTGGCCGGGATGCCGGTTTCTTTCTCGATCCGGATGGCGGCCTGGGTGTGGCGTTCCACAAAGTTGCTTTGGCTGGTGGTGGGCCGTGCGGTATTTTGGCCATAGGCTGCCAGCGAGGAAGCACGTTGCAGGCTGCTCAGCGGCGGGGTGTCGAGCTTGCCGGCATTGGGCGCGGCGGGTGGGCTGACGCCCATCTGGCGCGACAACTGTGCCGCAATCAGGTCGGACAAACCGCCGGGCTGCCCGGACATTTGTACGGCAAATTGCTGGTCGAGCAGGTCGGTGCCCAGGTTTTCCCCGGCGCTGTCCAGCATGCCGGACTTCATGGTCGCTTCACGCATGCTCTTGATCAGTTCGCGCATGAACAGCGATTCAAACTGTTTGGCGGTTTCCTTGATCGCCGCCGGGCTGCTCTGGCCGGCCTGAAATTTGAGCTTGTTCAGTGACCCAGCGTCAGCTGCCAGCGCGTTGGAGATCGAATTTGATTGACCGAGGCTCATCAGATCACCTCCAGCTCTGCGTTGAGGGCACCAGCTGCCTTGATGGCTTGCAAAATGGCCAGCAGGTCTTGCGGCGTGGCACCCAGAGAATTCAGCGCCCGCACCACGTCTGCCAGCTGCGGCGCGGCAGGTAACTGGATCAACATGCCGGGCTCTGCCTTGATCTGGATGTCAGACTTTTCAGTGACCTTGGTCTGCCCAGCGGACAAGGCATTGGGCTGGCTCACGCTCGGTGTGGTGCTGATGCTGATTGACAAGTTGCCGTGTGCAATGGCGCAGGCGCCCAGAGTCACCGCCTGGTTCAGCACAATCGATCCGGTGCGGGCGTTGATGACCACTTTGGCCGAGGCGACCGAATCCTGCAGCGGAAGTTCTTCCAGCTCTGCCATGAAGGTCACACGGGTGTTGGAATCAATTGGGGCGTTGACCTTGATGGTGCGGCCATCCAGCGCCTGGGCCGAGCCAGCGCCAAACCTGGTATTGATGGCTTGTGCCACATTTCTGGCGGTTTGAAAGTCAGAGGCTTCCAGGCCCAGGATGAGGCTGCTGCCCTCTTGTAAAGGCGTCGGCACGGTGCGCTCCACCTGGGCACCGTTGGGAATGCGCCCTGCGCTCAGGTGATTGACCTGCACCTTGCTGCCCGCGGCCGCGGCACCTGCGCCAGCGATGATCAGGTTGCCTTGGGCCATGGCATAAATCTCGCCGTCTGCGCCTTTGAGTGGGGTCGAAATCAGCATTCCGCCCTTGAGCGATTTGGAGTTGCCCACGGAGGACACATTCACATCAATGGCTTGCCCAGGTCGGGCAAATGCCGGCAGTTGGGCCGTGACCAGCACCGCTGCCACGTTTTTCATTTGCAGGGACGACGCGGAGGCCGCAGGCAGTGTGATGCCCAGTTGCTGCAGGTAGTTGGCGATGCCTTGCGAGGTGTAGGGCATCTGCGTGGTCTGGTCGCCGGTACCGTCAAGCCCCACCACCAGCCCAAAGCCGGTCAACTGGTTGCTGCGCACGCCTTCCACCGCCGCCACTTCCTTGATGCGCGCAGCCTGCGCGTTGCTGGCAAATACTACGCTCAGCAGGCTCAGGCAAAGGGCCAGCCAAACACCCGCATAGTGGCGAGTGTGGACTGGTTTTGCGGTGTGGATGGTGTTGGTGAAATTGCGCATGATTGGTTTACCCCTCGGACCAATTCTGCGCAACTTTAGAACGGTAGAAAGCTGAAAAAGAACCGCATTAACCAGCCAACTGTTTGCGCTTCAGCTTGCGCGCCGCGTCCCTTGGACTCCATGCGGGCATTCGCCACCTGGGTCGAGTTAATCAAATTGCCGGGCTGGATCAGGCGCGGGTCAATGGTGCCCGAAAAGCGCATCACATCCACGTTCTGGTTCACGCCGATTTGTTTGTCACCCGCCACCAACAGGTGGCCATTGGGCAACACGTCCACCACGGTCGCAGTGATGGTGCCAAAAAAGGTGTTGGCACTCTCTGTGCCACCTTTGCCTGAGAAGTCCTGCGCAGAACTGGTGCCCACACCTGCCTTGAGGTTGGCCAGGTCTGCCGGTGCGAGCAACGGAAAGGCACTCACGCTGGCCGAGCCCGAGGTGGTGCGGTTGGCGGTGGATTTGGACACCTGACTGGCCGTCACGCTCTCCACAATACGAATCGTGACCTGGTCACCAACCATGCGCGCACGCGCATCTTCAAATGCCGGGCGGTAGGATGATTTTTGAAACAGGCTGCCAGAAGTTGGCCCGCTGGCAATGGGCACGGATGCAACCGGTCGGGCCACAGGAGGTTCCGGAAAATCGACACTGACCGTTTGCGGCAGTGAGCTGCAACCCACACAGGCCGCAGCAGCTATTGAATAAATAGCTGTTCGCACATATTCCATATGGGCTAGAGGCCAGTTTTCCTTAAAAAATTGCATGATATGCCTCACGCCTCAAAGCTGGCCGAGCTTTTGCAGCATCTGGTCAGAGGTTTGGATGGCTTTGGAATTCATCTCGTAAGCCCGCTGGGTCTGGATCATGGTGACGAGTTCCTGCACCACGTTCACATTGGAGGTTTCCACAAAGCCCTGCATCAGCGCACCCATGCCGTCCGCACCGGGCGTGCCAGCCTGTGGTTGCCCAGATGCGGCACTTTCGGCGTACAGGTTACCGCCCAGCGGTGTCAAACCAGCCGGGTTAATGAAGCGGGCCAGCGCAATGCTGCCAATGCCTTGTGGCGCTGCCTGGCCGGGAATAGTGGCGCTCACCGTGCCGTCGCCGGCAATGGTGACGGCCGTGGCGTTGGCCGGCACCGTGACCCCATTGGCAATCGGCAAGCCGGTGGCTGTGACCAGTGCGCCGGCCGAGTTCACCTGGAACGAGCCGTCGCGGCTGTAGCTGGTGGTGCCGTCAGGCATGGTGACTTGAAAAAAACCATCGCCCTGAATCGCCACGTCGAGCTTGTTGCTGGTTTGCTGCAGGCTGCCCTGGGCAAACGAGCGGCTGGTGGCCACGGTGCGCACGCCCAGGCCCACTTGCAGGCCGGTTGGCAGTGTGGACTGCTCAGTGCTGTTGGCACCGACCTGGCGCAGATTTTGGTACATCAGGTCTTCAAACACCGCGGTGGAGCGTTTGTAGCCGTTGGTAGAGACGTTGGCCAGGTTGTTGGAAATCACGTCCAGCTGCATTTGCTGGGCTTCCATGCCGGTCTTTGAAATCCACAGGGAGTTGATCATGATGGTGTCCTAAAAAAATCAGCCTTGCATATTGAGCAACTGGGCGGCAGAACGGTCATTTGACTCGGCGGTGGTCATCAGCCGGGTTTGTGTGTCAAATTGACGCGCCGCCTGGATCATGCTGACCATGGTTTCGATCGCGTTGACGTTGGAGCCCTCAATCACCCCGAGTTGCACTCTCGCGGCGTTGTCACTGGGCATGGGGTCGCCTGAAGCGGTGCGAAACAAGCCGTCGGCGCTGCGATTAAGCGGGTCGTCTGCAGTGGGTGTGGCAAGCTTGAGCCGACCAATGCCGGTGGAAGGCTGATTGCCCACTTTGGCAGAAAGTATGCCGTCACTGCCCAAGGTGACTTCGGCACCGGCTGGCACGGTGATGGGCGCACCGCCGTCGCTCAGCACTGTCAGGCCGGTATTGGTTTTGAGCGTGCCGTCATTGGCCACTTCAAACGAGCCGTTGCGGGTGTAGGCCTCGGTGCCGTCCAGTCCCTGCACGCCAAACCATGAGTTGCCGGTGGTCATGGCGTCCATGGCGCGCCCGGTACGCTGCGGTGAGCCCGGAATGTCTGAAAAACCCGGCGTGGCCTCAAGCGCCATGACCCGGGTGGTGGCGCCGTCCCCGCGCACAGGCACGGATCGAAACGTGGACAGTTCGGCGCGAAAGCCATTGGTGGAGACATTGGCCAGGTTGTTGGCCAGCACGGCTTGCCGGTTGGCAGCCGCATTGGCGCCGGTCATGGCGGTGTAGATGAGTTTGTCCATGGCGGCTCCTGGTCAATGCGGTATCAACTGCTTGGGGTTCAACGCAGGTTGACCAGCGTTGACATGATCTGGTCCTGCGTCTTGATGGTTTGTGCATTGGCCTGGTAGGCCCGCTGCGCCGTCATCATGTTGACTAACTCGGCAGTCAGGTCGACGTTGGACTCTTCGAGGGCGCCTGAGCGAAGAATGCCAAATTTGCCAAGGCCCGGTGAGCCTTGCACCGGCAGCCCTGATCCGTTAGTGGCCGCCCAAACGTTGCCACCCAAAGGTACCAGGCCTTGAATGTTGCGAAAGTCTGCCAAGGCAAGCTGGCCAGCCGCTTGGGTTTGCCCGTTGGAGTAGTTTGCGGTAATGATGCCGTCTTGCCCAATGTTCAAGCCAGTCAGTTCGCCAGCGGTGTAGCCGTCCTGGGTCAGGTTGGAGACCGAAAACGCGGTGCCGAATTGGGTCGTCCCATTAAAAACAATATCAAGCGGGCCATCAAGTTTTTTGTCAACATCGTTTGGGTTGGCTGTGGCGAAAGAGGTGGGGGAAGCCAGTGTGAAACCAAATTTGCCAGCATTGGCACCTGCGCCGCCAATAGTAGGTCCGTTCAACTTTCCGTTTGCGTCAAAAGTGATGTTGCCGATTCCAGTGACATCGGTCGGATCCAGGGTTGTGAAGACTTTCCAGGTGTTTGGCGGCACCGGCGGTACGGCTGCTGCATTTATGGCCTGCTTCTCGAAGTAAACATTAACCTGTGAGGCGACGCCCTGCGAGTCATACACACTGAGTGCTGTGCCGTACGTGGCGCGCGGCGTGGGGGGGATGGCCGCGATAGCTGCAACTGCTGGAACTGCTGGAACAATGGGTGGGCCTGGAAGGGCGGCTACAGCGGCTACAGCAGCCACACCGGGCACACCCGCCGCCGGGTAAGCAGTGGCCTCCAAATTCAATTCTGCCGACACAGTGGTAGTGGTTTTGGCAGCAATCGGTGCATTGGTGGGCAAGTTCAGCTTTTGGATGCTTGCGCTAGTGGTTTTACCCGCGGTGTCGGTGGGGTAACCCATCAGTTTGGCGCCGGTGTTGGTGATGATGTCCCCATCTTTGTTCAGCTTGAATGAACCATCACGGGTATAGGCTGGTGTGCCATCGATTTGGGTCAGCTGAAAGAATCCGCTGCCGTTGATGGCCACGTCAAGGTTGTTGTTGGTGGTGGAAATATTGCCTTGCGTGAAAAGCTTTGCGATGTTGGCCACTTCGACCCCGATGCCGGCCCCGCGCGAGCTGGCCGAACTCAGTGCGGATGAGACCAGGCCGCTGAATTCCGCGCGCGATGATTTCATGCCTGTGGTGTTGGCGTTGGCAATGTTGTTGCCGATGACATCAAGGCTACGGCTGGAAGCATTGAGTCCTGAAAGGCCGGTTTGGAATGACATGATGGTTCCTTGTGAGACGTTGAGTGGTTTGAATTAAAGAATGGCCTTGACGCTGCTGTAAGCCGTGGCGCCGCGACCTTGTAACTGCACCGTCATGGCGCCGTTGTCAACCCCTACCGACAGCACCCTGTCGCTGACAAGCGGTGTCGCCGCGATCTCTTTGCCGCCCAATGTGGCGGTGACCTTGAAAGTCGGGTTGCCACCGCCTGTGTAGCTGCTGG
>Ga0136636_10002635_pt1 | contig 10705 bp, 11 predicted proteins | sample AntDrymUQ8522106_2_FD_104653 | JGI IMG/M metagenome (GOLD analysis project Ga0136636, IMG submission 104653) | Polar desert sand microbial communities from Dry Valleys, Antarctica - metaG UQ852 (21.06) | ecosystem: Environmental > Terrestrial > Soil > Desert | place: Antarctica: Dry Valley... | reverse complement strand
GCATTCCAGCAAAAAAAGGAGGCTACTGATGCACCCGCACCAAGATAAAGAATGATACCGGCAAGCCCGGCTGTAAAGTGGATGGGTTGAGGGTTCAACCAATATTCGGCAATAGCAAAAGGAAGGATGGCAAGCGTTCCTATCCAGAATGTAGTAAAAAGGTAGGTTACCGGGCGGATAGCCGTAGGTTTACGTTTGGCCAACACATTATAAATAGCAAAACTGAGGGCACCGGTTAGTACCCACCAATCTCCTTTGGTGAATTGAAAACGGTACAATTGTTCGAGGCTGCCCCGTGATAAAATAATGAGGATGCCCACAATACAGATCAGCAGACCTGCCATTCTTTTAGGAGGAATTCTTTCTTTTAAAAAAATACGGGCAAGTATAAAAGAGAAAACCGGCGAGGAAGTTGTACCAATCAAGGCAAGGTTAATGGCCTGCGAAAAATGTCCGGCAATGTAAACGAGTGTATTGAAAATACTTACCCCAAAGATAGCAGCCCAAAAAAAGTGAACCGGATGCCTTTTTACCTCGAACCATTGGCTGCGAAAACTTTTCCATCCCAGGGGTATCATAATGAGTGATGCGCAAAGCCAACGGCAGAAGGCCAGTAGTATAGGAGGAATATCGTTGATAACCCCTCTTGCCACAATAAAATTACCACTCCATATTATGGTAGCTATTACAGCGAGTAAAATACCTGTGGTAGTACGGTTTAATTTCATTCAATCATTCCGGTATTTTTTGTATGCGGTATAACACATAAGTGGAAAGCTGGTGGAATCACCCGCATTTAGTGGGCAAAATCTGTATGAAAATCACCTTTGATTCTTTCCATGGGCGGATTGAAATACCCAAATTGCAACTGGGGAAATTCTTCCCTGATCAGCTCCATCATCTGTAGCATACCTATGGGTTCCCCGGTTTCGTAAATACCAATTTTACCCATATACCAATCGGGATCAATGTTGAAATTACGCCATTGTATCATACAGAGGTCGGTTTCTGCAATCAATTGGCGCAGTGCTTCATATTCTGCCTCGCTATCGGTAATGCCAGGAAATACAAAATAATTGATGCTGGTCCAGGCGCCAAAACTTCGGGCTACTTTCAGGCTTTCGAGAAGGTCTTCAAATACGTAATTGTTGGGCCGGTAATAAGGCATGTAAATTTCGCTTCGGGCACTGTTGGTACTTACCCTGATGCTATTGAGCCCCGCTTCGCAAAGTGCTTTTACTGCCTTGGGCATGCTGCCATTGGTATTGATGTTGATGGATCCACGGTCAGTATGCTTGCGTATTTCACGGATGGCGGGTGCCAGTGTTTCCCACATTAGCAGCGGCTCGCCTTCACAACCCTGCCCGAAGCTAACAATGGGAAATGGGGCTTTTTGCAGGTGTGGTACCGTAAATTCTACAATTTCTTCTACGGTTGGCTTAAAGGTGAGCCGATCCTGCGGGCTTGTAATGCTTTCATCGGATGGTTGAAAGGATACACAGCCCACACAATTGGCATTGCAGGCAGGTGAGGCCGGAACAGGGCATTCCCATCGTCCCAGTGCCAAATTTCGTGCTGCGGGACAGGTATAGGTCATGCAGCAGGTTTCCATCAGGTGTTTTACCAACCGGTTATTTGGGTAGGAATTGAGAAGATATTGGGTACCTAAATCTATCTTCTCCTCTACATAACCCGCCGCTTCTTGCCGGATATCGGGTTCTATTCTTACCCCTGTTACGTAGGTAATATCATTATACCACCCGGCTGCCGTGTAGCAAAACAGAGGCAGGGTAGGTGCTTCAGCCTCCGTTTCGTATGCGGCTAAGAATAAACTTGTGTGTGCAGGAGGAATAAAGGCGGCTACCGCCCAACCTTTTGTACAAAGCCGCATATCGCCGGTTTCTGTGTCAATCCCAATGGCCTTACGACCGGGTAGCTCATATAGGTTCCCCCCGTTTGGTAATGGAATCCAGCTTTCTTCGGATACTTCAAAAGCATCCCATCCGCTTCTGCCAATGGCATAAAGGCTCTCATCTTCAAAAATATTTCCCTGTCCGTCGGAATAAAGTACAAATGGTTGCATGTGACTGATATAATTTCAACAAAAACTAACGGTTATCATGCAGAAATTCCAGCATACCGTACATTTTTTTTTGGCGGCAAAAGTAAACATTGTTTTTATGCTTAAAATCCTAATGTTTTTAATAGGTAGAAACAACAGCTTTCCGGGGAAATTTTAACTAAGAGGTTTAAAATGAAGCAGGTTTTTGCAATAATTATTGAATTCGACTTCCAATTCTTTAGAAACGGGTTCTTCCAGTTGCTTTTGAATGATTTTATTATTGCGTAAATCAAGTGTAAAAAGGTTGTCGCGTAGCATTACATTTTCTATTTCAAACCACTCATAACTTTGCATTGGAAAAGAATTGCGAACAATTTTATCTGCATTAAAACCAATTTCATCGGGGAATTTTATATAGCGTTCGGTTACAGCCATCAGGGCATAACCAAAACCCAGTAGATAACTCCATGCAAATAAGGGAATAAAAAACCAGCCCATAGCGGCAATCATGAGTTCTACCCGGAAGTAAACCATAAAATGAGGGTCAGCCTTTCGGATATAGCCATATACCCAAAGTCCGGTAATTAATAAAGGTATTATGGCGAGCCAATACTGCTTTCCTCCAAAACCTGTTTTTACCAGGTAATAGAAAAAAGCAATGAGAAACAGCAGCAACAGAAATTGACTGATGCTGTTTACCGCCCGGTAGTCGGGTCTTTTTAAACTGATTACATAGTTATAAGTAGAACTGACCATGAATACAAAAATAGGGTTCGGGATACTTATTGTGGATTATTTGCCACCATCAGGTTACAAAGTTGCCATAATTCGCGGGCCGCCACATTGGCGTCCCAATTGTTTTCACTTACTCCTACTTCTACAAGATCAAAACCAAGAATCTGTCTGCCCGATTTGTGTATTTGGCGTAACAGATAATGTACTTGTTCGCTTTCGAGTCCTCCCGGCACAGGCGTACCGGTATTGGGGCAAAGTTTCGGATCAAGGCCGTCAATATCGAAGCTTATATAAACTTTTTGCGGCAGCGTATCCACAATCTCCTGACAAATTTTTGCCCAATGCTCTCCCTCATATAGTCTTTTTTTAATATCACGATCCAAAAAGGCTACCACTCTATAGTTGCTGTTACAGATATATTCCCATTCGCCGCGGCTAAAATCGCGTAAACCCAACTGCACCACCCTTTCTATTTCATTAATTTCCTTTAAAGCATTGTAGGTAACGCTTGCATGGCTATGGATAAAATCTTCATAGGCTACCCGCAGGTCGCAGTGCGCATCAATTTGCAGCATACCAAAGGATCCGTGTTTCTTAGCAATAGCTTTCCAAAAGCCTAATGCTGTGCTATGGTCACCACCAAGCAATCCAACAAGTTTACCCTTTTCCAACAAATTAAGGGTATGTTCGTACACCCAGTTAGTTAGAAATGCCCCGCCTTCGTTGATGTCTTTCAGGCTCTTACACATAAATTTATTGGAACTTACCCCTTCTTCTTCCTCGCTTATAAAATTAATATAAAGTTCTGCTTCTTTACGTAAAAAATCGCTTTTTAGCAGTATTCGTGGGTTTATGGGTTGAATAAAATACCCTTCTTTCCATGCATCAGGAAAGTCCATATCATACAGGTCAACTTGCATGGAAGCCTTAAATATTTGTTCGGTGCTTCGGGCGGCTCCCCTTCCATAACTTACCGTAACCTCCCAGGGGATCGGGACTATCACCAACCTTGCCTCTTCTTCGCTAAAAGGAAGTCCAAAAATGGTATTTTTAGGATTAGAGGCACCGTTTTCGTCAAAATCTGATAAATCAATCATGTTCTTTTTTTGCATCGTTACTGCAAAGATAATGTGAGAATCATAAGCAGCTTTTTGATTAGGTATTTGTTTGTACTTTACTATATACGTAAAACGAAGGCAAATATGTTAATAAAGGATTCTTAAAGTGCAATCCGTTTGGAACTTGTGGTGTAAATTTGCAACACAGAAAAATTTAGATGGCTATGAAAAAATTACATATTGTATTGCTGGTAGGGGTAGCAATCTCCATTGCTGTAATGATTAGTTTTACTACAGATCTTACCACTTACGATACCATTGCCTCGGCTCAAAGCAAGCAAGGAAAATATGTGCATCTTATAGCCAAACTCGATCATGAATCTCCTGTTGATTACAACCCGGTTTCGAATCCCAATTATTGTTCCTTTACTGTGGTAGATTCATTAGGGATGAAAATTCTTGTAATCAGCAATAAGCCTAAACCTGCTGATTTGGAGCAAAGTGAAAGAGTCGTATTAAAGGGAAGGATGCAGGAAGATGGTTTCCATTGCGATGATATCCTGCTGAAATGTCCAAGTAAATACAAAGACGATATGGAAGCAGCAAGCAAAGAATTGCAACAGGCTGGTTAATCTATAAAAAACCTTGCTTTCCAGTGGTTGAACAAGTTCTTATATGCCGCTGAGAGTATATTACTTTTACAAAAATTATAACTGGCTATAAAGCCTGCAGGAATTTAAGTATAAAACATGGAGTATTTAGGGGAGTTTTTATTGCCGGGTCAAATAGGACATTTCTTGGTTATATTATCATTTGTGGCTTCTATGGTAGCCACATTTTCTTTTTTCAAAGCCGTTAAACCTGTCTCTTTTGGCACAGGAAACTCGTGGCTGAAAATTGCAAGAACAGCCTTTGCCATTGAATCGGTTGCTGTTTTAGGTATATTTATTACCCTATATTTTATTATCAGTCAAAATTTGTTTGAATACAAATATGCCTGGCAGCATAGTAGTAAAACTTTACAGGTAGAATATCTTTTGAGTTGCTTTTGGGAGGGGCAGGAAGGGAGTTTCATGCTTTGGAGTTTCTGGCATTGCGTATTGGGCTGGGTTATTATTGCCCGGAGTGGTAAATGGGTAGCTCCTGTCATGACTGTTTTGTCGTTTGCGCAAACCCTGCTTGCCAGCATGATTATAGGGATCTATTTTTTTGGAAATAAAGTGGGAAGCAGTCCTTTTGTTTTGCTGCGCAACGAAATGGAAGCGCCAATTTTTTCTCGTCCCGACTACCTTAATTTTATAACAGACGGCAATGGTTTGAATGCGCTGTTGCAAAATTACTGGATGGTAATTCATCCACCGATTCTTTTCCTCGGTTTTGCCTCTACCATTGTGCCTTTTGCTTATGCCATGGCTGGCCTTATGACCCGCGACCATAAAGGTTGGGCTACCCCGGCTTTGCCATGGGGTTTGTTTAGCGCTGCTGTATTGGGTACCGGTATTATGATGGGAGCCGCCTGGGCGTACGAGAGTCTCACATTTGGAGGCTATTGGGCGTGGGATCCGGTAGAAAATGCTTCACTTGTTCCATGGCTCCTGCTTATTAGCGGTATTCATACTAATCTTATATACAAGCATAGTGGCTATTCGCTCAAAAGCACCTATATTTTTTATGTACTTAGTTTCCTTTTTATACTTTACAGTACTTTTCTTACACGGAGCGGTATCCTCGGCGATACGAGTGTACACGCTTTTACCGATTTAGGCATGAATAGTCAGCTATTCTTGTTTTTAAATATATTTATCTGGATTGGCCCTATGTTGGCGGTAAAAGGGAATAATCAACGCTGGTTAATTGCCGCGGCTTTTATAACCTCTAATGCACTGAGTATAGTGCATCCGATGTTTGCCTTTTTATCCGCTATTACCGGGTTGGTATTATTTGTTGTACTCATCAACAGAGATAAGGAAATACCCACCATTGTACGGGAGGAAAATCTCTATTCAAGGGAATTCTGGATGTTTATTGCTTCGCTTCTTTTCTTTCTATCGGCTATTGTTATCATTGCCAAGACCTCAATACCGGTATATAATAAAGTGTTTGGTACTGATATAGCCCCACCTGCCGATGTAGAGTTCAGTCATAATAATATTCAGATCTGGGTAGCGATTATACTTGGCATTCTTACCGCTGTAACCCAGTTTTTACGCTATCGTAATACCGATGTAAAGGCACTTTTACGCAAGATTGCCATTCCCTTTGCCATAGCACTTGTAATAAGTCTTACCATTAGCTTTACCGAAGGTATTCAATACCAAAAGCAAGGTCCGGGCTTTTGGCTGGCGCTTCATTTCGGTCTATTTGCCGGGGTATATGCTATAGTTGGTAATGCATCTTACATTTGGATAGGGCTGCGGGGTAAATTAAAATTAGCCGGAGGGTCCATCTCGCATATTGGATTTGGGATGGTTCTACTAGGAATTTTACTTTCCTCAGGCAACCGCACGGTGCTAAGTATTAATACCACGGGTATTTCTCCTTTAAAGGCTACCGATAGAGAAAACAGCTATGAAAATACAACCCTGATAAAGGACCAACCCACAGATATGGGACGGTATATGGTTACTTTCATGGGCGATACGCTCAATCCTTTTGATCGCAAGCGATATTTTAAGATAGATTTTGCTACAAAAAATGGGGGCGAGCGTTTTCAATTATACCCTGATGTAATTGAAAACAATAAGGGTGGTGAAGGATTGACACCCAATCCAGATTCACGGCATTATTGGAACCGCGACATTTTTACCTATGTTACTTTTTTAAGCGATCCAGAAGCAAAATTGAAAGATACTACCGGATTTACAAACAAAACGGTAGTGGTTGGTGATACCAGCTTTTATGGAAATGGAATGTGGGTGGTTAAACAGTTGATCTTAAACCCTCCAGACAAAAAGTTTGAAGCTTATGCAGGCGATACCATTGTGGCAGCAGATATATCTGTTATTTCCAAAGACGGCAGACAATACAAAGGAATGCCAGCTTTCAGGCTAAAAGGCAATCAATTGGAAATGCTGCCAGATACTGTTTTGAGTCAGAGTCTTGTATTTACCTTGATACGGCCTGGCGATCTTGAAAAAAAGGAAGTGGAAATAGGAGTTAAGGAATCTAGTGCTATTTTAGACTTTATTACCCTGAAAGTGTATGAATTTCCCTGGATTAATATTCTTTGGTTAGGTATTGTGGTAATGATGGTGGGATTTAGTATGGCTATTGTGCGCAGAGTAAAAATGATGCAACGCAGCAATAATTCGGTTTAGATTGTCTTTTGGTATATATAATTTTTATGTTTCAAATGGTATTATATCGGATTTTGGCTGGGTTTGCCCTTTTATTTTGCCAAACAGGATGGGGGCAGACGGAGCAAAATAATATGCCCCCGTTGCCATTAACCGGGGAGCGTGATACCATTACAGTTTACCTGAGTTTATTGCCCGATGGCAGGTATGTACCCACCTCAGCTTTGCCTGATGTGGCATGTATTGGCGCTATGCCACGGTGGATGAAAAAGGAAAAAGCTAAGTGGAGCCGCCTGCGAAATGCCGTTTATGTTACTTATCCTTATGCTTTATCGGCATCTCGTGTTATTAGCGATATCAATCAGCAACTGAATCATGTACATTCTGAGAAACAACGTAAGGATATTATAAAAAGTAAGGAAAAAGAACTGAAACAGGCTTTTGGAGACAAGGTTACCAACCTCAGCGTTTATCAGGGAAAAGTTTTAATGAAACTTATTAACAGGGAAACCGGGGTAAATTGCTATGAAATATTGAAAGAATACAAAGGGGGTACTAATGCCCGTTTTTGGCAGACAATTGCTTTCTTTTTTGGAGGCAATCTAAAGCAACCCTATCAGCCACTAGCAGATGATGCTGAAATGGAAACCATTGTAAAAGAGGTAGAACGGATGTATTGGCCATACGGAAGCTAGGCATTCCTGCTTACTTGTGCTTTCCCATGTAAAAAAACAGATTTACTTTGCGGCTTATGAAATTAGATATTCTGGCTATAGTGGCTCATCCGGATGATGCGGAACTAGGCTGCTCGGGTACGCTGATGCGGGAAAAACAACAGGGGAAAAAAATTGGCATTGCAGATATTACCGCCGGAGAGTTGGGTACCCGTGGCACTGCTGAAACGAGGAGCCAGGAAGCTCTGATAGCCGGAGCGGTGATGCAATTAGATGTCAGGGTGAACCTTGGCTTACCCGATGGTTTTTTCGAAAACACAAGAAAGCATCAATTAGAGGTTATTCGTACTATTCGCAGATTTCGGCCGTCTATTATTATTACCAATGCCCCCTCAGACCGGCATCCGGACCATGGAAGAGCGGCTGCGCTGGTACGTGATGCCGCCTGGCTGACTGGACTCCGTAAAATAGAGACAACCTGGGAGGGTATTACTCAGGAAGCCTGGAGGCCCACACAGGTCTTCCATCTTATTCAGGATCGTTACCTTGAGCCAGATTTTGTGTATGATATTACGGGGGTAATGGAGCAAAAAATACAGGCCATCCGGGCGTTTAAAACACAGTTTGATGTAAGCGGGTCTGATGCGGAACCTGCTACTTATATTTCTGACCCTGCTTTCCTCGAAAGCATTATTGAGCGGGCAAAAATGTTTGGAAAGATGATAGGGGTAAGGTATGCGGAAGGCTACAAAACGGATAAAATACCCGGAATCACTTCTTTCGATTCGCTGGTGCAAATTGTAACATAGTAATGGCTTAGGAAAGATTACCTTCGCACGGTTGTCATTTTGATTAAAATGTTTAATTAATTACGGTTATTTACATCAACATATTTTCTGAATGGCGTCAAAGCAGATTATTTTTATCTGCATTTATTTTATTGATCTAATATTATTTTTACATGGTTCCAAAGTTTCCAACAGTTCGCCCCTCTTTTCATACAGTTTTAAAAGAGCGTGTTTCGGACTATTTCGAGCAAAACAAAATAAGTACAACGGGTGGATGGCGTATTTTTTCAAAAGCCATTATCCTTTCTGTAGCACTTGTACTGCTTTATATTCATTTGGTATTTTTTACACCTGCGTGGTATTTTGGGGTGTTAGAATGTATTTTGATGGGTTTTGTTATTTCGTTTATCGGGTTTAATATAATGCACGATGGCGCACATGGCAGTTTCAGCAACTCACCTGCCTTGAATAAATTCGCTGCTTTTACCCTCAACCTTTTGGGTGGCAGTGCTTTTATGTGGAACATGAAGCACAATGTAATACACCACGCTTTTACCAATGTACACGAAGTTGATGATGATTTGAATGGCAGTTTTCTGCTACGTTTAAGCGAACATCAAAAACGTTATAAAGTACATAGTTTTCAGCATATTTACTTTTGGGTTCTTTATGCTCAATTGTATATTTTCTGGATTTTCTTTTCTGATTACAAAAAGTACTTTAGCGGCAAAATCGGTGATATTCCTTTGAAAAAAATGAAGTGGCAGGATCACCTGATTTTTTGGAAGAGCAAAGCGCTTTTTCTGTTTATTTATATTGTAATTCCTATCATGTTTGCAGGTTGGCTAAATTGGTTGATTGGGTTTATAGCCATTACTTGGGTAGCAGGTGTGGTTTTAAGCATTGTTTTCCAATTGGCACACACAGTAGAACACACTCATTTTCCTTTGCCTGATGTAGTTACTGGTAAAATGGGCGATGAATGGGCGGTACATCAGTTAAAGACAACTGCCAATTTTGCCACAAGCAATAAAGTAATCAGTTGGTTTGTAGGTGGATTAAATTTTCAGGTGGAACACCATTTGTTTCCTAAAATTTCTCATGTACACTATCCGGCTATTAGTAAAATAGTAAAACAAGCCTGCGAAGAGTATGGTGTTGCGTATAATGAATATGCTAAAATGCGTCATGCCATACTTAGTCATATCCATTATCTGAAAGATCTTGGAAAGCCCGTTGTGGCTTATGCCTGAATATTATAGGAATAAAATATTAATAAAGACGGGATCTGACAGATCCCGTCTTTATTTTTGCTATTCACACCATTCTTCGTTTTACCATTTTTTGGAAAGAACGAATACTTTGTATAAAGTATTTTTAATCGCAGTAGCTTCAAATACTTAGAATTTGAGTTTTTAGATAAAAAAGGTAGAAACAGGCTTCAGAGTTTGAAAAATTAATTGAAAGTCTTGGCATTAGATTAAAGACTTGGGTTCTATTTACAAATTCTTTTATTCAATAGTCAAATTCAAAATCTTTAAATAATGAATGTAAAATATGTTTTAATCTTTGGGCTACTTTTTGGATTTTATGCTTGTAAAAAACCTATCCCAAGGGTGTATACAGGACAATTACTGTTTACTCAAAAAAGTCCCCTTCCCTTAGCCAATAAAAAGATTGAGATATATCAACAAGTGGGGTAATGCCATAATAATGGTTCGTCAAACAATTCTGCAACTGCCGTTACAGATGTAAATGATAGCTTTAGTATCACAATTGTAACGGGATCTTCTTTTTTTGCTGGTTTCAGTGCTGAGAGTCCAGATCCTTTCACATTATCCAGCATCGAAGATTTTCTTTTTTTTAAGATGTAATTTTTCAGATTCCAGATATGATGCGAATAAACCCCTATTTAGCGGGAAGGTTATTGATAGCCTCATTGTTACCGTACTTTGTTTTAAAAAAAATATACTATCAGATACCTTTCAACCTACAGGAATTACAATTGATTTGGGTTTTGAAAAATATATACGGGTATCACAGCAGATTTTGCAATCACTTTATCACCACTTGATTTTGTCCACCACGCTTT
>Ga0136636_10002634_pt1 | contig 10707 bp, 9 predicted proteins | sample AntDrymUQ8522106_2_FD_104653 | JGI IMG/M metagenome (GOLD analysis project Ga0136636, IMG submission 104653) | Polar desert sand microbial communities from Dry Valleys, Antarctica - metaG UQ852 (21.06) | ecosystem: Environmental > Terrestrial > Soil > Desert | place: Antarctica: Dry Valley... | reverse complement strand
TGTTCGCGATTTCTGCGGTTCTCGCAGGAGTAGGCGGCGCATTATTTACGCCGCAAACAGGAATTATTTCTCCAAAATCTATAAACATTGCCCTTTCCATTGAAATGGTGATTTGGGTAGCGGTTGGCGGCAGAGCAACTCTAATCGGCGCATTTATAGGCACGATTTTAGTTAATTTTGCTAAGAGCATTCTTAGCGAGCAGTTCCCTGAAATTTGGCTATTCTTCCAAGGTGCAATGTTCCTGTTGGTCGTAATGGTACTACCTGATGGCTTAGTCGGATGGTGTCGCACCACTGGCTGGGAATTGGCGAAGCGATTATTTAAGGGTAGACCTGTTGTCACCTATCCAAGTCTTGAATTAGATCCAGAGGTACAAAGTGAAAGGGAAAATCCTAGAAATTGAAGCTGTAACGGTAAGTTTTGATGGATTTAAAGCTATCAATAACTTGAACTTTGATATGGAACAGGGCGAGTTACGAGTAATCATTGGTCCCAATGGTGCTGGTAAAACGACATTCCTTGATGTGATTACAGGTAAAGTCAAGCCCACTCAAGGACAGGTGAGATTTAAAGGCAAAAATACGCGATCGCTATCTGAGCATAAAATCGCCAGAATGGGAATTGGGCGCAAATTCCAAACTCCCCGTGTTTATCTGAACTTGACTCCTAGAGAAAACCTCGAACTTGCTAGCAATCCTAACAAAAATGTTTTTTCAACCCTATTTCAGCCACCATCAGTTGTCGAAAAACAAAGGATATACGATTTACTGCAAACAATCGGCTTGATCAATAAAGCTGAGATGAAAGCAGAGTTTCTCTCCCACGGAGAGAAGCAGTGGCTAGAAATTGGGATGCTAATCGCGCAGTCTCCAGATTTATTGTTAGTAGACGAGCCAGTGGCAGGCTTGACCGATGAAGAGACAGAAAAGACTGGCGAACTGTTGATGTCTTTAGCCGAATCTCACTCCATTATTGTGATTGAACACGATATGGAGTTTGTGCGCCAGATTGCTCGCAAAGTAACCGTTTTACACCAAGGTAGTGTCCTCTGCGAAGGTAATTTTGAAGAAGTTCAGAATGATCCTAAAGTCATTGAAGTCTATCTAGGTCAGCAAGAAGAGGAGCATTGACCAACCGAAGCCATATAGCAAAGCGAGTTTTGCTTAGGACATAAAACCAGAAGATGAATTGCGGCGCAAAGCGCCGCAATTCGATTCTTGGGTTTTAATCTGTATTAGCTAACTACGGCTTCGCTATACAAAAAAATTAACTTAAAAAGGAGGTGCTTTATGGAAGAAACTAACGATCCAATTTTGCGGTTGAGTAATCTCAATGTTTATTACGGTGAAAGCCATATTCTTCGTAATGTCGATATGGGTGTGGCTTCGGGCAAGATGGTTTGCCTGATTGGTCGTAATGGTGTAGGTAAAACTACTCTTCTAAAAACGATCATGGGATTGCTAAAGCCCAGACAAGGTGATGTGTCTTTCTTTGGGAAAGATATCACGCAACTCACTCCCGACCAACGAGCTAGGATGGGTGTGGGCTATGTGCCGCAAGGTCGGGAAGTGATGCCACGTATGACAGTAAAAGAAAATCTCTTACTAGGCTTAGAGTCGCATCCCGTCACCACTGACATTAAGCACAGCCTTTTGGACATGGTGTTTGAGCTATTCCCTGTGCTTAAGTCGATGCTCGGTCGTATGGGCGGTGATCTGAGTGGTGGTCAACAACAACAATTAGCGATCGCGCGTGCGCTCATGGGACAGCCGAGATTACTAATTCTTGATGAGCCAACGGAAGGAATCCAGCCATCGATCATTTTAGAAATTGAATCTGCGGTTAAACATATTGTGGCAACTACTGGGATTTCAATTCTATTAGTGGAGCAGCATTTACATTTTGTTCGCCAAGCTGATTGGTATTACGCTATGCAAAAGGGAGGTATTGTTGCTTCTGGTCATACTTCAGAATTAAGTAATGAAGTAATTCAAAAGTTCTTAGCAGTTTAAGTCTTTCCAAAAGAGAAAGAGAATTCGCGAAGCGAATTCTCTTTCTCTTTTTTATAGCTATAGCTGTCGCCACTTGCATCAGGACAAATCAAAACCCAAAAGAGGTTGGCGGCGCTCCGCGCCGCCAACCTCTTTTGGGTTTGAGCGCAAATTGCTGTAATAATGAACTGAATTTAAATAGCTGGGTACTATGCATCCTATAATTTTTGAGTGAATTTGCAGACGACCATCTCTATAATTATCTGGAAAGAATCAAATTAAACTATGTCTAGCCGCCTCAAAGATCTCCTCTATTACATTGCGGCGCGATTAATGCTGGCACCGATTATGGTATGGGCGATCGCCTCGGTAGTGTTTTTGCTCATGCGAGCTACCCCAGGCGATCCGATTGATGCGATTTTAGGTCCTCGCGCCCCTGAATCAGTTAAGGTTGCCCTACGAGAGCAAGTTGGACTTACGGGATCTTTACTATCGCAATACTTACGCTATATGTATGATTTGTGCCACTTTAGCGATGGTAAGCTGCTATTCAGTCTCGGTAAATCGATCAGCACCCGCGATCAGACCGTTTGGCAAATCATTAAGAACTTTTTCCCCGCAACCGCAGAACTAGCGATCTATGCTTTGATGGTGGCTTTGACAATTGGGCTGACAGTGGGAATTGTGGCGGCTTTACGCCCTAATACAAAATGGGATGTTGGTAGTCGCCTATTCGGAATCATTACTTATTCCTTACCTTTATTTTGGGTAGGGATGATTTTGCAGCTATTGTTTTCTGTTCAACTAGGCTGGCTTCCGATTGGTACACGCTTTCCTGTGGGAATGGAGTCTCCTACGCAGGTAATTGGGCTATACACAATTGATTCCCTACTTAAGGGAAACTGGCAGGCTCTATGGACAAGTATTCAGTATTTGATTTTACCAGCAATGAGTTTAGGAATTGTAATCAGTGGCATTTTTGAGCGCATTGTGCGGATAAACTTGAGACAAACGCTGCTATCTGACTATGTGGAAGCCGCTAAAGCTAGGGGGATCAAGCCAAGAGCAATTTTGTTTAATCATGCCCTCAAAAACGCAATGATTCCAGTAATTACTATTTTGGGTTTGACCTTGGCTTCGATGTTGGGCGGTGCGGTTTTAATTGAGGTGACATTCTCATGGCCAGGATTAGCTAACCGTCTGTTTGAGGCGATTTTGGGGCGAGACTATCCTGTGGTACAAGGAATTATTGTATTTTTTGCAATCATCGTCACGATCGCGAGCATCCTTGTAGATATTGTCAATGCTTGGATTGATCCACGGATTAAATACTGAGTTTGTAGATTCAGTAAAGCTGTAGCGCACGCTACAGCTTTTTGGGTTTTGAGTTTAATTATGTTTGCCTACTTAGTCCTGCGAATTCTGGAGAACTTCTAAAAATTGGTTTTTATAATAAAAATTGCTGCTATGGTCTGGGAGTAATTTACTCTGTTCTTTCCATTGAGGTATTGTATGCAAAGTTTTACTTCTTTTGTCTTGGCTCAAACCTCGACAACTAAGAGCTTTTCGCTAGAAGATTCATTTAGAGCAGAAGGATTAATATTTCAACTTGTCTTTGCGATCGCCATTCTCGTTGGTGGATGGATAGTTGCCATATTCTTCTCTTCCATGACTGAGGGCTTACTAAAACGTACAGATATTGATAATAAACTGGCGAATTGGTTAACAGGTTCTCGAAGTAGTAACTTGCCAATTGAAAAATTTGCAGGCACATTAGTTTTCTGGACTATCCTCCTATTTACCTTAGTGGGATTCTTCCAATTTCTCAAATTAGATGCAGTCGCCACTCCCTTAAATAGCTTACTGGCCCAGATTGCGTCATTCTTGCCTAAGCTTGGAGGTGCGGCGATTATTGCAGGCATCGCATGGGTTTTAGCAACCGTTAGCAAAGCCATCGTTGGACGTTTTCTACGCTCTTCTCAGGTTGATAACAAAGTTAGTGAAAGTATTGGTGACTCAAGCACACAAATAATACCTTTAAGCGAGACTTTATCCTCGGCTCTCTATTGGTTTATTATTCTGCTTTTTCTGCCATTAGTTCTCGATAGCCTTGGCTTAGTTCAAGCTCTTCAGCCTTTAGAAAATCTCGTCAATCAGTTTTTGAGTGCGCTACCAAAAATCTTCAAAGCTCTGCTAATTGGTAGTATTGGCTGGTTAATTGCTCAAGTTGTGAAGCAAATTGTGACTAATCTCTTGGCTACAAGTGGCACAGATCGATTCCTCCAGCGCTGGACTTCTAATCAAACTGAATATACACTTTCTCAAGTAGTTGGGAACTTTATTTATGTATTAATTCTGATTCCCACCGCGATATCTACATTAGAAGCATTAGAAGTTGGTGCCATCTCTCGTCCAGCTACAGCAATGCTTGATCAAGTGTTGCGCTTTGTACCACAAGTTTTTGTGGCTGGCGCAATTCTTACAGTTGCCTATTTCTTTGCACAATTTGCCAGAGACATCGTTTCTGAAATCCTTTCAGGATTAGGATTTAACAACATTTTGCAGTGGTTAGGACTTCCCATTGCTACTACAACACTAATAGAATCGCCTATGATTGAAACCATTGAAACCATTGAAACTATTGAAACCGTTGAAACCGTTGAAACGATTGAGACTAGTAGATCTGTAACTTCGATCCCACTGCAAACGCCATCACAGATTGTCGGGATCGTTGTATTTCTATTGATTATGCTAGTGGCGATCGCAACTGCTACTGATGTTTTGAAGATCGATGCATTGACTAGTATTGTCTTTGGTGTATTGGGAGTGGCTGGTCAGGTATTAAGTGGAGTAGTAATTTTTGCGATCGGTTTATACCTCGCCAATCTTGCCTTTAACCTGATTACAAGTAGCGGTGGCAGACAGGCAAGAATCCTTGGTCATGCAGCAAGAATTTCCATTATTGCTCTAGTTACAGCAATGGCGCTCAAACAGATGGGTATCGCTAGTAACATTGTCGATTTAGCCTTTGGCTTATTGACTGGCGCGATCGCAGTTGCGATCGCGGTTGCCTTTGGACTTGGAGGCAGAGACATCGCCTCTCAACAATTGCGTGAATGGCTAGCCTCATTCAAACGGAATGATTAATAAGTAGGTAATAAAAACCAAAAGAGGGTGACGGCGCGAAGCGTCACCACCCTCTTTTGGTTTTTAAAAAAGCTATGGCGCACACTGCGCGTGCGCCATAGCTTTTTGGTTTCTGGGTTTTATTTCGCTGAGCTACTTGAAAACACCAAAATCGGGTTCATCTGGTGTTAGCGATAGATATAAAACAATGCTAGGATGCTGCTGATTAAGAACGTATCCGAATGAAAAAATTAATGCGTTGGTCAGCCGTACTTTTGCTCAGTGCCACCTTAGCAGGAGCCAGTACCCCTCTGATCGTGACTTCTACTAAGCCCGATCTTGCCTTAGCATCAAGCTCAATAATTAATCAGAGTGGGGAATCCTTTGATCCGTTTACCTATCTGCCAATTGAGCAACGGTTGGCGAGATTAGTACCTCAAGCCAATCAAGGTGCTAATCGACTAAGAGCGCGACTAGCGATCGCCGATATTTACCTCAACAATAATCAGCCCAGTGAAGCGATCGCCGCGATTGCCTCACTCGAAAATGAATATCCATTACTGGCTGATTATGTCTTGCTAAAACGCGCTCAAGCTCAGACACAATTGAGTGACCCTTCAGCCAGAGTCACTTGGCAAAGCCTTGCAGACAAGTATCCCGATAGCCCCGCCGCCGCCGAAGCACTATTTGCCCTCGGTCAAACTCAACAACTTTTACAAAGGTTTCCATCCCATCCGCGATCGCGTGATGTTGCCTTACGATTACTAGCCCAAAACCCTAAGCAAATTGAGCCAATGTTGGTGATGGCAACGTATTTTGGTGACTACAAAGAAATCGTGCCAATTTTAGATCGTCTAGTTGCAAGCTCGACAAATCTAACCACAGACCAATGGCGAGCGATCGCTGATGCCTATTATTACAAATTTGAGTTTGGTAAAGCGGCGAGAGCATATACTCGCGCACCTGCCAATCCGATTTCTGCTTATAACTATGGACGCAGCCTGCATCGTGGTCAACAATTTGATGCCGCGATCGCCGCTTACAATCGAGTTATTCAGCAGTTTCCCACAAGTCCCCAAGCTCCCCGCGCCCTAATTCGGCTCACACAATTAGAAAATCCTCAGAAGGCGATTGCGGCGGCTGATCGATTAATCGCTAACTATCCTGATACCGCCGCCGAAGCTTTAACGGCTAAGGCAAGCATTCTGCAAGATAGACTCGCCAGCCCTAAGGCAGCTAGTGAGGCACGCAATCTTTTACTAGATCGCTATGGAAATAGCAATGAAGCTAATGAGTTACGTTGGCGCATTGCGAGGGGACAAGCGCGTAGTGGTCAAATTGCGAAAGCGATCGCTACAGTTGAGTCCCTGATCGCCAATTATCCCAAGGGCGACTCTGCCGCCGAAGCCGCTTTTTGGGCAGGAAAATGGGCTGATCAGATAGGGAATAAGTCCAAAGCGAAGCAGTTATTTGAATTTACAATCCGTCAGCATCCTTCCTCCTATTACGCATGGCGATCGGCGACTTCTCTCGGTTGGCAAGTCGGCACATTTACCACAGCCCGATATACCGATCCCACGATCGTGATTCCCAGCCAAAGAACATCTTTACCGACTGGTTCAGAAAAGCTGCAAGAGCTTTATCAATTGGGGCTAGATCGAGAAGCTCGTGCTCAATGGGCAGTAGAAATCGCGGGTAAGCGTGATTTAGAACCGAAGGAGATTTTTACTGATGGCGTGCTACGAGTTGCCGTTCAAGACAACTTGATGGGAATTAGAATTTTAGAAAGTCTAGATTGGATTGATGTTAATGCTGCTCAGAAGGCAGAAATTGTGCAGTTGAAGGAACATCCAGCTTACTTGCGATCGCTTTATCCATTCCATTATTGGGACTTGATCTCGCAATGGTCACGGGAGCGCAAGATCTCTCCTGCTTTAGTAATTGGCTTGATGCGGCAAGAATCACGCTTTGAGGCTAAGATTCGCTCTAGCGTAGGAGCAGCTGGACTAATGCAGATCATGCCTGAAACTGGAGCTTGGATTGCTAGCCAAAAAGGAATCAAAAAATATAATCTAGATAGCCCCACCGATAATATTAGCTTCGGAACTTGGTATCTCAACTATACCCATAGCAGATATGGCGACAACTCTATGCTAGCGATCGCTAGTTATAATGCGGGGCCTGGGGCAGTGGGAAGATGGGTACAAAGACGTAAAATCACTGATTCTGATGAATTTGTAAACAGTATTCCCTACGAAGAGACTAGGGACTATGTATCTAAGGTCTTGGGGAATTACTGGAATTATTTACGTTTGTATTCACCTTCAATCCAACAGCAGATCATTGCCTTACAGTCGGACAATAATCTGAGTGCATCATCTAAATAAATCACTTTGCGCTCAAACCCGAACCAGTAAAGTTTGTGAAAGGGTTGCTTCGCAACCCTTTCACAAACTTTACTGGAAAATCCAAACAGAAGATTAATGGCGGCGCAAAACGCCGCCATTAATCTTCTGTTTGAGCTATTTTTGAGGTGTTTCAGTTAGTGGTGCGATCGCGGCTCCATTTTGCAATTGCAAAATCCCTGCAACCACGATTTTATCTTTTGCTGTCAAACCTTCTAATACTTCTTGCTGATTACCTTTAATCTTACCAAGTTTGATCGGTTTTTGATTGGCAATTAACTGAGTTTTGCCATCAATAGATTTCTCTTCAGCCACAAATGCAAAGTCCTGTCCACCAAGTCTTGAAATTGCAGAAGTAGGAATTAATACTCCAGAACGGGAAGCCCAAATCAATCTAGTTCGCACAAATTGATTTGCCTTGAGTTGATTGCCTCTATTATTAAAGGCTGCTTTCACTAGGACTGATTGAGTTTGTGGATCGATATTTGGTGAAATAAAGGCTACTTTTCCGCTTGTAAGCAATTTGTCCTGTGTATCCAATAGCTCAACGGGCATTCCCATTCTCAAACGTGGCGCATTTTCAATGGGAACAGATATTTGAACTTCTAACACCTGATTTTGAGTCACGGTAGTGAGGGTCGTAGTACTACTGACGTTATCTCCCACCTTAATTGGAATATCACCGACAATTCCCGCGAAGGGGGCTGCCACGGTGTAGAAGTCGAGCTGCACCTCTTCTTGAATAGCACCCGCACGAGACTCTTCAATCCTAGTGGCGGCACTGTTGATACTAGCTTGCTGGGCAGCGATTTGAGCGTCAATCTGACCCAGTTCCGCCTTGGCATTTCTGAGATCATTCGCCACTTCATCTAGCCTCTGCCTTGTCGTTGCTCCTTGTGCAGTTAGCTGAGTAAATCGATTAAATTCCTTCTGATTAAAATCCACATTAGATAGAATTGATTCCTTACGAGCGCGTAGTTGGGCAAGGGTAGCTCTAGCACTTTCAAAATCCGCCTGTGATGTAGCTACAGCCGCAACCGATCGCTGCACCACCGCCTGCTGTCTAGCAGGATCAATGCGTAAAATTGCTGCTCCCGCTTCCACGCGATCACCAGCTTTGACGAAGATTTCTTGAACATAGCCATCGACCCTTGGTTGCAGTGTTACCGACTGGCGAGATTGTAAATTAGCAACATAATCAGAGCTGTCTACAACATTGCCTGATGTAACTGAAGCAATCGGCACAGGAATAGCTCCAAATCCGCCCGTTGGTGGTGAGCCGCCTGAGCAGGAGACAAGCACGATTCCCATTGCAGAACTTACTAGATTAATTAGCGATCGTTGTTTGGGGAATTGATGTTTGAGCATACATACATGAATAATGATCGTGATTTGATCGAAAAGTCTCGAGAAATAATGTACTGATAATAAATCAACTTTACCTATTACTTAATCGCCCTGTAGCAGCTATTTTATAGCTATCGTCACTTGTAACCCAAAAGAGGGTGGCGGCGCGCCGCGCTGCCACCCTCTTTTGGGTTTTGTATCCTAACTTGTAAGTAGCTCGGCAAAAGAAACCTTAAAGACCAAAAAAGATGTAGCGCACGCGCGGCGTGCGCTACATCTTTTTGGTTTTGGATTTTATTTCGCCGAGCTACAAGTAGGAAATTTTTTAGATCCCCGCATGCCCCATCGCAATCCCTGCAACTAGCATTCCAATTACCAAAAAAGGCTGGGCGCTAGCCTGATATTTGACATCATTCTTGAGGGGATCACGCAAAAAGTACATATCTTGAAAAGTAATCTGGGGTATTACCAATAGCACAATTAAGCTGGCGAGTAATTGTTCACCAACGGTAACTAGATAAACAGCAATCCCAATTTGGAAAACATCGATCGCTGTTGCTGATAGTAAAGCCGCCTTTTGCACACCAAACATAACTGGCAAAGAGTTCAGCCCCAATTCGCGATCGCCTTCGACACTCTTAAAGTCATTAACGACCGCAATTCCTAAACCAGCAAGGCTATAGAACAAAGTGACTGTTACTATCGTCCAGTTGAGAGTTCCATAGAGCGCATGACCAGCCCACCAAGGAAGCGCAATATAACTCGCGCCGAGGGCATAGTTACCGAGCCAACCATTTTGCTTAAGCTTTAAAGGTGGCGCAGAGTAAATATAGGCAACAAATGAGCCACCCAGTGCCAACTTGGTCATGATAAAGTCTGTATGCCCTGCGGTGACATCGAGGATCACTGCTACGCCAATGCCAGCAATTAACAAAATCCAAATCTGAGCAATGACTTGATTGAGCGGAATTGCTCCCGATGGGATAGGGCGATATGGCTCATTAATTGCGTCAATTTCGCGATCGTAATAATCGTTAATCGTCTGGGTGTAGCCTGTCAGTAAGGGGCCCGACATGAGCATACAAAGTAGCGATCGAAATACGTTTTCAATCGACCACGTAAAATCACCAGAGGATGCCGCACCACAGAGTACGCCCCACATCAGGGGTATCCATGTAATCGGTTTCATCAGTTGCAAGCGGATCTTCCAGATCGAAGCTTCTTTAATGTCCGCACCTTTCATTCCGAGCATTTGGCGGGTGCGGGCTTCGCGAGACTCGCTCGCTGGTACGTCAGGGGTTGGGGACGACATATTTACAAAAATTTATAGACTTGCGGTTGATTATAGCCCGTAGTAATAGCGCTTAGGCGATTGTTGTGTCATGCGAAAGCAACCAAATAAGCTATGACATAATAATTAGAATAGATTTGCTATTGCTTTACCCAACCCAAAGAGATGCGTATGACTTGCTCTGAGTTACGAGAAAAAGTTGAACATCAAATAGCTCAGTTACCTCCAGATCGTCTTTTTTTGGTTAGCAGTTTTATTGATTTGATTGAGGCTAAAGACGATGCGAATAATAAACAGTTTCGCCGTATTTCGCCTCTAAAGCGCAATAAAAAAGCTAGCGATTTGTTACGGCATGCGAGAACTTGGCAAGGGGATGATCTGGCAGAATGTCTTGATTTTGTGAGAGACACACGCTCTAAAACTGAGTTTTAGTATTGATTTATGGCTTATTTGATTGATACCAACCATTTACTTTGAGTTATACGAAAAAGTTGAATATCAAATATCTATCTTCTACTTCTTTCCACTGAACCTCTGTCCATGACT
>Ga0136636_10002633_pt1 | contig 10711 bp, 8 predicted proteins | sample AntDrymUQ8522106_2_FD_104653 | JGI IMG/M metagenome (GOLD analysis project Ga0136636, IMG submission 104653) | Polar desert sand microbial communities from Dry Valleys, Antarctica - metaG UQ852 (21.06) | ecosystem: Environmental > Terrestrial > Soil > Desert | place: Antarctica: Dry Valley... | reverse complement strand
CCAGTAATCGCGAGGTGATTTGCATCTCATCCCGGACAACCTGGTAGGCCGACTGGTAATTCAATGCATCATTCAGATCATCGCTTTTGGCAGCCTTTGAACAATCGGTGAATAAAGTCAACTCAACAATAAAACGATTGCCCACAAGCTGCTCCGCCGGGAAGTGGCCGTGATAAGCATAAAACTCCATCCCTTCTATTTCAATAACTCCCATACTGAATCCAATTTCATTTATCAGAGTTCAAAATTAATCTATTTTTAAATCTCATTTAACTTTTGAAACTATATCTTGTTTTGTTTAACTCTTATTACTTTTACAAAGAAATTTTTCAGGAACAAGAAAATTAAATTGTTATGGCAGAAACAGACAACATTGGCATGGATCAGAAGGATAAGCTTCCTAAAAATTTTATTCAGCAGCAAATCGCTGATGACCTGGCTGAAGGGAAAAACGGTGGCCTGGTTCACACGAGGTTCCCTCCTGAACCAAATGGTTACCTGCATATTGGTCATGCAAAGTCAATCTGTCTCAATTTTGGAACAGCACAGAAGTTCGGAGGATTAACCAATCTCCGGTTTGATGATACCAATCCCACTAAGGAGGAAACCGAATACGTCGATTCAATCATGGAGGATGTCCGCTGGCTTGGATTCGACTGGGATGACCGGCTGTATTATGCATCGGATTATTTCGACAGGCTTTATGATTTTGCTGTTGACCTGATCAGGGCAGGGAAGGCGTATGTTGATTTTCAAACACAGGAGGTCATCAGCGAACAAAAAGGAGTGCCAACCCGTCCCGGAGTCGATAGTCCCTACCGGAATACTTCACCTGAAGAAAATATTGAGCTTTTCACAAAAATGAAAGCGGGTTTTTTCAGCGAGGGAGATTGTGTGTTGCGGGCGAAAATCGATATGTCGTCGCCCAATATGCATATGCGCGATCCGTTAATGTACAGGATATTAAAACAGCCTCACCACCGCACGGGTGATAAGTGGTGCATTTACCCCATGTACGATTATGCCCATGGGCAGTGCGATTATTGGGAAGGAATTACGAATTCAATCTGCACACTCGAATTCGAGGTTCATCGCCCGCTGTACGATTGGTTTATCGATCAGTTGAAAAACAGCGATTACCGGCCCAGGCAGATTGAGTTTTCACGTCTCAATGTGAGCTATACCGTGATGTCGAAACGCCGGCTTTTGCAACTTGTAAAAGAGGGTTTTGTCAAAGGATGGGATGATCCCAGGCTGCCTACGATCTGTGGTTTGCGCCGGCGCGGATATACACCCGAATCGATGCGGGCTTTCTCCGATATGGTAGGTGTTACAAAAGTCGATGGTGTCACTGATGTGGCAGTACTTGAGTATTGCATTCGTGAGGATCTGAATAAAAGGGCACAACGCGTGATGGGGGTGATTGATCCGCTTAAAATCGTAATTACCAATTATCCGGAAGGAGTGGTTGAGGAGCTGGATGCAATAAATAACCCGGAAGACGAGAAAATGGGTAAACGAAAAGTCCCTTTTTCACGCGAGTTGTATATTGAACGTGAGGATTTTATGGAAAATCCGACCAATAAATTTTACAGGCTTTCACCGGGTCGCGAAGTACGCTTGCGCTATTCGTATTTTATAAAATGTACCGGCGTAATTAAAAACGAACAAGGTGAAATTACTGAATTGCATTGTACTTACGATCCCGATACCAAGGGCGGGAATGCTGCTGACGGCAGAAAAGTTAAGGCTACTCTTCATTGGTTGTCTGTTGGACAGGCCCTTCAGGCGGAAGTCCGGTTGTATGACCGGCTTTTTACCGATCCCGATCCGGCAGGGCACAAAGAGAAGGATCTGCTGGAATTTCTCAATCCCGACTCTCTGAAAGTGTTAACCGGTTGTTATGTTGAACCGTCCGTCAAAAATGCAAAACCGCTGGATAACTTTCAGTTCGAACGACTGGGTTATTTTAATATCGATCCGGATACTACGTCTGAAAAGTTAGTTTTTAACCGGACTGTTTCGTTGAAGGACGGGTACAAAAAATAGGCGTAGTTAATTGGGGATATTCATCACCGCTTGCTAAAATAGGGGAGAATGATCCAACTGTAAATATAACACCCCATACAAAATCTTGCAGACCATTCAAGCAATGCGAAAAATGCAAGAACGATTATCGTCACTTTTGATGCCAAAACAGCATTCGAAAACATCAGCACTATGGCTAAAAATGAAAGTATAAACCCAATACGTGCTGCGAATATTTTGGGTGCCTTATCAATCCTTCTTGAATTAAATGGAATGTAATCAATTAATGAAGTGCCACTTAAAGATAAGAGGCTAAATTGGCTGAACCCGAAACCCCTTGCCAGGAAATCGATGGCTAAAAAGGTGACGATTAAAATATTTGGGTTGTAAATATACACCAGTGCGATCAGAAATGTGACCAGGGCAATATACCGGACGATTTTTTCATTGGTTTTTTCGTGGGAGACAGGACATAATATATTCATTTTTCTTATTTTTAAATTTGTGTTTTCATTTTGAATGCGCGTGTATCCGGCAATAGCTTCCGGATTTGATGCCGAGTATAAAAAAAAGTAAAAATTGCGGCGCTCCAGTTGGCTATAAAAATGCCCCACCAGATTCCTTTGGTGCCCCACCCGAGGTAAATTGCAAATAACAGAAACAGGGGAAGGGGCATCAAAAACTGGCGGTATGTACCAACATAAATGGCATAAAACGGTTTCTTCATCCCTTGTAATGTTGCGACCGATATATTAAGGAAGACATAGGCAAAGAAAAAAAGTGCGGCAACACGTAAATATTCGGCACCAATCTCTATTACATGAAGGTCAGCGGTAAAAGCCTGCATCAAATAACCCGCGAACAACGAAACACACAGAACGCCGATAGAAATAATCACTAATCCATACCGGATATTTAACTTCCAAGATTCATAAACCCGCTGCGGGAGATCCGCGCCCATGTTTTGACCGGCTAAGGTTAGCGCCGCAATGTTGAGACCTATTGTGGGTAAAAGTGCAAGCTGCTCAATCCTGGTGGCAATTCCATAGGCCGCTATTGCTTCCTTACCAAATTGACTTGCAAAATAAGTTATCACAAAAATTCCGATTGCTACTGTCAGCATATTTAAGCTTGCCGGGAATCCCTGGCCAAACAAATCTTTGAAATATTTACGGTCCGGGACAAAATCGCTGAACCGGGCATGCTGAAAAATTAGTTGCCTGCGGGTAATTGTAATCATATAGATTGTTCCAATAATCTGAATCAGTATTGTCGACAAGGCAATTCCGCGTAATCCCATTGCCGGAATTCCGATTCCTCCATACATGAACCAGGGGTCAAGGATGACGTTCAAAAAGAATCCGACAATTAAATAATTACGGTATGTTTTTGTATCGCCGCGGGCGGTGAGCAATGAATTAAGAATGCTGTTCATCAGGAAAAAAAATGTGCCCAGCAGGATAATATTCATGTATTGTATGGCAAGATAAAGATAATCATCTTCTGCCCCTAAAATTCTGAATAGGGTAGGGGCCATATACAATCCGATAATAGTCAGTATTACCGAATTTATGACGGAAAAGGAAATTGCCTGAAAACCATATTTGTCTGCCTCTTCGTTCCGGCCTGCACCTATCGATTGTGAAACCAGGGCAGTGGTCCCGGTGCCCATACCTATGCCCATGGATAAAATAATAAAAAAAACAGGGAAAGTCAGCGACATTGCTGCAAGCGCTGAAGTCGATATCTGACCGCCATAATAAGTGTCTACAACGTTAAATAAGGTATTAAAAATGAAACCAACACTTGCGGGAACCGCTAACTTGCGTATAAGGGATGGGATATGAGAAGACGTAAAATCAATTGCTTTATGCATTTTATATACAAAATATATTCATTATTACTATAACAGTCATCCTTCAACAAGGTTTACCAGTGAGAGAATAACTTTTTGTTTGATTATTCGTTTAAGTATTAAGAAACACATTATCTTAACCGTTAAAAATGAAGTCTTCCGGCTTCAGAAAGGAGGAACAATGAAACTGTCATTTAAAGTTGATTTTCAGACACTCTGGGGGCAGGCACTATTTGTTTCAGGATCTGCCAAAGAATTAGGCGGTTGGGATATTTCCCGCGCTTTGCCGATGCACTCCTTTGTGCCGGGTGAATGGGAAGCAGAATGTGAGGTTTCATCTGTGTTAAGGTTCGGGTACAAATACCTGATAAAGGATGAAGAAGGAAATTCGATTTGGGAAGGAGGTAAAAACCGATTGCTCGATATCGGTGAAAAGGATTTTGATGAAATGCGATGCCGCGATTTTTGGAGTGCACCCCGCGAAGCCGACACCGTTTTACATTCTTCGGCCTTCATAAAAGTGTTATTGCGCCGCAAAACTCAAAACGGGGATGTCAGGGATGACCATCAGTATAATAAAACTTTAAGGATTCAGATTCATGTTCCCCGGGTCAGTCCCGATTGTAAGGTAGGGATCCTGGGAAATCTGCCGGTACTTGGTACTTGGATGGAGGAGGATACACTTCTTTTGGATGATGCCCTATTCCCGTTATGGCGCATCGATATTGATGCTGACAAACTTAAATTCCCTTTTCAGTTCAAATACGTGATCTATAACACGGTTAAAAAGCAGGTGGTAATCTGGGAACAGGGGAGTAACCGGATGATCAGGGATTTTGTTTGCCGGGAACCGAAAAGTGTTAAGATTCATACCGACGAAAGTTTTCGTTTCCCGGTTAGTAACTGGAGGGGAGCAGGAGTCGCTGTTCCTGTTTTTTCGTTACGAACTGATAAAAGTGGAGGAATTGGAGAGTTTCCGGATCTCAAAAAATTAGTTGACTGGGCAAAACTTACGGGATTAAAACTGATACAACTACTGCCACTTAATGAAACTGTAGCCACACATACCTGGATCGATACCTATCCTTATAAATCGGTATCAGCCATAGCACTTCATCCTGTCTATCTGAACATAAATAAGATAGGAGTCCTCGAAGATGAGAGTCTGATGATCGGATTTGCCAAGGCTATGGCAGGCTTTAATGCACGTGAAACAGTTCATTATGATGAGGTTCATAAAATTAAGTCGAAGTTTTTTAAACTTATATTTGATCAGCAGCGGGAACTCTTTTTGAAAGATTTTCTTTATTTGAAATTCTTTGAAGAAAGCAAGGAGTGGCTGGAACCGTATGCTGCTTTTTGTTATTTACGCGACAAAAATAAGACTGCTAATTTCAGAATATGGCCTGAGTACCAGGAATATAATAGTCAACTGATCCACAACTTATGCTCTCCCGAAACTGATCATTATGCAGACATAGCGGTTCATTTCTTTATTCAATATCATGCTCATAAACAGCTTTTTGATGCCGCCGAATATGCACGTCAAAATGGTATTGTATTAAAGGGTGATTTGCCGATCGGTATTAGTCGCGATAGCGTTGAAGCATGGACTTACCCCGGGCATTTTCATTTTGATCAGCAGGCAGGTGCCCCACCCGATGATTTCGCCGATCTTGGACAAAACTGGGGTTTCCCAACATATAACTGGGAGGAGATGGCAAAGGACAATTATTCGTGGTGGAATAAACGACTGAAGCATATGTCGCAATATTTTGATGCAATACGCATCGATCACATCATCGGCTTTTTCCGGATCTGGGAAATTCCGCAGAACCAGGTTCAGGGAATTCTTGGAAATTTCAGCCCTGCTTCGCCCTATAGCAGTTATGAGATCATCGATAATGGCATTAATTTTAGTGTTGACCGGTACACCAAACCGTATATCCGCGACTATTTTTTAAGGGAATTGTTTGGCGAGGAAACCGAAGAGGTAAAACTAAAATACCTGACCGAGTATGATCAGGGCAAATATAATTTAAAACCGGCGTTTGATACCCAGCGAAAAGTTTGGGATTATTTTGATTCAAATGCCAGAGGTGAAGAACTTACGGGCAGGGAGACACGAATCCGTGATGGTCTTTGCGCACTGATTGCCGAGGTAATTTTCCTTCGCGATCCGATGCATCCTTCTTTATTTCACCCCCGGGTTGCTTTTCAAAATACCAATTCATACCTTAATTTGCCGCATGAAGTACGATATGCGCTTGATGATTTATATTTCGATTTTTTCTATCAACGACATGAAGAGTTTTGGAAACAAAGAGCATTACAGACTTTGCCTCCGGTTATAGCTGCATCCGATATGCTTATTTGTGGCGAAGATTTGGGAATGGTGCCCGATTGTGTTCCGAAAGTAATGCACGACCTCGGTATTTTAAGTCTCGAAATACTTCGGTTACCTAAAAATCCGAAAGTGGAGTTTGCACATCCTGCCGACGCACCGTATTTGTCGGTTTGTTCCACCTCGACCCACGATATGTCAACGCTGCGTGGCTGGTGGGAGGAAGATCGCTTACACAGCGAAAGATTTTTCCGACTGGTTATGGGTTATAACGTGGAATTTCCTCTTTCTATGGAACCCGGGATTGCCCACGATATCCTGAATATGCATCTCGCCTCTCCCGCAATGTGGGCTATTTTCCCGATACAGGACCTGCTGGCAATGAATGGCCGACTCAGATGGGATAATATCGAGGGGGAACGAATTAATGTACCTGCCATTGCCCGGCATTACTGGCGGTACAGAATGCATCTTAAACTTGAAGACTTAATAGAAGATAAAAAACTTAATAGCGAATTGTTCTCTATGATTTTTACCTCTGGCAGAGGATCGGACATATAATTGGTGCTCTTTACCGGTATTTTACCGGCACTGGCCGATTTTGAGTTTTTTTCGGCTTACTTCCGGATTAGATTTGTGTACGTTTATTATCAGTTCCCTATTAACAACTAAAAAAAAACACAATGATTAAGTACGACGATCCACCGGAACAAAATGATTTATCTTCTGTCCGGCACAAAAGCGGAAACTACGATTCCAGAACATTTTTGGGTATTATATTCGTAGTAATTGGAGTTGTTCTGATTGCCCGGAACTTTGGGTGGCTTGACTATCAGTTTTCAAGGTATTTGATTAGCTGGCAAATGTTGCTCATTGTTATCGGGCTTTTCAATCTGGTCCGGGGATCCTACACTGCAGCTACATTTCTTATTGCTATTGGCCTCTTCTTTTTAATTGATTTTCCCGATAACTTCAGGGAGAATTTCTGGCCTGCCATAATTATTCTTGTGGGTATATCTTTTATAATGCAATGGAGACGCTCACCAAACAAACAAGATTATTTTGGCGCGAATTACGGACGCTCAACCGATTATATCGATGAAACTGCAATTTTCGGAGGCAGGACACTTTCAGTTGTTAGCGACAATTTTATGGGCGGAAAAATTACATCAATCTTTGGTGGGTCAAAGATTAACCTGCTTTATGCAAAACCAGCACCGGGTTGCATCATCGATGTGGCAAATATTTTTGGCGGCACTAAAATTATTGTGCCTGAAGATTGGAATGTTAAAATTGAAATTCTTCCAATTTTCGGAGGATTCGATGATAAAAGAAGTGCATCAGTTATTTCGAGAACCACTTCAGGGAAAATTGTTCTGATCAAGGGAACCTGTATTTTTGGCGGAGGTGAACTTACTACCATGCCATAATACATCGATATGGAGCATCCTGTAACTACGAACAGAATATCGGGTCTGCTATATTGGTTATTCTCTGTTACCATCGGAATTATCCAGGCAGTATTTAATATTTATTATCAAATACTGCCTGTTTCCTTTGCCTTGACAGATGGTTTAACCTTCGCCCTGGTGCTCGGAATTTTTGGGGTAGCTATCTGGTACGTTGTAAGATATAATGATCCTGAAAAAAGTACAGCCGTTCAGATTTTTGGAAGCCATATTGCGGCAGCGATAGTTTTTACATCGTTGTGGATACTGGCCTCCGGTATAATTGCCAAAACGCTGATAAACAGCTCCTCTTATGATCATTATTTAAACGGCCTCATCGCTGAACGTGTTATCGGAGGTTTAATATTTTACGCGCTCCTTGTTTTTGTTTATTATATTTACGTTTATAGTCAGCATAATCTCGAAAAACAATTAAAGGAAGCAGAATGGCAGGACCAGGTCCGTAAAGCGCAACTGAGTGCTTTAAAATTCCAGATTAATCCCCACTTCTTGTTTAACAGTCTTAATTCTGTCGCCTCCCTTACCTTATCCAATCCCGAAAAGGCACACGAAATGGTTATAGCCTTGTCTGAGTTTATGCGTTATTCGCTTAGGAATCCAAAAGACGACATGGTTACCCTTGAGGTAGAGTTACGAAATATAGAGTTGTATTTACAGATAGAAAAAATAAGGTTTGGAAATAATCTGCAGTACAGGTTTGATGTTGATAAAGCATGTTATCATCGTCTGATTCCCAACCTGATACTTCAGCCGATTTTTGAAAATGCGATTAAATATGGTGTTTATGAATCATCCGTACCATCGGCTATAATTTTGGAGGTCAAAAAATTACCCAAAAGTATGGAAATCAGGGTAATTAATGATTTTGACGTGGAATCGATACCGGCTAAGGGGGAAGGGATTGGACTGGTAAATATAAATAACCGGCTGCGTCTGCTGTACGGCAGTTCCAGACTTCTTACCACTGAACGAAAACAAAACCGGTTTTCAGTAGTAATCGATATCCCGGATGTCATGGGAAATATCTATTAAATAATCAATCGTTAAATACCTTAATATTATATGAGTAAAATAAAAACACTGATTATCGACGATGAATCGCTTGCACGCGACCTGCTTCGGGTTTACTTGCGAAAAGATGATCGCATTGAGATTATGGGCGAGTGTGCGAATGGGTTCGAAGGTGTGCTGGCAATCCAGGAATTGAAGCCTGACCTGGTTTTTTTGGATATTCAGATGCCTAAAATTACCGGTTTCGAAATGCTGGAGTTGATAGAAGATCCTCCGGCTATCATATTCTCTACAGCATATGACCAGTATGCGATCCGGGCTTTTGAAACAAATGCCATCGACTACCTTCTTAAACCGTATTCTTTCGAAAGACTGGCAGGCGCCCTGGACAAAGTTGTTGAAAAGCTCAAAATTAAGACAATTCAACCCGAAATCAGCCAATTGATCGAAACGCATGATAAAGAATCAGGCCTGTTGAACCGGGTTGTAGTCAGAATGGGTAGAAAAATACAGGTAATCCCTGTCGAATCAATTTATTACATTGAATCACAGGACGATTTTGTAATGATCTACTGTAAGGAAGGTCACTTTATGAAACAGAAGACGATGAAATATTTCGAGCAGCATCTCGATGAGAATCATTTTGTCAGGATTCACCGGTCTTACCTGTTAAACCTGGAATTTTTAGCCGAAATACAGCAATATGAAAAGGATTCCTGGATAATAATGACCAGGCAGGGAGTAAAACTAAAAGTGAGTAAAACAGGCTATGCCAACTTAAAAGAGAAATTAAATATCTAAGTTTTTATTTATATGTCTTTCGGAATTATTAACTTTGAAAGGAAAAAATTATATAAATAAAAGGGAAAATGATTAATGCCGTAATTATCGAAGATGAGCCATTACTGGGAATCAGTCTTGAGATGATGGTTAAAGAGTATTGTCCCGAAATAAATATTATTGCAATTGTTGATTCTGGTGTAAAGGCAATCGAGGTTTTGCCTGCATTACAATACGATCTCATATTTTCGGATATTGAACTGGGAGATATGGATGCATTCGCACTCTTCGATCGTCTTGAAAATCCGGGTCAGCATATCATATTTATTACTGCCCATGACGAATTTGCATTAAAAGGCTTCAGATTAAATGCGGTTGACTACCTTTTAAAGCCAATCCACCCTGAGGATCTGAAGCGGGCTGTAAACAGAGCCCTTAGCCGTATCGTAAGCAAAGATAATCTTGCGGTTTACGGGGCTTTTGTCGCCCAGAAAGGCGGTAAAATACTAATCAAAAGTAATGATGAAATACACTTTCTTTCGCCCGAAAGGATAATTTATTGTGAGGCAGATGGGGCATACACCCGGATTTATATGGATCAGAACACATCGGACCATAAGCTGATCCCAACCCATTTGAAAAAAATTGAAGAAACGCTTCCCAAAAATCTCTTTTTCAGAATTCATGATGCCTTTATTGTAAACTGCAATTTTATCGATCATATTAAATATCAAAAGAGAATTTGCGTTTTGAACCATAATATTCTGACTGAAAAGACACAACTTAAAATTTCTGAACGAAAATATGCGGGTTTTATGGACTTCCTCAAAACAAACTGAATACACCTGTTGCCAAAAACCATACGAGTATTGGATAAACAATAACATCTGCCAAGTTGTTTACAAATATTGTTAAAAAGGCAATAAGGAATTACTTTTTTTATTCACATTTGTAACAGTTTTAAAATTGTACATTGTTCTGTTGGCTTATCAGAACCTCGTTCCCTGCCGGAAGCCAAAACCCATTGCCGGGTTTGGTGATATTCCCGGGAACGTTTTTTTTAGACCCTAATCGTTCATATATAATCAATGACCTCTGGCAGGATTTTGTTTCCTGTCAGAGATTACAATTTTGAACCAGGTGAATAACAAAGAGCCAAATATTGTTTTATTCGACGGGATATGCAACCTCTGCAACAAAACGGTGCAATTTATCATTCGTCGT
>Ga0136636_10002631_pt1 | contig 10718 bp, 6 predicted proteins | sample AntDrymUQ8522106_2_FD_104653 | JGI IMG/M metagenome (GOLD analysis project Ga0136636, IMG submission 104653) | Polar desert sand microbial communities from Dry Valleys, Antarctica - metaG UQ852 (21.06) | ecosystem: Environmental > Terrestrial > Soil > Desert | place: Antarctica: Dry Valley... | reverse complement strand
CTCCAATCTCAGCACTCCCCTCGCTGGTGTGACGTGAAGCATACCATGGCCGAGACAGGAAGCATAAGGTGGCCAAAACCGAAACACGTGCGCTGATTCTGGCTGCCTCAGGGCGGCCTTTCTCTTCCATTCCGGATAGCCACGCGCTCCCCCCACCAAACTGGACGCATAACCTGGCCAGGAGTCAGACGTTTTCGGGCTGGACTCATACTGTGGCCGCGAGGCGCTTTTAGCGCATCAGAATGCTGTAGAGCCGGCCTTTGCGGAAGAGCTCCTTGAAGCCCATAGGTACGGGGATAGCGGCGTTCCGGCACACCGAACCGCGTGGGCCTGCGAACAGCATATCGCGTCCAGACAAGCAGAAACGCTTGAGACTCGCTGCACGAAATGGGAAGCACAACGTGGCCAAGGCGGCAGTGGAAGCATAACCTGGCCAAGGCGGCCATGTTATGCTTCAAATCACAGCTGGTCTATGGGAACGCGCATTACGAATCATTAGCAGCAAAACGATTGACGGCATGATCAGAAGTCATTTATTGTATTGAGAAAAAGCCCTCATCACTGTCAGTCTTTTCACTAGGACTGGCCGAAACATCACCTGGTTAAAACCGACGTGCCCGCCCTCAACAGTCCTCCACGTCACACCATAGTCAGGCCAATCACCAGGGGTGAGATGCCGAAGTCCGCGGCGACACTGGAGGCACCCCGTACCGAGTGTGTCGATAAGGTGGTGGAAGAGGGTTCCGCAGTCAACGTGCTGATCGACGCCGTCAAGCGCGTTGCTACCCCAACCTGATCATCGTCGGCTCCCAAGGCACGAGCGATTGGAACGGCACAATTCAGAGGTCGAGCGGGCTGGTGTCCGCCACGCATACCTCAGTATTTGTCTTCCGCCCCGAGGGAAATCATCACGCTCACGGCGATCAGCCCGTTCAGGGCCCCCGCTCCCAGGCTAACCGCCACCTGCCGTAGGGTGACGGCAAGGACTGGTGAAGGACCGGCCATTACTGCACCTCTCGTGGGTTGGTGCGCGGAAGGCACCTACGAACTCGTCAACCTTGACCCAGATCGGCGATGGTGTCGTCATCCCGACGGCGAGGCACAGCCCGTCACGCAACCAGCCGCCCGCTGCCTCCGGCGACCAAGTCGTGTGGGCCGGTGGCGAAGTTGCCACCGGCGCCGGCCAGCGAGGTCTCGCTCCCGCACACCGTGACTAGACGTGGCGCCTACTGGGACTGGAGGTACAGCCAGACGGCCTTGAGCTCATCGTCAGAAAGCTTGCCCACGGCCTCCCAGGGCATGACGGTGGCCAGCTTCTTACCGTCCGGAGCGACCCCTGTCCGCATCGCTGTCACAAAGGTGGCCTCGCTCCACCCCTCCAGGCCGGCCTTGATGATCGCTGGGGCCGGGAAGTTGCTGCCGTCTGGCACCGTGGCGCCGGCAAGATTCCCGCCGTGGCAGGCGCGGCAGCTGCCCACCGTCACCAGGTAGCCCCCGTACGCCACTGTCGGCCCCGGCGGGATAGGCGGCCCCAACGATGCGGCATGGTCGATCCGCTCAGCCTCCAGGATGGGCAGCTGGTCGGCCAGGAGCAGCGCGCGGCCCAGAGGTCGCAGCTCGCTGTCGGGCAGCACGTTGTCCACCGGCGGCACACTCTTGACGAAGGCGATGATCGCGGCAAGGTCGTTCGCGTTGAGGGCGTGAAAATCGCTCGACGGCATCAAGAGCAGCGAGGTGCCGTCGGGGGCCACACCGTGGCGGATGGCCCGCACCCAGTCAGCGTCACTCATGGCACCGGCGCCGCCCTGGCCGCGAGTAAGGTTCGGCGCGACGATCCTGAAGGGTGGGGCATCGACCATCACCTGGCCGGCGAGATTGGCGCCGTGGCAGCCGGTGCAGTGCGTCGCGGCCGTGGCCAGGTGCTCGCCACGAGCGATCAGGGCATGGTTCGCGCTGGTCGGCAACGCTTCGGGTGTGACGGCGTAGCGGCGCGTGAGGCGAGCATTGCTGCCAAGGAAAACTCCCGCAGCGACAATCGCGGCGAGACCGAGTAGGGCCACGAGGCCGACTCCAAGGAGTCGTACGATTCGAGCGGGCATTGGCAGGCCCCCAGTCGCATTGTTTGTGTGGAGGCCTGGGGCTAGAGCGATAGGTTACTGCAATGCTATCAGCAAACTCTCATCTATCCCCGCCAGTCTCCGCCTTCGGGTACAAATGTAGCATAGCGACAAACGAAACCGCTGGTCTCCGGAAAAGTACGGGAGTACGATACGTATCTTTCGGCGTTCAGGCGGAACATAACCGCGTGTTACGCCCACGGCAATCTCGACGGCGCAGTCGACGCGCTCACACAAAGCAGCGCAAGGCTGATGGTCACAGATCTGGCGGCGTTCGACCAGTTCCATATTCGCAGCCGCAGCCAACCGCATCCCGTAATTTTACGGATACCCCTTCCCAACTTTTACGCTATGCTTGTGGTAGTCACGTCACTTTCCAGTTCCACATTCTCTAGCGACTACCTCACATGCAAAGAAAGCCGTCAATGCCAGCGACGCCCTTCACTGAAACGTACAAAGCTCCGCGATTCACCTATCGAATGAATATACCAAGGTAATACAATCCCTGATTGAGCGACCAAAGTACTGTCTTCCATACGCTCATTTGCATCGTCGCAGGTGGAACAATTGCCGGTCTATATTAGGAGTTGCTGCCATGAAGTGGTTACTATACATTTTCTATTTTGAAGTCGCTCTCAATCTCATAAGTGGCGTTTCAGCGTTTGTGGTTCCGCCCACTTTGATGACCCAGTTTACCACCAGTGCGATGCCGCTAGGCGCGGGTGAACTTGCCCGCTGGTACGGTGTTCTTGTTCTGGTACTTGCCTATCTGCTCGTACGTGCCCTGCGTGTTCGCGGTACCGTACTCAAGATTGTCCTTGAAGCCTTACTTGTCGGCGACATCGTGCAAATAATCGCTGTCGTTCTCACTGTCCAGACAGTCGGTTCATGGTCATTGATTACCGGCAGTACTCTTGTCCTTTCCATCGTATACATGCTGGCACGCATCGTCTGTTTGGGGCAGCCAGTACGCACAGGCATTAGCGCGTCAAACGCGGATGGATCTTAGGATCGATAAAAACGTTGAGAATGGGCGGTGACCGCAGGCGAGAAAGCCGTTTTCTCTCCGAACTGAGAGAGGAATTTGCGGTTATACTGAGTCTATCTCCGCTTCCAGTGGAACCAGCCTTCGACGCTCCAAGGCGCTGTAGCTCTTTAGTGATCCGGCGCCGGAAGCCTTGCGTGTTGCACGCAGCCTCCCGCGTGTGTTCAGCCTACAGGTGTCCCTGAACCGCTCCAGCCCGAGACGACCCCATCCCCATCCCATCCACCCCGGCAGCACTGGCACGCTCACCCCTCGCCGCCGCCCTGACCCATCCGTCGGCGGCTGCGCAGCCCTGAAAGAACCCATGGAGCTTGCCGAACTTGAGCTTGGTCTGCACCGTCGCAGCGCGGAGCGGTACAGTGTCGAGCTGCGCTTCACCCAGCCGAACAGCGACGCCGATATCCGCCTCGCGAGTCAGGAGATCGTCGCCGCCTTCGACGTCGCCGCCCTGCGCGCCCTCGAAGGCGACCCGCCGGCCTATGGCCGCGCCCTGGCCGACCAACTCTTCGCCGCCCCTGCCCTGCGCAGCGCCTTTGCCCAGGCCCGCGCCGCCAGCGCCGCCCTGGCTATGCCCCTGCGCCTGCGGCTCTTCGTCGGCCCCAGCGCCCCCGAGCTCCACGCCCTACGCTGGGAGACCCTGCGCGACCCCGAGTCCGACCGCCCGCTGCTCACCGACGAGGGCCTGCTCTTCTCGCGCTACCTGGCGGCTGGCGACTGGCGCCCGATCACGCTGCGGCCCAGAGGCGAGCTGCGCGCCTTGGTCGCTGTCGCCAACCCCGCCGAGCTGGCCCGCTACGGCCTGGCCCCCCTCGACGCCCCCGCCGAGCTGGCCCGCGCCCGTGCCGGCCTCGGCCCCATCCCCAGCACCGCACTTGCCGCGCCGGGCCAGGCGACCCTCACCGCGCTTGTGGATGCCCTGCGCAGCGACGTGGATATCCTCTACCTGGCCTGCCACGGTGCGCTGATCGACGATGAGCCCTGGCTCTGGCTGGAGGACACAGCCGGCGCGGTGGCACGCACGCCCGGCGCCGAACTGGCCCAGCGCCTGCGCGAGTTGGCCCAGCGCCCCCGCCTGGTGGTGCTCGCCTCCTGCCAGAGCGCCGGCGCTTCCTCCGGCGACGCCCTGCGTGCCCTCGGCCCGCTGCTTGCCGAGGCGGGCGTGCCTGCGGTGATCGCGATGCAGGGCAGCATCAGCATGGAGACGGTCGCCGCCTTCACGCCGGCCTTCTTCCGCGAGCTGGCCCGCGACGGCCAGATTGACCGCGCCCTGGCCGTGGCGCGCGGAGCCGTGCGCGAGCGCGACGACAGCTGGATGCCGGCGCTCTTCATGCGGCTGCGCAGCGGCCGGATCTGGTACGTGCCCGGCTTCGCCGACGAGCGCCAGACCTTCGAGAAGTGGCCCGCGATTGTGCGCAGCATCCGGCGCGGCCAGGCCACCCCAATCATCGGGGCTACCCTGGCCGAGGGCACCATCGGCCCCCCCAGCGCGCTCGCCGCCCGCTGGGCCGAGCGCTACGGCTACCCGCTCGCCGCCCATAAGCGCGAGGAGCTCCACGACGTCGCCCAGTATCTGTCTGTCAACCAGGACCGCGCCTTCCCGCGCGAGGAGATCGGCGACGAGATCCGCAGCGCGCTGGCCGCACGCTTTGCCGCAGATCTCGCCGAGGGCGCCGGCACGGCCGAGCTTGACGACCTGCTGGCGGCGGTCGGCGCGATCCAGCGTGAGCGCAACCCCGGTGATCCCTACAAGGTGCTGGCGGAGCAGCCGCTCCCGCTCTACGTCACCACTGCCTACCACAGCCTACTTGACGAAGCCCTGCGCGCCGTCGGCAAGACGCCCGTGGTCGAGTTCTGCCGCTGGACGCCGGAGCTAGAGCGCCTCCCCGCGATCTACGACGACGAGCCGAAGTACCTGCCCAGCGTCGAGCGGCCCCTGGTCTTCCACCTCTTCGGCCTGCTCGCCGAGCCCGACTCGCTCGTGCTCACCGAGGACGACCACTTCGACTTCCTGCTGCGCGTGGCCCGCGTGCCCGACCTGATGCCCCTGGCGGTGCGCGAGGCCATGGCCGACACGGCGCTGCTCTTCCTGGGCTTCCGCATCGACGGCTGGGACTTCCGCGTGCTCTACCGCAGCCTGATGCAGCAGGAGGGCCGCGCGCGGCGCAGCAAGTACGCCCACATCGCCGGCCAGGTCGCCCCGGACGAGGAGGCCTTTCTCCAGCCGCTGCGCGCCCGGCGCTACTTCGAGCGCTACTTCGGCGACAGCGATATTAGCATCTTCTGGGGCAGCAGCGATGACTTCGCCGCCGAGCTGGTGCGGCAGCTCGCCGCCGTCGCGCTGGCTCCTGCGCGGGCCGTCCCTAAGAGCGCCGGCCTGCGCAGGCAGTGAGGGTACACAATGGTGCGTGAGCCACAGCCTCGCCCTAGCCCCTTTCGCGGCCCACGCCCCTTCCAGGCGGGCGAGACGCTCTACGGCCGCGACTACGAGGCGCGCGCCCTGTTTAGCACCCTGGTCGCCGAGCGGATCGTGCTGCTCCACTCGCCCTCGGGGGCCGGCAAGACCTCGCTGATCCAGGCAGCGCTGATCCCCATGCTGGAGGAGCGCGAGTTCGCCGTGCTGCCAACCGTGCGGGTCGGGCAGGAGCCACCCCCCGGCTGGGTGGGCAACCGCTACCTGCGGGCCACGCTGCTCTCGCTGGAGGAGGGCCGCCCGCCCGAGCAGGCGCGCTCCCTCGCCGAGCTGGAGTCCCTCAGCCTGGCCGCCTATCTGGCGCAGCGTCTCCCCGCCGCTGTGGATCAGGATACGGTGCTCGTGGTCGACCAGTTCGAGGAGGTGCTGACCCGCGACCCGACCGACCCGGCGGCGAAGCAGGCTTTTTTTCGCGATCTGGGCGACGCCCTGCGCATGCCACGGCTCTGGGCGCTGTTTGTGATCCGCGAGGAGTACGTGGCCGCCCTGGAGCCCTACACACGCCTGCTGCCCACGCGCCTGGCGACCCACTTCCGGCTTGATCTGCTGGGAGTGGAGGGCGCGCTGGCCGCGCTGCGCGAGCCGCCCCGGCAGCTGGGCGTGGATTTCCCGGAGGCGCTCGCGGCGCGGCTGGTGGACGACCTGCGGCGGGTGAATGTGCAGCAGGCCGACGGCACGATCGCGCAGCAGCTGGGTCCGAGCGTCGAGCCGGTGCAGCTCCAGATCGTCGGGCTGCGGCTCTGGGATGGGCTGCCGGCCGAGGCGACAGCGATCTCCGAGGCTGAGCTGGCAGCCGTGGGCGATGTGGGCAACGCCCTGGCCGACTACTACGCAGGGCAGGTGGCGGCGGTGGCGGTAGCGACGGGGGTGAGCGAGCGAGCGCTGCGCACCTGGTTCGACCGCGAGCTGATCACGCCGCAGGAGGTACGCGGCCAGGTGCTCCAGGGCCAGGACGCGAGCGCCGGGCTGGCGAACAGCGCGATCCGCCGCCTGGTCGACGCCTACCTGGTGCGGGCCGAGCCGCGCCGGGGCGCTACCTGGTTCGAGCTGGCCCACGACCGGCTGATCCGGCCGGTGCGGGCGGGCAACGCCGCCTGGTTCGCCGCCAACCTGAGCACGCTCCAGCGCCAGGCCGAGCTTTGGGCACAGCAGGATCGGCCGGCCGGGCTGCTGCTGAGCGGCGCGACGCTACGCGAGGCGGAGCAGTGGGCGGCGGCGAACAGCGAGGCGCTCACCGAGGCCGAGCGCGACCTGCTCCAGCGCAGCCGTGAGGCCGCGCGCCTGTCACGACGTGTGCGCGGCCTGGCGATCGGGGCGACGCTCCTGGCCGTCTGCGCCACGCTCGCCTTTGTCACGGCGCTCTGGTTTTTTAATCGCGCCGAGGAGCAGCGGCGCGCGGCTGAGCGGCAGGCGCAGATCAGCCGCGCGCGTGAGCTGGCCGCCGCCGCCGTGAGCAGCCTGCCACTGGATGGCGAGCGAAGCCTGATGCTCGCGAGCGCCGCTGTTGCCACGACGGCGCCGAACGAGCCGCCGCTGCCCGAGGCGGTCGACGCATTACAGCAGGCCGCGCAGGCGCCGCGCCCCGAGCGCACCCTCGTCGGCCACAGCGCCGGTATCACCAGCGCCGCCTACAGCCCCGACGGTGCCACGGTCGCCACCGCCGGCAATGACGGTACCGTGCGGATCTGGCCCGTCGCCGGCGGGGCGCCCACAACGCGGGAGGTGGGCACCGATCTGCTTGCCGTCGTGTACGCCGCCGACGGCAGCATCGCTGCGGCGGATCTCGACAGCGTGGTCTATCTGTGGGCGCCGGACGGCGCGGAGCGCTGGTCCGTTACGCTCGACACGCCCGCAGCGCGCCTGCGCTTCAGCCCGGCTGGCGATCGGCTCGCGGCGGCCACCGACGGCGGCGAGCTGCTGCTGCTGGACGCGGCCGACGGCACGGAGCGCGCCCGCCTGGCCCCGCCTGCGCGTGAGAATGGTGCCGCGTTGCCGCTTCTCTACAGTCTCGCCTTTAGCCCTGATGGCCGCGCGGTGATCGCAGGCGATGCGGATGGCGGGGTGACGCTGTGGGAACTGGGCGGGGCGGCAGCGCCCGAGGGCAAGGCCCTTGCCAGCCCCCACACTGATAGCGTTGAGGGCGCGGCCTGGAGTGCCGATGGCGCCAGCTTCGCCACGGCGGATGCAGCCGGCCTACTCACGCTCTGGGACGCGACCGCGCAGCAGCCGGCGCGCAGCCTGCGCAGCTACAGCGCGGGCTTCTACGATGTCGCCTACAGCCCCGACGGGCTGATGCTCGCCACCGCAAGCCCCGACGGCACCGCCCGCCTCTGGGATCTCAGCGGCGACACGCCGCTGCTCACCCTGCCCGGCCACACCAACTATGTCACCGCTGTCGCCTTCAGCCCCGACGGGCAGCGACTCGTCACGGCCAGCCTTGATCGGACCGCGCGCATCTGGAGCCTCGCCCTGCTCCCGCCCGATGGCGCCGCCTCGCTGGCCTTCAGCCCCGATGGCGCAACCCTGGCGACCGGCGGCTCCGGTCGCGTGCGCCTCTGGGATGAAGCGACCGGCGTGGCCGGGCTAGTCCTGCCTGTCTCGGATGCCGGCGAGCTGGTTACCGCCATCGCCTTCAGCCCCGACGGCGGGCGCGTTGCCGCCGCAGCAGGCAGCGCCGCCACGGTCTGGGACAGCGCCACAGGCGAGGAGCTGGCAAGCTTCGCAGGGCACAGCGACTTCGTGGGCCGCCTGGCATGGTCGCCCGGCGGCGACCTGATCGCCACCGCCGGCGATGACCGGACTCTGCGAGTCTGGGACGCCGCCACCGGCGAGCAGCGCTACGTCGCCGACGATCACAGCGACTGGGTGCGCGGCCTCGCCTGGAGCACCGACGGTGCGACGATCGCCACCTGCGACTCGTCGAGTGGCGTCGTTGTGCGCGATGCGGCCACGGGCACGGCCCGCCTAAGCTTCAGCTTGCCCGATGTGGCCGGCTGCAACGCGCTTGCCCTCAGCCCCAACGGCGCGCGCCTGGCCACGGCGGAGCCCAACGGGCAACTGATCCTCTGGGACGCGGCCACGGGCGCCGAGCTGCTGCGCCTGTATCATCTACCCGAGGCGGCCGATGTGGTATTCAGCCCCGACGGCGCGAGCCTCTACAGCGCCGGGCGCGACCGCAGGGTGCGGCGCTGGGATGCCGACACGGGCGCGCCGCTGGGGGTGATCAGCATGCCCGCCGAGCCCCAGGAGCTGCGCCTGAGCCCCGATGGCCGGCGCCTGGCGGTGGCAGGCGCCGACAACATCCCACGGGTCTACCCGCTTGTCTACGAGGATCTGCTGGCCCTGGCCCGCGCCAGGCCAACGCGCCCGCCCACCGCCGCCGAGTGCGCCGTCTACGGGCCATTGCCGGGATGCGTGGAGAGTCCGTAGGCGGCCTGGCTTGTACGCTACTCCTCCTCTTCCGGGTCGCCGGGCACGGGCGTGGCCGGCGGGCTTGCTGCGGCCCGCCCGTTTGCGCTGAACGGCAAGTAGACGCGGGTCGGGCGCAGCTCCACAATGGTCTGGTTGTCCCACACAAGCCTGCGCTCGTTCACCAGTCGGGCGCCATCCAGGAAGCGCAGCTGCACCTGCGCGCCAGTAAAGCCGCAGCTTGTGGTGTCATCGGTGCCGCGCGCGTTGATATGGATCACGAAGCCCACTCCGTCCGCGCCGGTCGCCTCGGTGACGGCGCGCCCGCACGCCTGGCCGTCGATCTCGGCCACTACCGTGAGCCCCGCCTGCGGCGCGAAGTCCCATGCGGGGCTGAGGGCCCCGAAGACGGACATCGGCGGAGGCGGCAGGAGGGCCTGGGCCTGTTGCAAGGTTGCGTCGGGCAGCTTCAGCGCAACGGTCACCGGCTCGGTGGTGCGCAGCCAATAGCTCGCGCCGTGCTCCAGGCCGCTCAAATCGTTCACCCAGGCGGGCACGGTGGGGCTGAAGACATTCCAGGGGTCGGGCTGCTCCTCATCGTAGCCGTAGATGTGGCTGTAGCGCCCGGTGGCCGAGGCCAGGGCCGCCGGCACCGTCAGCGGCTGGCTCGCGCCGGGGTAGGCATAGAACAGGATCCAGCCGGGCTGGTCGAAGCGCAGCCGCAGGCTTGTGGCCAGGGTGTAGATGCCGGGCCGGGGCTGCACCGTTACCGCCGCCTCGTTGCGCCGACGGTTCAGGCGCGTCGTCAGCTCCGTCCAGCTCGTCCCGTCGTAGAAGATCACGCGCACGTCGGCCTCGAAGCCGGGCGGCACGTCGCCCTCGGCGTAGGCGAGGCTCAGGGCCAGGGGCTTGTCGGGGTTGGCAAGCAGCGCCGGGCTCGCGGTAACCAGCCGGTAGCCCTGGCTGACGAGCGTGGCCCAGGGCGGCGGCGCGGGCACGTTGGGCACGCTCTGGATAGCGAGGAAGTCGCCCGGATTGAAGCTGGTATCCTCGCTGAAGAGCGTCGCCTGGCCGTCGGGCGAGACGGCCGGGGCATTGCGCCGTGAGCGCCGTGGCGGCTTGCGGCGGGGGGCCGGGTTGCCGCCGATGGCGAAGTCGGCCAGCGCCTCGCGCCCTGACTCGTCGGCGACCCAGAGGCGGACGTAGCCTGCTTCAAGCACGGTTGGCAAGTTCTCGAAGGCGCCACGGTAGAGCGCGTCCGGGCCGCTGCCGTCACGGGCGAGGGTGATTGTCAGCGGTTGAGTGTACTCGGTGTCGCCTGGGGCAAAGAGTTGGGCCTGAAGCGCGGCGGGCCAGGTGGCCTGCGGCCCCACCGAGACGGCCGGCACCTCAAGGGCCAGGGTCATCGTTGTGGCGCCGGTGGGGCCAGGGAACGTGATGGGCGTGACCCGCAGCTCGGGCCGCCAGTCGGGCACCGGGCGCAAGCTCAGCTGGCTGCCGGACGTCTGGCAGCCTGCCAGCTGCTGCTCCGGGTCGAAGACGCACAGCCGGTCCTGCGGCTCGATCCCGCGCGCCAGCACCTGGTCGCCCGCAGGCGCGCCCATGTCGCGTATGCCCGCGATCAGCGGCGGGCCGTAGTCGGGAACCTCGAAGAAGACGGCCCTGGCGGATGGCGACG
>Ga0136636_10002630_pt1 | contig 10719 bp, 9 predicted proteins | sample AntDrymUQ8522106_2_FD_104653 | JGI IMG/M metagenome (GOLD analysis project Ga0136636, IMG submission 104653) | Polar desert sand microbial communities from Dry Valleys, Antarctica - metaG UQ852 (21.06) | ecosystem: Environmental > Terrestrial > Soil > Desert | place: Antarctica: Dry Valley... | reverse complement strand
GCAACCAAAGTGATGAATGATGTAAAAGCATTAGTTTTAATTATACCGGAACATTGCCGGTATCAGCCAATAAAAAAAATGCTTTTCCTGACGCAGTATAAATCAGAGGATACCGCCGCTTTTAAAACCGTAATGTCGCTATCCGAGATCTTTCAAGCTCCTGTTGATTGTTTGCGTGTAGCATCAGCACAAGACGAAAGCCTAAACGATATCAGGGCAGATTGGAAGGTATTGATGGAGCACCAACAAGTTGCTTTTCATTCAATTGAAGGGGACGATGTAGAGGGAATAATCTTAAATTTTATTGCGTTGCACAAAATTAATTTGATTGCAATGCATGTATACCATCGAAATTTCTTTGAAAAACTATTTGAAATTAGCCTTGCAAAAAAATTGGCATTTCACATTAATGTCCCTATTCTGGGCATTCACGAATAAAATTAGTGTCACAGAATAGCGCTTTTTGTTTTAGAAAAACAGTAAGCCAATAGCTTAGCCAAATAATTGAACTATTTTAAACTATACGACAAATGAAAAAAATTTTATTTCCAACCGATTTTTCTGAAGTGGCAGCAAATGCTTTTATACATGCTTTGGAATTTGCAAAAATAGTTCATGGTGAAATCGTTGTATTGCACACCTTTGAACTACCTATTTATGACAATCAGTTTTTTCCTGAAAATTATGCACTCATTTACAATTCGGTAGAATTAGCGCAATTTGGCATGTTTAAGGATGAAATTCCAAAACTCCGTGCGTTGGCAGAAGAGCGTAATTTGGACAAGATTAAAATGACGCATCGACTTATGGATGGCGATTTACTTCATAATATTAAAAAATCGATTACAGAAGATGCTATCGATTTTGTTATTATGGGTACTTCAGGAGTTACGGGTTGGGATGCTTTTTTTGTGGGTTCCAATGCGGGGTCTGTTATTTCTGGAGTTGAAATTCCAATGCTGTGTATTCCAATTGAAGCCAAGTTCAAGAAAATAGAAATTATTGGTTTTACCACGCGCTTTAGAACGAAAGACAAAAAAGCCTTAAAAATGGTACTAGATATTGCTAAAAAAACAAAAGCTAAAGTCAAATGCTTATATGTGAAAACGAGTGAATCGGATGTTACAAAAGATACCGTGGCACAGTGGGAAGAAGAATTTAGTAATGAACCTGTAGCGTTTTTTGTGATTTCGAGTGATGAAGTAAAGGAGACTATTTTAGATTTTATTCTATATAAAGAAATTGATATATTGACTATGCTGACCTATAAAAGAGGTTTTTTTGAAGGAATTTTTAAACCTAGTTTAACCAAAAAAATAGCGAATAATTTTGACATTCCTATTTTAGCAATACACATGGATTGATGCAGTCACAATTTTAGTTGAAGTTTCGAATACTATTTAGTTTGGCATTGCCATTGCCTTTTAATTTAGACTTCGCAGCAAATCTATTTCGTTATATTTGCAATTCATCAATTGAATTATGGAAATATACAAATCAAAAAAGATTCGCTTTTCAACGGCGTTAACTGCAATCAATAAAAAGTACAATAGTATAAGTGTTTTAAGACTTCTTACTATTGTACTTTTTTTTATTTCTAGTTATTATTACATTAAAACGAGTGAAATTATTTTTGTAGTTGCCTCGATAGTTCTATTTGGTGCTTTCGTGATATTAATGCGTGTTCATTCCAAGTTAGTTTTCGAAAAGCAAGTCAATCAAGCCTTATTTGATATTAATGAAAATGAAATTAAATACCGCAAAAGAAATAAAATCCCTTTTGAAAACGGACAAGAATTCAACGATTTTAATCATCCTTATGCGTACGATTTAGATGTCTTTGGAGAACATTCCTTATTTCAAAACTTGAATAGAACGGCTACTTTTATTGGGAAAAAGACATTGGCAAACCAACTTTTATCTCTGGCGCCAAATAAAGAAATCATAAGAAATCAGCAAGCAGTAAAAGAATTATCCAACAAATTAGATTGGCGTCAGGAGTTTTTAGCTTTCGCCAAAATTGGAAATGACAGCCAATCGAATTATGAAACTTTGCTTCAATGGAGTACATTTAATAGCACGCCATTATCTAAAATTAGTGTTTTTATTTCTTACTTTTCTCCACTTCTGTTTCTAGGGTTTTTGATAGCTTATGCAGTCACTTCTAACATTGTTTTTGTTTCTGTTTTGTCGTATTTGTTTGTGTTCCATTTGATCGTTTTAGGTCGGTTTATGAAACGTATTCAGAGCGAAATTGCAAATTCTACTAACATTGATAAAACCATTCACCAATACAGCTTGCTGTTGCAAAAGATCGAAGAAGAAACTTTTCAGTCTGAAAAATTAATCGGCTTGCAACAAAAACTATTGTTCAAAAAAGAAAAGGCTAGCATTCATTTGAAACAGTTAGCTGGTTTGTTTTCAAAAATGGACAGTATTTCTAATTTTGTAACAGCCATCGTTTTTAATGGTACTTTTCTTTTTAATTTGCATGTGCTAAAATCATTAATTCAATGGAAAAAGGATCATGCCGAAGGACTGGAAGAATGGCTCGAAGTAATTGGAGAATTGGAGATGCTGAATAGTTTAGCAAATATGTCTTATAATAATCCAGAATATGTTTATCCAACATTGAACACTAATTTTGAAATTGATTTCACGGATTTAAGTCATCCTTTATTAAATGAAAAAACAAGAATAGGGAATGATGTTTGTTTTCACCCAGAAAACTTCATGATTTTGACGGGTTCTAATATGTCTGGTAAAAGTACTTTTCTACGCAGTTTGGGAATTAATATGGTTTTATCTGGTATGGGATCGCCCGTTTGCGCGAGTCAAGCTACTGTGCATCCATTGCCCGTTTTGGTTTCGATGCGATTGTCAGATTCACTTTCAGACAGTGAATCGTACTTTTTTGCTGAAATTAAACGCTTAAAGCAAATTATGGATGAACTCGAAAACAAACCTGCATTTGTATTATTAGACGAAATATTAAGAGGAACCAATTCAGATGATAAAAGAAATGGAACTATTGAAGTAGTCAAAAAGGTAATTGGTAAAAATGCTGTTGGCGCAATTGCGACACATGATATCGAAGTTTGTCTCATGACGAATGATTATCCTGCTGTATTGACCAATAAATGCTTTGAAGTTGAAATTGTCAATAATGATCTCCACTTTGATTATAAATTACGTGACGGAATTTGTAAAAACAGAAGTGCCACTTTCCTGATGAAAAAAATGGGAGTGATTTAAAAATGGAACTATTAAATACTAAGCTATTATTTACAAAAAAAGCAATATAGTAGTGGTTGTATCAAACTTCAATCAATATGAAATATATATTCATTTTCCTTTGTTTTCTTGTGTGCACTTCCTTTATTTTTGCTCAACAGCATACAGTAAATAATTCTGAAAAAATAGTGTACATGAATTATAAGCACTATAAGTCATGGAAAAAAGATCATAAAAAAGTGATTGATTCCTTAGGATTTTTTCTTGATAAAGGAGATACAATAATTAAAGTAGGCGGTTATGAAAGTAAAGGTGTAGAAGTGCCTTATGAAGAAAAAGATTCAATTTTTTTAGATCGCTATAAGCAGTTGGTTTTTAATAACAAATATCAAAAGAAGGAAGTTAAATTAGTTCCTAGAATGAAAATTTGGAAGGACGAAATAAAAATCTTTCTGGATAAATCGGTTGATAAAAGTACTAGTAAAGAGCTTGTAGATTTTGTTAAATATTTGGACACCCAAGTTGATTCGTTGAAAATTAGTTTTGTAAAAGATCAAGAAAAATCGAATTATTTTATTTATGCATTGGGAAATTCGGATCAAGTTAATTTAGATCCGAGAATTACAAAAATGGATGGGTTTTATCTACAGTGGGATGGTAAGCAAAATATCTATAGTTGTTCCCTAAAAATCAATAGCCAACAAAATTTGAGTAAGGAGCAAATCGCAACCAATATGAAAATTAATTTTGTCAGGTCGTTAGGTTATTTTTATCAGGACTTTGATACTTTTGATTGTACAAGTTACTTTTCTGCATGTAAATCTGATCAAAAGGAGTTTGATCCAAAAGATTTAGAAATTTTAAAGTATCATTATTCCTATGGAATTTGTAAAGGAACGAACATTGAAACATTTGAAAAAAATCATAAAGAAGCGAAAGAATCATTAAAAAAAGGAAATACAAAAATATTTTTTATCCATGAATAAGCATACAAAAAAACCGTCTTGTAATTAAACGAGACGGTTTTATAAATATAAAAATGGTTTGGTTAATAGCGTATTTAAAGTAAGTGTAAATGCAGTTAAATGCCTAGCTGTTTAGCATTACGGGCATAACCAGCATCGTAACTGTTTCCCCTTCTTCTAATCCATCAACAGGAGTCAAGATTCCAGCTCTGTTTGGCAATGACATTTCTAGCATAATCATGTCTGATTGTAAGTTCGTCAACATCTCTGTCAAGAAACGGGAATTGTATCCTATTTGCATATCATCACCTTGATAATCACAAGTTAATCTTTCTTCGGCTTTATTGGAGTAATCAATATCTTCAGCAGAAACATTCAACTCAGCCCCAGCAATTTTCAGACGAATTTGGTGTGTTGTTTTGTTCGAAAAAATGGCAACACGACGCACAGAGCTCAAAAATTGAGAACGGTCAATCATCAATTTATTCGGGTTTTCTTTAGGAATAACCGCTTCGTAATTTGGATATTTACCATCAATCAAACGACACATTAAAACATAATTGTCAAAAGAAAAAGTAGCATTAGAATCGTTATATTCAATTTTTACTTCTGCATCAGAAGTCCCCAGAATATTTTTTAAAATATTCAATGGTTTTTTGGGCATAATGAAATCAGCTACTTGCGACGCCGTTACATCAGTGCGTGCATATTTTACTAATTTATGTGCATCCGTCGCTACAAATGTTAATCCTTGTGGTGAAAACTGGAAGAATACTCCAGACATAACCGGACGCAAATCATCATTTCCAGCTGCAAATATGGTTTTGCTTATGGCTGTTGCCAAAACATCAGAAGGAACAAGTGTTACAGAGGGATCGTCTAAGTTCACTGATTTTGGAAATTCATTTCCAGAAGCATAAGCTAATGCATATTTCCCCGAATTAGAACTTATTTCTATCGTACTATTATCCTCAACGGTGAAAGTTAAGGGTTGTTCTGGGAATGTTTTAAGGATTTCCAAAAGTAATTTGGCAGGAACAGCAACGCTTCCTTTACTTTCAGAATCAATTCCTAGAGTAGCAGACATTGTGGTCTCTAAATCAGAAGCAGAAACGGTCAATACACTATGGTCTAAATCAAATAAAAAGTTATCTAAAATAGGTAAAGTATTACTACTGTTGATAACGTTTCCTAAAACTTGTAATTGTTTCAATAAGTACGAACTCGATACTATAAATTTCATCTGTTTTGTTTTATTTTTTAAGGTACTTCTCTAAATCCGAAATACGATACATTCTACAAATATATCGTAAACTATTCTAGTTTGGAAACTTTTTTATTAACATCTTTACTTTTGTCTGGCCGTCAAAAGTCGAAACTCTGAAAGCACATTCTGCTTCCTATTTTTAAAAAAAAGGATTGTTCTATTTAGTGTTAAAAAGTGCAGTACCGACTAGTTAGGTGATCGAAAAATAATCGTAACAGCACATTATGCATTTCACTTTCAAACTTTAAGACGTTAAACTTTAGGGCTTATCTACTGTATTTTCGTTTTCGGAGATAAGTAAATAGGATTCCAAAAAGGGCCAAAATAAGCAATGGAAGCCCAATAGTCAAGAGCTGTGTTCGGCTGTAGTTTTCATAAACTTTTTCTTTATCCAATAAAGGTAAATCAAGATCTTTACTTCGAATGTTAATAAGTCCGTTGTCGTCCAGTAGGTAATTTACGCAATTTATTAGGAAATCTTTATTATCGTATAAATTACCAGATCTTTGATCATAGCCCAATTCTACCGGTTGAAAGTTTTTATCCAATTGATTTTTGATCAAATCGCCATCTGATATCACAATCATTTTGTTCTCCTTTCCAGTGCCTTGAAATGTTTTTTGTTCAAATGGCAGCACTCTGTTTTCAAACATGGATTGGAAGGAACCTTCTAATAAAACGGATAGTGGAATATTCCCTTTGTTCAGGTAATCATTTGGCGAAGTTTCTTCAGCAACACTATTCAAGTTTATTTCTGCTGGAGTTCCTACTTTTTTTGAATACTGCGATGAGTGTAAAAGAATGGTTTTCTTGATTCCGTTTTTCAAGGTATCGATGGGATTAGCAAAGTCAAATTTGATTCCCCCTAAATTTTTCACAATTGGATGGGAACTGTTTGGATACACTTGTGGCGCAAACTTCCAGTTAAATTCTTGATATTGAGTAGCACTTCCTTGTTCTCCAGTAGCTAATTTAATGGGACTTCCTTGCTCGTCTTTTACTAAATCAGGATTGATTCTGATGCCATATTTAAAAAATAGATCATTTAAATTCAGATCTCTTGGATACGCTAACGTGGCTCCTGATGCATTGTATAAACTATCCATTTCAACTGAAACTTGATCAAGCAACCACAATGTTTTTCCGCCATTCATAATATATTGATCTAAAACCTGTTTCTCTTCATCGGTAAACGTTTCTGTAGGTTTTGCAATAACAGCCAAGTCATATTTTTTTAAAGTTTCTAAACTTCCTATTGGATTTTTGGCCACTGAATCCAAAGTAAATGGTCCAATAAAATAGCTTTCCCGAACCTGTAACAGAAATTTTGCCATCAAAACATCTTGCAATTCCCCGTTCCCTTTGATCACAGCGATTTTCTTTTGCTTGGCTTTGGTAATTTTATTCAACCCTTCGGCAATAGAGTATTCCAAGTGTTGAACAGATCCAATTACTTTTTGAGTTGTGGAAGCGCCCATAATGTTTTTCAACAAGGGAATATTCACTTCTTTATTATCGTAAACGGCAATTGCCCAGGGAAAAACCATTGCTTGAGATTGCTTTCCTTTATCGTCCACGGTTATGTTTATTGGCGTAAGCCCTTTTCGATACAACTCTTTAATAGTGTCCATACTATCGTCCTGGTTCTCCAATGGATCAACAAACTCAAAAACTATATTGTTGTTGTACGCTTGAAATTCTTCCAGTAGTTGCTTTGTTTCCTGCTGTAAACGTTTGAATTCAGCCGGTAAATCGCCTTGCATGTATACCTTTATGTACAACGGATTCTGAACTTGTTTAACAATATTTAAAGAAGTAGGCGAAAGCGTGTATCTTTTATCATTTGTCAAATCAAAACGATGAAAAAAGGAACTTCCCAATGCATTTAAAACCAATACAATTGCAAGGATAATCAATACAGATTTTAGGTTATTTTTTTTAGAAGTTGTCATTACGATTTGAAAGATTTTAGATTATAAACAGTAAAGGAGAGAAAGATCACGGTTACGCTCGTAAAATAAACAACATCTCTCGTGTCTAATACGCCACGACTCATGCTTTTAAAATGATCCTGCATTCCTAAAGACGCAATAATGGAAGATAAATTTGGAACCACAGAAGCCAAACCTTCAAAACCAAAAAAGAAAATGAAACATAAAAATACTGCCACAATGAAAGCTACAATTTGGTTATCAGACAAGGTTGATGTGAATATTCCAATGGCTGAATATGCGCTAATCAGGAATAATAATCCAAAATAAGAGCCAATGGTGCTTCCCATATCGATATTGCCTTCGGGCATTCCTAAATTAGAAATAACGGCGACATAAATGAAAGTAGGAATAATGGCCATTACTATTAAAAGTAACGCGCCAAGAAATTTTCCATTTACGATTTGCCAAATACTCAAAGGTTTCGTTAGCAGCAATTCCAGTGTTCCTTGTTTTTTCTCATCCGAAAAACTGCGCATGGTTACGGCAGGAATTAAGAAGATCAAAATCCAAGGTGCCAAGTTAAAAAACGGAGTTAAATCAGCAAATCCAGTATTCAAAATATTATAATCTCCCTCAAAAACCCAAAGAAATAATCCATTGATGATTAGAAAAATGGCAATGACTAAGTAGCCAATCGGCGAACCGAAAAAGGATTTTATTTCTCGTAATACTATTGATTTCATTTATTTTTTGTTTAAAAAGTTTAAGGTTTAAAGTTTAAAGTGGCTCAACTTTGAACTAAAAAAACGTTAAACCAAAGTAACTAATTTATCCACGCTCCACGCTTCCGGTTTGTCGTTGAATAATTTTTTGGTAAATGTCCAAACATCATAAAAAAGTTCGGAATTCCTATAATTCTCTAAATCGGCTTCGGTTTCCCAATAACTGTAGGTAAAGAAAATACTTTTATTGTTTTTATCTTGATACAATTCTAAGAAACGATTTCCGGGAGCATTTCGTATCTTCTCTTTCATTAACTCAAAGTTTTCTAAAAAAGCAGGAATATTTTCCTCGTGAAAACTCAATTTTACTATTCGTACAAACATTTTAGATTTGGGATTTAAGATTTAATATTAACGATTTTAGATTTTTAAACTGATTGAGATAACTTCTAACTGAACACAATATTTATTACATCTCTATAATTCAGTCCCAGTAAGCTATTCGCTGAGCCTACTTTAGAAGGATTACTCCTAAAAATGGCAATTTCCAGAAAACCGGCTTCGTTAAAAATAGCTAATTTTTCCCCTTCGTAAGACTTTATCGGATATTTATCGGAACTCGCAATGGCGGAATAGTTTGGCAGTATGGTTTTGATGTTTTTGGTTTTCAAAATAATTTCATACGGCCTTCCTTTGGCAACTTCGATAAAATATTTTTTAGAAATATTGGTAATCACATTTCCAAAATGGTCAATGTAGATCACATGCCCTTTCAATGAATTGCCATCAACAGCCAGTACAGCTTGTAAATCAGTCACTTGTTTTATACTATTTATTTCTTTGCCAATGACATTCATTAAACCACCTTTAGCTAAATGACACGCCACTTTTACAAATACATCAAGATCGACAGCCTCACTCAGCAAACGATCGTGAATATTAATCGCTACCATTTTTTGTGGAACAATTTTTTGCGATAGCATGCTTAAAATTCCATTATCGGCAGCAATAAAATAATGATCATTCCATTGCATCACAATATGTTGATTTTCTTTATTGGATTCCATATCTACTCCAATAAGATGAACAGTGCCTTTTGGGAAACTAGCATACGATGCGCTAATTGTATAACTTGCTTCCACAGTGTTGAAGGGGTCAATGTCATGTGAAATATCAATAATCTTCGCCTCGGAATACTCTGATAAGATTTTCCCTTTCAATGCACCTACAAAGTGGTCTTTCAAGCCGTAATCAGTAGTCAGGGTAATTATTGACATAATTTTGTTTATAACTATTAGTTTTTTGTAAAGCTAAATTTCATTAAATTTGAGAAGCGCAAAGCTAAGATATTTTTAAGCTTTAATTAAATAGAATTTTAAATTTGAATTAAAACAAAACGTATGATTAAATCCCTTTTTTTTCTCTTCCTTTTCTGTAGCAGCTTTCAATCTTATTCTCAAAATCTAGTTTACAAGTCTAACGGTAACATTACTGATATTGAAAACAATAAAATTAGACCTGCTCAAGTCAGAGCACTATTGGGAAATAACGAAAAATTACTGACGGATTTTAATATCGGGAGAACAAAGAAAACGATAGGAAATATATTGCTTATTACTGGCCCAATATTACTAATTACAGGCTCAATGGCTGCTGTAATATCTGGATTTGAATCAGGTATGAATCCCGATTTTGATAGAGATAATAAAACATCTATTCCAAAGATAATCGCTTACGTTGGTCTTGCCGAACTTTTAATTGCAATTCCTGTAAAGATTGGGTTTTCTAAAAAAATTAAAAATGTAGTCATTGAATATAACAATCAAAACGCTTCTGCCGACAATCAGTTCAATAATCAAAAATTGGATTTAATTACCAATTCAAACGGAATTGGATTGCGACTGACTTTAAATTAAAATAATCTAAAAACAACTTCATTTGAACGAAAGAATAATCGAGCTCATAGACATCGCTCCAAAAGACTTTTGGGGCGCTCAAGACACTCATCTTGAAACGATTAAAAAATACTATCCAAAATTAAAAATTGTGGCTAGGGGAACAACCCTAAAGGCTTTTGGTGAAAAAGAAGTTTTGGACGAGTTCGAAAAACGTTTCCAGCGCTTAATGCTTCATTTTTCAAGATACAACAACATAGACAACAATGTAATCGAACGCGTCATTCTTGGTGATGTTCAGGAAGACAGGAAATTTCAGGGACACGACAAAATATTAGTTCATGGAGTAGGTGGGAAAATCATTAAACCCATGACGCCTAATCAACAATTGCTGGTTGATACTATGGAAAAGAATGATATGGTTTTTGCCGTTGGACCTGCCGGTACCGGAAAAACATACACTGGGGTTGCAATGGCTATTAAAGCACTAAAAGAAAAAAAAGTTAAACGTATTATACTTACACGTCCAGCGGTCGAAGCAGGGGAGAACCTAGGTTTTCTGCCGGGTGATATGAAGGAAAAACTAGATCCCTACATGCAACCTTTGTATGATGCGTTGCGGGATATGTTGCCTAATGAAAAACTGGAGGATTATATTTTAAAAGGAGTTATTCAAATTGCACCATTGGCATTTATGCGAGG
>Ga0136636_10002628_pt1 | contig 10721 bp, 10 predicted proteins | sample AntDrymUQ8522106_2_FD_104653 | JGI IMG/M metagenome (GOLD analysis project Ga0136636, IMG submission 104653) | Polar desert sand microbial communities from Dry Valleys, Antarctica - metaG UQ852 (21.06) | ecosystem: Environmental > Terrestrial > Soil > Desert | place: Antarctica: Dry Valley... | reverse complement strand
CCAATGTCGATGTTCTCGATGGCGTCTTCCAGCGTGCAGCCGGGTTTGGCCACAGTGGACTCAAACGGGTAGAGGTTGACCACCAGCAGGTCGATGGTGTCGATGTCGTGGGTTTTGAGCGCCGCCATGTGCTCAGGAACATCGCGGCGCGCCAGAAGACCGCCATGGACCTTGGGGTGCAGGGTTTTGACGCGACCGTCCAGCATCTCTGGAAAACCGGTGAGTTCGGCCACTTCGGTCACGGGCAAACCCTGGTCGGCCAGCAATTTGGCGGTGCCACCGGTGCTTAAAAGCTTGATGCCGAGGGTGTGCAGCGCTTGGGCAAATTCAACAATGCCGGTTTTGTCAGAGACTGAAATAAGAGCGTTCATGGTGTGGGTCAGACTGGGTGGTTCAGGATTATTTTTAAGGCCAATTAGGCTCTAGCCCATATGGAATATGCGTATGCAGCTATCAATCAATGAGCTTGTGCTCCAGCAGCTTTTTGCGCAAGGTGTTGCGATTCAAACCCAGCCACTGCGCGGCTTTGGACTGGTTGTTGTCCGCGTGTTGCATCACCACTTCAAGCAGCGGTTTTTCCACCACCGAGACCAGCATGTTGTACATGCCATTGGGCTCGCTGGCGCCCAGGTCACTCAGGTAGCTTTCCAGGTTGGTGCGCACAGCATCAGCAATGTGCAGAGGTTTCATACAACTGTCTCCCGATCGTTTTTTAGTTTATTCATGGCTGGCACAGGCAGTCGGTCTGTGTGCGCATTCAGTTCATCAAAGAAATCTGCCACAGCCACCCACTGCGTTTGGCTGTCTTGCAGGGTGTTCATATGTGCCCGAAACACCTCACCACCCGGCAGCTCGCGCACATACCAGCCGATGTGTTTGCGTGCCGTGCGCACCCCGGCGAATTCACCATACAGACTGTAATGGTCTTGCAGGTGCGCCAGCAACAACAATTTGACCTCTGCCACCAGCGGCTGCACCAGGGTGTCGCCAGTGGCCAGAAAATGCGCGATTTCCCGAAAAATCCAGGGCCGCCCCTGTGCCGCCCGCCCCACCATGACGGCGTCGGCACCGGTAGCCGCCAGCACCGCACGGGCTTTTTCCGGGCTGTTTATGTCGCCATTGGCCACCACGGGAATTCTCAAAGCGGCTTTGACGGCCGCAATGGTGTCGTATTCGGCGTTGCCCTTGTAGCCCTGCTCACGGGTGCGCCCGTGCACGGTGACCATCTGCACACCCGCCGCTTCTGCCGCACGCGCCAGTTGCACCGCATTTTTCTCTGCATGGCACCAACCGGTGCGCATCTTGAGCGTCACCGGCACGCCATGCGGCGCGCACGCCTGCACCGTGGCGGACACAATTTGCAGCGCCAGCACCTCGTCTTGCATCAGGGCCGAACCAGCCCACTTGCTGCAGACTTTTTTGGCCGGGCAGCCCATATTGATGTCGATGATCTGGGCGCCGCGGTCGATGTTGTAACGAGCCGCATCCGCCATCATCTGCGGCTCGGTGCCGGCAATTTGCACGGCGATGGGCCCCGGCTCACCCTCATGGTTGGCGCGCCTAGAGGTCTTCAACGTGTCCCACAAATCCGGCCGGCTGGTGACCATTTCGCTCACGGCATAACCCGCGCCAAGTCGCTTGCACAACTGGCGAAACGGGCGATCTGTGACACCCGCCATGGGCGCCACAAAGTACCGATTGGGCAAAGAATAGGGGCCAATGTTCATGCAAGCTGTTGCGGGTGCAGCGTCAATCTAGGGAGGAAAGAAGTCAAGAAGGGGGATAAGCGGCAGATTCTAGCTGCCTAAAATTTCAGCAAATGAAACCCTCAATAACCAAGCAACTGCCAGCCTCAAATCTATACTCGCGCACCCATGGAACTCTGGCTCGAACACATCCTTACCCTGCTGGCCTTGCCAAAATTTGGTTTGAGTTCGGTTTTTGTGGTGTCGTTCCTCTCCGCCACTTTGTTGCCACTGGGTTCAGAGCCGGTCGTGTTTGGCCTGATTGAACTCAACCCGCACCTGTTTTGGCCGACCATTGCCATGGCCACCTTTGGCAACACACTGGGCGGTGCCGTGACCTGGTGGATGGGCCTGGCATCGCACAAGGTGATCGAGCGCCACCAACATTCCAAACACCACCTGCGCGCACTGGATTGGCTGGAGCGCTTGGGCCCCAAAGCCTGCCTGCTGGCCTGGTTGCCGGCGGTGGGCGACCCGCTGTGTGCGGTGGCGGGCTGGCTCAAACTGCCGTTCTGGCCTTGCCTGGCCTACATGGCGGTGGGCAAGTTCGCCCGCTACCTGACCATGACGGCTGCCCTCATGGGTGTGTTTGGCAGCTGACTCAATACCGCTAGGCAGAAGCGGGGGCAGCGACTGGGGCGCGACATCAAGAACCGGGGCTTCAGTCATCCCCGGCCACTGCCGCGCTTCTGCTGTCTTCAAGCCAGTGCCGCCCGCACCCTCAAAATAATGCGAAATATATAGCTGCTTGCGCTTACTTCATAAGGGCTAGAGCCATATTTCTTATAAATTATGGGCTAAACAGGAAGTTCATCACGTCGCCGTCCTTGACGACGTAATCCTTGCCCTCGGCCCGCATCTTGCCAGCATCTTTGGCGCCTTGCTCACCCTTGAAAGCAATGAAATCCTCATAGGCAATGGTCTGGGCGCGGATGTAGCCCTTCTCAAAATCGGTGTGAATCACGCCAGCTGCTTGCGGGCCGGTGTCGCCCACATGGATCGTCCAGGCGCGCACTTCTTTCACCCCTGCGGTGAAATAAGTCTGCAAGCCCAACAGCGTGTAGGCCGAGCGGATCAGGCGGTTCAGCCCCGGTTCGTGCAGGCCAAGCTCTTCCAGAAACATCAGGCGGTCATCGTCACTCATCTCGGCCATTTCTGCTTCCAGTTTGGCACTGATGGCCACCACCGGTGCATTCTGGGCCGCGGCATAGGCCTCTAGACGGTCCAGAAACGGGTTGTTCTCAAAACCGTCTTCCGCCACATTGGCGACAAACATGGCCGGCTTGGCGGTGATCAAAAAGAACTGTTTAAGTAGCGGCAACTCTTCTTTGGTGAAATCAATGGTGCGCACCGGTTTGGCTTCGTTCAGAGCGGCGTGGCACTTTTCCAGAATTGTCACCAGCTTGATGGATTCCTTGTCACCCGAGCGCGACAACTTGGTGACACGGTGCAGGGCTTTTTCCACGGCCTGCAGGTCTGCCAGACACAACTCGGTCTGGATCACCTCGATGTCGTCAATCGGGTCAACCTTGCCAGCCACGTGGATCACGTTGGCGTCTTCAAAACAGCGCACCACGTTGATGATGGCGTCGGTTTCACGGATGTGTGCCAAAAACTTGTTGCCCAGGCCTTCGCCCGTACTGGCACCCGCCACCAGGCCCGCAATGTCCACAAACTCGACGATGGCGCGCTGCACTTTTTGCGGATTCACGATGGCTGACAAGGCATCCAGCCGGGCATCGGGCACCTCCACGATGCCCACATTGGGCTCAATCGTGCAAAAGGGGTAGTTCTCCGCCGCAATGCCCGCCTTGGTCAGCGCGTTGAACAGGGTCGATTTACCGACGTTGGGCAAGCCCACGATGCCACATTTCATATTTTTCCTTTGAAATCAATACCCCAGATTGCACCATCAAGCCCAAAATGGGCATTGTGGAGGTGCCGAAACCGCAAAAGGCGGATCGCTGAAACACAAAAGTCCGATCCATCAACTTTGCGGCGTTTCGCAAAGTTTTGTCCTGTTTTTGCCGGGAATTTGTTGCACCAATTGTACTGATCAGCGGCTACGCGCTCGTTTTGTCGTGTCGCACGCGTCAACTGCTGAGCGTTTCACCCAACAAGGATTACGGCTTCCTGGCGGCGACCCCATTCACGCAGGCAACATTCAGTTTGCCGTTTTGGAACTGCCGTGCATCTCTGCGTTGCGCGAATGCGATAAAGTTCAGACCACTCAACAAATCCGAGATACCACGACTCAATGTTGAAACTGCACTACCACCCCAGCGACGCAGGTTTGATTCCCCACTTTCAGCTTGAGGAACCTGGTGACTTATTTTTATGCCTCACGTTTTGTGCGTGACGGCAACACACCTGCGGTTGCCGAAGTTCAAGAGGCAGCAGGCTGCTCCCATTCCGTATCACCGAAGGTCGCCTCGGGCATTCGCACGGCGGGCTTCATATCAAAAGGACTGTTATGTATCTGAAATTGGCCAGCGTGACCAAACACCGTAAAGCCTGGCTGGCAATCAGGCTTGTGTTGATGGCTGCCGTGTTTGCTGCAGGCTCAGCCCAGGCACAAAACCGCGGCAAAACCGAGACCTGGAAGAGCCATTTGAGCGCCGACGCACCTGATGTCATCTACCGCACCCACTGCGCGGCATGTCACGGCGTCAACGGCGACGGCAAGAGCTTGGCGCGGTTTTCATTCGATCCGCCACCGGCCGATTTCACGTCAAATGAGACGCGCGCCGAACTGTCGCGCGTGCACATGATCGAAACCCTGAACAAAGGTGCACGCGACAAGCAGGGCAAGCAAACCGGCATGATGGCCTGGAAGAGCCATTTGAGCCGCGCTCAAATAGAAGCTGTGGTTGACTATGTGATCGTCAAGTTCATGGATGGCAAGATGGCAGCCAATGAACTCTCCCCCTCCGCGGGGCTCAAGCACAAAGGCCACGACCATTCGGCCGCCAACGTCATTGCGGTCGACTATCCCTACGGCCTGAAGGCAAGCGCCGCTAATGGCAAATCGATTTACGCTGCCAATTGTGCGCAATGTCACGGTGACTCGGGCGATGGTCGCGGCAAACCAGAGCGGGTTGGCCAGAGTCATCCCCGCAACTTCCAGGACGCAGATTTCCGCCAGTTTGCCAGCGGCTTTTCTCTGTTCTCGGCCGTTTCGCGCGGGCGCGGGCACATGCCAGCCTGGGACAAGACCTTGAGCAATCAGGAAATTGCGGACGTTTCCGAATACGTCTTGCGTAACTTTGCCAAGCCGCACTCACACTGACAGGTGCGGACCCGCGCCGCCCAAGCACATTGAAGCAATTTATGGACGAAACCCAGAACGCCAGCACGCGGCGACTGGACAGGCACAACCATATTTGCATCAGGCTTCAAGTGCGAATCCGTGAAAAGTGGGCTCCCGTGGAGGCATTGGGGTGGAATGAGGCAGGCTTCAACTTCTTCCATGCTGACAACCTGCCCGACGACAGCTTGCAACTCAAACGCGGGTTCGATCAATTTGACGGCACCATTGTGTGGCGCTCTTCCCATGCCAGCGATGAAGTGATGCGCTCCACACTGGTCAATGAGCTGTTGTATCAGCGCGCGCAAGCGGTGGTGTCTGATGCGATCCTGCAGGCAAGACTGCTCAAGCTGATCAGGGTCACCGGCATGGTGACGGAAAAAAGAAGGGTTCTGGCCTCGCTGGGCCAAGACGTCAGTGACGCAACCATGGACGACATGGTGGCCCAAAAATGGCTTGAGCAGCCCATGTGCCATTACGGCGTGAAGGTGGCGTCCGTGGTATGGAACAGTGCCATCCAAAAGGCCATGAGCCTGTCCGCCGTGGTGCTGCAGTTTGAGGAATGGTCCCAGACGCTCGCCAAACCCGGCCCCACCCTTTGACGCGGTGTGCGCAGCGGCCACTCCTACAATCAAGCACATGACACAACACTTAGACATTTGCATCCGTGGCGGCGGCATTGTGGGGCACACGCTGGCGCTCTTGCTGGCGCGTGAACAGGTTCGCATTGGTTTGTATGTGCCCCCGGCGCCCACCCCCAGCGAGCCTGATGTGCGGGTTTACGCGCTCAACGCCAAATCCAAAGCACTGCTGGCATCGGTGCGCTGCTGGCCAGATGCGCAGCACGCCACCGAGGTCACCGCCATGCAGGTCTTGGGCGATGACGGCGGTGAAGTCAATTTTTCGGCTGCCGGCCTGGACGTGCCAGCACTGACCTGGATTGTGGACGTGCCGACGCTAGAGGCGCAGTTGCGTGAGGCCGTGCGTTTTCAACGCCACATTGAGCTCATTGATGCGCCCCGCCCCGCCACCCTGACGGTGGTGTGTGAAGGCCGCGCCAGCAAAACCCGCGAGGAATTCGGGGTGGAGTTTGCCGCCACGCCTTACCCGCAACACGCCATTGCGGCGCGGCTGAGTTGCGAGAAGCCGCATGCCCAAGTGGCACGCCAGTGGTTTCAGGCAAACGATATCCTGGCCTTTTTGCCCATGGACGGCGCACTGGGGCAGTCGGTTGGCATGGTCTGGTCGGCATTGGCGGCGCGTGTGCCAGAGCTGTTGGCACTCGATGAACAAGATTTTTGCAATGAGGTGGAAGCCTTGAGCCAGGGCTGCCTGGGCAAACTCAAGCTGATCAGCCCGCGCAAGGCCTGGGCACTGCAGTCGGCACAGGCCAGCCGCTGGATTGGCGTGAGCAACAAGCAAAGCTGGGCACTGGCCGGCGACGCGGCCCACACAGTGCATCCACTGGCCGGCCAGGGCTTGAACCTGGGGCTGGGCGACGCGGCCGAGCTGGCCGCTGTTTTGCATTCGCGTGCCTATTGGCGCCCGGTCAACGACGTGAAGCTGCTGCGCCGCTACGAGCGCACCCGACGCGCGGCGGTCACCTCGACCGACCTGGCCATGACGGCACTGCAGCAATTGTTTGCCCGCGAAGGCGGCGGTTGGCAAAAATTGCGCAACTGGGGCATGCAGGGTTTCGAACTCAGTGGCATGACCAAACAATGGGCGGCACGCCAGGCCATGGGCATCTAGCGCCACCTGGCCACCGAACTTATTCACCGTATGACGGTCAGACTTGGCCAAACTCCCCACAGGACACACATGAAAAGAATCTACACCACCCTGATCACCTGCGCCGTGCTGGCAGCCAGCAGCGTCTGGGCGCAAGAAGCCGCCATCCGCAAAAACCTGACAGAACGCCTGCCGCAATTCCCGAAGATTGACGAGGTCAGCAAGACACCCATGCCTGGGTTGTATGAAGTGCGCGTCAACGGCGCCGACATTTTCTACACCGATGCCGAAGGCAACTACCTGCTTCAGGGCACCCTTGTTGACACCCAGCAAAAACGCGATTTGACCGAAGAACGCGTGAACAAGCTGACCGCCATCAACTTTGACGCGCTGCCTTTCAAAGACGCTTTCACCATCGTGCGCGGCAATGGCAAACGCAAGCTGGCGGTGTTTGAGGACCCCAACTGCGGTTATTGCAAGCGCTTTGAGAAAGACTTGCAAAAGGTCAACAACGTGACCGTTTACATGTTTTTGTACCCCATTCTGGGCCCGGACTCTGGCGAAAAATCCAAAAACATCTGGTGCGCCAAAGACAAGGCCAAAGCCTGGAGTGACTGGATGGTGCGCGATGTCACGCCAGCGGTGGCCCAATGTGACTCGGCGGCGGTGACCCGCAACGTCGAATTGGGTCGCAAATACAAAATCACCGGCACGCCGACCCTGGTGTTTGCCGACGGCAGCCGTGTGCCTGGTGCGATTGGTGCCGATCAGGTTGAAAAGCGCCTGAACTGATGCGCGCAGCCCAGCACGCCCACACCGCTGGTGTCAGCTACCTGGTGCGTGCAACCGACCTGCACACGCACCTGTTTCAGGTCACGCTGACCATCACCCAGCCCGCCGCTGACCAAACCGTCAGTCTGCCGGTATGGATTCCCGGCAGCTACCTGGTGCGCGAGTTTTCAAAACACCTGCAGCGCCTGCAGGCTTACCAAGGCAAAGCCCTGGTGCCGTTGACCCAACTCGACAAATGCACTTGGCAGACGCAATGCGAGGCTGGCAAACCTTTGGTGCTTACTTATGAGGTGTATGCGTTTGACAACTCGGTGCGCACGGCCTGGCTCGACACTCAACGCGGATTTTTCAACGGCACCAGCCTGTGCCTGCGTGTGTATGGCCAGGAAAAAGCGCCACACCTGTTGACGCTGTCGGATGACGGGCTGCCCAAGGACTGGCAGGCGGCCACCGCACTCACCCCAATCAAGGTCACCAAACGCGGCTTTGGCGACTATCTGGCAAACGACTACGACGAGCTGGTCGACAGCCCGGTCGAACTCGGTGCCTTTTGGTGCGGGGAGTTTGTGGCGGCTGGCATCCCGCACCGCTTTGTGGTGTCGGGCGCGTCGTCCAGCTTTGATGGCACACGTCTGCTGGCCGACACCCAAGCCATTTGCGAGGCCGAAATCGGGTTTTGGCATGGCCGAAAAAAACAGCATGCGCCACACACACACTACCTGTTCATGCTGAACGCCACCCATGACAGTTATGGCGGGCTGGAGCACCGCCACTCGACCGCGCTGATCTGCAAACGCGCCGACTTGCCACGCCTGGGGCAAGACCACACGGGCCAGCCATCCGACGGCTACACCACCCTGCTCGGGCTCATCAGCCATGAGTACTTTCACACCTGGAACGTGAAACGCCTGCGCCCGGCAGAGTTCAGCCGCTATGACTACACCCAGGAAAACTACACAGAATTGCTCTGGTTTTTTGAGGGTTTTACCAGCTACTTTGACGACCTGTTGCTGCGCCGCGCCAAGCTGATTGACAACGCGCACTACCTGAAACTCTTGAGCAAGACCCTCAACGCCGTGCTGCAAACGCCCGGACGCAAGGTGCAAAGCGTGGCGCAAGCCAGCCTGGATGCTTGGGTCAAGTACTACCGGCAAGACGAAAACACAGCCAACGCCACGGTCAGTTACTACACCAAGGGTGCACTGGTGGCCTTGTGCCTGGACCTGGAACTGCGCCAGGGCGGCAAAACCAGCCTGGATGAGGTGATGCGTGCCTTGTGGCAACGTTGCAAAGCCGGCCCAATGACGGAGGGCGACCTGCTGGCCGTGCTCTCGGAGCTGTCGGGCCAATCGTTTGACGCCAAATTGCAGCAGTGGGTGCATGGCACCGATGACTTGCCGCTGGAAGCCTTGCTGGCGTCACACGGCATTTGTTATGAAACTGAAAACGCTTCACTGTCGGATCAACTGGGCCTGCGGGTCAATGAGACCAACGGCCTGCGCATCAAGAGTGTGCTGCGTGATGGCGCAGCCGAGCAAGCCGGCTTTGCCGCCGGTGACGAATGGCTGGGCGTGGAGGTTGACACCGAGCGCTGGCGACTGAACAAGCTCGATGACTTGCCCGTGTGGCTGGGCAACACCACCGCCTGCCGGGCACTGATCGCCCGCGACCAACGCCTGCTGACACTGCAACTGGCCCTCCAAAAAGCGGTCAAACAGGTTAAATTGGTGGTTCAGGATGACACCAAGGTAGCCACCTGGCTGGCCCCATAATAGATAAAAACGATAGCTACAAGCGCTTATTTAATAAGGGCTACAGGCATATTTAGCATATAAATCTTCTTTCACAACAAACAGGAGCACACATGACATATGAACTCATCACCGTCCGCACCGAAGCAGACAAAGTTGGCATCATCACGCTGAACCGCCCCAAACAGCTCAACGCACTCAATGACCCGTTGATGAGCGAGCTGGGCACCGCCCTGCAGGCCTTTGATGCTGACGCGGCCATCCACTGCATGATCATCACCGGCAGCGAAAAAGCCTTTGCCGCAGGCGCCGACATTGGTGGCATGGCCGCGTACAGCTTTGCCGATGTCTACAAGGAAGACTTCATCACCCGCAACTGGGAAAAAATCCGCGCCATTCGCAAGCCCGTGATTGCCGCAGTGAGCGGTTTCGCCCTGGGTGGCGGCTGTGAATTGGCGATGATGTGCGACTTCATCATTGCCGCTGACAACGCCCGTTTTGGCCAGCCTGAAATCAAACTCGGCATCATCCCCGGCGCCGGTGGCACGCAGCGCTTGCCTCGCGCCGTTGGCAAGGCCAAAGCCATGGACCTGGCCCTGACCGGTCGCATGATGGATGCCGCAGAGGCCGAACGTGCCGGGTTGGTCAGCCGTGTGGTGCCGCTGGACAAGCTGATGGACGAGGCGCTGGGCGCCGCCCTGATGATCAGCGATTACTCTCAAATTGCCACCATGGCCGTGAAGGAATCCGTCAACCGTGCGTTTGAGGGCACGCTGAATGACGGCATCATGTTCGAGCGCCGCCTGTTTCATGCCTTGTTCGCCACCGCAGACCAGAAAGAAGGCATGGATGCGTTTGTCAACAAGCGCAAGGCCGTATTTACACACCGCTGAGACGCGGCAAAGAAAAAGCGGCAAACAAGCCGCTATAATTTCGGGCTGTCGGTGATATAGCTCAGTTGGTTAGAGCGCAGCATTCATAATGCTGATGTCGGTGGTTCAAATCCACCTATCACCACCATATAAATCAACAACTTAGCCCAGATTAACCCTCTGGGCTTTTTTGTTAGTAAATGGGTTGTAGGCAATCTGTAGGCAACTTGCCCGAATGCAGCACCAGCACTAGTCAACAAAAACCCAGCCGATCAGGCTGGGTGTCGGTGTAGGCGCAACCCTTGACGGCGCGTCAGCGCCGATCTTCTCCCCCGGTTTTTAGCGCTGTTCTGAGGGAGCCCTTGGGGGCGGACGGGCAGACCGCGCTGCCGACGCCGCGAAGCAGGCGAGGTCCAGGGGTGGGCGGGGCACACACCAGAGACATGGTCGCAGGCCACCAAACAGAACGATGCGCGCAGCGCCATACTGATGCCCAGGTGCCAGCACATCATAAGGGTGGCTG
>Ga0136636_10002627_pt1 | contig 10724 bp, 5 predicted proteins | sample AntDrymUQ8522106_2_FD_104653 | JGI IMG/M metagenome (GOLD analysis project Ga0136636, IMG submission 104653) | Polar desert sand microbial communities from Dry Valleys, Antarctica - metaG UQ852 (21.06) | ecosystem: Environmental > Terrestrial > Soil > Desert | place: Antarctica: Dry Valley... | reverse complement strand
ATCTAAGTTCGCTCTGTAAGAAAGTTATTTCTTGTCATATATATTTATCCATTACTTTCATCGATATGGCAATCACTGGAAGTTATCAAAATGTGATACAAAAAGTTATATAAAGTTATATTTACGGTTATAACTTCTCATAATTTTTATTTATATTTGATGCCAAGTGTCCTGTTCCTTTTCCAGCGAAAGATTAGATGGTGCGGCGCTTCGCGCCGCAAATCGTCTTCTGGCTTTTGTGTACTAATAAGACTGACTAAGGCTATATGGAGACGCAGCTTGTTTTGTAGCAAAGTCAGAATTGCTATAGGACAAAATAAAAACCCAAGAAATGAGTGGCAGCTCGCTGCCACTCATTTCTTGGGTTTACGTCCTAGTACACTTGATCCCAGCTAAAAAGGATTAGTGGGGTGTTTTTATAGACTATTCATCATCTTCATCGTTAACTACTACTGGCTTGTACGAATGCGGTAGTTGTTTCACTGCATTAGCAATTACACCAAGCAGATTTAGCTTCTGAAGTACAGAGATTGCTTGAGAAAACTCACTACGAGTAATTCGATCAATTCTTGCCACAGCTATAACACCACTAGCGCAAGACGCAATCTGAATCGTATCAACTGTGCCAAGTACAGGAGGGGAATCAATAATAACTAGATCATAAGTATCTTCAAAACTAGCTATTAGCTTTTGCATCCATTCAGAACTGAGTAGCGTTACCGAGTCACTGGGAATTGGTCCTGCGGTGAGGATATCGATAGTTGAGTTAGACGATTGAATCACATCTTTGCTGTCAATATTGCCATTGCTGGCTAGCAGGGTTGATAAACCTCTTTCATTTGGCAAGTTTAGTTTTTTATGTAGAGTTGGCGATCGCATATCCGCATCAACTAGAAGTACTCGTTTGTGTAAGCGAGCTGCGCTAGTTGCCAGTCCGATGGCGATCGTCGATTTACCTTCACTTTGTAAGGCTGAAGTAACTACTAGCGATCGCAAATTTATTTCTTGAGAGTAGCTATTAAGCTGAATGTTCTTATAAATCAGATCTAAGGATTCTCTAAAAGGGAGCCACTGCACGATTTCAATCGCCATCGGTGAAACCGACTGCCCCTTGAGAAATTGTGGCAAAAAGTTAGAATTTGCTTCATCTCCAAATAAGTACTGAGGAGTCATACCTAATAGAGATAGAGAAGAAATTTGCTGCTCTAAATCATTGTAGTTACGCACAGTATCATCTTGCATATCTCTTAGAAATGCCGCAGCACCTCCCAGAAACACACCAGCAATAACTCCAAGTATTAGGTTTCGTCGGAGTGCATTACTAGAATCGGTAAATCCTAAATTTGGTTCCTCGACAACCTGCCAATCAAATCCACCTCGGGCAATCTCCAAGCTGAGTTCTTGGCGATTCTTTAAAAGTGTATCCAGAGTATCTTGCTGTACTTTTAGCTTTGGTTGGAGTATTTCATATTCTCCAAGCAGTTTGGGTAATCTTTCCATTTCAGTCTTCAGCCTTGCTTCTTGAACTGCAAGAGAGCTAAGGCGAGACTGGAGAAGAGTTATCTGAGTTTGGGTTTCTACGATTTGGCTTGCTAAGGTTGCATCGACTCCACTGAGCTGATCCCCGTTCCACTTAGACGAAATAGATAGGTTTGCGTCACCTAAGATACTTCTTCTTTCTTCTTCAAGACTTTTTTGCTGCTGTCTAAAACGTAGTTCGAGAGCTTCAACAATAGGATTAGATGCTTGAAACCTCGCCTTTTCTCGATTTAAAGCAACTTCAATACCCTGCATCTCCGAAACTAGAGCTTGATAACGTTGTGACTGATTGAGCCTTGTTAGTAATACGGCTTCTTGCGAGGAAAGATTGAGCTTCTGTTGCAAAGAGGCAAGTCGAGTAATAGCCTGTTCATACTCTAATCTTGTATTTATTTTCTGCTGGTCGATCGCAGCTAGACTTGAAGTAATCTCCGTAACTCGTTGCGTGGCATCAAATAAATTGGTTTTTCGCCGAAACTCTTCGATCGCGGCACTGGCTTCCGTAATACTGACACGAACACTTGCAATACGCTCATCGATCCCCGCTAAGCCATTACTGAGTCGCTTTTCTTGTTGCTCACGGTTATAGTCGGTGTAGACGGTTTTAAATGCTCTCAGAACTTCGCGAGTTTTTACGGGATCTAGATCTGTATAGCGCAGTTCTACAATTTTTGTGGGTTTCTCTGAACCGCCCAACATACCTATACTCAGAGACTGTAGCTCACCACCACTGATCCCAGGGTATTGCATGGAGAGCAGATCTGCAGCCTTTTGAAACAACGAAGTACTTTGCAACAGATTTAACTGAGTTGCGTAGTCAATTTGCACAGTGGAGTCAATAAAGGATGAAGATTTGGATCTGTAGGTTGACTCTACTAGCAACCGCATAATACTTGTGTATCTGGGCTTAGAATTAATGTTAATGATAAGAGCAATTATTAAGCCAACTCCTAAACCACCTAACACCCATAAACGTCTACGAGAGAGAACCGCAAAGATCTTTCCATATCCTGGATCTTGTTCAATAATGTCTGGCTTAACATTTCTGGAAGCGCTGATATGCATGATGTTTTCCCTGTTTAACTCAAGTTCTAATTGATTTTTAAGTAAGTTTTTAAATTAACTAAGCTGGCAGAAGATTTTTGGTTAATGAAGTGCATTCCGCACGGTGCTTTATTGCTCTTTTGCTGAGATTATTTCAGCAAGCATGAGATCAACTTTTTGAAAAAAGATAGTTTCAGAAAAATTATTAATTGCATGATCCCGAATTTTGCCATAGTCCCAATGCATTTCTTGTGCATCGATTATGGCACTTTTTAGAGACTCTGTAGTTTGTTGATTAAAGAGTATTCCTGTTACACCTAAAATCTGCGTATCCATGACACCCCCGTCTCCGTAGGCGATAACAGGCGTACCACTGGCATTCGCTTCAATGGGTACAAGTCCATAGTCTTCGAGGGCTGCAACGACGACAAATTTGGCTTTTGTCATTAATTTGCAGCGCTCAAGATCGCTGACATGACCCAGAAATTTAATATTTTTAAAGGCTTGTGATTGTAGCTTCTTGGTTTCAGGACCATCACCTGTAATGATCAATGGTAAGCCCAGTTCATTAAAGGCTTCTACGATAATATCAAGACGCTTATAACTCAGATGACGAGATAAAACCAAATAGTAATCATCTTTTTGATCTGAAAAAATAAAACGGCGTTCATCAATTGGGTAATTAATGGTGACGGCTTCTTTTTGGTAAATATCTTGAATTCGTTTGGCAACAGTGCTTGAGTTGGCAATGTAGTAGTCAGGTGATTGGGCGTAGGCGATGTCCTGACGACGCATAGCACTGAATACCATTTCAATCAAAGGCTTTAAAAATCCGTAAGCCCCGTACTCGCGCAAATAAGTATTGGTATCCCACAGGAACCTCGTTATGTTGTGACAAAAGCAAATGTGTATGGCATCAGGTCGCTTTTGTACCCCCTTGGCAAAGCTGGAAGTACTGCTCAAAATCAGATCATATTTTTTGAGATCTAGGTATCTAAACGCAGAGTAATAGAATGGTGCAAACAGTCTAAAAAATTTGCGAGATGCGGGTATTTTTTGGAGAAATGTGGTGTGGACTTTGCGATCGCCCAAATTGATCGTATTACGATGATCGTATACAGAGGTGTAAATATCGGCATCGGGGAAGTGCTTGCACAATAGTTCAAATACCCTTTCTGCCCCACCACGTTGGGTTAGATAATCATGTACTAGGGCAATTTTCATAGGATTTTGCATGGAGTTCTTATACATCAAGACTAGGCTAGTCCACTAGAATTACGGTTGTATACTTTTTTTTGTAAAACCCAGAGAGATTTTTGAAAGTGCCGCTTCGCGGCACTTTCAAAAATCTCTCTACACCTTTTAAAGCTTTAATAGGCTGTAGTTAACTTTTTAAGATAACCTTCACATAAAAATACCACAGACTATAAAACGTCTCAGAATGGCAGGAGTGAAGTTATACAAAGTTATATTTAGACTATACTCGTAATATTTAAGGCGCATCTATGACAAATGATGAGGCGTTGGAATTTATTGAGGTGCTGCTAAGACGCAGTTTGACTCGCGTTGAGCAGTCTGTATTTCTTGGTGTATATGACAGTTTGTCCTACGCAGAGGTTGCTAAGAACACTGGTTATGATGCAGGTTATATCAAACTGGTCAGCCACAAATTGTGGCATAACTTGACCGAAGTTTTAGGTGAGAAGGTTACTAAAAATACGGTTCAGAACCTCTTACGCCGCAAGAAGCAACATATGAGTGGCGATTCTTCAACGGCTGTCCCACAGATGGGATTTGAAGTTAGTCCTAATCAAGATTGGGGCGAAGTGGTTGATGTAAGTTTCTTTTATGGTCGCAAACTAGAGTTAGACAAATTAGAACAATGGATTGATAACAATCGCTGTCGTCTAGTCGCAATTTTGGGCATGGGTGGGTTAGGAAAGACAGCGCTATCGGTTAAACTTGCTCAGCAGCTAAAAGGAAGGTTTGATTTTGTGGTGTGGCGATCGCTAAATAACGCAAAAAAACCAAGCGAGATGTTAGCGACCATCATTAATTTTCTATCACACCAAAAAGAAACGCTAGATACCACTGACACAAATGCTCTGATCTCAAGGCTTATAGAATATTTGCAGCGTTATCGCTGCCTTATAGTCTTGGACAATTTTGAATCGGTACTAAAAGACGAAGACCATGCTGGAGCCTATCGCAAAGACTATGAAGGCTATGGAACTTTATTGAGACGAGTGGGAGAGGTATCCCATGGTAGTTGCTTGTTAATTACTAGTCGCGAAATGCCTGAAGAGGTGGCAACTTTAGAAGGAGATATTCTGCCTGTCAGGGCTTTACAGCTTGAGGGTTTAGATGAGCCAGCCGCCGAACAAGTCCTTGAGACGAAAGGACTTAAGGCGGTCGAAGATGACTTACACCGTCTTGTCGATTGGTATCGGGGTAATCCCTTAGCTCTGAAAATAGCGGCTACTTCGATTAAGGATTTATATTCGGGCAGCGTTAGTAAATTTTTAGAACAAAAAACAATCGTTTTTAGTGGGATCGCTAATTTGATTGAGCAGCAGTATCAGCGATTAACTGCCTACGAAAAACAAATCATGATCTGGCTAGCAATTAATCGAGAACCAGTTCAGCCTAGTGAATTGCGCTCCGATATTGTGCCGATCATTGAGCAAAATTATCTGATGATGTCACTGCGATCGCTAAAACGGCGATCGCTTATTGAACATACTGCGGCAGGTTTTACCCAACAACCTGTGGTGATGGAGTTTGTGACCAATCTCCTGATTGACCAGATTTATCAAGAAATTATCCAAGAGCATCCCCTTGGGGCTTTGCCAAGTATTCAGTCTAAACTCAACAAACAACTATTTTATTTGCGTCACTATGCCCTAGTAAAAGCAACTGCAAAAGATTATGTTCGCCAGAGTCAAGTGCGTTTAATCTTGGAGCCACTGCTTACCAGATTGTTAGGACGATTGGGTAACAAGCAAATGGTTGCTAAAGAGCTATTTCAAAATGTATCGGAATTACGTCGTCGGGAACTAAGACCTGAAGGCGAACTCAAGTCAACCTTTGGTTATGGCGGCGGCAATTTAATTAATTTGCTTTGTGATTTAGGTATTGATCTCACAGGTGCGGACTTTTCATATTTGGCAATTCGCCAAGCCTATTTACCTGAAGTAAAGTTACATGGTGCTAACTTCTCGAAAACAGCTTTGATTAAGTCTGTCTTTGCCGAGGTGATTGGCGGTGTTTTATCGGTTGCTTTTAGCGCTGATGGTAAGTTACTGGCGATCGGCGATACCAAAGGAGATATCCATCTATGGCGAGTCAGTGATGGCAAGCCATTGCTGACCTATCGAGGGCATAGGGGTTGGGTGGTTTCAGTCACTTTTAATCATGATGGAACGGTATTGGCAAGTAGCAGCATTGACCAATCAATTAAACTTTGGGATGTGTCAACGGGTAATTGCCTAAATACTTTGCAGGGATATATTGGCGCAGTTATGTCCGCCGCTTTTAGTCCCGATGGCTCAATTTTGGCGAGTGGACACGCCGATCGCACTGTCAGATTATGGCGCTCTGGACAATGCTTTAAAATCTTGCATGGACATGAGGATATTGTTGAAGCTGTTGTTTTTAGCAATAATGGTAATTTACTGGCGAGTAGTAGTGACGATTGCACTATCCGTATGTGGGATGTAGATACGGGCGAATGTCTGCGCGTACTAGATGGACATGAGGATATAGTTTGGTCGATCGCCTTTAGTCCAAATAGTAAAGTCCTTGCTAGTGGTAGTGAAGACAGAACTTCTCGACTTTGGAATGTAGAGACAGGAAATTGTGTCAAAATCCTTGTAGGACATACCCACACTGTATTTGCGGTCAGTTTTAGTCATGATAGCTCGACCCTCGCCACTGGCAGTGGCGATCGCACGATTCGACTTTGGGATCTCAAAACTGCACAATGCTTTAAAACTTTGACAGGACATAACCATTGGGTCAGATCCGTTGCTTTCCATCCCGATCGCCTAATTTTGGCAAGCAGCAGTGGTGATGAGATGGTCAAGATTTGGGAGATTGACACAGGTATGTGTATGCGAACTTTTCAAGGGCATACTGGGCGATCGTGGACTGATAAAAACGATAATCAATTTGAAGGGGACACCTCTGGGAATATTTCCAATGAGCATCTGCTAAATCTTTGGGAGGTCACATCGGGTCAGCAGTTTCGGATCTTGCAAGGCTACACGAATGCTATTCGCTCCGTAGTCTTTAACTTAGAGCAAAGTATTTTGGCAGGTGGTGGTGATGACTCGATTATCCGCCTCTGGGACACCCACTCAGGTATACGTATTCGTTCCCTATATGGTCATGCGGGTCATGTTTGGCAAGTTGCCTTTAGTCCTAGTGGAACCCTACTGGCTAGTTGCGCCGAAGACTGCACAATTAAACTATGGGATGTCAGCAGTGGCAGTTGTCTTGCCACAATTACCGAACATCCTGATCTCGCCCGTACTCTAGTTTTTAGTCATGATGGTAAGCTCCTTGCAACTGGTGAAACCAGCAAGGTGATTAAGCTTAGGGACATAATTACTGGCGAATGTTTCCGTATTTTTTATGGTCATACGGCAGCAATTTTATCAGTTGCTTTCAGCCCCAATGATCAACAAATGATCAGTAGCAGTCGCGATAAAACAATTAAAATTTGGGACACTAAATCAGGCGAATGCATCCAAACGTTAGACCAGCTCGCATCGCTAAACCCTAATGCGGCAATGATCCCCACATATCCACATATTATTTTTGTCAGCAGTGAAAAAAGTATATATAGATGGAATGTTGAGAGTGGAGAGTTAGCTGCTGAGCCTGTCAGTCATCAGGGTAATATTCTAGCGATCGCTTCTGATCTTCAGGGTGTAAATTTGGCTAGCGCAGGTGAAGACACTTATATAAGTATCTGGAACTGGCAGACTGGGGAAATGGTAAATACCTTAGTCGGTCATACAGGCACAATTTATGCAATCGATTTCTCTGTCGATGGCAAATTTATTGCCAGCAGTAGCCGCGATGAAACAGTCAAACTTTGGGATGTACAAACTGGTCAATGTCTAAAGACCTATCGCGAGCCTCGTCCTTACGAGGGGCTAAATATTTCTGAAGCATCGGGATTAACTACCGCTCAGAAGGCTAAACTGATATCACTTGGGGCGATCGAAGAATAGTCTCAATAGGCTTTACAAGGATATAAAGAAATTTTTGAGAGTGCCGCTTCGCGGCACTCTCAAAAATTTCTTTGGTTTTATAACAGCGCAAAGCGCTGTATTTGTATTGTCTATTCGCGTTTGCGTAAATCAGAGACTAAGCACCTCTTCATAAACCGATCGCATTTGACTAGCAATTACTTGCCAATCATAATTTTGTTTGACGTAGTTTTGGCATACCTCTGCGCTCGGCATTTGTCTCTCACCAGACAAAGCTTCGATTAAGCCCTGCGCGATCTGGCGAGTCTGACTACCTTCCAAAATTAAATCAGTGGATAGAGGACGTAAAATCTCAGGAATGCCGCCAATGGGCGTACCCAAAACAGGTGTTCCCGCAGCCAGAGACTCAATCACAATCAAACCAAAACCTTCCAAAGAAATAGTTGGTACAACTGTCATCTCAGCAGCCCGATAGGCGATCGCCAAGTCTTGATCTGGCACAAAGCCCAATAGCTTTACATGATCTTGCAACTGCATTTCCTGTATTTGTGATTGCAAAGCCGAGGCGATCGCTCCTTTTCCTGCAATCATTAGCAGTACATCAGGATATCTTTGGCGCACTAATGCGATCGCTGATATTAAGTTTTCTAAACCCATACGTTGCACCAAGCGGCGCACACAAAAAATGATGCGGCGATCTTGTTGCCATCCCATAACTTCTCTTGCCTGAGCGATCGTCATCGGTAAATCAAACTCCGATGTATTAACGCCCCCACCCACGATAAAAATTTTTTCTAGCGGCACATTGTAAGTCTTATGTAAGATTTGTCGAAAAGCATCCGACAAAACAATAAATCCATTAGCTCTTCGATACACCAGTTTTTCGATTAGCCATTTCCCCCAAGTTGATATCCGTCCGCCCCCCTCCGCTTGACTTTCTAAAGCCCAAGGTCCATGAAAATGCATTACCAATGGTAATTTCCCAAAACAATCGAGAGCTGGCAATGTATAAAGCGCAAAATGCGTAGCCACTAAATCGTAATCTTTAGTCACTAATAACCGATTAACGGCTTTTCTAATCCCCAGCGATCGCTGCCAAGTGGAGCTATTAGTTGCCGCAAATGCTTCTACCCTTCCAGCAGAACTTTGCTTAATATTTTCTGAACCTGTCACTAGTCCTGACACTTCGACTCCAGCGATCGGTAGGTTATTGACACAGCCATAATAAACTCTTGCCAATCCGCCCGCATCATCAAGAAACCAACTCGTCCCAATCTGTAATATTTTCATTGGAATTTATTTACAACACCATTCGATGCGCCACAAACTAAAAAAACCTTAAAAACGTTAGTTTACAACGTTTTTAAGGTTTTTTGATATATGTAATTGCCTTTGACTAGCTACTCAGTTGTATAGCCGTAGTCAGTCCTGTTAGGACATAAAACCAGAAGATAAGTTACGGCGCGAAGCGCCGCAACTCATCTTCTTGGTTTTTAATTTGTCCTGTTACATTTGGTGACAGCTATAGAGCAAAAACTAAGCTACAGTCTTACTTTCCTTCTTGTTGCGCTTGAGCGTTTTGCTACCGAAGAAAGCTGCGGCTAAAGCAATACCAGGAACGATCGCAGGAACGGGAACTGGCTTAGCCTTAACGATAAAATCGTTATAGTCTGAATCTCCTTTGAATGAATCATTAACGCCAATTACGAGTGCACCATCTTTTGCAAAGGTATTAACAAAAGATGCAAAGGTTTGACCGCCGTCATTAGTTACAAAAGGAGGTAGCAAATCACCCTCAGACGCAAAATAGAATCCTTGTGGCTTAGATACAGTAGGAACAAAGCTCGACAAGAACGTATTAGAACCTGTAGTAAGGAAGAAGTTTGTCTCGGAACCAGTGAACGTGTATGTAACCGAAGAGTTGGGTGTTACAACTCCTGGGGTTGCATTACTAAGTTCGGTAAACAAAGTAGGAAAAGGTGAAATACCAAAGCTAGATTTATCTCTACCAAAGGAATACAAAAATGTGAATTCCCAAGTGCCTACAAAATTGAATGAAGTGCCTTGAGCTCCCGCACCTATAGTTGCAGCAGTAGCCGACTGAGAAAGAGAAGAAATACCAACAAAGCTAGAAGCCGCAACAACGAAGCCAAGACCTAATGTAGAAAGTTTCATAATTTTGTAACAAGTAGTTATACGTAGCTTTTACAGAGTTAACTCACGATTAAGCAAGTATCTAGAAATGATTTAACGTTGCAGTAACAAGTACGAATCTGAACCTGACATCAACAATTTAATAATTTCAAAGTTGAGCCACATGGGTATCATTTACATACTTTTGAGTTCAATTGAGAGCTGGGACAAGATCTGGACTAGTTAGCTACAGGCATGGCTTTATGCGTTACCATCACCACTTGAATTGTCCGCTTCAAGTTACCTATTGCTACTTAAGCTATTTCTAACATTGAGTATGGTCTTTGATTTTGCCATCACCACTTAGCCTTGCTAAAACTAAGTTACTCACTGCTAGTCTTCTCCTTTGCTCTTTTTTACTCATTTTATGGATGGAACCTACCTATCAGGATCACAACCCATGTAACAGTTCAAACATTAGCAACAATCGTAGTTGGCTTCCTACGGCTAACTTAACGATAGATACATCCTACATGAAAGAATAGGAATTACAACCCCTAACTATTTGCTAATTTTCGTCAAAAGGTTATGTCTTAGTTATATTTAGTTATATTCAAGTTGTTTAAGACTACTTTTGTCTAGCGAAAGTATTGAACTAGAGAGGATTTCACGGCAATCTTAAGTAGATATAAAGAAATCAGAATCTTGCAATTTAAACAAATATTAAGTATGGCTTATACAATTATTTCAAATATATGTGAGGGAGTCGCAGAATGTGTCCCTGCTTGT
>Ga0136636_10002626_pt1 | contig 10724 bp, 9 predicted proteins | sample AntDrymUQ8522106_2_FD_104653 | JGI IMG/M metagenome (GOLD analysis project Ga0136636, IMG submission 104653) | Polar desert sand microbial communities from Dry Valleys, Antarctica - metaG UQ852 (21.06) | ecosystem: Environmental > Terrestrial > Soil > Desert | place: Antarctica: Dry Valley... | reverse complement strand
TATTCGACGGGCGTGCCCGCAGTTCCTGAACCAGCAACATGGATGTTCATGCTGCTCGGCATGGCTGGTGTCGGCTTCTCGATGCGTCGCAAGGACAAGCAGACTTTGCGCGTTCGATACACTTAATACTCTCAATTCATTAAGTAGGGCCGTCGGTTGAAAGATCGGCGGCTTTTCGATGTCCGTTACCGACAACATTCCGGCCGAACAGGCTGGTGATGGAAAGCCTTGAAATCGGTCATTCAAGGGTTCCGCAAACTCGCTGAAAGAACGACCGGTGTTGACGACTAAGTTCGAGTAATGACTGCTGCAGTGTTAGCGTAACAGGTCTTTTACCTCTGTACGAACCTACTGTAGAGAGGGTGTTGTCCCATGACGAAGATACGTAAACATGTGTGCAACGTAGTCTATCTTACCTAATGGGATTCCTTGCTGACGCAGGATGGCATATGCCGTCATTACGTGGAAGTAAAATTGCGGCAGCGCCCAGTCCCGAACATATTGCTCTGCCGTCAGATCGAAAATAGTACCTTGAGGAAGCTCGTGGGCAATAGGTGTTGAGGGATCCAGATCCGAAGCATCCAATGCCGCTGTCTGAACGAGATCGATGGTTGCTTCGATTCTGTCAAATGCATCACGAAGCGTGCCTGGGCGTTCCGCTACATTGCGTCCTTCATTCAGAAGAACGGCCATGGATAATGGCAGCGGTTCTTGCCGGAGCCGAGACACGCCTTCCTGAGCCTGCACACAAGCAAAACTGATCTTAGTTGACAGAGGGAACATGTCTGGCGCCAATAGAGCTGCCAAAAGATCGCTTTCTTCCACTGCATCCACATCAATTTTCCCTAGCCATGTCGACAACGCGCCGAGCATCTGAACATAGGTTGGTGCTAGCTGGCGCTGAAGTAACATGAAGAATGTAACCGTAGAGTTTCTGGCTACAAAACTAACGGCTGCTTTTGATGGGCGTAATGGGGCATCGAACGTCTAAAACTTTAGCGAGTCCTGACGGGCAGCTTTCATGGCAAGATGCTGATAATTGCGCCTACACTAGAGGTTCACGTAGCGTGAATGACACGGGACGCTGATATTTGTGATGGTGCCATTTTAAGACAGTCACCGTTTCCCTAGAGCGGGTGGCGTGTCAGTCTTGCAACCATCGGTCTTTACGAACGTTCCTGCCATATTCAGTGGCAACATGGTTGTCTGTGTTGGCAGTGAAAGGGGCGGCCTATGCGCCCGTATTTGTAGGCCGCCCCGACTGTAGCAGAAGTACCGACACCGATAATTTTTGTCGAAACTATGAAATTAACGACAAAATCGCGGGGCCTACCTGCGGGTTTGAGTTTAGGGTCGCGGCATAGAACCCCTTTTTAATACCTGTCGCCGGTTCAAGTTGTTGCGATATTATGATATTTTAGTCTATCACTTCGCCAGTTAGCGCTAACTTCCGAAGCTATTCACGGCACATAAATCAATAGTGTAGGCAGCATGTCGGCGGTGAAGAAAAAATCGCCAACACTTGCCTTTAGTCCATATATTGAACCGAAGGCATTAAGGGGAGCGCAACTTCAACTGCAAAGTACGGAGTCTAATGCTCCGTGAAAAAAATCAAGAGCTTAGAATGGACCAATGCAAATAATACATAACTGGGCCGTTTTATGTAATCTAAATCTGCCAACATCAAGCAGCAGCATTCGGTTAAGTATATAAAATATAGGGAAAAATGGTGCACCCGGAGCGATTCGAACGCCCGGCCCTCAGATTCGTAGTCTGATGCTCTATCCAGCTGAGCTACGGGTGCACTGGAGCGCCGCTATTACGGATGGCAGCGGCTATGTGCAATAGCTAATTTGACCATTAAATCTGCTTACAGGTCGATTTACGTCGGATTGCGTCCATTGCGGGAAATTCTTGCGGATTGGCAAGCAGGATACGGATCAACGCAAGGCCCCGGTCATAGGCAAGGACAACGGGCGTGTATCCCGCAGGCGCTTTCTGCCCCTTTTTCATCAGCGCGAGTCGTGCAGCTTTGCCATTGGTGTCGCGGTCGCTGCGCACGGCCGCAACATCGGTTCGGGCATCAAAGACACTGACTGACCAATAATGATCGGGCACTGGCTGCACGTCGACGAGCACTGGGCCTTGCGACACATCGAAAACACAGGTGGAGTAAGCGAGGTCAGGACTTGGCCGGACGATAGTCTGATTATCGGCGGTGGCCATGGGGGCAAAGGCAAACCGGTTTACAGGACTACGTTCGCTAACCTTGTTCAGGGCCGCATACATCAACGCATAAGGAGTCGCCAGCAAAGTCGCTTGATTGGCACCAAATGCAACAAGGCCGCCAGCCAGTATCGGGAATATCCAGCGCCGCATCATGCACATCCCTTGCGGTAAATGACGGGAAGCTGTGCCTTTTCAGGGCTTTTAATGATATCATCGGACGGGTGATATAGGCGCAGTGTCAGGTCAAAGGCCTCGACCGATCCTGTTGGTAACCAACTGCCAGCCTTTACGTCTGGCGATACCGTGAACGCCCACTGACCCTGTACGTCCGTCGATACGGCGCCGGCAGGGATGGACCAGCGGTTGGCCGCATTTTTAACAAGCCAGCCTTCGCGTTCGTATAAGGTAACGCTCCACCAACGGCCATCCAACTTTCCCCCGCGCACTTCATAGGTACAGCGACCGTCCAATGCGCCGCCAGCGCTGTCATGCGTTGCGGTGAAATACATCGCCTCTTTGGCAGGCAAGGCCAGCAGGCCGGACAAGGCGACCTTTGCACGGGTGAGCGAGCTGGCATCCACAGTGCCGAAGCTTTTACCGGTGTCCCAGGGTCCGTTGGAGACGCGGCCATCGTTCAATCCGCCACGCACTTGCTGCACGGCAAACGCCATGCCGCCCACCAGCCCCAATGCGATACAGATACTGTATCTGTGCCAAGCCTTCATGATGCTCCCCCCGAAGCAAATAGTTAGCCGGATATTTTAACGGCTTGCAAGCGCCGCCTGTGCAGCCGCCAGCCTTGCAATGGGCACGCGATAGGGCGAGGCGCTCACATAATCGAGGCCGACCTTTTCGCAGAAGGCGATCGAAGCCGGGTCCCCACCATGTTCGCCGCAAATGCCCAATTTAATGTCGGGACGCGTTGCACGGCCTTTTTTGACGGCAATCTCGATCAGTTGGCCAACGCCTTCGACATCAAGGCTGACGAACGGGTCGCGGGCGTAAATACCCTTGTCGACATAATGCGTCAGGAACCGGGCCGCATCATCGCGGCTGACGCCCAAGGTCGTTTGCGTAAGGTCATTGGTGCCAAAGCTGAAGAAGCTGCCAACTTCCGCAATTTCATCAGCCATCAGTGCCGCACGCGGAAGCTCGATCATCGTGCCGACGAGATATTCGATACGCTTGCCCTGTTCGGCAAAAACGGCTTCCGCAGCCTTGTCGACCACGTCCTTCATCAATTCCAGTTCGCGGCGCGTACCGACAAGCGGGATCATGATTTCGGGCACAGGTGCTACGTCAAGGCTGCATGCAGCCTCAAATATCGCCCGTGCCTGCATTTCGTAGATTTCAGGATAGGTCACGCCAAGGCGGCATCCGCGATGGCCAAGCATCGGGTTGAATTCATGCAACTCGGATGCGCGTTGTTTCAGCACTTCAATGCCAACGCCAGCGGCTGCCGCAACCTCGGCAAATTCGCTTTCCTGATGCGGCAGGAATTCGTGCAATGGCGGGTCAAGCAGGCGGATCGTGACCGGAAGGCCAGCCATCACTTCGAAAATCGCGGCAAAATCCTTGCGCTGTTCCGGCAGCAATTTGTCGAGTGCGACACGGCGGCCCTTTTCATCATCGGCCAGGATCATCTGGCGCACAGCCGTAATCCGCGCGATGTCGAAAAACATATGTTCGGTACGGCACAATCCAATGCCTTCGGCACCGAAATCACGCGCAGTTTGCGCGTCGGACGGGGTTTCGGCGTTGGCGCGGACTTTCATCCGGCGGCCGGCGTCGGCCCAGACCATCAATGTCCCGAAATCACCGACCAGCTCGGGCTGGATCGTTGGCACTTCGCCCGCCATCACTTCGCCGGTGGAACCATCCAGCGTAATGACGTCACCCTCTTTCAAAGTCCGGCCTGCGATCCGCAAAACTTTGGCCGCGGCATCAATCTGAATGCTGCCAGCGCCCGAAACGCATGGCCGGCCCATGCCCCTTGCAACAACCGCCGCATGGCTGGTCATCCCGCCGCGGGCGGTCAGTATGCCCTTGGCGGCGTGCATGCCATGAATATCTTCAGGGCTGGTTTCGAGACGGACCAGGATGACCGCCTTGCCCATGTCATTGAACCGTTCGGCGGTGTCGGCATCAAAGACGATCTCGCCTGATGCCGCGCCAGGCGATGCTGGCAAGCCTGAGGTGAGCACATCGCGCGTGGCTTGCGGATCAAGCGTCGGGTGCAGTAGCTGGTCGAGCGCCATAGGATCAACGCGCAGCACGGCCTCGTCTGTGGTGATCATGCCTGCTTGCGCCATATCGACCGCAATTTTCAATGCGGCCTTTGCGGTGCGCTTGCCCGAACGGGTTTGCAGCATCCATAATTTTTCGCGCTCAACAGTGAACTCGATATCCTGCATATCGCGATAATGCATTTCCAGGATTTCGAAGACACGCGCCAGTTCGGCATAAACGTGCGGCATGGCCTCTTCCATCGAAAGCGGCTTTGCGCCAGCGCGCTCACGGGCTGCTTTCGTCAGATATTGCGGCGTGCGGATTCCAGCGACGACGTCCTCACCCTGTGCGTTGATCAGATATTCGCCATAATAAGCGTTCTCCCCGGTGGCGGGATCGCGCGTGAAGGCAACGCCAGTTGCGGACGTTTCGCCCATATTGCCGAACACCATCGCCTGCACATTGACCGCAGTGCCCCAATCGCCCGGAATATTGTTCAGACGGCGATAGACCTTTGCCCGGTCGGATTCCCATGAACCGAATACCGCACCGACCGCGCCCCATAATTGGTCATGCACATCCTGCGGAAAGGGCTTGCCCCATTCGGCCTCCACCAGCCTTTTATACTCCGCCACCAACGCCCGAAGATCGTCAGCGGATAGTTCGGTATCGAGGTAGTAGCCCTGGTCTTCCTTGGCGATCTCAAGCGCCTCTTCAAATGCACCATGGTCAAGCTCAAGCACCACATCGGCGTACATCTGGATGAAGCGGCGATAGCTGTCCCACGCAAAGCGCGCATCGCCTGATGAAGCTACAAGGCCTTCTACGGTGGCGTCGTTAAGCCCCAGGTTCAAAACGGTATCCATCATGCCCGGCATCGACACGCGCGCGCCGGAGCGTACCGAAACCAGCAACGGATTGGCAGGATCGCCAAAGGACTTGCCCGTTACCTGCTCAATATGCGCAAGGCCGTTGGCGACCTCCGCCCGGACGCTGTCAGGAAAGCTTTGGCCGTTGGCATAATAGGCCGTGCACATCTCGGTCGTAATCGTGAAGCCGGGAGGGACAGGCAGGCCAATCGACGCCATGCCATCAAGGTTCGCACCTTTGCCGCCAAGGATATTCTTGTTGCCGCGAATGGTTTCATCACCGTCCGAGACGCCACCACCGAAACGAAAAACATATTGAGTCATCCCGCAGCCATTCCTTTTTCTTGGCGCAATTCGTTGCCCGCCGTTGTGCAGTGCAGCGCATCGGAGTCAAGTATGGAAGGCGGTTATTTTCCCGATTTGTTGGCAAATAGCATGAAGCGCGCCAGCGGCAGTTTGAAGGACAATAAATAAAGGACGTGCATTACGACCAGCGCAATCGCCAGATTGGCCAGCAATTCATGCGCATCTTCGTGTATTTCGCCGGATTCATCCTCAATGCCTTCGCTTTCATTCTCGCCCGAGAAAGAAAAGGAACTGAGCGATGTGGATTGCAGTGCGCGGCCATTGCCCATCAGGATGCCTGTCCCGGTTACTCCGATCACAGAGATAGCAATACCCGCCAGCAAGACTCTGCTGATGGCCGGATGAGTCATGATGCCTTTCAGGCGCAGATCCTTGAACGAGGGGTAGAAGCGCTCAAGGCCCAGTTGCGGCACACCGCTTAACGCCCAGATAAGCCGAAACACAATTAGCCCGGCAATGCCGTACCCAAGCCAAGCGTGGATAATTCCCATTTCCGCAGAGAAATAAGCGGCCAGAAAGGTAAGTGCGAGAAACGCATGAAAAATGCGGATGCGGTGCATGTCGGCCATGTGGAGGTTCCTTTGGAGAGGAAACAACTCAAGCGCGCATTCGAACACATGGTCATTGATCGAGCTCAACCGCCGCAAATATTGCGACCGCGCTCACCCCTCAATCTTCGAGAAATCCGCGACATTGTGCACCGCATCGCGGAAGCGCGCCAGCAGGCCAAGCCTGAAGGCCCGCTTTGCCGGGTCTTCGTCATTCACCATCACTTCTTCGAAGAAACGGTCAATTGGTTCGCGCAAACCGGCAAGTGCCGCCATGGCATCTTCGAATTGCTCGGCTTCAAGCGCCTTTTGCGCCTGTGGTTCGGCAACATCCAGCGCGCCAAGCAAGGCAATGTCGGCCGCAGCCGCGCCTTCGGGTATGATGCCTTCGGTGCGGCCATGATTGCCGGCAATCGCGGAGCGCATGCCTTGGTCAACGTCCACAAACGGGTCCTCCTCCCCCGTCTGCGGCATTTGCTGCTCTTCTGCGCCCGACATCGGCGCATCCGAAGTCTTGTCGAGCACGGGGGAAACAGGGTTTGAGCCCTTCAAGATATTCGCCACACGTTTGTAAGCCGCCAGCAAATTCGCGCCTTCCGCCGTTGTGATATATGCCTGCAATGCTTCGGCGCGAAGCACAATCCGATCCAGTCGGCCATCGCCGCGTCCTAGCCAATAGCCGGACGCATCAACAAAATCGTGCCGAACTCCAGATTCTTTTTGCTGGACAGCTAACCTGTCGGCAAGGAAGTGTTGAACCACGGTCAACAAACTACGACGTTCTAAATCTCTGTCCGAAAGAATTGCTCGTTCATCGGATTGCCCTAACCAAAATTGGATAGGAGCGTCCGTGTGCAGCTTAAGATTGTTTACCAGAATCAAACGAATTATCGCGAGCGACGCCCGACGAAGGGCAAATGGATCTTTCGATCCAGTCGGATACTCTTTGATATCAAAAAACGACAAAAGCGTATCCAACTTATCCGCCAGGCTCACTGCCACCGTAACGGGCGCTGTTGGAACATCATCGCCCTGCCCGACTGGCTTGTAGTGGTCGCGGACGGCATCGGCGACGGCGTCGCTCTCGCCCTTTGCGCGGGCGTAATAGCCGCCCATGATGCCTTGTAATTCGGGGAATTCGCCGACCATGCCGGTGACGAGGTCCGCCTTGCACAGACGCGCAGCGCGTTCTGCATCGTCGGCATTGGCACCTTCAACAATGCCTTCTTCAACCAACCAGCGTGCCAGCTTTGCGACGCGCTCGACCTTGTCGGCTACGCTGCCAAGCTTTTCATGAAACGTAATCTGCGCGAGCTTTTGTGCCTGATCGTCCAGCGCGACCTTCAGATCCTGTTCCCAGAAGAATTTCGCATCCGACAAGCGCGCGGCCAGTACCTTCTCATTACCAGCAACAATCGCTGCGCCTTTATCATGCGCGTCGATGTTGGCGGTGCAGACGAACGCATTGGCAAGCTTGCCAATGCTGTCATGGCAGACAAAATATTTCTGGTTCACGCGCGCGGTCAACTGGATGACCTCTTGCGGCACCTCCAGAAACGCGGGATCAAAACGGCCAAGCATCGGCACTGGCCATTCGGTCAGGCCTGCATTTTCGACAACCAGACCTTCGTCCGCAACCAGCGTCAGGCCAGCGGCCTTCGCAGCGGCTTCCGCCCCATCACGGATGATGCGGCAGCGTTCGGAGAAATGTACGAGGACATGGCAGGCGCGCAGCTTCTCGCTATAGTCGCCAGCATTGCCGATGGTGATCGGGCCGCTGTGATGGAAACGATGGCCCATGGTTGCCGCGCCGCCGACGATTCCGTCAATTTCGCAATGCACGACATCATCACCCAGCAGCGCCACAATCCCCTGCAGCGGGCGGACCCAGCGCAGGCTTTCGGTCGAGGCCGACGCCGCGCCCCAACGTTGCGACTTCGGCCACGGAAAGGCGCGAATAATCGCGGGAATTGATTCGGCCAGCACATCCGCCGTCTGACGCCCTGCCTTTTCCACGACCGCAAAATAGACACCGTCGCGTTCGATCAACTGGTCTTCAGTCAGGCCAGTTTTGCGCAGGAAGCCCTCCATGGCTTGTGGCGGCGCGCCAACCTTCGGGCCTTTGGTTTCTTCGGACACAGCTTCGGTCGCCAGCGGCAGTCCAGTCGCGATCAGAGCCAGACGACGCGGCGTAGCGAAGGTTTCAACCGAAGCTGCGGCAAGTCCGGCCTTGGCCAATGCGTCATTGAACAGACGCGCAAGGTCTTCCTTGGCCTTGACCTGCATCCGCGCAGGGATTTCTTCGGAGCGAAGTTCAAGCAGGAAGTCGGTCACGACGTCCATCCGTTCTTTTCCATCCATGCCTGGCAACTGCCTTTGGCAAGGTCGCGCACGCGGCCCATGTAGCTGGCACGCTCCTGCACGGAGATGACGCCGCGCGCCTGAAGGACGTTGAAAATGTGGCTCGCCTTGATGGCCTGTTCATAGGCGGGAATAGGGATGCCGCGATCAAGGCAGTTTTCGCACTCGGCTGTGGCCCTTTTGAAAGCGTCGAAGAGCATATCGGTGTCAGCAACCTCGAAATGATAGGTGCTCATCTGCCGTTCGTTTTCGCGGAAGACATCGCCGTAGGTCACAGCCAGACGATCAGCCGTGGCATTATTATAGGCAAGGTCGAAGATGCTGTCCTTGTTCTGGATATACATCGCCAGACGCTCCAGCCCGTAAGTCAACTCGCCCGAAACCGGCTTGCAATCGAATCCGCCCATTTGTTGAAAATAGGTGAACTGAGTCACCTCCATGCCATCGCACCACACTTCCCAGCCAAGACCCCAGGCGCCAAGCGTCGGGCTTTCCCAGTCATCTTCGACAAAGCGGATGTCGTGGAGCAGCGGGTCGATGCCAATCGCGTTCAACGAGCCAAGATAAAGCTCCTGCAAATCGGGCGGGCTGGGTTTCAGGATCACCTGATATTGGTAATATGCGCCAAGCCGGTTGGGGTTTTCGCCATAACGACCATCGGTCGGGCGGCGGCACGGCTGCACAAAAGCTGCGTTCCACGGGTCAGGCCCAAGCGCACGCAGGGTCGTGGCCGTGTGAAAAGTCCCCGCACCCATTTCCATATCGTAAGGCTGCAAAATCGCGCAGCCCTGCTTGCCCCAATAATCATGGAGCGTAAGGATCAGGTCCTGAAAACTAAGTGGAGCGACGTCGGCCATGCCAAGCCATTGGCGGAGATAGGGCGCTAAATCAAGTTTCTGAGTGGGCGTTCTGGCATTTGTCAGTGGTGCATTTCATTTTGTAAGGTGTGCTTGACATGTTCAGCGAATCGCTTTAGTAATGTGTCCATGACACAAAGACACCATAACCTGACATGAAAAATCAACTGAAAGTGTTGCGCGCGATGCGGAATTGGAGCCAGGCCGATTTGGGCGAACATCTCGATGTATCGCGCCAGGCGGTGAATGCGATTGAGACGGGCAAATATGATCCGTCTCTTCCGTTGGCGTTCAAGATTTCACGGCTGTTTGACATGCCAATCGAGGAGATTTTCGATGACGAATTTAACGGAGAGCGCGATGTTTGACGCGGATGAGAAGGCTGGCAACAACAACCAACGCATATTATGGATGATATTATGCGGCGTGGGGATAATCATGATTTTAGGCGCCATTGCGGGCTTCCTATCGGCACATAGTGCCGAAGGCGGAGGGCCACTGAATCTTGCTGGCTATGCCACTCTAGGTGTCTTCATTAGTGTCACACTCATACTTGCCTTCACCATATGGAAATTGTTCCAGATGGTGAAGCAGAGCGGCGAGCGCGTGCCACGCCGGGAAAAATTGAACCGAAATATAATTCTGGCATGCGGTGGATTGGGTGGGATTATGGGACTGGCCATCGCTGCGTCCGGTATTTCGAACATATCTGAGCAAGGAGCAGACCCGTTCGTTGCATTACTTGCAGGCCCGTTACCTCTAATCATTGTGGTTCCGCTTATTTTTGTGTGGGGTGTGATAATGCCGGTGGTTGCCTGGTTTTGGCACACGCGCGTGATCGACGAGCAGGAAGCGAACGCTTATCGGGATGGTGGCTATTACGCGGGCTATGCCTTTTTAATGCTTACGCCTTTGTGGTGGCTGTTGTGGCGTGGGGGACTTGTACCCGAGCCGGATGGTGTTGCCATTTACCTAACATTTTCACTTGTCTGGACAGCCGTCTGGTTCTGGAAGAAATACCGCTAGTTACCGGTCCAAAATCGTCCAATTACTTTCCCGTTTTTGATTGAAGGAGAATATCTATGCGTATTAGTTTGAAGTCCTTGTTGGCTGCCACCGCGACATGCGCATTGGCATGGGGCGCGCCAGTTGCAGCGCAAAATGCACCTACTGAGGCCCCAGCCTCCGTCGAGGCGCTTGATCCGGTAAAAGTGACGGCGGCTGCTATCAAAGACGTCGACCCTGCATTGTGGGTTGTCAAAGAC
>Ga0136636_10002625_pt1 | contig 10724 bp, 5 predicted proteins | sample AntDrymUQ8522106_2_FD_104653 | JGI IMG/M metagenome (GOLD analysis project Ga0136636, IMG submission 104653) | Polar desert sand microbial communities from Dry Valleys, Antarctica - metaG UQ852 (21.06) | ecosystem: Environmental > Terrestrial > Soil > Desert | place: Antarctica: Dry Valley... | reverse complement strand
TTCCTCAGATTTTAATTACCTGACTTCGCCCGACGATATTTATGTTTCTCAATCGCAGATTAAGCTCTTTGGTTTAAAAACTGGTGATACCGTTACGGGCACAATTCGTCCGCCAAAAGAGGGTGAGAAATATTTCCCTTTAATTAAAGTCATTGAGATCAACGGAAGAACACCTGATTATATTCGTGATCGAGTTCCTTTTGAACATTTGACACCGCTGTTCCCAAACGAAAAATTCAATCTGACCGGTAATGGACATGATAATCTTTCAACCCGTATTGTTGACCTTTTTGCCCCAATTGGTAAAGGACAGCGTGGATTGATTGTTGCCCAGCCAAAAACAGGTAAAACCGTGTTGCTAAAAGATATTGCCAACGCCATTGCCGCTAACAACCCTGAAGTTTATATGATGGTTTTACTCATCGACGAACGTCCGGAAGAAGTAACTGACATGGCCCGCCACGTAAATGCCGAAGTAATTTCATCTACTTTTGATGAACCTGCAGAACGCCATGTGCGTGTTGCCGGTATGGTTCTTGAAAAAGCCAAACGACTAGTTGAATGTGGTCACGATGTGGTTATTTTGCTTGATTCGATTACCCGTTTGGCTCGTGCCTACAATACTGTTGCTCCCGCTTCAGGAAAAGTATTATCGGGTGGGGTAGATGCCAATGCCTTACACAAACCAAAACGTTTCTTCGGAGCTGCCCGTAACATTGAAGAAGGCGGTTCGCTTACGATCATTGCAACAGCATTGATCGATACCGGCTCAAAAATGGACGAAGTGATTTTCGAGGAATTCAAAGGAACGGGTAACATGGAGCTTCAGCTCGACCGGAAATTATCGAACAAACGTATTTTCCCTGCTGTCGATATTACTTCTTCAAGCACACGCCGCGAAGATTTGTTGATGAACAAGAATATGCTTGATAAGACCTATATTCTGCGCAACTTCCTGAGCGATATGAACTCGATTGAGGCCATGGAATTTATTAAGAGCCGTATTATGAGAACTGATTCGGTAGAAGAATTCCTTGTTTCGATGAACGACCAATAAAGAATTAAGGAAATAGAAAATTGGAAACAGGAAAATCTTCGTAAGCGAATTTTTTCCTGTTTTTTTTTCCATTCTTTATTTTAGCCCCAACTTGAAATTGAAATTCGATGAAGGATTTATGGATTCCCCATCAATGAATTTTTTGAGGATTCGTTTGACGACATTGGCAGAAATTGTCTCGCCTGAATAATCAATCAGGAAACGGTTAAATCCAAACTTCTCCAATTGATTGCGGTAATGAAACAAGGCAACTGGAATTGTCGGGTAAACAATTGTAATTCCATCTTTTACAGCCAGCCTGAATTTTTTGTTGGCTTCATCGGCAAATAAGTTGTTTTCTTGTCCAACACGAACTGGCATTCGGGAATAGAATAATTCCGGATAGAAATAAAGCGGTACTATTCCTTGTTTATTGTTCATCGACAGCAAATTATCCAAATCATTTTCGAGTGGATAAGTGAATTCGCTGATTTTTTCCTCGTGCATGAATCGTGCAGCAGCATCGTTTAAGATGTAAACATTTTCATTACAACTTATCTTGGTTCCTGAAGGCAGAAGAAGCTTTTGTGATAAGTGACTGATAAAAAAGTGATTGAATCCGGAGGCAAAGAGTTTTGACGCCAGATTCCGGTAAAATTCCAGTTGATTTTCGGAAATGAACTTTGGAAATTCAATCCTGATTTTTTGCCTATTCTGTTGGTGAATCGTCGAATTCATATCAAATTTTTCCCAATCCGACCGTTTATAAGATAGAATTACAGCATCATAATCGTCGAACCGAAGTTTTGCGAGCCATTCCGGACTTCCAATACGAACCAGCAACATTGGTTTTTGGGTTTTAATTTCATCAATTTGAAGGCTTTTTCTGATTTCCTGCTTTTTTATCGGCTGTTTTTTTAGCTCCGGAAGTGCATTCATATTTCCAAGACGTGAGGAGAACGACTGTGTTTTTACACGCACCAGAATCACATCATCGCCTTTCGAAACCTGTTGGCTGATTTCTGCCGGAACCTGATAGCTAGTTCCTTTCTGAGTAAAATTTTCGATTTTTACATACAGTTGCAGATCGTCATTTTCTTTTCGTATCCGAATCCGGTAACCTGTATCCAACTGCACCGAACTTTGAAAAGTAATGGTCTTTTTTCCGACCTCCAGAATTTGACCGACAAGTATTCCTATGGTTGGATCGGAAGTAATTCCATCCGAAACATTTCCTCCAAGAAAATAGCTTGTTTTTTCGCGTCCCATATCCATTTCTAGCAGTTGGGCAGCTTTTTCTAGATTTTGAGGCTGATCAATGGCCATTCGGTAGGCTTGGCAAACCTGAAAAACATAGTCAGCCGATTTCATCCGTCCTTCAATTTTAATGGAATGTATGCCCAATTCCATTAACTTTTGAAGGTTTTGAATTTGCTGATTATCTTTCAAGCTAAATAATGCATGTTGTTCAATACCATCCTGATAAATCCGACGACAACTCTGCTTACAAATTCCGCGATTGGCGCCTTGTCCTCCTGAATAGCTGCTGTATAAACACATTCCTGAAAACGAATAGCACAGGGCTCCATGTACAAATACCTCCAATTCGGCTTTGCTATGCTGCGAAATCAGTTTCATTTCGGGCATTGTTAATTCCCGTGCCAAAACTGTTCGTGCAATTCCTTTTGATTCGCCGAAATTTACACCCACTGAATTGTGATTGCCCATTTGGGTGCTTGCGTGTAAATTTAATCCGGGAAAGTATTTTCGGGCAATGTAATATACTCCCCAATCCTGAATGATGATTGCATTTACTTTCAATGAATCCAGAAACGAAAGTACATCGAGCAAGGGTTCAATTTCCTTGTTCTTAATCAGAATATTCAGGGTGATGTAAACTTTAACCTTTTTTTCGCGCGCTTTCAGCACTGCAAGCTGAAGCAGCGGTTTGGTAAAATTACTGGCTCGTCCGCGGGCATTAAATTCCTGAAGTCCAAGATAAACCGCATCGGCACCGGCATTTAAAGCGGCATAAAAGGATTCAATATTTCCGACTGGGGCCAGAAGTTCAGGCTTTCTTTTAATCATTCTGCAAATTTAGAAAATTAGATCATTGGACAATTTAATTATTCAGATGGGAAAATCAGACACATCTTTTCGAGGTGCAAATTACAATGAATCCTTATTTTTAATAAATCTAAATTGCAATATTTAGATAAATTTGATATCTGAAGATTGCAATTTGTGATTAATAAAGTTAATTTTGCCGGATAAAGTACTGCAAATGCAAAGTTTAGTCAATATTCACAATACTTTACAGGAACAAAGCCATAAAACCATCAGGAGAGAGCTTCTGGATGAGATTGACTGGAATCACCAGCTCATTGGAATCAAAGGATTTCGTGGGGTGGGGAAGACTACATTCCTGATTGATCTTGTGAAAGAAAAGTATTTGAATGACAAATCCTGCCTTTACGTAAATCTCAATAATTTTTATTTCACCAAACGGAAAATTGTTTCATTTGCCGATGAGTTTTACAAAACAGGAGGAAAAACACTGATTCTGGATCAGATTCATAAATATCCTGAATGGGCTTCCGAATTGAAAAGTTGCTGCGACAATTTTCCTGAATTAAAAGTCATCTTTTCAGCGTCTCCCGTACTTCGTGTTTTGGAAGGAAATAGCGAACTGAAGGATATTGCAAAAATCTATCACCTCGAAGGACTTTCATTTCGTGAATTTCTGAATCATCAGTCAGGATTGAACTTCAGGAGATATTCACTTCAGGAAATACAGAAAGACCACATCAACATTGCCCAGCAGATTATTCAGGAAATAAAACCACTTGCCTATTTTAACGATTACCTGAAAGATGGCTATTATCCGTATTTTTTGGAGAATAAAGGTTTTTACAACGAAACTCTTTTGAAGCATATCAATCTGGCTCTTGAAATCGATGTAACTTATCTCAATCAGATTGATTTGCAATACCTTCCAAAGCTGAGAAAATTGCTTCAAATCATTGCCAGTCAGGTTCCGTTTTCGCCAAATGTTAGTAAAATCAGCGCCGATGTTCAGACCTCAAGAGCGACCATCATGAATTACCTGAGGTACATGAAAAATGCCCGGATCATCAATATGCTTTTTACAAATGGCAATGAAGATGAGATTAAAAAACCTGATTTAGTATATTTGCACAATACCAACCTGATGTATGCCATTGATCCTGAAAATGTAAGCAATAAAATTTTAAGGCAAACATTTTTCTACAATCAGGTAGGATACCAGCATCAAATAAAAAGTTCGGAAAAAGCTGATTTTAAGGTGAATGACCAGTTTCATTTCAGTATTGGCGGAAAATATACATTGCCTGAAAGTGATGGCTACTTTGCTGCTGCTGACATGATTGAGGTTGGAAACGGAAATGTGATACCACTGTGGCTGTTTGGATTTCTTTACTGAAAGCCCCTCCTAACCTCCCCAAAGGGGAGGAACAAAAACCCTTTCGAAAGGAATAACAGGTGAATGAAATATTGATAAAAATTGAAATTTAAAATCTAGAATAATTTAAACATTACAACAATGGCAAACAAAAAGAAGTTCATTACATGTGACGGAAACTATGCTGCGGCGCATATCAGTTACATGTTCAGTGAGGTAGCTTGTATCTACCCAATTACGCCATCATCAACCATGGCCGAATATGTCGACGAATGGGCAGCAAACGGAAAAACCAACCTGTTTGGACGTCCGGTGCGTTTGGCCGAAATGCAGAGCGAAGGTGGAGCTGCCGGTGCAGTTCACGGAGCATTGCAATCGGGTGCATTAACTTCAACTTACACTGCTTCTCAGGGTTTGTTGCTGATGATCCCAAACATGTATAAAATTGCCGGTGAATTATTGCCTTGCGTATTCCATATCAGTGCACGTGCTTTGGCTGGTCACGCATTGTCAATTTTTGGCGACCACAGCGACGTGTATTCAGCCCGTCAAACTGGTTTTGCCATGCTGGCAGCCGGTTCGGTTCAGGAAGAAATGGATCTTGCTGGTGTTGCACACCTTGCAACTTTGAAATCACGTATTCCTTTCATGGCTTTCTTCGACGGATTCCGTACTTCACACGAAATTCAGAAAATCGAAGTGATCAGCAAAGAAGATATGCTTCCGTTGGTTGACATGAACCTGATTCAGGAATTCCGCGATCGCGCCATTAATCCTGAACACCCCGTAACACGTGGAACAGCTCAGAATCCTGATATTTTCTTCCAGGCTAAAGAAGCTTCGAACCGTTTCTACGATGCAGTTCCTGATATTGTTGAAGCTTACATGCAGGACATTAAAAAAATTACTGGTCGCGAATATCATCCATTCACCTATTACGGTGCCGACGATGCTGAAAACATCATTATTGCAATGGGTTCAGTAACCGAAACCATTCGCGAAACCATCGATTATCTGGCCGCTCAGGGCAAAAAAGTTGGATTATTGGTTGTTCATTTATACCGTCCATTCTCGGTTAAATATTTCCTGAATGTATTGCCAAAATCGGTAAAACGTATTGCTGTTCTTGACAGAAGCAAAGAACCTGGTGCAACCGGAGAACCTTTGTATCTGGATGTTTGTGAAGTACTTTATGGTACTAAAAATGCTCCTTTGATTGTTGGCGGACGTTTCGGATTGGGTTCAAAAGACACCACTCCTGCACAAATTCTTTCGGTTTACGAAAACCTCGAACTGAACGAACCTAAAAATCAGTTTACCATTGGTATCGTTGACGATGTGACATTCAAATCACTTCCGTTAAAACCTGAAGTAAACGTTGCTCCGGCCGGAACTTACGAAGCTAAATTTTATGGTTTAGGTTCCGACGGTACTGTTGGCGCCAACAAAAACTCGATCAAAATCATTGGCGAAGCAACCGACAAATATTGTCAGGCTTATTTTGCCTATGACTCCAAAAAATCAGGAGGATTCACTTCTTCTCACCTTCGTTTTGGTAATGTGCCAATCCGTTCACCTTATCTGGTAAATACACCTGACTTTGTGGCCTGCCACGTTCCTGCATATCTGCACCTTTATGATGTATTGAAAGGCTTGAAAAAGGGCGGTTCATTCCTGCTGAACTCAATTTGGGACGAGGATGAAACTATTTCCAGACTTCCTGATGGCATGAAGAAATACATGGCCGACAACGAAATCAAATTCTACATCATCAATGGTACTAAATTGGGTGAAGAAATTGGTTTGGGCAACCGTACCAATACGATCATGCAATCGGCTTTCTTCAAGATTACTGAAGTAATTCCATTCGAAACTGCCGTTTACGAAATGAAAAAGGCCATCGTGAAATCGTATGGTAAAATGGGAGAAAAGGTGATCAACATGAACTACGCAGCTGTTGAAGCCGGCGGAAATAATGTGGTGAAAATTGAAGTTCTTGCCGAATGGAAAAATCTGAAAGCCAGCAATGGAAATGAAGATGCTGATCGTCCGGATTATATCAAAAATATTGTTGACGTAATTAATGCACAAAAAGGTGATGATCTGCCAGTAAGTACATTCCTGGGTTCTGAAGATGGAACATTTCAATCGGGAACCGCTGCTTACGAAAAACGTGGTATTGCTGTCAATGTTCCTGAATGGCAGGCTGAAAACTGTATCCAGTGTAACCAGTGTGCTTATGTTTGTCCTCACGCTGCAATTCGTCCATTCCTGATTAACGAAGACGAAATGACCAAATTACCTGATGGAACCAAATCAATTCAGGCTGTGCCAGGGAAACAATTCCCGAATTTGAAATTCCGCATTCAGGTGAGTGTTTTGGATTGTACCGGTTGTGGTAACTGCGCCGATGTTTGTCCATCGAAGACAAAAGCTCTGGAAATGAAACCGCTTGGAACTCAGGATGCTGAAATTTCGCGTTGGATTCACATGGATTCAAAAGTAACTTACAAGGAAAAAATTGTTGAAAAAAATAAAACTGTTAAAAACTCACAGTTTGCTCAGCCATTGTTTGAGTTCTCCGGAGCTTGTGCCGGTTGTGGTGAAACTCCATATATCAAACTGATTTCTCAGCTGTTCGGCGAGCGAATGATGGTTTCGAATGCTACAGGTTGTTCTTCGATCTATGGTGGATCGGCTCCTTCAACGCCATATTGCAAACATAAGGAAAGCGATAAAGGTATTGCATGGGCAAACTCATTGTTCGAAGACAATGCAGAATATGGTTTTGGTATGTCGGAAGGGGTGAATGCTCAACGCGACCGCATCGAAATGATCATGAAAGCTACTATTGCCGATGGTGCAACTGACGCTGAAAAAGAAGCCTTTACTGCCTGGATCGAAAACAAACAAAACGGTGAAACAACTGAAGACGTTTCAGCAAAAGTCCGCGAAGTACTGGCTGGCAGCACTGCTGTTTATGCAAAAGACATCATGGGATTGAAACAATATCTGGTTAAAAAATCGCAATGGATTTTCGGTGGAGACGGTTGGGCTTATGATATTGGTTACGGTGGTTTAGATCATGTTTTGGCTTCAGGAGCAGATATTAATGTGTTGGTTATGGATACCGAAGTATATTCAAATACTGGTGGTCAGGCATCGAAATCAACTCCGGTTGGTGCAGTGGCAAAATTCGCAGCTTCAGGAAAACGTATCCGCAAAAAAGACCTTGGCGTAATGGCCATGTCATACGGATATGTGTATGTAGCACAGGTTGCCATGGGTGCCAATCAAAATCAATACCTGAAGGTAATCCGCGAAGCTGAGGCTTATCCGGGACCATCGCTCATTATTGCTTATTCGCCATGTATCAGCCACGGTTTGAAACAATCGATGGGTCGCACACAGAACGAAGAAAAAATTGCGGTAGAATGTGGCTACTGGAGTTTATTCCGTCACAATCCAATGCTCGAAGCAGAAGGAAAGAATCCGTTTGTTATGGACTCAAGCACTCCTGACTGGACTAAATTCCAGGGATTCCTTGCCGGTGAAGCACGTTACAGTTCGCTTAAAAAAGCATTCCCTGAAGTTGCTGACGAATTATTCACGGCTGCTGAAGAAAATGCAAAATGGAGATATAACGGTTACAAGAGAATGGCTGCAATTGATTATGCTGCGCCAGTAGAATAAGGGAAAAAACCAACCCAAATAGGATCAGAAAAAAGAAATGAGGAAAAAGGAAATTTTTTCTTCGAGATTTTAGACTGACTTAGCAATTTTCGAAAACTCCGGAGTAATTTTTACTTCGGAGTTTTTTTTTCGGAATCCCCAAAAAATGCAATAACTTAGCTGAGACAAGAATTACCTAAACCATCTTCAGTATAAACTATGGAAAACCAACCTATTAACCGTCGAATTTTTATTAAAAATACTGCAATTGCTACTGCGGCTACAACTTTGGCCGGAAATATAGCATTTGGCTCAACTTTTCCCTCTTCAGTAAAAAATGCAATTCCACGCTGGCGCGGCTTTAATCTGCTCGATTATTTTGGAGCATTTCCATCAAAAAGAGATGATAAATCAAAATCCTCCAAAGAAGATTTCAAATGGATGGCCGATTGGGGATTTGACTTTGTTCGTTTGCCTATGGCATATCCACGATACATCAACTTCGACCGTCAAAAGGACGTTACTCCTGCTGATGTTTTGAATATTAATGAGAAAGTAGTTGATGAAATTCAGGAGTTGGTTTTTCAGGCACAGGAAGCTGGTTTGCATGTGAGTATAAATCTTCACCGGGCTCCGGGATACTGTGTAAATGCCGGATTTAATGAGCCTTACAACCTTTGGAAAGATCAGCAAGCTTTGGATGCCTTCTGTTTCCACTGGGAAATGTGGGGCAACCGTTTTAAAACTGTATCGTCAAAAAAGATCAGTTTCGATCTGGTGAACGAACCCAGCATGCGCGAAAATATGAACGATCAGTTTGCTGAACGCACAACAATTCCGGGAGCAGTTTACCGTAAAGTGGCTTTGGCGGCTGCCACTGCAATCCATCAATCGAATCCTGATCATTTGGTAATTGCTGATGGGAATGATGTTGGTGCTTCGGTTATTCCAGAAATCGCTGACCTGAATATTGCACAAAGCTGCCGGGGATATTTTCCACATTATATTTCACATTATCGTGCTCCGTGGGTGTTTAAAAATCCGGATGACGCTCCAAAACCAGTGTGGCCGGGAATTATAGAAGGAAAGTCATTCAGCAGGAAAAATCTGGAAGAACTGTATCAGCCCTGGATTGATTTGGTTAAACAAGGAGTTGGCGTGCATTGCGGCGAGTGTGGTTGCTGGAAGGAAACTCCCCACGAAGTATTTCTGGCCTGGTTTGGCGATGTTTTAGATGTATTGACTGAAAATCAAATTGGTTACGCCCTCTGGAATTTCAGGGGCGATTTTGGTGTTTTAGACTCAGGAAGAAAAGATGTGGAATATGAAGATTGGTATGGTCATAAACTGGATCGGAAAATGCTTGATTTGCTGAAGAAACACTAAAGCCAAAACATCTCGTTCCAAAGCTTTTCATATTGTTCCCGGTATTGTTTTACAATTTCGAAATTGGAGGTAATCATCAAATTTTCCTGGTTGTGATTGGAGGCTGTATAGGTCCAATTAAAACTTCCGGTGAAAACAATTCGGGAATCGATAATTCCGAATTTATGGTGCATGTGGTAACGTGAATGATCTGTTTTTACCGGAATTCCTGTGGTTTTAAGATCAAGTATAGCTGAGCCACGGTCGTACATTTTATCGTCGTCGGTAATAATTCTGACCTCCACACCACGCTGCATGCAGTTCCAGATTTCGGAAGCTAAACGTTCGTCGGTGATTGTAAATACGCAAATATCAAGGGTTTTCTTCGCCTGTTTTAATAAGTCGGAAATGGATTCGAGGATGTCAGTTCCGGGGCTAAAAATGACCTGATGTAAGCGGAACATATTATTGTCGATGATTTCAAAACAGTTTTGAAGCCAGAAAAGTGCCTGGGAACTGTTATCCTTTATTTCAAATTTCCGGGCTTCGTTAAAAAGTCGCTGTCGCAATTCAATTAGTTCGATACGGTTTAAACTGCTGATAAGATCAACTATTTCCTGATTGATCCGATTTTCGAAAGCTTTTCCGTATTTGCCGATCAGGTATTTTATGATTCGATCCATATGGATTATTTTCAAGGCTTCCTAAAACCATATACCACCCAGTTATTTTTCTCCTGAAATCCCGTTTCCTGAAGCCCATGTGATTCGGCTTTAGCTTTCACATCGGGCATATCCTGCGTATAAAAACCACTCAGGTAAATTTGTCCGCCCTTTTGCAAAACGCTTTCGTAAACTGGTAAATCCCGAATGATAACATTCTTGTGAATGTTGGCAAAAATGATTTCATAGGTTTTATCTCCCAGGATTGAGGCATCACCCAGTTTAGCTTCCAGATTATCAATGTTGTTCAGTCGGGCATTTTCAGCAGTACTTTCAAACGACCAGCTATCAATGTCGATTGCAACAACACTCTTCGCACCTTTCAGTGAGGCCAGCATACCAAGAATCCCAGTTCCGCAACCCATGTCTAAAACTGTTTTTCCGGTCAAATCCAGATCGAGAATTTGTTCGGCAACCAAGGTTGTTGTTTCATGGTTACCGGTTCCAAAAGCCATTTTAGGCTCAATCACCAGCTCAAATTCAGCCG
>Ga0136636_10002624_pt1 | contig 10727 bp, 5 predicted proteins | sample AntDrymUQ8522106_2_FD_104653 | JGI IMG/M metagenome (GOLD analysis project Ga0136636, IMG submission 104653) | Polar desert sand microbial communities from Dry Valleys, Antarctica - metaG UQ852 (21.06) | ecosystem: Environmental > Terrestrial > Soil > Desert | place: Antarctica: Dry Valley... | reverse complement strand
TTGACCCGATCCAAATTCCAAGTGTTGAGGCTTTGGGAGACACTACTTTTTGTGCCGGTGGCGAGTTGGTATTGGTTTCTTCTGTTGCGACCAGTTATCTTTGGAATACCGGAGCAACTACTCAGTCCATCGCAGTAAGCCAAAACGGTTCATTCAGTGTAGCGGCGCAGGGACTTTGTGCGGCATTCAATTCAACACCCATACACGTCAATGTACTCGAAGCCGCATTGCCAAGTGTCGCGCCAGACACAATTTTGGTGGGAGAATCTGCTACACTCATCGCAGCAGGCGACAAGGTGACCTGGTATCCTACGGAGACGGCTCAAATCAATCTGGCCGTAAATGACACCTTAGTTACTCCAGCCCTAACCGAAACCACAACCTATTGGCTCACCAATACTACGGTATACGGTATACCCAACGATTTTGTGGGAATGGTGAATCATCAAGGTTCGGCTACAAGTCAGGTTGGTTACAATGGAGGACTAGTATTCGATTGCTTCGAACCTTTCATTTTGGCTAAAACAAAAGTGATTACCGACGTTCCTGGTGATCGAAAAATTGATCTGCGTGCATTCAACGGTGATATTTTGCAAAGCAAAACCTTCACTATTCCAGCAGGAACCACCATTCTTGACTTAAATTTTGATGTCCCGGTAGGCACTGACTTCCTGCTTACCACCGACAAAACCGTCAACGAAAACAGCATAGGCTCCTCAGGGCCTCAACTGCGTCGCAGCAGCGAAGGCTGTGCATTCCCGTACGACATTGCAAGCGTGGTAAGCATTAAAAACTCGACTTTCAATACCACCCGTTACTACTACTTCTACAATTGGGAAGTAAAATTTTATGGCTACGAATGTACCAGCGAGCGAGTACCGGTTACGGTGGTAGTGGAAGATCAAAGCGGCACAGCTACACTACCTACATGGGCGTCAGGGCTGCGTATCTTCCCTAACCCAACGACCGGGATACTCAATCTTGAACTTCAGGGCTTTACGGGTGGCGAACTTTTGGCTTCGGTCAAAAATGTACAAGGTCAAACACTCCAAACCAGAGCATTTGATGCCCCAGCTGGCAATGCTGTTTTTAGCACCGATTTAAGCCTTTTCCCCTCGGGCATCTATTGGCTTGAATTGGCTAGCGAAGCGGAGGTGGCGCAGCGGAAAGTGGTGGTCCATAAAAAGTGATTTTTTTTCAATAAATTGCCAGCTTTATGGACGGATGCCGCGCTCGGTTGAGCGCGGCATCCGTGTTTTAAGTACCGATGAAATAAATATCCCTTATTTTTGTACAAATTTTCTGCCATGGAAGGACAGGAACAATCAGCATCAACGGGCAAAAAGTCAACTGTTGCCAAATCTTATACTCTGTCATCATAGAAATCCTTTCCGACAGCACCGAAGAAGAAGACCGAATGGATAAATGGGGCTGCTACCGCACCGTTCCCGCGCTCCAACAATACATCATGGTGCAACAAAATGCCCAAAGCATCTACAGTTATCGCCGCAAATCTGAGCGTGAATGGGACTATTCTTACGCGAACAAGCCGGATGAGGCGATCCTCATCCTCGAATGTCTCGTGCAGCTAAGGGATGTGTATGCAGGCGTGGAAATCTGAACTACTCCCGAATCCTGGCCATCAAAATAATGTCAATTAAGGCTCCATGCTTAAGGGCCGCCTTGCGCAAGATGCCCTCGCGTTCAAAACCCGCCTTTTCGAGCACCCGCGCTGAAGTAGGGTTATAGGAATGTACTTTGGCTTCTATACGTACCAGATTCGGACGGTTTTCAAACAGCCAGATGCACAGCGCATTCACGGCATCGGTCATGATACCTTGCCCTCGAAACGGCTCGGCCAGCCAGTAGCCGATCTCGTCGAAATGGCCCTCCGCGCCAGATTTCATAAAAAATCCGATGCTCCCCATCATGCCCTGTTCGGCATGGCGGATGGCCCAGTTGCAAGTGAATCCGTACTTATCGTGGATTTCGCGCACAAAATTAAACCAGTCATCCGCATCTGTTTCGGTGTAGGGAAATGGAATGCGTTGTGTGTTCTGGTAAATGACCGGGTCGTTCAGGTAGCGGAGGAGATTGGGTTTGTCTCCCGGCTCGAAGGGGGTGAGCGAGAGGTATTCGTCGATGCGGATTTTTTCTTTCATGGCGGAGGTACTTTCCCGACTAAAAGATGGAGGGGGGTAAAAGTTCCAAATCGGGAAATCATCTTTTATTCCCCAAAGTAGGATCTATGGGCAAATGTGGGTTGTCCTCCCAAATCTGCTGCTTTCGAAAAGCCACACCTCTAAAAAAAGCAACAGCGGAGCCATCCTGTTTGGTTACTGTGATTGCATAGTTAGAAATGGATTTCCCAAGGTTTTCTTCCCGCGCTTCGGCAGTGAGCACATCGTCCTCGAAAACTGGGGCAACGTGTTCTACCGTACAATGAATGGATACGGTATGCCGCCCCCTCGAATTGCAGGCAAACGCAAACGCACTGTCCGCCAATGAAAATGAAATGCCGCCGTGTGCAACGCCAAAGCCATTGAGCATTTCAGCGCGAACGGTCATCCGAAGGGTACAGGTTCCATCGCCTATAAAAACGAGTTCCGCGCCCAGCCATTTGCTAAACGGGTCGTTTTCGTACATTTTGTGGAAAATTTCTAATGCTGACATGCAGGCAAAAGTAAATCGCCGATGCTCAACTTAGAGCATCGGCGATTGGGAAACACAGTATAGTTGAGGTACTATCCAACCGTAATGTCCAAGATTTCAAATTCCATGGAGCCTCCAGGCGTAACCACTTTAGCGATATCGCCTATGACTTTACCGAGTAACCCATGACCAATGGGCGATGTAACCGATATCTTCATCAGCTTCGCATCAGCTTCTGTTTCGGATACAAGTTTGTAGGTCATTTCTTTGCCTGTTTTCAGGTTTTTGATGGTCACATTAGCAAGTATAGCTACTTTGGATGCATCCAACAAGCTTTCATCAATGATGCGAGCACTAGAAAACACCTTCTCCATCTCGCTAATTTTAAGCTCTAGAAGCCCTTGAGCATCTTTAGCCGCGTCATATTCTGCGTTTTCTGAAAGGTCTCCTTGCGCACGAGCTTCTGCAATAGCATGAGCAGCCTCTCGTCGTCCGACGGATTTCAATGTTTCCAGTTCTGCTTTTAACTTGTCGTAACCTCCCTGAGTCAGGTATGTGTAGTTTGACATTTTATGAATGATAATTGATGCCCACCTTCTTCAAATTACGGCGGGTGAAATGATGCCCGCCTACGCCTAGAGTGGCTTTGTCGGGTTAAATAATGCCCGCCTACGCCTACGGCTTCGGCGGGTAAACAGAAAAAAAACAGAAACGTCCCTGTCGGTGGACAAGAACGTTTCTGTATTAAACTTACCGCAAAGGTAAGTGCAGTTCTGGTAAAGAAAAAAGACCTGAGCGATTTTTTTTAGAACTCCAACCGAAGACCCAGATTATGGATTCCGTTGAAAATTTTTGTTTGGCGGTAACCGTAGTCCAAACCGAGGCGACTATCTGATCCTTTACGCATAGGAATGGAGAAACTTAATCCACCGCTAATGCCATTGTCGATGGTTGATTCTGCCTCAGGAACATCAAGTTCTGTTTTATACCCGACACGAAGGGCAAAGATTTTGCTGATCGAAAACTCCAGGCCTCCTCCTAATTGGTCACGAGAAAATGCATTGGAGGTAAAATTGCCCATAAAAGTCAGGCGGTTTAACTTCCCCATAAGCACGTCGTAAGATGCCCCAATATTGAGTTGCGATGGCAGCTCGTAGGCCGTAGCACGCTCATAATAGGTGTTATTATAAGATACAGGACCGGGGTTAGGCAATTGTTTAGACAGACCCTCACCAGTGAAACGCATCTTGGAGCCCACATTACGGAGTGCAATACCAAACTTGAATTTATCATCTTCGCCTGTCACATACTGTACTCCAGCGTCCAGTGCAAAAGCGCGGGCTGCTACGTTGCTAATCGACTCATTAACGAGTTTGGCAGAAACACCAACAGAGACTTTGTTTTCAAAAAGGTGTGCATAAGAAAGCGCCATATTAAAATAGGTAGGGCTAAAAGTAGCACCTGATCCTTCTGGCGTTTCTGCTGTAGTCGCTTGAAATTCGCCGAGATCCATGGCCACCAGGCTTATCCCAAAAACACCGCCACCTTTGCCGATTGGCTGAGCGAAACCGATTGCATTGAGGTTGATGTCAGCGATATAACGAGTATGTCCGATTTGGATTTGTGAACCCGTAGCACGGGCTAAGCCTGATACATTTAGATACATGGCCTCTACGCCGGAGATGGTAGAAGTATTCATGGAGTGCAGGCCTGCAGATCGCGCCCACGGGTTGAGTAGCAGTTGATTAGCACCTGCTTCACCTTGACGGTCAGGGTTGCCCGCAAAAGCTGCCCCGGTGCCGATAACGGCCGCAACAACTTGCAATAGTATGTATTTTCTATTCATGACTGATGAATGAGTAATGTGTGTTAAGGAAGGTTGATAAGGATTTATGAAGGTTGATTATCACCAAAAAGCATTTGATACAATTTAGTTCGATAATCAACCCTCATAAGCCTCTATCATTGCTTATTAACTGGTTTGGCAACTACATCAAAGTCCCGAAGGATCATACTGTCGTCCTATACCAAACCATTTAAGCGTTCGTTCGCCCATACCTGGCGCATTGACCTGCACCAAGTAGACCCCGCTCGCCACTGGTATACCTTTGGTGTTTTTTAAATCCCACTCAATCGCTGGAGAGATCTGCTGATATGACGTATACTGTTCGTCGCGGACGTATTGGCGGATAAACTTACCATCCAGTGAGTATATGGTCACGGTACACTTGCCTGGCAAATTGGTAATCTTAACCGTGTTGGTGAACTGCGAAGACTCATACTCCGAAAAACCGTAGTACGGATTCGGCACCATTTTAACAGAGTCAAGTGCATTCTCAACAGCTACTTCAGTCAATTTTGATGGTTCACGACCTTCAATTTTGAACAAGTATTTCGGGTGGCCCGTTTTTTTGTTCCCATTGGAATCGTCGAACCAGGTCTGGTATGCATTATCTACCCGAAGCTTAATCCGGGTATCGTTTGGAATGAGCCCTTCGCTGAGCGATTTCATCTTAAAGCCTGAAGCCAACTGAAGCATACCAGCCCATGCGATTCTACTCACCGGCTGCACTTTAAGTGCCGTGGCACCGAACTCTGGCGTAATACGCTTGCGAAGTGCTGTGCAAGAGTCGTAATTCGTATTCATGACATAAATCCAGTGATTACCCCCCAAAACAGCACCACCCCAGTAACCCGGTAGATCTGGATCGGTAAACTGATCCGTTGGGTTCCAAAGCATGTCACGGCCCGTGAAGTTTGGATTGAGCGCTGAAGAATAACCTGAGTTTTCACCAAAGAAGATGTTGAGTCTGCGACCAGTTTCTACGTCAATGGCGTAGCCTGGGAACCAGCCCATACCATATACAGGCTGACCTTGGAAAGCAGCAGGAATGCCTTGGCTTGCCGGAGGCGTATTTGGATTCAATTCTCCATCCGGATCCGGTAAGCCATCATTATTACTATCGTTTTTACCCACAGAAAGGGCATAGCGCGTATCAAAACTCTTACGGCCTTTATTGCCATTATTTTGCACTTTAACAACGCTCGTGTCAGCGGTAAATACTTCTGATGCCGTCTCTATTACAACACACCGGCTCCATTTGGATTTGTCGCTGGTAAGTACAATATCAACGTTGGGCAGTTCCGCAAGTTTCTTCACACGATCTCCCAATGCAGCATTGTTCAGTGGGTTGGTCCAAGCTGGAGTAATTGGGTTTAGAGCAGTTGCATCGATACGCCAATCCGCTAAAACATAAGGTACAAACCAGCCATTGCCGAGGGTACTCAAACCTTGCTTGGGGTCGAGGAATTCATCAGCTTCCAGCGGTCCAGTTTTCACGAAATTGAAAAATGGATTGTTAAACAAATCATCTGACCACCCAAAGAGCCAAGCATCATTGGGATTGGCATACTCAACTTCAGCGCCGATGCCACCGTTTCGATCGTTTAACTTTTGCCCTGGTTCGCCCGTTTGAGCAATACTTATAGAGAAGCCGTATTGCAAAATGATCTGCTCATTAAGTTTTGCTATGGTCTTTTCTGCAACAATCAAATTACCGTCAGGAAGCTTGCGAAGTTCCCAACGGGTAGTATCGTCCACTTTCGTGTCCGTAAGATTACCATCCACAAATTTCAACTCATACTCCCCATCTTTTATCTCGAACGGATTGAACACGGTAACCGTGAGCGGGCCACGGCCAGCTGTATAAGTCAATGTGCTGTCAAAGCCATTGGCAACGATACGATCTCGGGTTTCCTCATCCAGATCCAAGAAATTTCCACCGGCACCGGCACCTTCTAAACGAGTGACGACTACCCCTTCTCCGTACACCGTATTGAGTGACAAATCCACTACTGGACGCGGAATTACAGTTTTGATTTCGATATTACCCCTGCCTACCAAGAAGGGGCGTTGTTGCCCGGTTACAGGCTGCGCAAAAGGATCAAGTGGAGCAAAGCTATTGTATGCATAGGCAACTACCGAGAAGTAGTACTTCTTGTGGTTAATCAGACGTTTATCATTGCCACTGGCAAATTTATCCTCTGTAATACTGAAGGTGTGGCGAATACCCACATCCTGACCTTCTACCTGAAGTACCGGGTAATAAACCTTTTGGTTGGTAGTAGGATCGCGAGTTTCTTCCCAGTTATATAGTTTTTTCACGCCATTTTTGATGTCCACCTGATATACAAGACGACCTTTTTCAGGATTGCTATAATCTTTGCCCGAAACGTTTTCATTCACCAATTGGTAAATCAAATACCCCTCGAATTTGTACCGAGCTAAATCTACAGAGTCTGGTCTTCCACTTTTTGTAAACTTATCAGGCGCAAGAAAGTCCAATTCCTGGTAATCTTCATTTTCCTTGTTGAAGTTATTGGATTCAGGGAACGGCTTGTTTGTCAAAACAACAACCACTTCTCTATTCAATTCAATCCAATCTGCATCTGGTGCATCCGGGCCATCAAGCAAGTCGAAACAGCTATCGAAAAGACCTTGGGCCAGCTTGTCGGCACGGAAAAGATTTTCCATGTCCGGGCAAGGATATTCAATATCTGGCACCCAAGGCACCCCAATGATTAGCTCATTCACCGCACCAGGCTTGAGGGTGAAAGGCCCTGAGGCTTGCAAAGTACGACGGTCAGCCAAAGGCAGATTTGCCGAACACATACTCCAGCCGACAGGGTCGTTTGGTGGCTCTGTAAAACAGTACCGAACGCGTACTGCGTTTGGATTGCCGGGATTATAGCCACTTGCACCATACGTGAGTGGGGTACCATCGCGCCAAGTACCGGTAATGTAGTTGTAATATTCGTTCGGAGCCGATGGGTCGGACTGACCTGCTGGGCCAGTACCCGTACGATTGTAGTACATGAAGGAATTCATGCCCAACTCGAACTCTTCATCAATGAAGTCATCAGGGTCAGCAGTATTAATGTCTGGTATAGAACGAACACCTTTAGGGCCACGGAAGTAGTCGACGCCCAAAAGCGGAATCTTGCTGCCGTAAGTAGGTACTCCACCTGCACAAGTTGCGCCTGGCTGTCCGTCTACCGCATCCAGATTATAAATATACATCAGGCTTTTAGCGGTATCACAACCAATGTAATCGTCATCTGAGCATCCAAGGTCAGCATCCACCCACATGGCGAAGAACATCGAGTCAATACGGTCTGAAGCACGGTTTATTAGCTTGTACCGTTGGAAGGTCATGTCATTCAGCTCATCATTCGTTGCATAGCCAAATGCCTGCACTTGTACCTCCATCTTAATTTCTTTACCGGTAGTACGGGCGTGCGGCGCGCCACCACCATTGTCGTTGTAGATCCAGAAGATCATTTCATCCGGATACTTATCCAAGGGGCAACCGCGAATATCGATAGAAGGATAGTCGCCATCCAAGGGTTCATAAATCGTATTACCATTCTTGTCAAAGAAACCGGCAAGCGATTGTTGCGTGAATGGAAGGTCGAAACCCCAAACAGACAAAAAGTACTCATTGCCTTGCGCTGGCCACGCCTTTATATTGCGTGGAATATCAGCCTCATTTAGATTGCCTTTGGCAAGGTTCGATAAGTGTTTGCGAATTTCAACGCCTGTGACCCTGAAGTGTCGATCCCAATTCGCACAAGTGAAAGATTCCGTGACACCAGCCAAAGAGATTGGGCCAGGCCAAAAATCGTTTTTGCCATCGTTACGATAATCTTGGCAAGCCAATTTGAGGTTATTGCCCGGATCAATTCCACCTAGCCAAACAGCTCCTGCAAAAATGGACGACACTTCTGGCTGACCAGACGCCGGGTCTATTTTTGGAACGATGTAACGCCCGTTTGTAAAGTTCCACCAGCAATCGCCACCACCCAAAAGACGGGCGCGAACGTTGTTGATGGCTTGATCAATTAAGCTTTCGGAGTTAGCGCATACGTCACGGTATTGCGCTTTTTGAGCTGATTTTGGAGCCACTTTCCGACCATCCGGCTCCCGTGCTTCGAGGCCCAAAGCCCCCAAAGCCAGCAAGGCTATTATCCAAATTCTATTTATACGCATGGTATTTATGTTTTTAATTTTTGAATATTGTTTAGGTTAAAGCTTTTAGATTTGCAACAACGCACCATAAAGTTGTCGCAAATCTCAAAGTTGTTATTAATCGCAAAGACTTAGAAGCTCAAAAAAGCTCCAACAAAAAGTCGGCGAGGTTGTGCAAAGTTGTTTGGATCACGCACCAGCCAAGAATACGAGTCCAGATATGCTTGAGAATCCAAACCATTTTCTGCTACCTGGCGAATTGTAGCGATACCATCTGCAAAAGCAAGGAATCCATCATCGGTAGGTGAGCCAGTAGCACCGTACACCCCTACAATGTTTTGGCGGTTTAGCAAATTAGCAACACGGAAATAGACATTCACGTCCAGCGGCGATTTAGCCTTTGGATTGAGGCGGAAGGTCTTGTCTATGCGAAAATCAACATTAAAGCGCCATGGCAAACGGCTACCATTGACTGAACCTACAGTGCCCGCTGAGTTAAAACGAGTTGGTTTGAATTTGGACGTGTATGGTCGACCAGATGCAGCTGTAACAATCAGGTTGATTCCAAAGTTTTCAAGGATTTTTTTGCCATTGACAATTGGGCCAGTATAAGACTTCCCAGAGTCAAAACGATAGTCAATCGTTGAACTCAGATTATGACGCTCATCAAAGTTAAGTGGAAACAGGTAACGGATATTGCCCCGTGTAGTAAGGCCACTTTGTGATTCAGCATTAGAACCTGTACCATCTGCAAACTGCAAGGTATACGCGATGCGCACTTCTGTATTTTTTACGCGACGTAGATCGTACTGCCAGGTGAAACCTTTTACCGTACCAAAATCAAGGTTGCCATAAGTTTCGTAGCTACCAATAACCGGTACGTACAGTACCGAGCGGCGTTGAATCATATCCCGGAATTCACGGTAGTATGCGGAGAATTTGATAGCCGAGCGCTTATTCAATTCCTGTTGGAAACCCACTTCGTAGTCTACCACACGCTCAGGACGCAAATTGGCGTTGTTTTTTGTGCCTGTACGGTAGAAGTAGAAGTAGTCGCGTGGAGTTACCTCCCAGTTACTAGGCGGACGCTGTACCATGATATCATAGTGCGCAAAGAAGTTAGCTTTTTCAGAAATAGGGAACGAAAAAGCCAAACGCGGCAGCCAATTCACCTGCGGGGTGTAGTCATCAAAAGAACCACTTGGATCAAAGTTGACATTGGTCACATCTTCATTGACATTAAGCAGGTAAGGGTTTACTACCCCACCACCAAAGATAACGTTACCATCATTTGCCTGGCGGCCATCAGGGAAGTACCAGGTATCACCACTGCGAAAAGCAGTAATGGAGTTATCTTGCTCGCTGGCAGTGTATACTTTGAAATCGTCGCCGATGGTATTTGGGCGTTGCTCGCCTGTGGGCACGGTTGCAAAAAAGGTTTTTGCATCCATTACTTTATAGAGAGAGTACTGGTCATTCAGCACCTTCGTGTTCAAGTCGAAACGCTCTATGCGCATACCAAGGCTGAATATCATTTTATTGAACGTAAACTTGTCTTTCAACCAAGCCGCCTGATATAAAGGGCGTAAGGGTGCAATTGGGAAATTACGAACGCCGTCTTCCGCGCGACTTGTAAAAAAGTCGTTGAACGTGATACCATCCTGTGTTTTGTTTCCGAGATAATCATAGCCATAATAGTTAACGAGCCCTTGATCCATCAGTTCCCGAGGCGAAAACATAGAAAGACTCAACTGATCAGGTGTGAGGGCGTTTACATTTACCCACTCATTGAGTGGTATACCCGTTGAGTTGCGAATTTCACGATAAAACCTGTTTTCAGGCAGATCTATCGTTTTGTAAGGATGCAGGTCAATTACAGCGCCAGGAGGGTCAAAAAACTGTTGCCCAACCACAATATTCGTATCCAGGCCATCGAAATGGTTGTTTGCATTCAAGCGAGCCAAAAGGTAGAGCTCGTTCGGGCTTACACGATGGTAACGATTATTGCGTTGCTCATTGAGCAGGCCAAATTGTAGGTTGTGTGTGC
>Ga0136636_10002623_pt1 | contig 10729 bp, 9 predicted proteins | sample AntDrymUQ8522106_2_FD_104653 | JGI IMG/M metagenome (GOLD analysis project Ga0136636, IMG submission 104653) | Polar desert sand microbial communities from Dry Valleys, Antarctica - metaG UQ852 (21.06) | ecosystem: Environmental > Terrestrial > Soil > Desert | place: Antarctica: Dry Valley... | reverse complement strand
CTTTGAGTTAGGCTTGCGCTTTTTTACTGACTATTTAGCAGGAAATATTTATTTTCATATTAAATATCCAGAGCATAATCTACTGCGATCGCTAGTCCAGTTTCGGCTGTTAGAGAGTTTGGAATCTCAAAGTCATTTTTTTAAATCGAAGTAATTTACTAGAAAAAGCCATAAAAAATTGCGTTTATGTCGCTACAATGTACGCACCTTTTGGTGAGGATGTAGGGATATGCGTATAAAGAGTAAAAAAATGTCAGTTGCAAATACGATAAGTTTTGTGGCGACTATATTTGCCGCTTGTATTGGGGTAATTGTTGTACCAATGCCAATCCAAGCTCAGCAAAAAATTGTTAACCCACAGAATCCAATAGTGCGTGATGAAGCCGATCGCTTGCTTGATGTTGGACAGACTCAGCTTAAAGCTGGCAAACCCCGTGAGGCGATCAAAACTTGGCTTTACGCCATCGGCTATTATCGTCAAATCAATGATCAATCTGCGATCTCCTATACGTTGGCGCGAGTAAGTGATGCCTACGAAATGATCGGGGCAACCAAGGCAGCTCAAGACACGATGCAAAAGCGCGTCGGTTTTGGCAACACTTTGCATGATCAAGGAGCCGTCATCCAAGCATCGAACAATCTAGCAAGTATTGCGATCGCCCAAGACGACTTAGAATCGGCAAGTGCTTTGAGTAAGAAAGCTCTACAAATTTCTCAGAAGTACGAACATCAGCTTGGTGAAGCGATCGCCTTGAATAATCAAGGTTTAGTTGCAGGACGCTATGGATATCACTTGCAAGCGATTAAGCTTTACTACGCTGCATTAAAAGAGCGTCCACTCCGCGACCCACTGGGCAATGGTTACACCTACGTTAACAGTGGTGATAGCCTGATGGCTCTAGACAATTACAAAGCCGCAATCAAGGACTATGGCATGGCTCTGACCATCGCCCGACAGTACCGTAATTACCAACTAATGTCGATCGCTAGCGATCGCTTAATTGCCGCTTATTTGGAAGTCCCTAACTTTTATCGGATTGAGGATTTATTGCAAAATCGCTCTAGTTTGGCGTTAGTGCTAGGAGATCGGGAAACTGCGGCGATCGTTCAGCGTTATCTCGGTGATTTGTATTTATCTTTTGGAAATCTGCCAAAAGCACGCGCTGCTTACCAAGAGTCCTATGATTTTGCTGCTATGCTAGAAGATACTTCTAGCTTGCCATTGCGAGAAGCTTATTTCAAACTGCAAGCTTTAGAAAAATTATAAATTTTTAGACTCTAAGTTCGAGGACGTTTAATGTCCCCGAACTTCATAAATCACTTTAGTAAAAAAATATTTGCCATGCCAGCGATCGTCATTCCACGTCGGTTAGATGTAGCTGCTCCCGATCATGCTCTCAATGATCTAGCTACGAACATCTCCTCTGCACCCACGCAGCATATTCTGCCCAATGGGATAAAAATCATCGCCGAACAAGTTCCTGTTGAGGCAGTTAACCTAAGTATCTGGGTTAATGTTGGCTCTGCGGCTGAGCTTGATGAGATTAATGGCATGGCGCATTTTTTAGAGCATATGGTTTTTAAGGGCAGTGAGCGCCTTGGCTTGGGCGAGTTTGAACAAGCGATCGAGTCTCATGGTGGCAACACCAATGCGGCAACTAGCCAAGACTATACGCATTTTTATATCAATGTTGCGCCCCAAGACTATGCCAAACTCGCACCATTACAATTGGATGTCGTTCTCAAAGCTAGCATTCCCGATGAAGAGTTTCAACGCGAACGCCATGTGGTACTCGAAGAAATCAGACGTAGTGAAGACAATCCTGATCGCCGCATCTATCGCCATATCTCCGAAATGGTCTACGAGCAGCTACCCTACCGTCGCCCTGTCCTTGGTCCCGTCGAAGTAATCGAGAATGTCACCTCTGAGCAAATGCGAGCATTCCATCGCCATTGGTACACACCTCAAAACATGACTATTTCTGTGGTTGGTAACTTACCTGTTAGCGAAATGGTTGGTGTAATTGCCAATTATTTTGAAGGTGAGGCGATCGCTCCACAACCTAAATCTCCTATCTTCATTTCCGAAAAGCCTTTTACCGAAGTTGTCCGCCGCGAAGTTGTCGATAGCAGCTTAAAGCAAGCAAGATTGAGTATGACATGGCGAGTTGCTGGGCTTGAAGAACTAGAACAAACCTATCCATTGAGCATTCTCGCGAATATTCTTGGCAGTGGTCGTACCTCTCGCATGGTACAAGACTTGCGAGAAAACCGTCGTATTTGCGATCGCATTTCCGTCAGCAACTCAGCAATGCGGTGGCAAGGAACTTTCCAAGTATTCGCCAAGCTAAATGTGGAAAATGCGGAAATGGTCGAGCAGGCAATTCGTGAGCATATTCAGCAACTGCACGATACTTTCGTCACTGATGAAGAGTTAGCAAAAATCCGTACCCAAGTCAGCAACCGCTTTATTTTTGGTAACGAATCACCCAAAGAACGGGCTGGCATTTATGGCTATTACGATCGCATTGTCGGCTCATTAGATCACGCACTCAACTATCCCGATCGCATCAAGTCCATCACCAAAGAAGATATCCAAGCCGCCGTTCGCAAGTACCTCAATCCTGATGCCTACGGCATTTTGATCGTGAAGCCTTAATCATGAAATAAATTATGGCACTTTGCGTTTTCAAAAAATTTTCTGTAATACAGAAAACTTAAAACCCAAAAAGCTATAGCGCACGCTGCGCGTGCGCTATAGCTTTTTGGGTTTCGGTTTTTATTATGCCTACCTACCTAGTTATAATGATCAATAGGGACTTCACTATAGATACTACAAAGCCAACATGAAGAAAATACTTCTCATTGAAGACAATCCTAATGTCTTGCTTAACACTACAAGAATGCTGCAATCTGAGGGATATGTAGTGATTAGTGCAAGCAATGGGCGGGACGGTCTGAAAATGGCACAGCAGTCTATCCCTAGTTTGATAATTTGCGACATCATGATGCCTGAACTAGATGGCTATGGTGTAATTACAGCTTTGAGGGCTAACCCTGCAACCACGGCTATTCCCTTTATGTTTCTCAGTGCTAAATCTGACAAAACTGATCTTCGGCAAGGAATGGAGTTAGGTTCTGATGATTATTTGACCAAGCCTTTTACCAGAGATGAACTGCTAGGGGCGATCAATGCTCAGTTTAGAAAACAAGAAATAATTAATAATTACTATAAGCAAGAGCTAGATAATCTACGCGGCAACATATCAAAATCCTTGCCACACCAGTTACTATTCCCTGCGATCGAAGTTATGGGTTTAGCTGACATTTTAGTAAAAAATTATCATGCAATGGAAGCCCATGAAGTCCCTGACATTGCTAAGCGTATTCGCAAAGCAGGGCGAGATATGCACGAGATGGTGAAAAAGTTTTTGCTATACGCAGATCTAGAGTCAACAGAAAAAGACTCTGAATGGATCAGTCAGACTAAAAATAGTAGGTCAACTTTTATTGACATCGAGATTGCCAGCTGTGCCAAAAAAATTGCTGAAGACTATAGCCGCAAATCCGATTTGAAAGTTGATATTAAGGATGCCAGTATTCAAATTTCTGATTCTTATTTGATTACTATTGCCAAGGAAATTATTGATAATGCTTTTAAATTCTCAGCCGAGGGCAGTGAGATTAGAGTATTAGGTGATTGGGAAAACGGCGATTTCTGCTTGAGTGTAACCGATCATGGACAGGGTTTTGCGCCAGAGCATTTAGCGGGACTCGGAGCCTATATCAAGTTTGAGAAGAAATTATACATTCAGCAAGGAACTGCACTAGGGCTAGCGATCGCTAAGCGGCTAGTCGATTTGCATGACGGTAGACTGGAAATTGAGAGTGTTCCTTATGAAGAGACTACTGTAAAAGTGTTTTTGCCCCTCGCTAATTAGTTCATAAAACCCAGTAGAGGGTTGCAGCGCTTTGCGTTGCAACCCTCTACTGAGCAAAAACTAGGCAAAAATAATTTGACCGCGCAAAAAAGTGATCGCTTCACCTTTGATAAGGACGCGATCGCCGCGATCTCTTAGTTGCAGGTTGCCAGTACGCGCTGATAGTTGTTTGGCACTGAGGTCTTTTTTGTGTAGACGCTTTGACCAGTAGGGAGTAAGACTGCAATGGGCTGAACCAGTAACGGGATCTTCTAAAATGCCTGCTTTCGGTGCAAAAAATCTTGATACAAAGTCATAGGAATGGTCGGGATCGGCGATCGCTGTAATGATCAACCCAAAGCCGTCTAACTGAGAAATCAGTTGAAACTGGGGACAAAAATCTTGAACTGCTGTTTCAGAATCGAGAAGTACGGCGATGTAGTCTTGAGCCTGTCCTAAAATCTGATGGGACAAATCGCCAAATATTTCTGCCAATATCTGTCGCGATCGCGTTGAACATTCTTGATAAAAAGTGGCAGGGAAATCCATCACAATCAGGTTGTCTTCAAAGTTAATTGTCAAATCACCGCTTAGTGTGGAGAAAATTACAGGCTCATCCAGTTTGATCGCTTCTAACTCCCGCAAATAATGGGCGATCGCTAGAGTTGCATGACCACACAGAGGTACTTCCTGAGTTGGGGTAAACCATCGCAGATGAAAATAGTTTTGATATTGAGCCGAAACTAAACGCTTTACAAAGGCAGTTTCTGAGAGATTCATTTCCGCTGCAATGCTCTGCATTTGTCTATCTTCTGGAAATTGCTCAACCATTAAAGTTGCTGCAGGATTCCCACTAAATATTTGATTAGTAAAAGCATCGACAATGGCGATCATCTGCATAATTTTTGTGAATTGATATTGTAAAAACCAGAATCCAAAGAGCTGTGGCGCACGCTGCGCGTGCGCCACAGCTAAAGATGAGAGGACGAATTGCGGCGCTTCGCGCCGTAACTCGTCTTCTCGTCTTTTAGGGGATGGCAATATCCGCATTAATAATCTTGCCGTTGGCAATTCTAAAAAAGTAATCTTTTAATTCAGGAGCTTTCGGCGCGATCGCACCAAAAGTAAAAATTACAAATTTATTATTGAGTCTCTGTAACTTACTGCTAGCTTGAAATTTAACTTTGTTATTGCCAACTTCGACCGTCGATGACCAGTCAATTACAACATTTCCTGAAACTTCAGGCACAGGCGATCGCATCTCAAAATCTGCTTGATTCGCATACATTCCCTTAATCATTACCGCAAATGTAGCACTCAAGCGCTCTTCAGGAATTGCATTTGGAGGCACAAAAACATTCACCGAAATTGTGGCGCGTTCTCCCTGCTCATTCCAAGTCAAAAGTAACTCACCAGTTCGGCTGCTATCGATTAGATTCCAGCCTTTGGGCGCTTCCATTGTGACTATTCCTGAACGATGCTTGTAAGGCGAAAGCTCTTTTATTTGTAATTCAGGTAAGTTGACAGGATCTGGATTAGTAGGCGCTATGGCTGGCGTAGAAGCGATTGGTGATGGAACGTTAGACTCGACTTTGGTAGAGTCATTCGCAGGCATTGAGAAGTTACCGTCATTATTGCTACAGGCTGTGAGCGAACCAATGGCGATCGCTCCAGCCAAGCTTAATACAAATAGGTTTGACACTTTAGATTTCCAAATTGCCTACTCATTGTGTCGCGAATCTAGCCAAACTGCAATGCTTTGCCGCGCACATCGGGGTTTACTTTGCCCTTGGCATAAGCAACTTGACCACCGACAATCGTGGTATCAGCCCAGCCCGTCAGCTCCCAACCCTCAAAAGAACTCCAACCGCATTTAGTTAGCAAATCTTCATTGCGAACTGGCTTGTAGTTATGCAGATCAACCAATACCAAGTCAGCATCCCAGCCAATGCGGATCTCGCCTTTATGGGCAATTTTATAAGCCTTCGCCACATTACCACTCATCCACTGACTGACTTGATGGACTGTGCATCTTCCTTTGATCGCTTCCGTCAACATCAGCGACAGAGAAGTCTCCACTCCTGGCATCCCCGATGGTACGTTGGCAGGCTCTAACAACACTGTGTTCGCACTTGATTTTTCGGTTATAGCTGGCTGCTCTAGCGTTTGCGCTAGTCCCTTGTCTGCCAAGGTATGCGGTGCATGATCTGTGGCAATAAAGTCGATTACACCATCGAGGAGTGCTTGCCATAATACTTCCTGATCGTGGGGCGATCGCAAGGGTGGGTTCATTTGGGCAAGGGAGCCAATCTTAGCGTATGCGCCAATATTCATCAGCAAATGCTGCGGTGTGACCTCAGCCGTAACCCATGCAGGCTTGTTTTCGCGCAAAAATTCCGCTTCTTCACCTGTGGACATATGCAAGATATGTAAACGGCGTTGATATTTTTGAGAAAGCTTGACCGCTAATTTGGTAGCGTTAAGAGCGGCTTGATTGTCTTGAATTAATGAATGTTTCGCAGGATCTTGACTATCAGCAAACTCAATCCGTCTTTGAGCAATTCTTGCTTGATCTTCAGCATGAACCGCAATCAGGCGATCGCCCTGCGAAAAAATCTTGTCTAAAACTTCTTCCTGATCGACTAGCAAAGCCCCATGCATCGATCCCATAAATATTTTGATGCCACAGGTAGGATTTGCATTCAGCAAATCTGGCAACACTTCACCCGTTGCCCCGATAAAAAAGCCGTAATTAACCACACATTTGCTAGCCGCCCGACTGAGTTTGTCATCTAGCGCCGCCTGTGTAATTGTCAATGGGCGCGTATTTGGCATTTCTAAAAAGCTGGTCACACCGCCCTTGGCGCAAGCATGACTTGCCGATCGCAAATCCTCTTTATGCTCTAAACCAGGTTCGCGAAAATGTACCTGCGGATCGATTACACCTGCCATCAAGGTCAAGCCTTGCGCTTCGATAATTTCTAAAGGTTGGTCATCGGCAATGAGTTCGTCAGGGTTTAGAGAATCAGCGATCGCGGTAATTTTGCCATATTGAATATAAACATCGCCGAGTAAAGTCTCGCGATCGGGCAAAATAACTGTGCTTTGTCTAATGAGGATGCTCAAAATAAAATTCCTATTCGTTAATTTGTGGCTAGGTGATAGTGTACTAAGTAGGCAAGCATAATTAAACCCAAAACCCAAAAGAGGGTGGCGGCGCGGAGCGCCGCCACCCTCTTTTGGGTTTTGATTTGTCCTGATACAGGAGGTTGACTATGAGAGGATCGCAGTTTCCCCAAGCAAAAAATGTTAATAAAAGTTCTAAAATTCCTGTATTTCAACTTGCATTTACGGGGCTTGTGATTACTGGACTAGCTGCCATTTTTGTCCAAAATCTCCAGCCAACAGTACAGCTTGTTTTTTTAGGGCAAATGACTATAGCAGTGCCTTTGAGCATGACTATGTTAGCCGCTTTCGCGATCGGTGGAATTTTGGCTTTTACGTTTAATTCCATAACCAGTTGGCGACAAAACCTCTTAATTCGCCGTGCTCTAGTAGAACCCAGAGGAAGCGATATACCTAGTAGTCCCAGACCTACGACTGAACCTGTAACCCAAAGTTCTTCAAATGAATATGAGGAAGAATATTATGAAGATGATTCAGACGAAGAATTTGAGGACGATGATCAAGATTATGAAGAAGAAGATCCCGATACATTACCTTATGGCGATCGCTTCAAGAAAAAATCTTCTGTAGAACCCAAAGATTCTAATCAAAATAAAGGCGATCGCCCCCCTCTCAATGCCAAATATATTAATTAATGATGTTACTCCCTTCCCAGCGAAAGATTAGACGGTGCGGCGCTTCGCTAATTATTGGGTTTTAATGCCTATTTTTTCACTGGGAAGGGAGTAGGTAGGCAAGCATAATTAAACTCTAAACCCAAGAAGCTGTAGAGCACGCCGCGCGTACGCTACAGCTTTTTGGGTTTAGTTGGGGCTTGCCACCTACCTACGTGGAAGTTTGTAAGAACGTTGCAAAGCAATCTTCTTACAAGCTCTCTTGGTTCAGAATTGAACGTAAATCGCTGAATAAATTTATTTGAACTTGCTAAGAATACGAGTCATCGCCTCATTGACATTATCACGACTATTGAAAGCTGAAATACGGAAGTAACCTTCTCCAGCCGCGCCAAAGCCCGAACCGGGAGTGCCAACCACATTACAAGCGTGCAGGAGTTTGTCAAAGAAATCCCAACTTGTCAGTCCAGATGGAGTCTTGACCCACACATAGGGAGCATTTACGCCACCATAAACCTGCAAGCCAGCTTCACTCAATTTAGCGCGAATGATCGTGGCATTTTCGAGATAGAAGGCAACCAATTCTTTGATTTGTGCTTGTCCTTGCTCTGAATAAACAGCCTCAGCTCCACGCTGAACAATGTAAGAGACTCCATTAAACTTAGTCGATTGGCGGCGATTCCAGAGCTTCCAAATCTCCACTGGAGAACCATCCTTAGCTTTGCCAATTAAGTTCTTAGGAACCACAGTTAGAGCGCAACGGGTTCCCGTAAAACCTGCATTTTTAGAGAAAGAACGAAATTCGATCGCACATTCTTTAGCTCCTTCAATTTCATAAATGGAATGGGGAAGATTGGGATCGGTGATAAAAGCCTCATAAGCGGCATCAAAGAAAATGATTGAGCCATTTGCCCTTGCGTAGTCCACCCATGCTTGGAGATGCTCTCTTGTCGCTGTTGCCCCTGTGGGGTTATTCGGAAAACAGAGATAGATCAGATCAACCTTTTGATTAGGAATTTCCGCCGTGAAGTTGTTTTCAGCAGTTACAGGTAGATAGACTAATCCTTCATATTCACCCTTATCGTTGATATCGCCTGTATGTCCTGCCATGACATTAGTATCGACATACACAGGATAAACAGGATCGGTTACGGCGATCACATTGTCATTACCAAAGATATCGAGAATATTGCCACAATCGCACTTTGAGCCATCGGAAATGAAAACTTCAGAAGCATCAATGTCACAGCCCCGTGACTGGAAATCATGGATGGCAATTTTTTCACGTAACCACGCATAACCCTGTTCAGGACCGTAGCCCTTGAAAGAGTCGCGATCGCCCATATCTTCAACGGCTTTGATCATGGCTTCACGACAGGCGGCGGGCAGAGGCTCGGTGACATCGCCGATGCCAAGGCGAATTACTTTAGCTTCAGGATTTGCCTCAACAAATGTATTCACTCTGCGAGCGATTTCGGGGAACAAATATCCTGCTTTAAGTTTGAGATAATTATCGTTAATTGTTGCCATGATTTAGATATATAGCCTGATTGATTTTTGTAATAAGTAACAAGGCGAAATAAAAATCAGAATCCAAAAAGCTGTGGCGCACGCTGCGCGTGCGCCACAGCTTTTTGGGTTCTAAGGTTTCTTTTGCCTTGTTACTTAATCCTATATTAATCTCTAGAATGTCCACAAGCGTTATACAGGCAGAAGATTGATTTATGGAATCTGGTTACACGTTACCCGTATTTGCGATCGCTGCTGCTAAAGCGGCAATTTTTGCCATCCTCAAAAAAAATTCATCTTCCATAGAACTAAACTTATTAGAATCTGGCTTAGGAGTAATCGAAATTTCCCAAAGCGCGATTATTGACGAAAAAACAGCAATTGCGATCGCCATTAGCAATCCAGGCGATAATCTTGACCTAACCGCAGGAACACCCGTCTGGGCATGGGTAAAATTAGAACCTCTAGGCGCAGAACACCTGATTTTAGAAGCAGGGGAAGGTTTGGGAAGAACTGCTAGTGGAGAGCCAGCTATCTATCGATTAGCACGAGATTTAGCGGAAGAGAATCTCATCCCATTACTGCCAGAAAATATGACGGCGAGAATTAGATTTATTTTGCCCGAAGGTAGAGCATTGGCTAAACGTACTTCTAATGCTGCTTTTGGTATTTTAGAAGGGCTATCATTACTAGGTACTTCGGCAATATCAAAACCTCTCTCAGTAGAAGATAAACTCGAAGAGTTTCGTGCAGACTTACAGACTAAAGCGGCAAACTCCCATGAGATCGTCTTCTATATCGGCGCAAATGGCTATCAGGCTGCTCAAAGATTAGGATTCCCAACTTCGCAATTAGTACAGACCGCTAACTGGATCGGCGCAATGTTAGTAGAAGCAGCGATCTTAGGTGTAACTTCAATCACTCTTGTTGGCTATCATGGCAAACTTTTGAAACTAGCGGGTGGAATTTTTAACACTTCTAGTCACTTAGCCGATGCCCGAATTGATATTTTAGTTAGAGCTGCCGTGCATGAGAAGTTATCATTAGAATTAATTCAAGAAATAGAAAGTCTACCCACTGCCGAAGCTGTCCATAAATTATTGATTAATCATGAGTGCGATCGCCAGATTTTTCAATATCTCACCGATCAAATTACGCAACGAGCCACAGGCTATGTCCAGAAATATGCAGATCGCCAGATTGAGATTAAAACTATATTGTGCGATCGCTTAGGGCAGTTAGTTGTTTAAGATAAAAAGGACTTAGGGACTTGCAAGTCCCTTAATTTCTGTTTTTATCTTAGAGTTTTTTAATGCAACCAGTTTATATCGTCGGTGCAGGACCTGGAGATCCAGACCTAATTACAGTCAAAGGTCGAAACCTGCTTACCAAAGCCGATGTGATCGTTTATGCTAATTCCCTTATCCCAAAATCGATGCTGCAATTTTGTCGTGCCGATGCTGAGATTATCCCTACGGCGAGCAAATCGCTGGAAGAGAT
>Ga0136636_10002621_pt1 | contig 10731 bp, 8 predicted proteins | sample AntDrymUQ8522106_2_FD_104653 | JGI IMG/M metagenome (GOLD analysis project Ga0136636, IMG submission 104653) | Polar desert sand microbial communities from Dry Valleys, Antarctica - metaG UQ852 (21.06) | ecosystem: Environmental > Terrestrial > Soil > Desert | place: Antarctica: Dry Valley... | reverse complement strand
CCAACCGCGCCGCTCGCGCCGCTCCAGTCGGCGCCCACACGCCCTCCCAGGCGCACGGCAACGCTGCCGAGCCTGTTTGCGGGCGACGACGTGGTAGCGCAAGGGCGCACCCTGCTAGACGCCGGGCAGACCGAGGCGGCCCTGGAGCTGTTCTCCGCCGCGCCACTCGCGGGCGCCAACGCCCCCCAGATCCTGGCGCTCGCCGCCCGCGCCCACGCCGACCGAGGCGATCTTGATCTTGCGGCGGCCGAGGCGCGGCGCGCTCTGGAGCTGAACCCGCTCACCACCGAGGCTCACCTGCTGATTGGCCTGATCCATACGCGCCAGGGGCGCTACAGCGCCGCGATCAGCCAGCTGGAGCGGGCGCGCTACCTGGACGGGCGCGCGCCGCTGATCGCCTTCCAGCTCGCGGAGTGCTACCGGCAGGCCGGGCGCGGCGAGAGCGCTCTGCGCGAGTATCGCAACACCATCCGCATGCTCGCCGAGCATCCACCCGACCGGCTGATCGCCGGGGTAGCGGCGGGCTGGTTGAGCGAGACCTGCCGACGCTACGAGCTAATGTTAAGCGGTGACAACGATACAAAGGGGTAAAAGCCCCTTTTACTATCTCCAGTAGTATGCGCAAACTCAGCACAACCGGCGGAAAGCGAGTAGCCTGGGGCAGCCTTTTGGGCCACCAGGGCAGCGTGGCCTTTGGCCGTCGCCGTCGGGCTGCGCAAGCGGTCGCCGCGACGGAGGAGCAGCTAGCGCAGCTGGCAATCAGCGCAGAGCAGCAGCGCCGCGCCGCCGAGATCGAGCAGGAGCTTCAGCTGGCCCGCGACATCCAGCAGGGCCTGCTGCTAGAGGCCGCCCCGCGCCTGCCCGGCTGGGAACTCACCGCCGTGTCGCTGCCCGCTCTCGACCTGGGCGGCGACCTTTACGACTTCCTGAAGCTCGGCGCGGGCGTGCAGGGCATCATGATCGGCGATGTGAGCGGCAAGGGGTTGTCGGCTGCGCTGCGCATGGCTGTGGCGCGCACCGTCTTTCGGCACGAGGCCCGGCGCGACGAAGCGCCCGCCATCACGCTGGCCGCCGTGAATCGCGGCGTGCTCAGCGAGATCCCCCAGGGCATGGTGACCATGCTCTACCTGCGCCTCGACACGGCGCGCGGGCTGCTGCACGTGGCCAACGCCGGCCACACCTTCCCGATGATCGTGAATGGGCGCGTCCACGAGCTCGAGCTCTCGGGCCTGCCCCTCGGCGTCGATGCCGACAGCGACTACAACGAGGCCAGCACAACCATCGGCCACGGCGACACCGTGCTGCTCTACACCGATGGCGTGCTGGAGGCCGAAAACGAGCGCGGCGAGATCTACAGCTACGAGCGACTCCAGGCGCTGGTGGAGGCCAACGTCGGCCTTAAGCCGCGCGCCCTGGTGGCGCTGCTGCTCCACGAGCTGCGCGCCTGGAGCGGCGGCAAGCAGACCGATGATGTGACAATCGTGGTGCTGCGGCGCCGCCTGAGCAGCCTGGCCGCCGAGCTGCACGGCATCGCCGCCGAGGTGCTTGGCGCAGCACGGGCGGCCGAGTTCTGGGAGCAGGCCCTCGCCAGCGTGGGCGTGGGCCACGAGGCCAGCGCCACCGCGTGGATCGCCGCGTTGCCAGAGCTGCTCCAGCAGGCTCAGGGGCGCTTTGGGCGCGGCCTGGCCCGCGAGCTCCAGCAGCAGCTGCGCCTGACGATCGAGGACTACAGGCAGGAACTACCGACGGTCGTTGAATGAAGCTTCAGCCTACGCGCCCTACGGCATGGTATAGTTGTAGGCCCTGCTGCCGAGCGGTGGCGCTGCGAGGCTGGAGATGGAGCAAGCAATGGCGGTGAACGAACAGCTGCATTTTATGCCGCTCGACCTGGATACCTTTGCGGGGAGCGAGCGCTTTATGGCCGGCACGCGCCTGGGCGCCGCCTTCAGCCAGGGCATGCGCTCCTACCTGCGGGCCGCCTACAGCGAGGCGATCGAGCATTTTAAGGCCGCCCTAATCGCCGCCTACGTGGATGGCGAAGAGCAGGCCCAGATCTTCGAGCGCGAGCGGGCGATCATCTACCTCTACATTGGCAACGCTGTAGCCTTCCAGGACGACTGGGAGGGCTCGCTGCGCGAGTATCTGGAGGCGGTGCAGACCGACCCGCAGCTGGCCGAGGCCCACTACAACCTGGGCGTCTCTTTTGCCGCGCTGGGCCAGGTAGATCGCGCCATCGGCGCGTTCAAGGAGACCCTGGAGCACAACCCGAATCTCTACGAGGCCCACTTCGCCCTTGGCCGCTGCTACCAGAAGATCGACGACGCGGGCCGCGCCTACATTCACTACAACAGCGCCTGCAATGCGCGCCCGCAGGCCGCCGAGCCGCGCTATTACATGGGCCTGATGCACCAGAGCCACGGCGCCCACGAGCTGGCCCAACGCTGCTTCGCCGAGGCCCTGCGCGTGGAGCCAACCTTTGTGTCGCCCGACCCCGACCCCGAGCAGAGCGTGCTGGTGACGCGCAGCGAGGAGGAGGTGGCCCAGTGGTACTATCGCCTGAGCCAGGCCCTCAAGCAGCAGCGCTACGAGGAGGACGCCGAGCGGATCTACCGCGCGCTACTCCAGTGGCGTAGCCAGGAGCACCAGGCCCGCTACATGCTCGGCAATCTGCTCGCCCGCCAGCGCCGCTGGGACGAAGCCCTGGAGGAGTATAGCCGCGTGCCGCCGCAGCATCAGCAGTTTGTGGAGTCCCGGCTGCGCATGAGCGCCGTCTACCGGCTGCAGAAGAATACGAAGGCCGCCTACGATCTGCTCTTCGAGTGCGCGCGGCTTAACCCTGGCAACGGCCAGCTCTTCCTGAGCATGGGCAAGCTGCTCTACGACATGGGCCTTAACGCCCAGGCCGTGCGGGCCTTCGAGCGGGCCGTGCAGCTGCTGCCCAAGGACCCACAGGCCCACTACCTGCTCGGGTTTATATACAACGTGCTCGGGCGCGAGGGCTGGGCGCTGGCGGCCTGGCGCAAGGCGGTGGAGCTGGCCCCTGCGGCCCACTCGCTGCGCTACGACCTGGGCTACATGTATGTGCGGCGTGCCCGCTACGACCTGGCCGCCACCGAGTTTCAGCATGTGCTTGGCCACTGGCCCGAGGATGTCGAGACGAACTTCATGCTGGCGCTCTGCTACAAAGAGCTGGTGGAGCCTGCGCGGGCCATCCCGCTGTTCGAGAAGGTGCTGCGCCGTAACCCGCGCCACGCCCAGGCGCTGTACTACCTTGGCGCCTGCTACCTACAGATTGGCAACACCTCGCTCGGCAAAGCCTACCTGCGCCGCTACGATCACATGGCGCGCCAGTCGTCGGCTGTGGCTGCTGCAAGCAACAGCGCCCGTCGTCGAACGGTGCCCGCAATGAGCCGCCCGTAACACGGCAGTCACAGCGGCCCGCTAGAATAACGCCACGGACGCATGTCCGCACGTGCAGGAAGAGGGCCGCATGGAGCGAGTCGAGCTTAGCATCCCATCGAACCCGGTCTTCGAGCGGGTGGTGCGCGCAAGCGCCGCCGAGGTGGGCAGCGCGATCGGCTTCTCCGAGGAGCGCGTGGAGGATCTGAAGCTTGCGATCAGCGAGGCGGTGAACAACGCCATCGACCACGGCAACAAGCGCGAGGCGGGCAAGCTGGTGGCCGTGGTCTTCGAGATCGACGGCGAGAAGCTGGAGATCCGCATCAGCGACCAGGGCGACGGCATCGAGCAGCTCGACACCTCACGCCACGTGGTAGAAGAGCAGAATTTGGAGTCCGGCCAGCTGCGGGGCTTCGGCATGTACTTGATCAGCGAGCTAGTAGACGACCTGGAGGTGAGCTCCTCGCACCGGGGCACGGTGCTCACGCTGAGGCTTTATCGGAGGAGCCAGCCATGAGCGAGATTATTCGGCGCGAAGAGTCTGGCGAGGTCGCCATTCTTCATATCACCAGCACAAGCGTAGACGCAATCTCTGCCTCGGCCATCGCCGCCGAGTGCCGCGAGATGCGCCCGATCACCGTGCTCGACTTCAGCGAGGTCTCGTTCATCAACTCGGCGGGCATCTCGGCCCTGCTGAAGTTCGTTGTGCAGGCCCGCAAGGGCGGCTTCAAGCTGTTTGCAATGAACGTGAGCCCGCACCACCAGAAGATCTTCAAGATGGTGGAGATGTCGCGCTTCATGCCGACGATCGAAGAGCGCGATCTGGCCGAGTATCGCTGACTTCTACAACCACCCCGCCCCGACTATGGTATAGTAGTGCTTGGTGCGAGCGACGCGTGCCAGAGTGCTATGGTGCCCTACGCGATAAGTATGCGCGGCGCCGTTTGTGTCTGTGAATGTTCACGTCGAAGCGAGGCAGCTGTGTCCCATACGGTGATGATCGTCGAGGATGACCCGGCAACCCGCCGGCTCTACCGCTTCCTGCTGACCAACAGCGGCTACATTGTTGTCGAGGCAGAGGATGGCGTCGCCGCTCTTGAGCGCCTTGCCACCCAAACCGTCGAGGTGATCATCACCGACATGAACATGCCACGTATGGGCGGGATCGATTTGGTGCGCACCCTGCGCCAGAACAGCAACAGCGTCTACGTGATCATGGTGACAGCCTTCGGCACCCCCGACACCGAGAAGCACGCCTTCCGCGCCGGGGTGAACGAGTATCTCACCAAGCCCTTCGACTTCGAGGAGCTCGAGCGCCGCGTGCAGAGCTTCTTCGCCCGCCCGCCAGGCGTGTAGCCGCCCCACCTTCCACGCCCCAAGCCTGCTGCCCGGCTCCCCGATGACGAAATTGCAATCGTCTGTGCTGTGCTGTGTAGTGGAAACGACAGCTTGCGGCGCTACAATCACGGTTGTCAAAATAACGTAACGGGGGAGAACACGCTATGGCTGAGCTGCTGCTAGGAACGGCGCCCCCCGCCGCACGAGCGCGCATCATGGTGGTCGAGGACGACGCCAACATCCGCACGTTCTGTCAGCGACTGCTGCGCCTGAGCTACGAGGTCCATGTGGCCGAGCACGGCGGCGCCGCCATCGAGCTGCTGCAGGCCAACAGCTACGACCTGGTGCTCACCGACATGCAGATGCCGGTGATGGGCGGGATCGAGCTGCTCCAGCATATCCGCCAGCACTACCCCGAGACCGACACGGTGGTGCTAACCGCCTACGCCACCGTAGACACTGCCCGCGAAACGCTCAAGCTCGGCGCCCTCGACTACCTCTCCAAGCCGATCGAGACAGAGAATCTAGAGCGCGCCGTGCGCACCAGCCTGGAGCTGCGCCGCGTGCGCCAGGAGAAGGAGCGCCTCTCCGACCTGGTCTTTATGTACCAGTTTAGCCAGCTGATCGCCACCTCGCTGGATGTGGAGACGCAGGTCGAGCAGATCGTGGAGTTTCTCTGGCAGCGCTTCGCCCCGGAGTCGCTGGCGCTCACGCTGCTGCTGCCCGATGAGGGGCTGCTCTACTTGCTGGCGGGCCGCACTGGCGCAGGCTGGGTGGAGCATGCGCGCGTGGTGCCGTTGCCTAGCGACTGCGAGGCCAACGCGCTGCTGAAGGCGCACCTGGAACTGGCCGAGGGTTCTGGTGCGAGCGACGAGCCGCGCTTCGCGGGTGTGCTGCTACGCACCCACGACCGGCCCGTGGGCTATTTGCACCTGGCCCGCCGCGTGGAGCAGCCCGCCTTCGATGTGGGCGAGCGTCGGCTGCTCGGGATCTTCGCAGGGCAGGTGGCCGCCTCGCTCGACAACGCGCGGCTCTACCAGGCGCTGAAAGACCAGAATCGGCAGACGATCGAGGCGCTGGCGGAGGCAATCGAGGCGCGCGACTCCCACACCTATGGCCACTCGCGCCAGGTGACGCGCTACGCCGTGCGGCTGGCGCAGGAGCTTGGCCTGTCGGCGGAGCAGATCGAGCTGATCGACTATGCGGGCCTGCTGCACGATGTGGGCAAGATCGGCATCCGCGACTATATTCTGCTCAAGCCCGACAAGCTCGACGACGACGAGTTCGAGGTGATGAAGGGCCACCCGCGCATCGGGGTGAAGATCATCGAGCGGGTCTGGGGGCTACGGCCCACGCTGCCGATCATCGAGGCGCACCACGAGCGCTACGACGGCAAGGGCTACCCCAACGGCCTGAAGGGCGAGGCGATCCCCTTGGAGGCGCGCATCCTCGCCATCGCCGACGCCTTCGAGGCCATGACGGCCGACCGCGCCTACCGCCCCGCGATGCCGACCGAGCAGGCGCTCGAGATTCTGCTGCGGGGTCGCGGCCACTCGTGGGAGCCGACGCTGGTAGACCTGTTCGTGGCTCTGCTGCGGCGCGAGGGGGCGGCGCTGCTGATCGCGGACCGCACGCCGCAGCTAGCGGTGCCGCTGCTGCGCCCGCGTGAGGTGGCGGTTGCGGTGGGGGATGAGCGGGACTGAGGGGGGAGACAGGGAGACAGGGAGACAGGGAGACAGGGAGACAGGGAGACAGGGAGACAGGGAGACAGCCCCTGTGTGCCGTCAGGTGTCTCCTTGTCTCCTTGTCTCCAGCCCAAGCGCAGCGAGGGCGGTCTCCTTGTCTTCCTACGCGCCGTTCGCGCTGATGATGGTGGTGAGGTCGTCCTCGAGCTCCTCGGGCTCCTCGACGGAGAGCGCGGCCACGCCATCGCGGGCGCCGAGGTTCACCACGATCACGCCCTGGGTGATGCGCCCCAGCTGGGCGACATCGTCGGCGGGGGTGCGCATCATCATGCCGCCCGTGGAGATAAAGGTGAGCACCGAGCGCTCGTTGACGATGGCGGCGCCCGCGATCTGATCGCCGGGGCGCAGCTTCATGGTGATCACGCCGCCGGTGGCGCGGCCCTTGGTGGGGTAATCTTCCAGCTTGGTGCGCTTGCCAATGCCCTTGGTCGTAACCACGAACAGGTCGTGGTCGGCCAGTACGAGCTGCATGCTGATCACGCGGTCGTTGTCGTCGAGGTTGATGCCATTCACACCGGAGGCGGGGCGACCCATAGGGCGCACCTCGCTCTGCTTGAAGCGCGCCGTCTGGCCGCGCACGGTGGTCATCACGACATCTTCCTTGCCGGTGCTCACCTGCACCCAGCCGAGCTTATCGCCATCTTCGAGGCCGATTGCGATCAGGCCGTTGGAGCGCACCTGGCTGTACTCGCGCAGCTGCGTGCGCTTGATCTTGCCCTTGTGCGTGGCCATCACGAGGAACTCGCCGTCGAAGTTTTGCACGGCGAGCATGCTCGTCACTTGCTCGCCAGGCTCCAGCGAGATCAGGTTCACGAGCGGCAGGCCCTTGGCCGTGCGTGAGCTGTCGGGCACCTCGTGGGCCTTGAGCTGGTAGACCTTGCCTTTGTCGGTGAAGAAGAGCAGGTTGTCCAGGGAGCCGCAGGTGAGCAGGTGACGCACAATATCCTGCTCGCGGGTGACCATGCCCTTGATGCCGCGGCCGCCACGGCGCTGGGTGCGGTAGGTGTCGGCATTCTGGCGCTTGATGTAGCCGCGGTCGGTGAAGCTGATTAGGACGCGAATGTCGGGGATGAGATCCTCGTCGCTGACCTCGCCGGAGACGTCGGGCACGATGCGGGTGCGCCGCTCGTCGCCGAACTTCTCGCGCAGGTGGGTCAGGTCGGCCTGGATCAGATCGAGCACCCTTCGGGGGGTGGCGAGGATACCCTCCAGCTCGGCGATCAGCTTGACCAGCTCTTTGTACTCGTCCTCGATCTTTTTACGCTCGAGGGCGGCGAGGCGGCGCAGCTGCATATCGAGGATCGCCTGCGACTGCCGCTCGCTCAGGCTGAAGTTGCGGATCAGATTGTTCTTGGCGCTATCGGCGGTGCGCGACTCGCGGATGGTGCGGATCACCTCGTCGAGGTTATCGAGCGCGACCTTCAGGCCCTCCAGGATGTGGGCGCGGTCGCGGGCTTTGGTGAGATCGTACTCAGTGCGGCGGCGGATCACCACCTGGCGGTGGCCGATGTACTCCTGAAGCATGCGCTTGAGCGTGAGCACCTTCGGCTGGCGGCCCTCCTCGACCAGGGCCAGCATATTGATGCCGAACGTGGTCTGCATCTGGGTATGCTTGTAGAGCGCGTTGAGCACCTTTTTGGGCTGGGCATCCTGCTTGAGGATGATCACGAGGCGCATGCCAGTGCGATCCGACTCGTCGCGCACATCGCGCACACCCTCGATCTTGCGCTCTTTGGCGAGCTCGGCCATGCGCTCCTGGAGGCGAGCCTTGTTCACCTGGTAGGGCAGCTCGGTGACGACAATATTGTACGCGCCGCGCGAGCCTTCCTCGATATGGGCCTTGGCGCGCAGCGTGATCTGGCCGCGACCGGTGGAGTAGGCGGCTAGGATGCCCTCGGTGCCGAGGATGCTGGCGGCGGTGGGGAAGTCGGGGCCGGGGATGAGCTTGATCAGATCCTCGACCGTGGCCTCGGGGCTCTCGATCAGGTAGCTGATCGCGTTGCAGAGCTCGACCAGGTTATGGGGCGGGATGTTGGTGGCCATGCCCACGGCGATGCCGGCGGCGCCGTTGAGCAGCAGGTTCGGCAGCAGGGCCGGGAGCACGGTGGGCTCTTTGTAGGAGCCGTCGAAGTTATCGCGGAAGTCGACGGTGTTTTTATCGATGTCGAGCAGCAGCTCCTCGGCGATCGTCGAGAGCCGGGCCTCGGTGTAGCGCATGGCTGCGGGCGGGTCGCCATCGACGCTGCCGAAGTTGCCTTGGCCGTCGATCAGCATGTAGCGCAAGTTCCATGGCTGCGCGAGGCGGGCGAGCGCGTCGTAGACCGACGAGTCGCCGTGGGGGTGCATCTTGCCGAGCACGTCGCCGACGATACGGGCGCTCTTTTTGTAGGAGCTATTTGCGCGGAAGCCCATGTCCCACATGCCGTAGAGGATGCGCCGCTGCACTGGCTTGAGGCCGTCACGCGCGTCGGGGAGGGCACGCGAGACGATCACGCTCATGGCGTAGCTCAGGTAGGCCGAGCGCATCTCGCTGGTGATGCTGACAGGGCGAACAATGCCAATTTCCATAGTACTCCACCGCGTTGTAATGCTCTAAATGTCAGCTTGCATTATACCCGATTCAGGTCGGTTTGTCCAATAAAAATAGAAACGTTTGTGTTATTCTACAGGCCGCGCACCGCGACAGGGCCGAAGTCGAGGAAGTCGGCGGCGGTGAGCTGGTAGCTGACGCCATCGACGGTGGCGTTCATGGCGTTGGCGTGATCCTGCCTGCGATGGAGGTGGCCGTAGATGCAGGCGGTGGCGCCCCCGGCAGCGATGCGGCGGGCGAACTCGGTGGGCTGCTGGCCGAGGAACGGCGGGTAGTGGATCATCACGATGATCGGCTTGGTGCCGGCGGCGAGCTGGCGGGCGTGAGCCAGGGCCTTGTCGAGCATAGTTAGCTCACGCTGGTAGATCGGGGCGTCGGTGGTGGGGGCGTAGCCAGGAGTCTCGGGGGTGATCCAGCCGCGCGTGCCGCACACAACAGCTGCGCCGATGTCGCAGGCGTCGGCGCCGAGCAGGGTGAGCGAGGGGGGCAGGTGGGGACGGATGGGGTTGACGCGGCGGTCGCACCAGTAGTCGTGGTTGCCGCGAATGAGCACCTTGCGGCCGGGGAGGGCGTCGATCCAGCGTAGATCGACGAGGGCGTCGCGCAGCTTCATGGCCCAGGAGATGTCGCCGGCGATGAGGACGTAGTCGTCGGGGGCGACACGGGCGTGCCAGGCGGCGGCGATGCGGGCGGGGTGATCGCGCCAGTGGGGGCCGAAGATATCCATCGGCTTGGGCTGGGCGTGCGAGAGATGGAGGTCGGAGATAGTCCAGATCATAGGGGGGCGCTCTTGCTTCTGCTAGAGTTTATTGTAGCATGTTGTCCACAGATGACGCAGCTTTCCGGCCTGTTTCTGGCCGCAACGATAAGCGCGTGGGGTGCGGCGTATGGTTTCGGGCTGCCCGCTGGCCGGCGACTGAAGGCGCGCCGGCCGGGCCTACGGCCGATCGTCGGCCTACGCGGACGCAGCACGGCGGCGGCCTACGCGGACGCAGCACGGCGTCGGCGCAGGCCGACGCGCGGCGCGCAGCGCCCCGGTGACGCGCCTTCAGGCGCCCGCTGCCCCGCTTGGGCCGCAACCATACGCCGCACCCCGCACGGCGCTAGGGCTTGAGCGAAGGCGCGCATCTGCTGTATACTAAGCGGAGAATGATCACAGGCAGCGTTGCTGATCGTGCTGGTGGTGGCGCGCTCAGTTTTTTTGTACCCGCAGAGAGCAGGCGAGCTATGCAGATTCGAGTTGGCTTCGAGCTTACGCTGGAGTCGAGTGCGCCGACGCCGAACGCGGCCGTTGTGCAGGCGCGCCAGCAGAGCAACGTTCATCGCCTGTGCAGCGAGCAGTGGACGATCACGCCTGAGATCCCGCTTCACAGCTATATTGATAGCTTCGGCAACAGCGTATGGCGTTGGACAGCGCCTTTGGGTACGATGCGGCTGCGCTACGACGCGGTCGCGCAGATCGCGCCCACGCCCGACCCGGTGCTGGCCGATCTGCCCGGCACGCCGGTGGATCAGCTGCCCGACGAGGCGCTGATCTACACGCTGCCGAGCCGCTACTGCCCCTCAGATCTGGTGATCGGCGAGGCTTGGCAGCTATTCGGCGACGCGCCGGACGGCTGGGCGCGCGTGCAGGCGATCTGCGACTGGGCGCATAGCAAT
>Ga0136636_10002620_pt1 | contig 10732 bp, 8 predicted proteins | sample AntDrymUQ8522106_2_FD_104653 | JGI IMG/M metagenome (GOLD analysis project Ga0136636, IMG submission 104653) | Polar desert sand microbial communities from Dry Valleys, Antarctica - metaG UQ852 (21.06) | ecosystem: Environmental > Terrestrial > Soil > Desert | place: Antarctica: Dry Valley... | reverse complement strand
GCACCTCGAACCCAAACCTCAGATCAGTACCGGGTGATCAAGCGCCCACTGATTAAAAATGCAATGGGAAAAGGCGCATCCGTGATTCCCAACGGAAACTTGATCATGATCACCAGTGCGCTGCCTGGTGAGGGAAAAAGTTTCACGGCGATCAATTTGGCGATGAGCATGGCCACTGAGCTGGACAACACAGTGATGCTGGTTGATGCCGATGTTGCGCGCCCGTCAGTGATGCGGATGTTAGGGTTGCCAAATGGTCCAGGGCTTTTGGATATGGTGCTGAATGACTCGACAGATCTTTCCAGCGTCTTGTTGAAAACAAACATTGAAAAATTGACCATTCTCCCCAGCGGTACGCCCCATCCTCGAGCTACCGAGTTGCTCGCCAGTGATGCCATGATTAACCTGCTCGAGGACATGGCCAAACGTTACCCTGATCGCATCATTGTTTTTGATTCACCGCCGCTGTTGTTAACGACAGAATCGCGCGTGCTGGCGACCCATATGGGTCAAGTCGTGATGGTGGTTCATGCAGGAAGCACGCTTCAGTCTCAGGTCAAACAGGCCTTGGCGACGATCGAGTCGTGCCCGGTGAAATTGATGCTTTTGAATAAAGTCAGCCGTTTGTTCAAAGATGGACATGGTTATGGCTACGGTTATGGCTACGGTTATGGGCAAGAAAACGGTTCGAATGCCGGTTAGTTCTGGTCATTGGCTATGACATTCAATCAAGCACGTCACCACTTGGTGCTTTTGGGCATCGGGCTTGCGGGTGTGGCATCAGTTTTTCCATCGATTGCCCAAACCGCAGCCGAAGCTGAGTCCAAAAGCGGTGCGGTAGTGTCGCCACGCGTTTTCTTGTCGGAAACGATCACCGACAACGCAGGTGTCAATCAAGTGAATCGAACCTCAGAACAAGTGACCGAGGTTGGCGCGGGGTTGCGGGTCAACATCAACCGTTCTCGGGTGAAAACCTTGTTTGACTTTGGACTTACCTCAGTCAACTATGCCCAAAAAACATCCGCAAACAGGACGCAGCGCGCGTTGGCAAGCAACGGGTCGATTGAGGCTATCGACAATTTTTTCTTTGTGGACTTTGGTGGCACGATTTCTCAACAAGCAGTCTCCGCATTTGGGGTTCAGTCACTGGAAAATTCCGTGTTTAACCCCAATCGAACTGAGGTCGCCGCCTACCAAGTTTCCCCCCGACTGGTTGGTCAATTGGGGGCTTTTGCAGATTACCGGGTGCGCCTGAGTCGAAGCGTGAGTACCAGTGATTTTTCGGGGTCTAGCAGTCTAACCAGCAGTTTGGGACTCAGCAGCAAGAGTGTGTCACGTGGCCTTGGTTGGACCACTGACGTGTCACGCCAAGATGTTTCTTTTTCTGGGGGACGTCCCACGCAGTCAAATGCTGCCAATGTCGGTGTGACCTATCGTGCAAGCCCGGAACTGTTGTTGTCGTCCGTGGCTGGTCGGGAATCGAATAACTTCACCGGCCAAGAACAGTCGAGTGGTCGAACCACCGGCTACAGACTAAATTGGAACCCATCCGACTTCGCCAGTCTGACTGCTGGCTGGAATCGTCGTATTTTTGGCAGTTCGCACGCGTTGGCGTTGGAGTATCGCAGTGCCCGTACCGTCTGGCGGTTTTCGGATACCCGAGACGTGTCAGAGTTTTATTCTGGCGCTCCCTTCGGTAACCAAGGTTCCAACTACGATTTGTTATTTAAGCAATTTGAGTCTGTGGAGCCGGACCCCATTGCGCGGGCATTGTTGGTGGATGCCTATCTGGCTAACAACGGACTTAGCGCAACCTCCAAGGTGGCTATTGGGTTGCAAACAGCTGCTGTGGCCTTGCAGCGCAAACAGGACGTGTCGGTTGCGTTGTTGGGCGTGAGAGACACCATCACCGTCGCGTTGTCGCACGCCGAAAGCACACGGTTGGACACGGTGTCTCAGGCGTCTGACGACCTTTTGGGTGCGGGCGTGGTCAGTCAAAGCAGCTTCAACCTCCAACTCGCGCATCGGTTAACGCCCGACTACTCGCTGACGATGTTTTATTCTGCGTCGCGAAGCAGTGCCTCGTCTTTGGCGGCCGACAGTTCGCTCAAAGGCGTGACTGTGGCGTTGAGTGGTCGACTGAGCCGAAAGTCTTCTGCATCCGTGAGTGTCCGGCATACCTCGTCCAGTAATAGCAACACGCAATTTATTGAAAATGTGCTTAGCGGCAATATCAACTATCAGTTTTGATCCATGTATGAAGCGTATTACGGGTTAGCAAGCAAACCTTTCCAGATTAATCCAGACCCAAATTTCTATTTTGGAAGCAAGCAGCACAGACGGGCCAAGGCTTATCTTGAGTATGGGGTCTTGCGAAATGAGGGTTTTATCGTCATTACTGGCGAAGTGGGCGCTGGTAAAACAACGGTTGTGCGTGGTTTGATATCGGGCATTGACCCGAAAAAAGTCATTGCCGCGAATTTGGTGACCACCCAGTTGGATGCCGAAGACACTCTTCGAATGGTGGGTTCTGCTTTTGGCGTGAATGTAAAAAACGTCTCCAAATCTGATGTCTTGATGGCACTAGAGGCTTTTTTTGTTCAACAAACTGCCGACGGTAAGCGGTGTTTGTTAATTGTGGATGAGGCGCAAAACCTAAGTCCAAGAGCAGTTGAAGAACTGCGCATGCTTTCCAACTTCCAGCTCAACCAGCAGGCGTTGTTGCAGACGTTTTTGGTGGGACAGCCCGAGTTTCGCGCGATTTTGCAAAGTCCCAACATGAAGCAGCTGCGCCAGCGCGTCACTGCAACTTGCCATATTGGGCCGCTCGATGTGGAGGAAACACAAGGGTACATTCAACACCGTTTGAAGTGCGCGGGGTCTACGGGGCGCCCTACCTTCGAAAAGGCAGCCTATGATGCTATTTTTGACGCCTCGGGTGGAATCCCTCGGCGCATTAATTTGATTTGTGATCGATTGTTGTTGCTCGGGTTCTTGAATTCCAAGGATACTTTCGGCTTCGATGAAGTCAACGAGGTTTTGAATGAAATCGCTGACGAATCGTCTGTGCCGCAGGACAAAATAGCCCCTGAAATTCCCGGCTGGAGCGACTCCATGCTGGATGAGTTGAGCACCAACGGGGCGGTGGATTTTGATTTGTCAAAGCTGCATGTGACTCCTGGTTTGGCTCGGGCGGTATCTGCACAGGTGGATGCGCTTGGTGTGGAGCAGTTCGACGCACGGTTGCGCCGTTTGGAGGGTAGCGTGCTGCGTCTTGAACGCATCAATCTTGAGAGTTTGGTGATGTTGCAAAAACTGGTCAAAGCGGCTATGTCCTCGGATCAACCCACGTCCAAGTATTAGTGCGTAGACTTCATGTGATCGGATCCATCTATGCGACCTAAACCTACTGTAAATGCGTTGACAATTGACGTCGAAGACTATTTTCAGGTTTCAGCTTTTGCGCCCTACATCGCCCGATCAGATTGGGACCTTCGTGAGTGTCGTGTCGAGCGCAACGTTTACAGAATACTGGACATGTTGGCGTCGCATAATGTGCACGCCACTTTTTTTACCTTGGGTTGGATTGCAGAGCGTTATCCCCAGATGGTTCGAGAGATTGCTGCGCAGGGTCATGAGTTGGCAAGCCACGGGTATGGGCATGAGCGTGCAAGCGCGCAATCTGAAGATGTTTTTTTTGCAGATGTACACCGTGCCAAGGTTTTGCTTGAAGAACTAATTGGTGCGCCGGTCCAAGGCTACAGAGCACCTAGTTTCTCGATTGGCAAAGGCAATCTGTGGGCGTTTGACTGCCTGGCACGTGCCGGTTATCGGTACAGTTCCAGCGTCTATCCGATTGCGCATGACCACTATGGCATGCCCGATTCCCCAAGGTTCGCCTATGAAGTTCGACCGGGTCTCATTGAAATTCCGGTGACCACCTTGCGTTTGTTTCAGCGGAATTTTCCGGCCAGTGGCGGAGGTTATTTTCGTTTGCTTCCTTATGCTGTTTCACGTTGGATGTTAAAACACGTCAATACCGTCGATGCCCAATCTGGGGTGTTTTATTTCCATCCATGGGAGATCGACACCCTGCAACCAGTGATAGCCGGTATTTCTCGCAAAACGCGGTTTCGCCACTATGTCAATATTCACCGTATGGAAGCGCGGTTAAACTGTTTGTTGGAGGATTTTAAATGGGATCGAATGGATAAAGTGTTTTTGAAACCGATGGAATCTGACATCTATTTTTCTCGGTAAATCAATGTTTAAAATACATAATCTGGTTGCGGGTGACACTGTTTCTGAAAAGCGTTGGGATGCATTTGTTATGTCATGCCCGAATGCCACATTTTTTCATCGATTCGGTTGGCAGCATGTTATAAAAAATGTTTTTTGTCATCGCACTTATTTTCTCTATGCGGAGTTAGACGGCGAGATCAAAGGTGTATTACCTTTGGCGCACGTTAACAGCAGGTTGTTTGGAAATGCATTAACCGGACTGCCATTTGCGGTTTACGGTGGTTGTGCGGACATCGACCCGTTGGCGGCCGATGCCCTTGAATCTGAGGCGCAACGCATTGCTGCAGAACTTGGCGTGAACCACTTGGAGTTGCGCAACACATCGCGACGACACGATGATTGGCCTCATCAAGATTTGTATGTCACGTTCCGAAAAGTCATCTCCAACGATGAAGAGGCCAATATGCAGGCCATTCCACGCAAGCAAAGAGCGATGGTCCGAAAGGGCATCAAAAATGGTCTGATTGGCTGTGTTGACGCGCATGCTGATCGTTTTTTTGAATTGTTTGCCTCCAATGTCCACCGACACGGTACACCAGCTTTGCCCAGAAAGTTCTTTCAGGCTTTGCTGTCGCAGTTTGGGCCGGATTGCGAAATTCTCACGATTGTTGCCAAAGACGGCATCCCCGTTAGCAGTGTTCTGAGTTTTTATTTTCGCAACGAAGTTTTACCTTACTACGCGGGTGATGCCATTGCGGCACGTGAATTGGCAGCAAATGACTTTAAATACTGGGAGCTGATGCGGCGGGCAAGTGCGCGTGGCATCACGTTGTTTGATTATGGTCGCAGTAAAGTGGGGTCTGGGCCTTACGCATTTAAGAAAAACTGGGGGTTTGAGCCTACGCCACTGCACTACGAGTACTGCCTGTACAAACGTGATGCGATACCGCAGAACAACCCAAACAACGTTAAGTACAAGGCGATGATCGAAGTTTGGCGGCGCTTGCCGTTGGGCGTGGCTAATTGGCTTGGGCCTTTCATTGTTCGCAACCTTGGTTGATGTGAATCAGTTGTGGCAAATTTACTGTATTTAGTTCATCGATTGCCGTACCCACCTAACAAGGGTGACAAAGTACGTTCTTTTCATTTACTCAAGCACCTTCAGAAAAACCACCGTGTGTTTCTGGGGACGTTTATCGACGACGTTGATGATGAAATCCACATGCCCACCTTGAAGGCGATGTGTCCGGATGTGTATGTCGGACGGATTCATCCCCAGTTTGCCAAAATTAAAAGTCTGGGTAAGTTGGTGACGGGCGAAGCATTGACGCTTGGCTACTACCGACATGCGGGTTTGCAGCAGTGGGTCGCGAAAACTGAGCACATGGTGACACTCGACGCGACTGTGGTTTTTTCCTCTGCAATGGCCATGTTTGCCCCCAAACACCTACCCATGTTGGTGGACTTTGTGGATGTGGATTCTGCCAAGTGGGCTCAATACGCAGACAACAGAACCTGGCCCATGTCTTGGTTGTACCGGCGAGAAGCACAACGTCTGTTGACCTTCGAGCGACGTGTGGCAGCAGCATCTTGCAAGTCGTTCTTTGTCACGTCCAACGAAGTGAAGTTGTTTGAAAGTTTAGCGCCTGAGTGTGTTGACCAGGTTGAGGCTTTACAAAACGGCGTTGATGCCGAGTATTTTCAGCCCGACCCCGCCTGTGCGAACCCTTTTGCGGCGGGCGAGGTACCCATCGTGTTCACCGGGGCGATGGATTACTGGCCGAACATTGATGCCGTGGCGTGGTTTGTTGGCGATGTGATGCCGCATTTATTGACGGAGCGGCCGGAAATCCGTTTTTACATTGTCGGACGCAGTCCTTCAGCTGCCGTTCGTGCGTTGTCAGGCCCCAATGTGGCAGTGACCGGCACCGTACATGATGTTCGGCCGTATCTCCAACACGCAGCAGCGGTGGTTGCACCGCTTAGAGTGGCGCGTGGCATTCAGAACAAGATTCTTGAGGCGATGGCAATGGGTCAGGCGGTCGTGACGGTGCCCGACTGTGCTGACGCTATTGGCGCCGATGAACATCATGGCTTGTTTCGCGCGGCTGATAGTGAGGCGTTTGTTTCGGTGGTCCAGCGCTTTTTGTCTCAACCTCAAACCGTCAAACACCTGGGACAGTCAGCGCGCGCTTGGGTGACCACGAAGTTCAGCTGGGATGCGCACCTGTCTGGCTTAGACGTGTACTTAAAAAGTGCGCTTGCAAAGGGAGATTCAGCATGACATGGCGCAAAGCACTTTGGGTATTGGGTGGGCTTGAGATTTTGTTGCTGTGTTTGTATTGGAGTACAGCGGTTGCGATGGGTGAAATATGGAATCGCTCAGACACCTATGCCCATGGTTTTGTTGTCCCGTTGATTTCGGTGTGGTTGGCGTGGCGACTTCGTGATTCGCTCCTGCCAATCCAACCTCGCCCCTTGCCTTGGGCTAGCGTGTTGGTGTTCGGTTTCGCTTGCCTGTGGTTGCTTGGAGAGTTGGTGGCAGTGAACTCGGCGACCCAATTTGCGTTGGTTGCCATGATGGTTTTGCTGGTTTTGGCGGTGCTGGGCTGGCAAGTCACTCGTGTTCTTCTGTTTCCTTTGGGCTTTTTGTTTTTTGCGGTTCCGATCGGCGACTTCATGATGCCGATGTTGATGGAGTGGACCGCTGACTTCACGGTCGTGGCGTTGCGGGCGACCGGGATTCCCGTGTACCGCGAAGGTCAGAATTTTGTGATTCCGTCGGGCAGTTGGTCGGTGGTGGAAGCGTGTAGCGGCATCCGGTACCTGATTGCGTCGGTGACGGTGGGAAGTTTGTTTGCTTATCTCAGCTACCGAAGTGCTGCACGCAGGCTGGCGTTTGTGGCGGTGTCTATATTGGTGCCGTTGGTGGCCAATTGGCTGCGGGCTTACATCATCGTGATGCTAGGGCATTACTCGGGCAACACCATTGCGACGGGTGTTGACCACCTGATTTACGGATGGCTTTTTTTTGGTGTGGTTATATTTATCATGTTTCTGGTGGGGGCACGTTGGGCAGAAACCAGCGGTGACGTGGTGGCAAATGAGGGTGCCGCTCATCGCACCAAGTTCCCTCCCTCAGGTGTCCGGTATTTGGGCGTCACGGGTTTGTTTCTTGTGTTGGTCATCGTTATGCCACGCGGGGTATTGTGGGGTATTCAGCGCCATCAGAGCCAAGTGGTTCCGATGGTGAGTTCCGTTTTGCCACAAAGTGAATGGGGCAGCGGTACTTCTTTAACCGATTGGCGCCCTGCGTTTGACAACCCCGCTGCCACATTTCAAGGGAGTTATGTTTCTGACCAAGGTGAGCAAGTCGGCTTATATCTTGGTTATTACAGAAATCAAAACTACCAAAGCAAGCTGATCAGTTCATCTAATGTGTTGGTACAAACCACCAACAAGTCTTGGACCCGGGTGAGCGAAGTGCCTCGTACCCTATCGATTGGCGGACAAGAAGTGGGCGTTCGTTCGGCTGAGCTTCGGCGCCTGGACAGAGATTTGACAAGTTCTGATGCTCGCTTGGTTGTTTGGCAGTTGTATTGGGTCAATGATCAGTTGACAGTCAGCGATGCGAAGGCCAAAGTTCTTGGCGCGTTGGGTCTGCTGACAGGTCAGGGTGATGATGGCGCGGTGATCATGATCTACACCCCGTGGAAATCCAACGCCGAGCAGGTTTTACAGAAGTTTATTGATGCGCATGGCGATGCGATACTCGCCCGTCTTCGGCTTACCCGGGGGCAGTTACAACCAACAGATTGATTTTTAGAGAATATGCTTTTGCAGACGCGTCGATTTGGAATTTCTTGCATGTATCCCAAATAATTCGTGACAGTTTGCTGTGCATGTTCTGGTAGATGTGATTTGTAACGACTATTTTGTTTGATCTAACCTTCATTGTTTGATGACACACGTAAAGAAAATTCTCATCGTCTTCGGAACCCGACCAGAGGCCATCAAGATGGCGCCGGTTGTCAAAGGTTTTCAAGATGCGGCGCCACACTGTCAGACGGTTGTGTGTGTCACTGCCCAACATCGCGAAATGTTGGACCAAGTGCTCAAGCTGTTTGACATCACGCCAGATCATGACCTCAACATCATGAAGCCCGGGCAGGACTTGTTTGACATCACCAGCAATATCCTGATTGGACTCAAGTCGGTTCTCGCACGGGAGAAGCCCGATCTCGTTTTGGTACATGGGGATACCACCACCACGTTGGCGACCAGTCTGGCTGCGTACTATGCCGGGGTGCCCGTCGGGCATGTGGAAGCCGGTTTGCGCACAGGGCTCAAACGCGCGCCTTTTCCAGAAGAGATCAACCGCAAGGTCACGGGTGCGATTGCGGACCTGCACTTCGCGCCAACACAGGCTGCGCGCGGCAATTTGTTGCGCGAAGGGGTGGACGATGCGACGGTTTTCGTCACCGGTAACACGGTGATTGATGCGTTGCTGGCTGTCACGAAACGGCTGGCAACAGACCCGGCACTCAATGCCGGGTTCGACCAACAGTTCAACTTTTTGGATGCCGACAAAAAGTTGATTTTGGTCACCGGGCACCGCCGTGAAAATTTTGGCACAGGGTTTGAAAACATTTGCAACGCCTTGGCTGACATTGCCCAGAGCGCACCGGACGTCGAGATTCTTTACCCTGTGCATTTGAACCCCAATGTACGCAAGCCGGTCGCTGACATCTTGGCCTCACGTCATTTGGCCAACGTGCATTTGATTGACCCGGTGGACTATTTGCCCTTTGTTTATTTGATGAACCGTTCCTACCTGATCATCACCGACAGCGGTGGCGTACAAGAAGAAGCGCCCTCGCTGGGTAAGCCGGTGCTTGTGATGCGTGATACCACCGAGCGGCCCGAGGCGGTGGAAGCGGGAACCGTGAAATTGGTGGGCACCTCGCGGGAAACAATCGTCAAAGAGACCCTGAATCTACTGAAGAATCCTGAGGATTACCTGCGTATGTCGCAGGCGCACAACCCTTATGGTGATGGCCAAGCCGTTGGCCGTATTGTTAAATCTGTTTTATCTATCAAAGGGACGTAATCATGGCTCGCATGTGTCAAAAAATTGTTGTCATGGGTTTGGGCTACATCGGTTTGCCCACCGCCTCCATGCTGGCCACCAAAGGGCACCAGGTGTTGGGCGTTGATGTGAATGAAGCGGCTGTGGCGACCATCAACAGTGGTCGTATTCACATCATCGAGCCGGACCTGGATATCTTGGTGCGCTCAGCGGTAAACAGTGGCAACCTCAAGGCATCGACCACGCCGGAGGAGGGTGATACCTTCATCATTGCCGTTCCCACACCGTTTATGGAGGTGGATGGCAACCCCAAAGCGCCTGATCTGTCTTATGTTGAGTCGGCCACGCGCGCCATCGTGCCGTATCTTCGACCCGGAAATCTGGTGATTCTTGAGTCCACTTCTCCCGTGGGAACCACCGAACTCATTTACAAAATTGTGGTGGAAATGCGCCCTGAGTTGGAAGGAAAAATCCATGCGGCCCATTGCCCCGAACGGGTTTTGCCAGGGCACATTCTGCGCGAGTTGGTCGATAACGACCGAATCATTGGCGGCTTGACCAAGGTTGCCAATGAACAGGCCAAAGAACTCTACAAGAGTTTTTGTAACGGCGCTATTTTGCTGACCGACAGCAAAACCGCTGAACTCTCAAAACTGGTGGAAAACTCGTTTCGTGACGTGAACATCGCGTTTGCCAATGAGTTGTCCGTGATTTGTGACCACCTAGGCATCAACGTGTGGGAAACCATTGCGCTGGCCAATCGGCACCCACGGGTCAACATCCTTCAGCCGGGTCCTGGGGTGGGCGGGCATTGCATTGCGGTGGATCCGTGGTTCATTGTGTCTAGCGCGCCTTCGCAAGCTCGGCTGATCAAAACTGCCCGTGAAGTCAATGATGCCAAACCGCATTGGGTGATTGACAAGGTCAAAGCCAAGGCGGCCCGATTCAAAGCGCCGGTCATCGGTTGCCTGGGTGTGACCTTCAAGGCCAATATTGACGACATGCGTGAATCACCGTCGCTTGACATTGTGAAAGATCTGATCGCGCAAAACGTAGGTCAGGTGTTGGTGTGCGATCCCAACGTTCAGGCCAGCAAGGTCAGTTTCAATCTGGTGGAACTAAAACAAGTGTTGAAGGAAGCCGACATTTTGTTGTTGCTCGTTGACCACGATGAATTCAAAGAAATCGACCTCGACACCATCAAAGACAAAGTTGTCATCGACACGCGAGGGGTCCTACGTTGACATGACATGGCGCGGTGGCCTGGGCTAGCCACCGCGGTTTGCAGACTTAAACCTTGTTAATGCCGTAGTACTCTCGGTACCAGCCCACGAAGCGACTAACACCCTCTTGAATCGTCGTTCCGGGGACAAAACCAACCCAGTCATTCAATGCGTCGGT
>Ga0136636_10002618_pt1 | contig 10733 bp, 9 predicted proteins | sample AntDrymUQ8522106_2_FD_104653 | JGI IMG/M metagenome (GOLD analysis project Ga0136636, IMG submission 104653) | Polar desert sand microbial communities from Dry Valleys, Antarctica - metaG UQ852 (21.06) | ecosystem: Environmental > Terrestrial > Soil > Desert | place: Antarctica: Dry Valley... | reverse complement strand
GTCCGACATCCTTTAACTTTTTTATAATTTTTCATTTTCCCCTTATCACCCATTCCTCACTTCTTGCATCTTATAACTATTCACTATTCACCCTTCACTATTCACTATTCACCATTCACTATTCATCATTCACTATTCACTATTCATTATTCACTATTCACCCTTCACTATTCACCATTCACTATTCACTATTCACTCCCTACTCCTCCAGTCCCGAAATATCTCCAATATCCTGTCCTAAAACCCTTGCTTTTATAACCCTCCGCATAATTTTACCGGAGCGCGTTTTAGGAAGCGAATCTGCAAATTCAACAAAAGCGGGCTTTGCAATAGGACCTATTTCTTTGGCTACATGAATTTTGAGTTCTTCTGCCAGTGCCGGGCTGGGAGCAGCGCCATTTCGAAGTATTACCGTGCAGTGGATAATATTTCCATGCAGTTCGTCAGGCAATGCAATTGCTGCGGCTTCAATAACCATAGGATGGCTTACCAGTGCACTTTCAATTTCGGCCGAGCCAAGCCTGTAGCCGCTCACTTTAATTACATCATCAATACGGCCAATAATCCAGTAATAACCGTCTGCATCCTTGCGAGCCGAGTCGCCTGCCAGATACCAACCTTGCTTGGCATATTTCTGCCAGTATTTTTCAACAAAGCGGTCGGGATCGCCAAGTATGGTACGTGCCATTCCCGGCCATGGATTTTTTATTACCAGATTGCCTTCTTCGCCGGTTTTAACTTCTTCGCCGGCTTCATTAACAATAGCTACTTCATTTCCAAAAAAAGGTTTTGTGGCTGATCCTGGTTTCAGTGGCATGGTTGGAATAGGCGTAATCATAAAACCACCGGTTTCGGTTTGCCACCAGGTATCCATAATCGGGCAACGGCTTTTGCCGATAACTTCGTAATACCATTTCCATGCTTCCGGATTTATAGGTTCGCCAACGGAACCAAGCAATCGTAAGGAACTCAAATCGTGGCGGTCGGCCCATGATGAGCCGAAACGCATCAGCCCGCGGATGGCAGTTGGTGAGGTGTAAAGAATGTTAATCCCGTATTTTTCGATAATGGACCACCAGCGGTTTGGATACGGATGGTTTGGCGCACCTTCATACATCATAATGGTTGCTCCGTTTACCAAAGGAGCATAAACGATGTAGCTGTGGCCGGTAACCCAGCCCGGATCGGCGGCGCACCACCAACGGTCGTCGGGCTTAATATCGAATACCATCCGGTGCGTGGTTGCAGTGTAAACCGCATAACCGCCGTGTGTATGAACAAGTCCTTTGGGTTTACCCGTTGTTCCGGAAGTATATAAGATAAAAAGCGGGTCTTCGGCATTGGTTTTTTCGGTGCAGCAGTTGGTATTGGCAAGCGGCATGCCCATAAGGTCGTGGTACCAGAAATCGCGGTCATTTTCCATGTAGCACTCTTCGCCGGTACGTTTCACTGTAATGCATACTTCAATAGTAGCCGAACGTTGCATGGCTTCGTTGGCTATCGTTTTAAGCTGGGTGGCCTTGCCCCGCCTGAAACCGCCATCGGCAGTAAGCAGAATACGGCTTTTTGCATCTTCGATGCGTTCGGCAAGAGCTTCCACACTATAACCACCATATACCACACTATGAACGGCACCTATCTTGGCACAGGCAAGCATAGCAATTACAAGTTCGGGTATTTGCGGCATATAAATAGTTACCACTTCACCCTTTTTAGCTCCCATCGCCCTGAGCACGTTCGAAAACTTCACCACTTCACGGTTTAAAGCATGATAGGAATAGGTGCGGACATCACCTGGTTCGCCTTCCCAGATAATAGCCATTTTATTTCGTGTAGCGTTTTTCTGATGCCGGTCGAGGGCATTGTAAATGATATTTATCTGGCCGCCTGTAAACCACTTGTAAAATGGTTTCTCACTGTCGTCGAGTACTTTATCCCATTTTTTAAACCAATCCAGCCGTTTAGCCTCCGTGGCCCAGAATTCTTCCCTGTTCTCAATGGATTTCTGGTAAAGCGCATCGTAATCTTTAATGGTGGCTCTTTTAACTACTTCTTTCGAAGGATAGTAAATTTTATTCAATCCGGAATCAGGTTGGCTCATAGCTTAAAGGATTACTATTATAATAATTTTATTGGAATGATAAAGATACAATTTTAGTTTATGAATAAGCTTTTATAACTGTTGATGGTTCATAAACATCAAATGGTTTTCTGTAGAAGTGCAATTGTGACAATTAGATAATTAACACTATTATTCTTGTTTTGTTTGATTTCTCCCTGCGTGTTTTTCTGCACTTTGAGCATTTCTGAATGGAATTGAATAAATATTGTCATCAGGATCGTCTGGATTTAATTTATTTGAATTTATACCGTATTCTGCCAAAAATAACTTTTTTTGTCGGGCATGGTACTAAAATGATATTTCTTCCTATATTTGTGTTTAATACACGGGATTCCTACACCTAAAATGTTGGGAGAATAAATTCCTTAAAATTCTTCTTGCTTTCTGAATTGAGGCTTAACTGGTTTTTTTGAACAGATATTGCTCCGACCTGTATACTGTATAACGCTTCTTGCCGCTTCCTGATTTTTTTTTAAATTTATTGGTGCAAACTGCTGATGTTAAACAAGCATGGGGTCATGCATTTAAAATGCCGTTAGATGAAGTTGGGGAAAATATCCTTTTTAATCAATTTACAGCATTTTGATGACAACTCCATTGTTCTGATACTTTCCGAAAATAATTCCCTTTGCGTATTAATTTCTTTATGATTGGAAAAACTATAAATAACTATCTGATTGAAAGTAAGCTCGGCGATGGCGGGATGGGTGAGGTTTTCTATGCCAGGCACAACAAAGTTGACCGGGAAGTTGCCATAAAGGTACTGCATAGTCACCTGTTTCAGAATGAAACCATTCACAACCGGTTTAAGAATGAGGCCAATGCCCTTATTAAACTAAACCACCCAAACATCGTTAAAATTTATGATTATGTAGAGCAGGAGAATTTTGCCTGCCTCATCATGGAATATATCAGCGGTTATACACTGGATGTTTATATCTCGAAATTTACCGGTCCTTTACCTGCTCCAAAAGCTACTTTCATTATGTGTGCTGTGCTTGATGCAGTGCAGTATGCTCACGATAATAAAATTTTTCACCGCGACATTAAGCCTGCCAATATCATGATCAGTAAGGATGGCAGCCGGGTAAGCATCATGGATTTTGGTATCGCCAAGCTTACAGATTCTAAAAATTTTCAAACTACACATGCAAACACTCAACTGGGTACTCCATTTTACATGAGTCCGGAGCAAATAAAAGGGCTGCCATATACCCGGATGAGTGATATTTATTCCTTGGGCGTTACCCTTTTCGAGATGGTTACCGGCAAGTGCCCTTACCATAAAATTACCAGCCTGTTCGAGTTACAGTTGCAAATTGTAAATGAGCCTCTTCCCGAGGCAAAATTGTACTACCCTGACGTAAGCAACAGGCTGCAATATGCTATTTCGCAAGCTACCCAGAAATTGCCTGAAAACCGTTTTCAGACCTGTAATGAGTTTAAGCAATATTTAGTTGATACTGAAGAAACTTTTATTCAGGCGCCGTCCGTTCCGTCGGTTAAAAATCAAAATAGAGGCAAGCGAAACCTGAAAGTTTACATTTTCTCAGCAATTGCCCTTCTGCTTGTCGCGGCTGCGGTAGTATTCTATGTCACCATCAAACCGATTACCAAAACTTCGTCAGCAGAATCGAATCAGCCGAATATCCCTGCTGACAGCACCGGAAGTAAAATCGGCGATGCTGCCAAACCGCTTGAGAGCGTTCCTGCCTCGGCAAGCACAGAGAAGAATTTAGCCTTGCTGAATATTTATATCGCAAACAAGGAAAAGGAATCAAAAACAAAGCTTAGCCCGAAACTAAAGGCAAAACTTTATAACCAGGTTGGCAAATCGAATCGTGTGCTTACTCGGGCTGAATTAGCTGCACAGTATGATCCATATTTTGTTGCCCCGGTTGCTGCTAAAAGTCCGTCGGATGATCAGCTTATTGATGATTTCTGGACAAAAATTCCTGGCATGCCATGTAAAATACCTTTCGAAAACAGGAGCCAGATCTCGGGTATTTATTTCGACAAGCCTGCTTTTAATGCCTACAATCCACCTGAAGAATTGCAGATTACCGTGCGTTTTGCAATTACTGAAGCCGGAGAAACTGACAAAAACCAATGCTCACTCCGATTATCATACACAAGATCAGGGAATAGCTATACCTGTACTAAATAGCCTGCTGTAATATTTGCGCTTCGAATTCTTCTTGTTCGTTCCTTAAAAAGTTTCAATTATGAAGATTAAAATTACTTATGCACTGATTTCAGGTTTTCTCTCTTTGCCATTTCTTGCTGAATCCCAGGAGATTTCCAGTGGCTTTCGCACTAACCTGCAAACAAAGGAGGTTGTTGCTGCTTATTATACGAACTCCGTATATTCGAGCCGCAAAATTTATTACAGCCAATACTCCATTTTCGTCGGTGCCGATGTAAAAAAGGCCGACACCACTTATGTGGTTTATCTGAACTTTAATAAGGACAATAATACCATCGAAATCTGGCAAACCGACAAACTGACCGGCAAATCAAAATCGGAAACCATAAAATTTAATGTTCTTTCCTATCTTACCAAACCATCGGTTGCCAAGCCCATTTATTGTGTTAAAGATTATTTGTTTAACGACACCTTATTAAGTGTGACGAAGGACAACAATGCGACCATTCTGTTTACCATTGCCGATACAACCAACCCTCAGATATTTCTGCATCAGTTGGTTTCCTTTGATGGAAGTTATAAATTCGATCTGGATAAATTCCGGAAATCCTATTTAATGCCTCACAATTCGCATTCGAAAGATTACTGGGAATGGTATGCTGCCGGAAAGTTAAAACGCCGGCAGGATTCGTTGATGTTCGAAAAAACGAAAGGAGAGAGGATGGCTCTTTTTGATATGATTGAAACTGAAAACAGGAATCTGGATGCTGATAAAGATACATTGGTTACACGCCTGGATGAAAAATGGCGGGAATTGAAAATGAAAGATGTTCCTGCGAATCCTAAATCACAAAAGCTCTTTACCGATAGGATGAATAAGATTTTTCAGGATTATTTTACCAAAACCGATAGTTTTAACCTGGTAATCCAGGTGGAGTATAAGATACGGTCGCGGGTTGACCATTCCATCGAAATAGTTAAAAAGATTTCACCATGCTCAAATAATTATTTCCAGTTCTGGTTCGAGCGGGAACTCATAAAGGTTGATACAGCAGCTATAAAGCACCTTTTGTTGGAAAATGAGAAATACACTTTGTTTTTGGAAGATTCTCTCACTAATATTCAGGTAAAACACGACAGACGGAGTGAAAAATTAAAATCGCTTATGTCGGATCTGAAGCTTTCCTACGATTCTGTCTTCAGTGCTAAAAAATCAGGATTTAATAATGAGTTGAAACTCTACCCGGTTAAGATTGAAATGCCAACAGTTTACGAATACACCTTCAATTATAAATCAGAATCGGAACATCAGAAATGGATCCTCAAAAACAAAAAGCTGAAAGATCCCCTTGATTCAATTGTGACGGATACAAAAAACCTTGCTTTTTTTAACAATAAGTATCCAAAAGCGAAAAATGGTAAATATAATGTAAGGCTCAACTCTACACTCATTAATAACTACCGTTTAGGCCCTGAGCTGGATTATGTGAAACGAAAATATAAGTTTGCTTCGCATGTTGGAGTCAGCTATGGAACAATGATAACAAGTGAGAAGCACGTGGAAGGAGACCCGACCTTTGATCAGAAATTAACGTATTGGAACGTGTTTCTGATCTATCATCACATAGGGGCATTCGGCGGCTTCTCTCCGAAAGGTTCGACTGTTGCCGACAGTGCTGCACTGGTAAATTATCGCGAAGGTGGCATATATCTTGCACCCGGCAATTATTTTTATTTTAAACTGGGGCTGGCAAAGGATACCAGGCTAAAATCCAATGCCGATGGAAAGAAAAGCACCTTTATGCCATTGGTGGGAGCAAGCCTTATTTTCCCGGTGTTTCATATGGAGGGAGGATATAATGTGGCATTAAATTTACCCTATGTGATGGCAGGTTTTAATATTCCGTTAAACCGATGATGCCTTTTTTTGTACAAATAAAAACAAACTGTAATGGCAGAAATTAAAACTTGCAGCAACGGGCATAATTACGACAGCACCCAATACGCTGTTTGTCCCTATTGCCCGGTGAGTAATCCTGATGACGATTACTCCAAAACGATGGATGATTTTAAAAAAACAGTTTTGTTGGATGAAAACGGCAGTACGCAATTTGATAAAACTGTGATCATCGAAGAAAACATAGATTCGGCGACCACCCAAACAGGCCTTGCAGCATCTCAGAATTCATTTAACAAAACAATTATTGTTACAAAAAACGAAAACAGCATTTCCTCGCCCAATGTAAAAATTGAGAAGCGGAAAATCGTAGGCTGGCTTGTCACATTCAGCCACGATGAGTTAGGCCAGGATTACAGATTATATGTTGGAAAAAACAAAATCGGCTCCGTCGCAGGTTGTGATATCGTGATTAATGATTTGTCAGTTTCGGCGGAACATGCTGTTATTTTGTTTCGTGACAATGAGTTTTTTATAAAAGATAATTTTTCCACTAACGGCATACTGATAAACGGAGAGAAAACCGAAGGCGGGAAACTGAAAGATGGGAATAAATTAGAACTAGGGAATACTTCATTTACTTTCAAAACTTTATTTTAGTTGGAAATAGATAATTACAAAATAGTAGTCGGAAACGCAACAGACGTGGGAAAAGTGCGCCGGTACAACGAGGATTACATGGCTCACTTCGGCACTGCTTATGGTTACTGCGTTATAGTGTGCGATGGTATGGGTGGTCATACGGCTGGTGATGTAGCCTCGAGGGCTGCTGTGGACGCAATAAGGCATTATCTGCAGGATGGAAGGATTACCAAAACAGATACTGCAAATGCACTTCTGAATGCTATTGAATTTGCTAATTTCAGGCTTCGCGAGATGGTAGCTGAAAAACCTGAGCTGGCAGGGATGGGAACCACTTGCGTGATTGCTTTGATCAAAAATGCAGACCTGTATGTGGCACATGCCGGCGACAGCAGGCTTTACTTTATCCGCAATAACGGCATCGAGCAAATCTCAAGAGATCATTCTACGGTCCAGGATTTAATTGATGCAGGGCTTTTAACGGAAGAAGAAGCGCTTCAGAGTGAAAAGCGGAATCAGATTACCAAGGCAATAGGGATTTTCGAGAAAGTAGGGGCAAGTGTTACTGCTGAACCCATCCAATTGCTTTACGATGATAAAATACTTTTATGCAGCGACGGCCTCACCGCCCATGCCAGCGAAAAAGAAATATCGGAAATTATCAATTCAAACGAGGATGTTCAGTTAACCGCAACCAATCTGGTAGAAAAGGCAAATGAAGGTGGCGGAACCGACAATATAACGGTTCAACTGATACAGTACATCGGGAAACCGCCATCAAACAGGAAATTCAGGCACCTGGCCACTATCTTTAATACTTGGTTGCCTTTTTACTAAATCTTTTATAACAAGGAGAAGCAGAAAACCAGAAACGAATATTAGTCTGTTAATAAATCGGAATATCCCAAAACTCAACTGTGCAGATTTTAAATATTGGCCGAAACATTTCAAATACCATCGTTTTGAACGACGATATGGTGAGTCGCCAACATGCACAGTTGATTATAATGAACAACGGACAGGTTCTGATCAAGGACCTGGGAAGTACCAACGGTACATTTGTTAATGGCAACAGGATCAGGGAGTATTATCTTAAACCGGCTGATATTGTTAAATGTGCAGGTGTGTTTTTGGATTGGTCGCAATATGTTAAGGGGAGCGAAGTGGTGCCACAAATACAAAATCCGCTTCAGACACATGGTGATGATGCTTTGAACGGAGCCGCAAAGTTTGATGATATCCGGAATTTCACATTGAAAGATATTACAAAATATGTTGCCTCCAGGATTTTTAATGTAGACGATTTGTTCAGGTCCGAATGGGATAATAAATCAACCATACTCTTCTTCGTTTTGATTCCGTTTATAGGTTTTATGCTAGGAGGATTGCTTCTTTATTTCATATTTCAGGCAAACCCGTATTCACAAGCAGAACCATCCCTTTTAAAAATAATGCTTCAAATTTTTGCAATGTCTGTTTCCTGCTTTGGAATTTCACAGCTTTTATCCATGAGTCTGCTTACTATAAACAGGGAAACAACGATGAGGAAAAATCTGCTGGCTTCTTCAATTTTTTCGTTTCTGGAGTTTATGATCGTTGCTGTTGCAGTAATAGCTGCTGTTTTGATTTACCTTTTATCAGATGAAAATGGAATTATCCGGATTCTGCCTGACCTTTATGTGTATAGATCAGGAACAGTTCCTGGAGTTTTGTCTGTATTGATCTATATCATAGCATACAGTTCAATAATCAGCATTACAATCACTTTGATTATCTTTATCTACAATTTCTTCCGTAGCATTGATGTTTCAAAAGGAATAAGCATTCATTTAACCGTGCTGGCTATGGCTGTTAGTTTGCTGGCTCAATTTTGTTTCGTCTATCTAATCATCGCCTTCACCTGATAATTAATCAAATAATCACTAACTAATATAAAAATCATGAAAACAATATCTGTAGGCAGAGATTCCTCAAACGACATCGTTGTTGACAACAAAATCGTAAGCAGGCATCATGCTCATTTTCTGATCAACAACCAGGCACAGGTTGTAATCAAAGACCTTGGAAGTCCCAATGGAACCTTTGTGAATGATAAAAAAGTTACCGAAACAGCACTCGAAAAAGGAGATGTTGTAAAACTAGGTAATGTTGTTTTCGACTGGCAATCGAACCTGCAATTGCTGAATCAGCAAATTGATTCAGCTCCTGTAGGCAATCAAAAGATTGATGCTTCAAATAATCTGCATATCAGCGCCTTAATTGCTGCTGAACTGCCTGTATTGGTCAGGAATGAACTCGCTACACTTTCGCCACAGTGGCAGCAGGAGTTTGCCGAAGAATACACCCGGAATAAAAAATCACTTGGACTTGCTTACCTTTTTCTCATTATAGTTTTCTGGGCGCATTATGGTTACCTCAAAAAATGGGGTCTTCAGGTTGCATTCTGGCTAACAGCCGGAGGAGCAGGTATATGGTGGCTGATTGATCTTTTCAGGCTTCCCGGCCTGGTGAAAGTCTACAATGCTGATTTAGCCATTCATGTGATGCGAAATCTGAAAGTAACAACCCGGCCGGTACAGAATAAAACGATGATGGGCGATTGATATATTTTCTAATTCATTAAAGTGGTATTGGAACTATTGATTACTGAAAGGTCTGTAAGATAGAAATATATCGATAGCAGATAAGCGATAGCTGTGCTGAATTTTTAGGATTTACTGATTAGCTTAAAGGAATTGTCCTTTCGGAAGAGTGTTTAGGCTGCTTTTAAAATTCAATTTCGATTTTAAACTATGCCGGATAAGGTTTGTTGGAACTCACGCTGAATTATGACAAAATTAACGCAAACAAAATTTAAGGGAAATGAAAATAAACCCGATAAGAAATGAATCTGATTATCAAACTGCGTTAGTTAGGCTTGATGAAATATTTGATGCAAAAAAAGGAACCGAAAAAGGCGATGAGCTTGAAATTCTTTCGATCCTGATAGATGCCTATGAAAACCAAAATTTCCCGATCGGGATGCCTGATCCCATTGAAGCTATAAAGTTCAGGATGGAGCAAAAAGGGATGAAGCAAAAATACCTGGCGGATGCAATTGGCTTTAGCATCAGGGTAAGCGAGGTATTGAACAGGAAACGCAAACTAACATTAGAAATGATCAGAAGGTTAAGCACAACTTTGAATATTCCAACAATTGTATTAGTACAGGAATATTAGCAAATAAATAAGAACTATATTCCTGATATTTAATTGTATCGCAATGAAATCAACGTTGATTCTGCAACATGCAGGGAGCAGGAGCGGATAATTTCGGGTCCGTAAATCAATATGAGTAAGAAATTAATTTTATTGTCGAAGGTAACTCTTTACTCAGATCAACCGGTCCGCTATCATTACAAACATTACAAAAAGATAGTACACATTAATCAGCACAAATGACTTTCCGACATTAAACGGCTTTTTCCGGTTAAGCAAAGGAATAAAAATTATTATCAATGCAGCCGAAAGAAGAATAATAAGTGCAACACTCCATATTTGATCCTGTAACTTAAATAGTGGCAATGCGAGCGCCGAAACAGCTGTTGCAGCAATCCAAACAAAAGTTAACCGTTTAATCTGCTCATCAGTAAATAGTTGCGTTAGCGAAGGGAGTTTAGCGCTTTCATACTGTTTGCCTAATTTTAATAAAAGCAGCCAGAAATGAGGTATCTGACCCATAAAGAAAAAGAATCCCAGTGCAAGTGCTCTCGGATCAGTTAAACTTCCACCACCGGCAACCCAGCCTGCCAATGGAGGCAAAGCGCCAACCATGGAGCCTGGGACAGCGGCAAAAGCCGTAACCTTTTTCAAAGGAGTATAAATCAGGTTATACCACACAAATGTAGAAATTCCCACCAGCAGGGTTAGTAATCCTGGGCCAAAAT
>Ga0136636_10002616_pt1 | contig 10738 bp, 6 predicted proteins | sample AntDrymUQ8522106_2_FD_104653 | JGI IMG/M metagenome (GOLD analysis project Ga0136636, IMG submission 104653) | Polar desert sand microbial communities from Dry Valleys, Antarctica - metaG UQ852 (21.06) | ecosystem: Environmental > Terrestrial > Soil > Desert | place: Antarctica: Dry Valley... | reverse complement strand
TTTTTTGAATTATCTTCCCACCACCAGCGACCGGCACGGAAATCTTCTCCGGGCTGAATGGCGCGTGTGCAGGGAGCGCAGCCGATGCTTACAAAACCACGATCGTGCAAAACATTGTAGGGAACATTGTTTTTCTTCACATATTCCTGACAATCTTCGAGCGACCAATGCAAAAGTGGATTGCATTTAATCAGTTGAAATCCGGCATCCCAACCGAAAAAATCGAGATCGTACCGATTGTCCGATTGTGATGCACGCAGGCCGGTAATCCAGCATTCCATTCCTTCCAATAACCGTTTCAGAGGCTCAACCTTCCGGATATTGCAGCATTCTTTGCGGTTTTCTATCGACAAATAGAAGCTCAGCGGCCCTTTTTCTGTCACCATTTTCTCTACCGCTTCGTGCTTCGGAAAATAAACATGAATCTGTTTTCCATATTTATCCAGCGTGCGGTTAAACACCTTGTACGTTTCTTCAAACAAGCGTCCGGTATCCAAAGTAACCACTTTAATGTCAAGATTATTGCTGAAAATCATATCGGTGACAACCTGGTCTTCAATTCCTAAACTGGTCGTAAAAACTGCGTTCCCCGGAAATTGTGCGGCTACATTTTTCAGCATTTCAACTAAATTGGCGGAGTCGGCCTGTTTGTTCAGTTCCGAAACGATATTTTGATTAACCATAGCTCTATTTGTTTTTTATTCTCAATCCGTTTATCTTGCCGGCAAATATCACAAGAAAACTCAAAAAATCATCGAAAAGACTTCCGAAATATTACCAGTTGCTTTTTTAGACCGAATCAAAACTCAGTTTCCAACCGATTTTGATCGTTTTGTGCAATCCATCGATCAGGTTCCGGCTATCAGCCTGCGAATCAATCCGCGAAAGTTCAACATTCCAATTTCTGCGGAACGAATTCCCTGGTGCGAAACCGGCATTTTCCTGAATGAGCGTCCTTCATTTACCTTGGATCCCATTTTTCATTCGGGTGCCTATTACGTTCAGGAAGCCAGTTCGATGTTTGTGGAGCAGGCTTTCCGGCAAATGGAACACAGCAGCAACAGGATTGTTCTGGATTTGTGCGCTGCACCCGGCGGAAAATCGACGCATTTATTGAGTTTGCTGGAAAGCAGTGATTTACTGGTTGCGAATGAGGTGATTCGTTCGCGCGTGTCGGTTTTGGACGAAAACATTCGGAAATGGGGACATCAAAATGTAGTGGTTTGCAGCAACGATCCGGCTGATTTCAGTGAGTTGGACGGATTGTTTGATCTGATTCTGGTTGATGCGCCGTGTTCCGGCGAAGGACTTTTCAGGCGCGATGCTTCGGCCATTCAGCATTGGTCGGTCGATAATACAAATCTTTGTTCCACCCGCCAGCGTCGCATTCTGGCCGACATTTGGCCTGCTCTGAAATCTGGTGGGTACCTGATTTACAGTACCTGCACCTTCAATCCGGCTGAAAACGAAGAAAACCTGAAATGGCTGGCCGAAAACAATGACTTTGAAAGCATCCGGATTCCACTTCAGGAAAATTGGGGTGTTCAGGAAATGGAAATTGAAGGTTTATTTGGTTACCGTTTTCTTCCGCATCAGGTTAAAGGCGAAGGTTTTTTCCTGACTTTGATCCGCAAAAAAGATGGTAGCGATTCGTATTCAATTCCTAAAAAGATCAAATCGAGACTTGAGAAAATGCCGAAACAGTTTGCCGAAATCCGGAACTGGCTGACGACTGAAAACTCAGAATTCTTTGCAAAAAGTGAATTTCTAATTGCCTTTCCTGAAGATAAAATACCGGTTTTGAATGCACTCTCAGAACAGTTGCGCATCATCAGCGTTGGCTTGCCGGTGGCGCAATTCAAGAAAAATGATTTGTTGCCCGAACATACTTTTGCTTTATCAATCGACCGCAATCCTGCTATTTTTGAATCGATTGAACTCAATTTGCGCGATGCTTTGCTATTCCAGAAAAAGGATGAAATCCGGATTGAATCAACTACAAAAGGCTGGATGCTTGTGAATTATAAGAATGTACCACTCGGGTTTGTGAAAAATCTGGGAACCCGTGCCAACAACTATTTTCCGAAGGAATGGCGAATACGGATGGCATTGCCTGAATTGCCTGAGCCGTGGTATTTGTAAGTTTAAAGTTTCACGTTCCAAGCATTGAATATGGTTGGTGGTATTAGTTGGATATACAATATTCGAAATTGATTTTTGGATATTTTTCCCTAAATTCATTCTTCTGAAATTAATCTGTACATAAGAAAAATAGAAAGACTAATTCATAATCCATGACAAATATACACGCCCAAGCATCCGAAGGATTCAACGAAATTTTGCTTTACACTGCGCCAAATGGCAAGGTAAAAGTGGAAAACATCAGGGCAAAGTTCCGCATGAGGTAGCCTTGACACTGGCAGAAAGTGAATTCGAAAAATATCGTATCATTCAGGACAAAATAATGGTCTCGGATTTTGATCTGGAAATCAGGAAACGCAAAGAATAAAAAGCTGCATTCTGACTACTGTAGCCCTGATCACCGTCCTCTACTTCCCAATCCGGTACAAAAACTTATCTGTCCTGAAAATAATGTTATCGCGAACAATGGCCGGAGTTGCTTTAACCTGACCATCCAACTGATTTTCTGCAACCAGTTGAAAAGTCAGTCCGGGTTTAATCACGTATGTTTTCCCTTTCACGCTGAACAAATAAATATTTCCGGAGGCATATAATGCAGAAGCGTTAAACTGATCTTTCAGCTTTTCTTTCCATACTGTTTTTCCTGTTTTCGGGCTTATGCAGGTGAGAATTCCTCGTTCGTGAACCATGTAAATCAGACTGTCGACAACTACCGGAGTAGTAATCTGGGGGACATCCAGATTAATATCCCACTTAACATGCGTTTTGGTTACATCTCCTGTTCCAGTTGGATCGACTGCAAGCAAACGTGCATAAAACGGACTTCCATCCTTGGGTAGCATCCAGCCAGAATTCACGTAGACCATTCCATTGTAACTAAAAGGCATACTAACCGTTGAATCTTCGCCATAAAAAACCTGCCAGATTTCCTTACCGGTTTCGGGTTCATAGGCAATTGCAAGTTGCGATCCATTGCTAATCAACTGATCTTTTCCATTGACATTAACCACAATTGGAGTGCAGTAGGCTTTTCGGGATACCGGTTCAATCGAATCATAAAACTCCCGTGGACGATCAGTCTTCCAAATGGTTTTTCCCGTTCTTTTATCCAAAGCAATCAGGTACTGAACATCCGTTCCTTCAATGTGCAGAATCAATAAATCCTTATACAGAATTGGCGAAGAAGCCGCTCCCTGCATGTGGTCGCAGTTCAGATCGGTACGGGTCCAGATAACTTCAAAAGTTCGGGTATCGACACAAGCCGTTCCATAGGTTCCGAAATGGATATAGATAAAGCCATCTTCAATACAGGGTGATGAAGTCGCATAGCTGTTGGTTGGATGAATATGCTGAACTGAATCGGGTTTGAAGAGCATCAGTTCTTTTATGATTTTTCCGGAGTTGAAATCGGTACAGACAGCAAATAACTCTTTCCCATCTTCAGTAGCAGAACTGGTCCAGATTTGCTCACCAGATATAACCGGCGACGACCAGGCAACTCCACGGATCGCAGTTTTCCACAAAACATTGGAGGTTTCGCTCCAGCTAACCGGAGCATTTTTGCTGGCTGAGTGTCCGTCGAGTTGACTACCACGGAGGTGTGTCCAGTTTTCATTATTTTGGGCAAACAGCCCAACGGAAATACCAATAGTGAGTAAAAGAAGGGAAAATGGTTTTCGGTTCATGGTTAAGTTTTTTTCAAAGGTGAAGATGCTAATTTTTATCAGAAAAACCACATAAAAAATCCTCATACGATAACCTGGAGTCATCGTATAAGGATCAAGCAGGCAAACAATCTATTTTATATTTTCAAGTACGTCAACCAGCAACTTCCAGAATTTGTCCACTGTTTCGATGTCGATGCGTTCATCGGGTGAATGGGCTCCACGGATTGTCGGGCCGAAAGAAACCATGTCGAGTTCAGGATATTTTTCGAGGAATAAACCACATTCCAGTCCGGCATGAATGGATTTTACCAAAGGGTCATTTCCAAAAAGCTTTTTGTATGACTCAGCGGCAATTTTAGCAACCACCGAATCCGGATTAGGAGTCCATCCCGGATATCCATCAGAATTTACGACAGTCGCTCCGGCCAAAACCATTATTGCTTCAACCATTTCGGCAGCCATGTATCTGCGACTATCGATTTCGCTTCGTTGACTGGTCGTTAGTATAATCTGATTATTATCCGAAAATTTCACTGAAGCCAGATTGGTCGAAGTTTCAACCATACCGATCATACGGCTACTCATTTCCAATACGCCATGCGGACAAGCGGCAATCAGTCTCAGTAAATTAGTCTGCGTTTCCTTATCAATTACGAATTCGGGCAAAGCAACCGATTGATGACGCAAATTCAGTTTAGGTTCTGAACGTTCATATTCGAACTCCATTTCCGAAGCAAAAACATTCCATTCAACCATGAGGTCTTCTTTCTGCGATTGGGGAACGACCACAATAACAAAAGCCTCACGGGCAATGGCATTCCGGAGATTCCCTCCATTAAAACCGGCTATCCTTAACTTAAACTGTTTATTGGCATTGATCAGGAAACGGTTTAATATTTTATTGGCATTTCCACGGTTCTTGTTAATATCGTCGCCCGAATGACCGCCCAACAAACCCTTCACTTCCAGCTTCATGGCATACGAACCGGCAGGCAAATTTTCAGGAAAATAGGTTAAAGTTCCGATAGAATCAATTCCGCCGGCACAACCAATAAATAATTCCCCTTCGTCTTCCGAATCGAGGTTGAGCAGAATATTTCCACTCAAAAATCCGGGCTGAAGTGCAAATGCTCCGGAAAGCCCGGTTTCTTCATCGACTGTGAACAAACATTCGATGGGTCCGTGCGACAAATCAGATGCCGTAAGAATTGCCATTTGCGCAGCCATGCCAATACCATCATCGGAACCAAGAGTGGTTCCTTGCGCCCTCACCCATCCTTTTTCGACAAACGGTTTTATAGCGTCTGTTTCAAAATTATGCTTGGTCTCGCTATTCTTCTCGCAAACCATATCCACGTGCGACTGCAAAATTACGACCGGATCATTTTCTCGTCCCGGAGTGGCGGACTTGCTGATGAGCACATTTCCAATTTCATCCTGACGGGCTTTCAATCCATTCTTTTCAGCAAAATCGAGTAAAAAACGAATGATCTTCTCTTCTTTTTTTGAAGGACGGGGAATCTGGCAAATATCTTCAAAATAATTCCACAAAGGCTGCGGAGTAAGATTCTTTAAGCATTTCATGTTTTTCTGTTTTTTTGAACGGATAAAAATATAAAATGTAAAACAATAAAACCCTGAAATGTTCACGGATTCAGAAGTTTTTCAAGCTTGTTTTTTCAAGTATTGGGAATTTACCGGTCAGGAAAAATCAAATACTGACAAATGTTACCTTTAGCCTCAATTTTCAAAGCTTAATTGTACTGTTTGAAATAATTTGTCAATTTATCGGCTAACTGATCGAAAATAGGTTTGGTAAACAACACAAACATATCCTGTTGCGCCGGTGGCATCATCACTTTATTATTCACAATGTTGGAAAGATTGTTGTCCAAAACCTCCTTGTCGCCCACAAAAACACCATACTTATTTTGCCATTGATATTGGCCGGGAATCTTGTCATTAAAGACAATTTTTTGCGACTGAAATTCAACTGTTTTAAGTTCTAAAAGGCCACCTGAACCCACCTGATCAGTCACAATTTTTATCTTGCCTTTTTTCTGCACCATTCTGGTTTTGGTTACCGTGGAATCTTTATTGATTTTCACCTGATAAGATTCCTCAACCTGCTTTGTCAATTCCTGTTCTTCTTCGAAATGCTGAGGGCGATCGATAAAAAAGTCGTAGAAACCCATACGTAATAACATATCCGGATATTTCAGCTTGGTTTTTTCGGCCTGTTCCGAAGAATAGAAGTGCACAAAATCCTTTTCCGGAAAACGCTCATTCAGCATCTGGAAAACATTGTCGTAAAAGAACTGAGCCGAATATTCAAATTTCCCGTTCACCGGAATCTGTTCAACTACTATTTTTAATGTTGCTAAATCTTTCGATTCAAGTATCTTTTGTTTCGTATCCTTAAAGCCACGCACTAAACCATCGGCATCCAGAAAATAAAAATAAGCATGTTTGGCTGACTCGCGTGTTTTCCGGTTCAGGGCATCCATACCGGCATCATAAAGTTCCTGTGCCGCGCGATTCTGAACATCAGCCATTTCAGAAGTGTATGTTTTAATTGTTGGAACAAGTTTGCGTGCAGCCGGTATCCGACGTATTTCGTCCGACATCCGGTTAACGGTTTTCATAATATCGAGTGTCTGTTTCCAGCGAAATGGATCATTTCCCGTCAATATCTGATCAATTTCTTCCTGATAATACTTAATGGCCATGGGGTATCCTTCTTCAATCACTTGAGAAGCCTTTCGATTTTCGGGATCGCTGCTTAAACGACTGGCAGCTTTCATAATGGCATCGTAATAATTACCCTTTTGCAACGATTTCATTCCTGTTGAACAGGCATTCAGCAGCATGAAACTGCTCATTAAAACAACTAAATATTTTCGCATAAATTGAGTTTATATAACTTTCAAAAAACTATTTTATTCGAGATTTTTTTTACTGACAAATGAGACTGAACACTGATCACTCTCTTTCCAAACGTTTCGCTTCATCCCAGATTACATCCATTTCGGCCAGACTCATTTTTTTCAGATCCAAGCCCTTCTGCAAAGTCTGACTTTCGAGATAATTAAACCGATTGGTAAATTTCAGATTGGTTCGTTCAAGTGCAGTTTCCGGATCGATACCATAAAGACGGGCAGCATTCACCATGGCAAAAAATAAGTCGCCAAATTCACCTTCAATTTTATCTTTATCAACTGCATCAAATTCGACACTCAGCTCATTAATTTCTTCTTTTACCTTATCCCAAACCTGCTCTTTGTATTCCCAGTCGAAACCTACCCCACTGGCTTTTTCCTGAATCCGGTTTGCCTTGATCAAAGCTGGTAATGCAGCAGGCACACCTTCCAGAACGCGTTTGTTTCCACCTTTCTCTTTCAGTTTGAGGGTTTCCCAGTTTTGCTCCACCTCGCGCGAATTGGCCACATCAACATCTCCGAACACATGCGGATGGCGGTAAATCAGCTTTTCATTGATGGAATTCAGCACATCTGATATATCAAACGCTCCTTTTTCTGATCCGATTTTGGCATAGAAAACAATGTGCAACATCAGGTCGCCTAGTTCTTTCTTAATTCCGTTCAGATCGTTGTTCAGTATTGCATCAGCCAATTCATAGGTTTCTTCGATGGTCAGTTTCCGGAGCGATTCGAGGGTCTGCTCTTTGTCCCACGGGCATTTCTCACGCAACTCGTCCATGATATCCAGCAATCGGGCAAAGGCTTCCGTTTTTTTGTTCATTTGGTCAATTATCAATGAACTCCAAAATTAGAATCTTTATTTATAAATGATAGTTTGATCCTGTTAAACTTTGAACAGAGTTTTCACTGACACAAAAAAAAGCTGCCCTTTTCAGAACAGCTTTCAGGTAAAAATATCATCGACTCATACGATGACTCAAACTCATCGTATGAGTATAGAGTCACACTAAACTTACTTAATCAGCTCAAAACTGCGTTTTACGAACTTATCCAAATCTTCGCCTTTCAGCATTCCGTTAGCCAGCAACGCCAGGTCGACCAACTGTTTTGCCAGTTTATTGTCTTTACCAAAAGCGGTCAGTTTTGCTTTTTGATCATCTTTCAATGCGTTGATTGCTTTTTCCAGATCTTCCGATTTTTCTTTCACTTCTGAAGGAATTTCTTCGTCTTTCTTATCTTTTTTAGCTTTGTCAACTTCTTCCTTTTCAGTGATTTTTGCCTGAAGTTCACTTTTCAGTGTTTCCAGCTCAGCACCAATTGTGGTATCACGTGCCTCAAAAATCTCTTTGACCAAAGGATGCGAAGTGTTCACCACCAGATTCATGTTCTCCGGAAGATCGCCATAAAAGCTCATTCCGCCACCCTGCATCTGGCTCATATCTTTCATACGACGCATAAACTCATTGCGGGTAATGACCATCGGAAAGCTGTTTTCACCCAAATCCTTGAAATCGACGATAAAACCATAATCCTTATTTTCAGGACAAACCGCTTTAAAAATCGGACTCAGCTCATTCTTTTCTTCCCAACTCAATTCATGCTTTGGTTCTTCTTTAGTGATCAAATGTTCAGCCACATCCGAGTCAACACGCACAAACCTTTTGTTGGTGTATTTCTGTTCCAGCTTATTAATCAGCGGCGTTGAAAGCACATTATTCATCACCAAAACATCGTAACCTTTGTTTTTTGCAGCCTGAACAAATGAATACTGTTCTTCCTGATTATTGGTATACAAATAAATAAGGCTATTTTCCTTGTCAGTCTGCTCAGGTTTAATTAATGTTTCGTATTCTTCCATGGTAAAATACTTACCATCAGTATTCTTGAAGAGGAAGAATTTCTCTGCTTTTTCGTAGAATTTATCTTCGGTCAGCATTCCGTATTCGATAAAAAGACGCAAATCGTCCCATTTTGATTCAAAATCTTCACGCTTATCAGAAAACAGTTGAGCCAGACGATCGCCCACTTTTTTGGTAATGTGGCTGCTGATCTTCTTCACATTCGAATCGCTTTGCAGGTACGAACGCGATACATTCAACGGAATGTCAGGAGAATCGAGTACTCCGTGTAAAAGCGTCAAAAATTCAGGAACAATCCCTTCCACCGAATCGGTCACAAAAACCTGGTTCGAGTACAACTGAATTTTGTTTTTCTGAACCTCAACCGTATTTTTCAGTTTCGGGAAATACAGAATACCGGTTAGGTTGAATGGATAATCCACGTTCAGGTGAATATTGAACAGCGGATCTTCGGCCATTGGATACAACTGACGGTAGAAATTGTTATAATCTTCCTCGGTCAGATCAACCGGTTTTTTGGTCCATGCCGGAGCCACATCGTTAATCTGATTATCCTCGTCGGTATCTACTTCTTTGCCATCTTTCCAGCTTGTCTTTTTACCAAAAACAACTGGTATTGGCAAGAACTTACAGTATTTATTCAACATTTCACCAATCCGCGATTTTTCCAGAAACTCTTCTGAATCGGCATTGATATGCATGATGATGTCAGTTCCAACTTCTGCGCGTTCTGCTTCTTCCAAAGTATATTCCGGACTTCCATCGCACTCCCAACGAATGGCAGTTGCACCTTCGCGGTATGATTTTGAAATGATGTCAACCTGACTCGAAACCATGAACGATGAATAAAATCCAAGTCCGAAATGGCCAATAATGGCATTCGCATCGTCCTTGTATTTTTCAAGAAACTCTTCGGCACCCGAAAAAGCAATCTGGTTAATGAACTTCTCAACTTCTTCGGCGGTCATACCGATACCGTTATCCGAAACGGTGATGGTTTTGGCATCCTTGTCGATTTTTACCTGAACTTTAGCGTTGGTCATATCTCCGGAATACTCTCCCTTTGAGGCCAAAGTGCGAAGTTTTTGAGTGGCATCAACTGCATTTGAAACAATTTCACGAAGGAAAATATCGTGATCGGAATAGAGAAACTTTTTAATGATGGGAAACAGATTGTCGCTGCTTACCCCAATTTTTCCTTTTTGCATTTTATCTGATTTTTAGATTAACATTCTATTTCATGTGCAGCACTTTTTTCAAAGACTATACCACGTCTCAAAAATGACTTTTTGTCACCGATCTTGACAGTAGACCTTATCTCAAGGTGACAAAAACTGATTTTATTCTGCTTTTATCTGACGGAAAGGGCGTATTTTGCACCGCATTTTTGAGAATAAGAAACTATGACAAAACTTGAGTCTTATTTTGAGACTTTCAGAAAGGAAATTATTGGCATCGACCAATGTTTTCAATCGCCATATGGGACGAAGGAAATTATCTATGCCGATTGGATTGCAAGTGGCCGGCTCTATCAACCTATTGAGAAAAAAATTACTGAAACATTCGGGCCTTTTGTCGGAAATACTCATTCCGAAACCAGTGAGACCGGAGCTTTGATGACCCATGCCTATCATCAGGCGCAACAAATAATTAAAGCGCATGTGAATGCCGGACCAAACGATATCATCATCACCGCAGGTTCAGGAATGACAGCAGTAATCAACAAATTTCAGCGCATGTTGGGACTCAAATACTGTGGACAGGTAAATCATACAGGATGCCTTGCCAATCGCGAACGTCCGGTGGTTTTCATCACGCATATGGAACATCATTCAAACCACACTAGCTGGTATGAAACAAATGCCGATGTGGTAATTATTGATCCGGACGAAAATCTACAGGTTTCGCCAGAAAATCTCCGAAAGAAACTTGAAGAATTTAAATCCCGTCCATTTAAAATCGGTTCGTTCACTGCGTGTTCCAATGTTACAGGAATCCGGACTCCCTATTACGAACTGGCTGAAATCATGCACGAAAACGGTGGTGTCGTATTTATAGACTTTGCCGCCTCAGCTCCTTACGATCAAATGGATATGCACCCTGCTGATCCGATGCAAAAACTGGATGC
>Ga0136636_10002615_pt1 | contig 10738 bp, 8 predicted proteins | sample AntDrymUQ8522106_2_FD_104653 | JGI IMG/M metagenome (GOLD analysis project Ga0136636, IMG submission 104653) | Polar desert sand microbial communities from Dry Valleys, Antarctica - metaG UQ852 (21.06) | ecosystem: Environmental > Terrestrial > Soil > Desert | place: Antarctica: Dry Valley... | reverse complement strand
GGATGGCGGGGTTTTTAATGGTGGGCGTAGCAAGGATTGAACTTGCGACCCCTGCGATGTCAACACAGTGCTCTACCACTGAGCTATACGCCCACGCTGCGGCAGCCTCTAGCTGGGCTTGCCTTATCATTCAAGCCTATTTGAGTTCACCGAAACTTTCCTTGGCAAACAGCCGTTCGACTTCGAGCACAAGGTCCTTGAGATGGAACGGCTTGGACAGGATTTTTGCACTCGGCATCGATTCGCCTGCACGCAGGGCAACGCCTGAAAAGCCGGTGATGAACATCACTTCGGTCGCTGGCGATACCTTGCTGCAATGACGTGCGAGTTCAATCCCGTCCATTTCAGGCATGACGATATCGGTGAGCAGCAGGTCGAAATGCTCGCGCTCAAGCAATGGCGCCGCTTCTGTGCCGCGATCAACTGAAACCACCTCATAGCCAGAGCGCTCTAATGCGCGGGCCAGATATTCGCGCATGGCCTGCTCATCCTCTGCTAACAAAATTCGCGTCATTCTATTCCCTCAAAAAACCATATCGCGCGTTGTATCCGCCGCATTGTTATAAACCATAATCGCAGAGCTTTAATTTTTTTCCACCAAATCGCAAAAAACGTGGCAAATTTCGGTCGGATCGACATGATCCATGAATGAATGGCGATAGCGACACAGGTTTTGCAACTTTTGGGACGGATTCGCCATCCGTGCCTGTGCTTGTGTCGGTCCCGCATGCCGGACGCAACTATCCCGAAGCGGTTTTTTCAGCATTGCGATTGCCGCATGATTCACTGGTGCGGCTTGAAGATCGCTATACCGACTTGCTGGCGCGGCAATCGGTGGCATTGGGTTATCCGGTTATCGTTGCACATCGCGCGCGGGCATGGATCGACCTCAACCGCGACGAGAATGACCTTGATGTCGAAATGATCCGCGGTGCCATTCGCGACGACTATCCGACCGCGAGCGCGAAGCAGCGCGGCGGTCTGGGCCTCATTCCGCGGCGGTTATCGGCAGAGGGCGATATCTGGAAATATCAGTTCGAACTCGCCGACATTGAAGCGCGGCTCGCGAGTTTTCACCGACCATATCATACGGCGATTGCTGATATATTGGAGCGGATGCGGCAGAAATTCGGGATCGCGATATTGCTCGATCTGCACAGCATGCCGCCGATCCGGCAGCCCACGGCTTTGCCCGCGCCAGTATTTGTGATCGGTGACCGATTTGGCAAAAGCGCTGCATCGCAATATGCCGACGCGGTTACAGAACAGATCCGCGCGCGCGGGCATCCGGTTGCGCTCAACCATCCCTATTCGGGTGAATATATATTGACCCGTCACGGCAGACCTCGGGCTAATGTTCACGCCATTCAGCTGGAGGTTGACCGCTCGCTTTATCTCGATTCGGCGTTGCGCGAGCCCGGCCCGGGATTGCATCGCATCAATGCTTTGATTTCCGATTTGGTCGCATCATTATCCGATGATGCACTCGGATATTCATCGCTGATCGCGGCGGAATAAGCGGCTTTCGGTGCCTGATAAAAAACCACCCCGGAAAAATTCCGGGGTGGCCTAGGTTCAGGGAGTGGTGCCGCCTGACGGCACCGGTAGGACGGAAAAGGGAGGGGAGATTTCCGTCCTATAACAAGGATGGGGACTGGCTATTTCAAAATCAAGACTATGGTCAAAATTATTCAGGCCATTGCGATGAATCGAACGCAGACCGAAGACAACGCGAGGAATTGACACCAAAATAGTGAGGGCTCAGCGTTATACCGTCGTGCTTCAAAATGGCGACACGACGGCATAATGATGACGCTGTTTAGTTGACCGGCAGCTCGGTTACCTGTGGAACCTTGCCCTGCGCGACCTGAAGCGCGAAGATTTCGCGCATCAGTTGCAACGAGAACAGATGCGCATGAATGAGCGCGAGTATGCCGTTCTGGTTCAGCTTGCGCAGCGCGTCGCCGCGCAATTCGCGCAGCTTGGCTTCGTCAATCATTTTGAAACCGCGATAGATGAACGGCTTGTCCGAACCTTCCTGCTGGATCGACACTTCGCCGTCCATCAACAGGTCGAGCTTCTTCAACTCTTCGACGAAAGCATGCGTTTGCGCGCCGGCATTTTCGAAATCTTCGCAGAATTTGAGGATATTCTGCGTGTTTTCGCTAGGCTTGGCGTCGTCGAATAATTCAATGCCGTCTTCGAACTCGCCTACCGCGCCCGAGGTCGGGTCGAAACACAAGGACAATTCGTCTGTATCAGGACGCAATTTGGCGAGCAAAAACGGATAGCGGCGGACATAGGCGGGGACATAAACGGGGTTGGTAAAGCGGCCGTCCTCGCCCATGAATGTATTGACGCCTTCGTTCATGCCCATCAGCACCAACGGTACCGGATTTTCGGTCGCCGAGAAAATAATTGGATAGTTGCGCGACGCAGGAATGAATTCCTCAATGGTCAGCGGGATCGCGTGCTGGTCTTCCATGAACTTCGCATTTTCCAGCATGCGTGTCTTCCAAGTGGCGTGATCGTTGCTGTTGAGAGGAACAAGGTCCTTGTACAGAAGCGGCAGATTGGCGGCTTGGGGCGCGCTGGCCATAAGGAACTCCATATTGATAAGGATTGGATAGAAAAACGTTGCGGCGCTTTAGGCGGACACTTGCGCTTAGGCAAGCGGAACAAGCTTTCCAGGGTTCATAATGCCAAGCGGATCGAGCGCATTTTTGATGTCGCGCAGCACCATCAAACGGGCCGGGTCGGTCAGGCGTTCGAATTCGGCAATTTTAGCCTGGCCAATCCCATGTTCGGCGGACAACGACCCGCCATAATCGCGCACCCGGTCATAGATATGGGACGTAATCGTCTTGCCATCGCCTGCATACCACGAAGCGACGTCGGCGCCGACAGGCGCCTTGACGTGAAAATGGATATTGCCGTCGCCTAAATGTCCGAAGGCCACTGTTTTGGTGCCGGGATGATTGGCCTCGATGACCGGCGATTCCTGCTCGATAAAGCGCGCCATCGCATCGACCGGAACGCTGATATCATGCTGCAAAGCGGGACCTTCGGCGCGCTCTGCCTCGGCAATCGAGTCGCGGATTTTCCAGAAAGCTTCGGCTTGCGCTTCGCTGCTGGCGATGGTGGCGTTTTCGAGCAGATTTTCACCGATGGCTTGCTCGAGCAGTTGCGTTGCCAATTCGGCTGGGCTGGTCTGGCTGGCGTCGTCCTGCACAAATTCCATCAGCGCGTGCCAGCGATGCGGCGTGCCGAGCGGAGCGCGCGTTCCGGCGATATGGTTGACGACAGCGTTGAGCGCGCGGTCGGGCAGAATCTCGAAGCCTTCAAGCCGGTCGCGGCCATGTTGCTGCATGAACAGCAATAGCTGATAGGCTTGTTCGGGGCTATCGATACCCGCCCATACGACGCATCGGTCAATCAACGCGGGCACGGTGTGAAGGACTGCCTTGGTGACGACGCCAATCGTTCCCTCGCCGCCAATCAGCAGATGCTTAAGGTCATAGCCGCGATTGTCCTTTTTTAACGGCGCCAAGGCGTCATAGATGGATCCGTCGGACAATACTGCTTCAATCCCGGCCACAAGTTGCCGCATCGTCCCATGCCGCAGCACTTGCGTGCCTCCTGCATTGGTTGACACGAGGCCGCCGACGGTGGCCGATCCTTTCCCGCCAAGCGTCAGCGGGAAGCGCCGACCTACGCGACCGACTGCCTCGTGCAGATTCTGCAAGATGACCCCTGCCTCGCACACCACCAGCCCGCTTGGCTGGTCGATGGAGACGATTTGGTTCATACGCCGCATCGACAGGATTAAAGCTTCGCCGCTCGCGTCGGGCGTCGCCCCTGCAACCATGCCGCTATTGCCGCCTTGCGGTACAATCGAAAGTCGATGTTTCGCCGCAATGCGGATGATGCAAGCCACTTCCGCAGCATTTGTGGGCGAGAGCAATGCCGCCGCTGCACCGGTATATCGCCTACGCCAATCGGTAAGCCACGGGGCGATGGCACTTTGGTCATCGCAATAGCCTTTCGGGCCCAGAAACTCGCGCAATTCGGACAAAGCGTTTATATTTGGCACAGCATTTTCCATCGGCTTGACCCAGCATGTTGACAGCAGCAGGGCGATGTTCAATTCATGCCACGTTCAACCCCACCGGGTAAAGCAAATCGAACTTCAACATGATAGCGGAACCTCACTTGCGCGCAGTTTTGGCCTTAGTCCTTTTTGCCGTTGGTTTGACATTATTGTCGCGCGAGGCTTGGGCACAGTTTGACCTGATCGAAACCGACAATCCGTTCACCCCGATCATCCGGTTTAACGACAGCTATTATCAAGTCCGCGTAGATCAGCGCGTCATCATCCGCCTACCCAGTCAAGCAATGGCACCATCCGCAGTCGGTGCGCAGCGCCAGGCAGCCGCGAAAATCAAATATAAAGAACAGAAAATCGGCAAATGCCTGTGGGTTAACAAGCTGGCCGGTTCGCGTCCGGGACCTAATCGGACGCTCGATATCATGACCCGCGAGGGTGACATCATACGCGCCTATTTGGGTGACGGATGCTTGGCGCGTGAATTTTATGCCGGTGCCTATATGGAGCGATCTTACGACGGCAAATTGTGCATTGACCGCGACTTGCTCCATGCGCGCACCGGAGCGAAGTGCGAAGTCGATAAATTCAGGTTGTTGACCCCTCGCTGACAAACGCGGTCATTCGGCCAATTTCCTTGACATTTGCCCGTGTAAAGACCAAAGGCCGCGCAAGTCGGCGCAGGATATTTCCTGACAGCAGGACATCCTATAATTTCCGGAAATGAATATGCGCTTTGCCGATATCGGCCTGTCTGACGAACTGTTGAGAGCTTTGACCGAGGCCGGTTATGACGAACCGACTCCGATCCAAGCGGCGGCGATCCCGCAAGTACAAATGATGCGCGACATTATCGCGATTGCGCAGACCGGAACGGGCAAGACCGCTAGTTTCGTTCTACCGATGATCGATGTGCTCGCCAATGGCCGCGCGCGCGCGCGGATGCCGCGTTCGCTTATTCTGGAGCCAACGCGCGAACTTGCTGCGCAGGTTGCCGAGAATTTCGAGAAATATGGCAAATATCACAAGCTGTCGATGGCGTTGCTGATCGGCGGCGTTCAGATGGGCGATCAGGTCAAGGCGCTGGAAAAGGGCGTCGATGTTCTGATCGCGACACCGGGCCGGTTGATGGACCTTTTCGAGCGCGGCAAGATATTGCTCACCGGATGCGAAATGCTGGTGATCGACGAGGCCGACCGGATGCTGGATATGGGCTTCATCCCCGATATCGAGCACATCTGCACCAAATTGCCGACCACGCGTCAGACCTTGCTGTTTTCGGCAACAATGCCGCCGCCGATCAAGAAGCTCGCTGACAAATTCCTGTCGAACCAGAAATATATCGAAGTAGCGCGGCCCGCGACGGCGAATATCAATATTGAGCAGTTTCTGGTCAATGTGGCGCCAGCGAAGAAGCGCGATGTATTGACCGACCTGATCCGCAGCGAAAAAGTGTCGAATGCGATCATTTTCTGCAACCGCAAGACGACGGTGCGCGAGCTGAACCAGAGCCTGCAACGCGCTGGTTTCCGCGCTGGCGAAATCCACGGCGATATTGACCAGTCGACGCGCCAGAAGCAGCTGGAAGCGTTCAAGAACGGCGATATCGACCTGCTCGTCGCCTCAGATGTTGCGGCTCGCGGGTTGGACGTTAAGGGCGTGAGCCATGTGTTCAACTTTGACGCTCCGTGGCATCCTGATGACTATATTCACCGCATTGGTCGCACGGGACGGGCAGGGGCGAAGGGCAAGGCGTTCACCTTTGTCACCAAGGCCGACGAAGAAGCGATTGAAAGCATCGAGAAGTTGATCGGCAACAAGATTGAACGTTTGGGCAAGATTGAAGCACCGTCAGCAGGCGAGGAAGAACGCGCTCCCGCAAGACGCGGACGCAAAGCACCGGCGAAAGCACCAAAAGCTGAGACGCCTGAGGTTGACGAGGCTGAAGCTAAACCTGCGCCTGCGCCAACTCCTGCACCGCGAGCGAAAAAGCCGGTATCGGAAAAGCCAGCGCCAAGGGCAAAAACCGACGATCTGGTCGACGATGACGGCTGGAATGGCCCGATGCCAGGTTTCCTGAGCGCTTCAATTCCAAAATAAACGCAAAAGAAAGGGCCCGCAAAACGGGCCCTTTCTTTATATCTGTGCTTGGCGCTTAGAACTTGCCGCGCAAGGTGATTCCGTAGGTTCGCGGCTCGGCAAGGAACTGCGAAAAGATCTGGCGACCGCCGGGATATTGCGGATCGACAAACGGGGCCGAAGTTGTGCCCGCCTGGAATGGCGAGTTAAATGCGACCTGCGCATAATCCTGATTAAAGATATTCTGGCCCCAAAGCTCGATACCCCATGATTCGTCCGGACCGCGAAGGCCGATACGCGCATTGAAGATCGCGAAGCTGTCTTGCTCCTTTTGCGGGAACAGGTCGGAACCGGTATTGTAATCGCTGGTCAAACGGGTGTCGACGTAGAACAGACCCGAAAGACCGCTGCTGCCGATTTCAGGCGTCCAGGTAACGCTCGATGTTGCCACCAGTTCAGGCGCGTTCGACAGATTATCGCCTGGCAGTTTGCGCAATGCCGTATCCAGCGCGGTGCCATTTTTCGTTCCGATTAGATCATCCTGGTATTTTGTTTTGGCATAGGTCAGACCTGCAGCCACACGGAAGTTGCGCGCAGGCGAAATTGACGCCTCAAGCTCGACACCTTGTGTGCGGACGCCATAGGTTACATCGCCCGTTGCGCATGTTCCGGTGGCGTTTGGATTGGCATTGAAGTTGGTGCCGGCTGCCGAGAGATTCTGATCGCTATCGGAGTTCGGACCGCCAATCAGATTGTTGCAACCGTTCACCGTTTGCACGAGGAATACGGTGCCGTTGAATGTGTTCAACTGGAAGTTCGAAAAGTCCGAACGGAAAGCCGACACACTCAAGCTGAACGGGCCAGTCGAATATTTTGCACCGAGTTCATAGCTGTCGACCAATTCTGGATCGAACTGCAAATTACCTACCAGCGCCTGCGCGCCGCCGGATGCCGCGAATGTTGCAGTTGGAGCCTTTAGCGCCGAACGATCAAGGTTGAAACCGCCCGCCTTGTAGCCTTTTGCATAGCTGCCGTAGACCAGCAAATCGTCGATCGGCTTCCATGAAAGGATTGCAGTGCCGGTAAATTCGTCTTCGCTACGACTATCATTAATCGTGACACCGTTAAGTTCGGCAGTTGAGTTGCCCTGACAGGCCAGTCCAATCAGACCGGCTGCGGTAGCACCAAGAGTGGGTAAGAACGGCGTCAGCGCGGCTTGTTGGGCTACGCATGCCGCGTTGTCATTACCAAAGGTGGCGTTGAAGCGCTTCTTGTCCTTCGTGTAGCGGGCGCCCAAGGTCAGATCGAGAGTGTCGGTGATATGCACAATATTATGTGTGAATACGGCCCAGTTCGTTCCGTTTTGGAAATAACGGTCGATTGTGCTTCCACGGTCGTTCACCGTATCGAGACGGTCGATTCCGCCCAATAGTGCACCACCCAACACTGCCGAACCGCCAGTGGCGGCACCGCTGGCTACGAAGCCCCGCCCGGTTGCCGACAGGCAGCCCTGGCCGGTCGGCGAATAAAACGGCGCGAGGCCGCCACCCGAAACGATGCGGCAGCTGGCAAAGCGGCCATACTGGTTGCCGAAGCGAAGATTGTCCTGAACGGTCAGCTTTTCATTGGCGTAGAAGCCGCCAACCAACCAGTCGAGCGAGCCGCCAAAAGCTTCACCCTGCAAACGCAGTTCCTGCGTGAACGTGTGGAACTGGCGATATGCATCGTCATTGATGCCGCGATAAAGGATGTCGACCTCGCCATAATCCGTGTCCGAAGCCTGACCCGAACGATATTGGCGATACGCGGTGATCGACGTCAAATTCACACCACCAAGATCATAGTCGATCTGGCCCGAAATGCCGTAATCCTTGGTTTCACCAAAAAAGCTACGATTGGGGCTGACCGAAACGTCGCGTCTATAGCCCTGGTTGAACGAGCTGAGCGGCTGGCCGAGATCACGCAACACATTGATAATGTTGTTACCATTGGTTTGTAGCGGCGAAAGCGGGGTCGACGGGTTGTTCAGGTCGCCGATAAACTGGTTGACCGTACCATCAACATAAGTCGCCGCGCAGCAATTTTCCGCACGCTTCGTGTAATCGGCGATCAGGCGGATCGACAGCGCGTCTGTGGGTTCGAACAATAGCTGGCCGCGCAGGAAATAACGATCCCGGTCGTTGATGTCTTTGCCGTTCTGCGGGTCATTATAGAAACCGTCGCGCTTTACGTAAACGCCATCGACGCGGAACGCGAGTTGCTCGGTGATCGGGCCAGTGAAGCTTGTTGCGGCACGCATGAATTCATAATTGCCGTAGGTCAGCTCGCCGCTGCCGCCGAAGGTGAACGAAGGCTTTTTCGAATATATGCTGATGAGACCAGCCGACGAGTTGCGTCCGCCAAGCGTGCCTTGTGGGCCGCGCTGCACTTCGACGCGGTCAATTTCGCCCAGTTCATTGAGGCCGATGCCCGAACGCGAGCGATAGACGCCGTCGATGAATACTGGAACCGAGCTTTCGAGACCGGGGTTATCGCCCACTGTACCGATGCCGCGAATACGCGCCGAACCGTTGGCTTCCGAACCGGTCGAAGATACGAGCAGCGAAGGTGCAACCTGGTTCAATTGGCGAATGTCGTTCGCGCCGCTGTTTTGCAATGTTTCGGCGTTTACGGCAGAGATCGCAACAGGAACATCGGACAGAAGCTGGGTCCGGCCCTGTGCGGTCACAACGATTTCGTCGTCCTGATTCGCTTCTTCTGCCTGCGGTGCTTCCTGCGCATAAGTCAGGCTTGGCATCGCGAGTGCGATACACGCCGCCGAAAATTTTAATGCGTGGCTAAAGGTCTTGTCACGTCCCGACATCATCATCTCTCCTATTTTGACATTATTTTGTAACAACGTAGCGAAAACGCATACGAATGTCATCGCGCTAAAGCCCAGAATTCCGCGAAATTTGCGCAGTGATGCTTTTGTGCAACAATCGGCAAATTGACGTTACGGCAAGCGCAGTGCGACAACGCAGCATTTCCATGATTTTCCACAGAATTGCTGCGCAGCATTCTTTGGATCAAAGTTTGACCAGCATCTTTCCGGTATTCTCGCCGCTGAACAAACCGAGGAAGGCTTCAGGTGTTTTTTCCAGACCTTCCTTTACCGTCTCACGTCCCATGACAGCGCCTGATTTGATCAGTTCGGCCATATCGGCGTTAAATTCGGGCACCTGCGCGTAAAAATCAGGGTAGAGGAAGCCTTTGATGGTGATCCGCTTGCCGATAATCATCGGCAGATATTGCATCGGTTGTGCCTTGAAGTCGTTATAGACGTCGATCATCCCGCAAATGGCAAAGCGCGCCCATTCTTTCGACGTCGCCAGCGCCGCGTCCAAATGTTCGCCGCCGACATTGTCGAAATAGACGTCGATGCCGGTCTCGCCCATGTCTTTCAACGCTGCCATCAACTGCGGCAGCACCTTACCGGATTTATAGTCGATAACCGCATCCGCGCCAAGTTCCTTGACCCACGCGCATTTCTCCGCGCCGCCCGCCGAGCCGATGACTTTCATGCCCTTCGCCTTGGCGATTTGCGTGACGGTTGAGCCCACCGCACCTGCCGCAGCTGAGACGAAAATAACTTCACCCGGCTTTGCTTCGGCAACCTTGAGCAAGCCGAACCACGCGGTGCCGCCGGGCATGCCGATGATGCTGAGCCAATGCTCGTCAGGTATGCCAAGAACAGGCGCCTTGGCAGGTGGCATGCCGCCGGGCGGAGTCTTGCCGCCACCGAATACGACGCTGTCGCGCCAGCCACCCATGTGCAGCACCTTTGTGCCGACGGGATAATCTGCGTTGTTGCTTTCAGTGACGGTACCAACCGCGCCGCCCGCCATCGGTTCACCTAACGCAAACGGATCGGCATAGCTTTTCGCATCGTTCATCCGCCCGCGCATATAGGGATCGACCGACAGCCAGCTGTTAGTGACGCGAAACTCGCCGTCGCCCAATGGCGCATCGGGTATCTCAATCATTGCAAAGTTGCTGTCGGTGGGAAGTCTTGCGGGGCGGCTAGCCAAAGTCCATGCGCGTGCCATTATCGTGTCTCTCCATCTTTTTTGTTTTCGCTTGCAGCAATGACTGCAGCATTTTTGTATACTGGGCGGCCACCCACCCATGTTTCCTTGACCACTGCGTTACGCAGTTCGGACGGGCTTGCAAGCAGCGGGTCGACATCAATCAGAATGAAATCAGCATGATGGCCGGGCGTGAGCGAGCCCACTTTGGTTTCGGCAAAAGCCGCATAAGCCGCACCGGTGGTAAAGCCGGCGAGTGCCTGCTCGCGGCTAACTCGCTCTTCTGGCCGCCACCCACCAAAAGGCTGACCCGCCGCATCTTCGCGCGTCATCGCGGTAGCTAGGCCCGCGAACGGATCGGCGGACTCAACCGGAACGTCTGAGCCAAAAGCGAGCTTGCCACCGGCCTTGGCAATCGACTGCCATGCATAAGCGCCCGTCAGTCGCTCGGTGCCAAGCCGCGCCTCGGCCATTGTCCGGTCCGACG
>Ga0136636_10002614_pt1 | contig 10740 bp, 6 predicted proteins | sample AntDrymUQ8522106_2_FD_104653 | JGI IMG/M metagenome (GOLD analysis project Ga0136636, IMG submission 104653) | Polar desert sand microbial communities from Dry Valleys, Antarctica - metaG UQ852 (21.06) | ecosystem: Environmental > Terrestrial > Soil > Desert | place: Antarctica: Dry Valley... | reverse complement strand
CAAAACTAATTTTGAGATTTTATCAGGGTTCGATAACACTTCTTTGTGTGAAGCAGCCGAACCAATAGAAGTAACGATACCTTCACCCACACGAGCCAAAATGGTTTCTTCACCTGCACCACCTACCAATTGCGCTAAACTGGCACGAACTGTAACCCGCGCAATAGCAATCAACTGAATACCATCTGCAGCCACAGCGGCTACCTTTGGTGTATTAATCACTTTCGGGTTCACTGAAATTTGTACTGCTTCAAATACGTTTCTACCAGCTAAGTCGATGGCTGTTGCTTGTTTGAAAGTCAAGCTGATATTGGCCTTATCGGCAGAGATCAATGCCTTGATTACGTTAGGTACATCGCCACCCGCCAAATAGTGGGTTTCTAGATCGCTGGGTGTTAACGGAATGCCCGCCTTTGTAGCAGTAATCAATGAGTTAACAATGATGCTTGGCGGAATTTTACGAAGGCGCATTCCGATCAACTGACCGATGGTAACCTTAACTCCCGAGAAAACAGCGGTTATCCACAATCCTACAGGCACGAAATACATGAACAAGAAAAATCCGATGATACAGATAAAGACAATAAAAATAAATGCTAATCCTTCCATAGTTTTAATTTATAGGTTCTACGATTATTTGGTTTGATACAATTTTGATGATCCGAATTTTGCTGCCACTGTCAAGGTAGTCGCCATTGGTTTTCACTTCCACAGTTTGATTGTTCAATTCTGCCTTTCCAATTGGCCGTAAAGCTGAAATAGTTTGTCCTTCCATCCCTATCTGCAAACGGTCAAGCTCGCCTTCATTTACCTTACTTTTGATAGCTGATTTTAACGCAAATCTTTTCCATACGTCAGTGGTAAATGAAAAATACAAAAGCCCACCGCACGCTATTGCCGAACTGGCCAGCATGACCCAGCCCACTTCGGCACCAAAATATTTAAAGCTCAAGCCAACACCCACCATCAAAAAACAAAACCCAGTGACTCCCACGATTGTAGTGCCCGGGACAAAAATAATCTCAGCCACCACCAAAAAGAGGCCAAATCCAATAAGCGACAATACTGTTGACCACTCCACCATCAGTCTATTTGAGATTTATTAGTCAAGATTTTTGATTGATTTGTTCACTACGAAGCTCAAAGCTACTCTTTAAATCTCACATCTTAAGTCTGCAGTCCTAAATCTAATAAGCTCTAGCAAACAATACCCGCTGGCCCGATGGCTTACCAGAATAAACACAAATCCCGTTCTCTCGAGCCGCATCCAACGGAATACACCTAATCGTAGCTTTTGTTTCATTTTTAATCTTCTCTTCTGTATCCGCGGTGCCATCCCAATGCGCAGAAATGAAGCCACCCTTTTCATCCAACACCTTTTTGAAATCCTCGTACGAATCGACCTGCGTTGTCTTGTCGTTTCTAAACTTCAACGCCTTTTGATAGATGTTATCTTGAATACTATCAAGCAGCACAGGAATTTCTGTTGCTACGCTATCAATAGACATCACTTTCTTTTCTTTGGTATCTCTTCTCGCTACTTCAACCGTTCCATTTTCCAAATCGCGTGGGCCTATGGCAATGCGGACAGGCACACCTTTCAATTCATATTCGGCAAACTTAAAGCCCGGCTTTAGGTTCTCGCGGGTATCAAACTTTACTGACAAGCCTTGCTTTCGCAATTCTTTTGCTATCCCTTCCGCTTTCGCGGAAATTTTAGCCAGCTCTTCTTCATTTTTAAAAATAGGAACGATCACCACGTGGATAGGTGCCAACTTAGGTGGCAATACCAGTCCATCATCATCTGAGTGCGCCATAATCAATCCGCCAATCAAACGTGTGCTCACACCCCACGAGGTGCCCCAAACTTTTTCCAACTTGCCTTCTTTGTTTGTAAACTGCACGTCAAAGGCATCCGCAAAATTCTGACCTAAGAAATGAGAAGTTCCTGCTTGCAACGCCTTGCCGTCTTGCATCATCGCTTCAATGCAATACGTATCCACTGCACCCGGAAAACGTTCTCCGTCCGATTTCTTTCCCTTGATCACCGGCATAGCCATAAAAGTCTCGGCAAACTCCGCATATACGTCCAACATCTGTTTTGTTTCCGCAACTGCCTCAGCCGATGTAGCGTGGGCCGTGTGCCCTTCTTGCCATAAAAATTCTGCTGTGCGCAAAAACAGACGGGTACGCATTTCCCATCGCACTACGTTGGCCCATTGGTTGATCAACAACGGCAAATCTCTATATGATTGAATCCACTTTTTATAGGTGCTCCAGATGATGGCCTCACTTGTTGGCCTCACTACTAATTCCTCTTCCAGTTTCGCATCCGGGTCCACCATCAATTTGCCCGGGCGGCTAGGATCATTCTTTAGGCGATAATGGGTAACAATTGCGCACTCTTTCGCAAAGCCCTCAGCATTCTTTTCTTCCGCCTCAAACATACTCTTTGGCACAAATAGCGGAAAGTAGGCATTTACATGGCCTGTGTCTTTAAACATCTTGTCCAATGCTTGCTGCATCTTCTCCCAAATGCTGTAGCCATACGGCTTAATGACCATACAACCCCGTACATCCGAATTTTCTGCCAAATCGGCCTTTTTTACCAAATCAATATACCATTGAGAGTAATCCTGTGCTCGGCTCGTAATTTCTTTTCCCATTAGCTATTAAAATGAGGGGCAAATATAGAGCAAATGAATCGCAGGGCAATTTTGAAAAACACGTTGGATTCTTGGCGGCCTACCACGCGAGGCGCGAGGCACCAGGCTATCCGCTATACTCCTCCTGGCGCGAGGCGCGCCACTGCGGGGTGTCGCTCCTATCCTTGGCCGAAAGCCCCTCAAAAGTTCATCACACACCCCCTCATTCAACGGAACTTAAAAGCTTATTCTATTCGAGAGCATAGAGTTACGAAAATCATTAAAATCTTTGCGTTTTCTTAGCGTCTTAGCGCCTCTGCGGTAAAAACCAATGGCAAAGTCATAATGCTAAAAATTGACACACTACTTTTAGCCTAAAATTTACTACTGATTTATACCCAAACTTTGTAGATTTACGTTATTAACCGTGGATACAATCCATACAACTATGAAAACGAAAGAAATATTCTTAATTATTCTGGTGCTAGCAGTGGGTTCTAATGTGTGGGCGCAAAGCACAGAAGATGACGACATGTATTTTAGTTCGAAGGATCGAGCGGCCATGAACGCTGCTCATTCCAATTCGAAACAGGCTTTATATTCGTCTGAGAGTGCGCAGCGCGTTACCCAAACAGAAATAACTTCCACTATCAATCCTACCGATAGCTACTCTGCCAGAAATGTTAACCCTGAATATATATCTGGTGCAAGGGTCGGTACCGATGCTACAGCCTCTAATCAATATTTTAGTCCAAATTATCAACCCAGAAGTGTCAATCAGAATTTACCAAGCAATTTTAATAACAACAACAACTGCTTTAGCTGCTATAATGGATTCAATAATGGGTTTAATAATGGGTTTAATAATGGGTTTAATAATGGATTCGCAAATCCTTGGGGAAATCGATTTGGATCACCTTTTGGAATGGGCATGATGGGTATGGGTGGTATGGGTGGTATGGGGATGGGGATGGGGATGGACCCTTGGGGTTACAACGACTTTGCAATGATGAACTCAGGTATGAATCCATGGATGATGGGAAACAACTTCTTTCAACCTGGCTTATCTTTCGGGTTTGGAAGTGGAATGGGTTGGGGCAACAGTTTTGGATGGGGCAGTGGGATGGGGATGGGGATGGGATGGGGAAACCCTTTTATGGGCTTTGGGAACAACTTCTACGGCATGAATTCGTTTTATGGTAACCCCTTCTACGGAGGCTTTAATTCATTCAATAATCCTTTCGGATTTGGATCGAGGGCAAATGCGGTTGTGTATGCAGATAGGCCACGACCAGGATCTGCTAGAAACCAAGAAGTCGATCGTTACTACTCGACCAATGGTATCAGGCCTACCGAAAGTGGAAACAGTGGCGGCCGGGTAGCTAATACCACTGACCAGCAATACTACAACAGAACTTGGCGAAATGATAACCAACCTTCGTTAAGTCGCGGAACAGATGCCTGGAACAATACACGCACTTACCAAAGAGGCTATAACAACAACACAAATAGCGGATGGAACTCCAATAACAACAATAGTAATTGGGGTGGCCGAAGTGATTTTGGCGGTGGTAGTCGCTCCTTTGGCACCGGAGGTGGGGGTAGCTCAGGTGGCGGAGTTAGCCCTGGCGGTGGTGGCTCACGCAGGGGACGGGATTAAATTAATCCAACTAAAAAAACTCATTTCATGTATGTTAGAAAATACAGGCATCTGCTTGGGGTAATCGGTTTGCTCGTTTCGCTGCAGAGCAACGCACAAAATTACTTTATTGAGCAGGCACTTTTATTGTCGCGACCCAATGCGGGAGGAAGTGCGCGTATACAAGCTATGGGTGGAGCGCAAATTGCGCTAGGCGGAGATTTTAGTTCAGGTTTGTCAAACCCCGCGGGCCTAGGAATGTACAACCGAAATGAAATTACGCTCACTCCAACATTCACATTTCAAAATGCAAACTCCACCTACACAACGCTCGACTTTGATCAAAATAATAATGTGTTTGCCACCGATAACAGTTCATCCTTTTCAAGCTCGAACTTAAGTTTGCCCGGGTTTAGTATAGCCTTTGGTGCCAACAAAAACACAGACAAAGCGCCATTTTTTGGGGGGACATTTGCAATCACATTAAATCGGCTCAATGATTTCAATGGCGGATTTGAATACTCCGGGCAAAATAACAGTAGCTCTATAGTTGATTATTTTTTGGAGGTATCGAATGGCTTTACGAAAGATCAATTTGACCCAACATTTGACCCTAACAGAAACGCTGCAGGAAAGGGAGACAATGTAAACACACCTGCGTTTTTAGGTTATGAAAATTATTTGTTGGGGCCAACAACGGCTACAGGCACTGACTACTTTACGGACATTACCGGGAAACCTCTACAAAGTGAAACGGTGAAAACTTCCGGAGCGCAAAACCAATGGAACATCTCATACGGAGCCAACTTTAGCGATAAAATTTTTCTGGGTGCTGGGCTAGGAATTGCCTCCATGAGATATGCGTATGACAAAACTTACAAAGAAAATTTTGAAGGGCAACAAATGAATTGCAATGGGTGTTTCAATAATTTATCCCTAAAAGAAACGCGCACCACTACGGGAACTGGTGTAAACTTATCGTTGGGGGCAATTGTCAAACCCGTTGATTTTATCCAATTCGGAGTTTCTTACATAACGCCCACGGCCTACCAATTGAATGATAGTTATAACGCTACCATGGACACGCGTTGGAACAACAACTTTGACTACTTTGGTAATGGTTCGAGATTTTTAAAAGATGAGAGTTCTAAAACAATCGAGGACCCTGTCACCTACGGCTTAAGTACTCCCGGACGTTTTTCATTAGGCACCGCAATCTTCCTAGCCAAAAGAGGATTTATCACCGCTGATGTGGAGATGGTGAATTATAGCAATGCCACTACGAACAATTTCAGCGAGCAATTTTATAGCCTCACCATTGACGCCAAAAGTGAAGTGAATAATAGAGTAAGCTCGCGGTTCAAATCGGCCACAAATATTCGCATTGGTGCAGAATACCGTATTAAAAAATTCAGATTAAGAGCTGGATATAATTTGATGGGCGATCCCTACTTGAGAAAACCTACCGACCGAATCAACTATTCTCTCACTAACGTAAGTTCAATTAGTAGTGGCGTTGGCTACCGCAACGCTAAATTTTTTGTAGATGTAGCGGTTATCAACACTCAAGGCGATGGTTACTATGTACCCTACTCAGTGGCTTCACCGATAAGCCCCTATTTGAACAATTCTAATTCAACTACACGAATCATGTTTACGGTTGGGTTTCCTTTTTAATAAACGAAAGGATTTCCGCGGCTTCTATTTTTGTTTTGGAGATCGTATTTTGAGCTTGCTTGTAATAAGCAACTCTGCGAGTTCTTAATGTTTCAACCTGATCCTTCAACACATCAAAGTTCATATTTATAAAAAGCGGCCTGTCTTGGTTTTCAGAAGCCGAAATTCGGTTAGCAATCTCCATAGGGGGCACATCTAAAAAAATAGTAACTCCGGCTTCATTCATAATTTGTATATTATTGAAATAACACGGGGTGCCGCCACCCGTAGCCATCAAAAAATCAGACTCAGAAGAAGCCCATTTCTTCAAAAGCGCTGATTCCACCTTTCGAAAATAATCCTCACCAGATTTTTTGAAAATTTCCGAAATTTTTCTTTTCTCAGATTTTTCAATGGCTTCGTCTAAGTCTGCAAAAGGGATCGAAAGTAATTTTGCGACCTGTTTACCCAGTGTCGTTTTGCCAGCGCCAGGAAGCCCAAGTAGAAATACTTTCATTTTGTTTTGAAAATTTGCAAATGAATTGATTTAAAAATGTTGTGACTCCAGAGAAACCTCGGGTCTATACGGAGGTGTATTTTCAAATCTTCAAATTGAGACATTTTCAAATTATTTATTAATAAGCTTCAACACATCACTAGCGTTGGGAGTATCATTGTAGTGCCAATTGCCCAAAACCGTTCCATTTTTCCAAAGTGTAATGCCGGGATTAGATCGGATAATCGTCTTGAGAACTGTAGCATCTGAAAAATAATAAGGCACAGCCAGTTGATGCTCGTGACGAAAATCCTCCATCGCTTCTGCACTGGAAGAAGTGAGAACATAACAGTCTACTTTTCCTTCTAACGATTGCGTCAGCGCTCGAATTTCTTGAATCTTTTTTACCGAAGCTTTTTTTACATCGTACAAAACAATGATCAATCGATTTCCCTCAAAGGTATATTGCGTTTTGTCTTCTCCCTCTGGGCTGCTCACCGAATAATCGGTAATCTTTGGCTTGATCTTATCTTCATTCAAAATTCTGGAAGCACGATACACATAGCCTGCCTCCGTAAGGTATTTGTCAGAAGTGACCTCTTTTCCATCCTTCTCAAAAATATATTCAATGATGGGTTGTTCTTCGGCAATCATTTGCTGCGGAATATTGTTTCCAACGCGATACGCCCGAAAATCAATAAATGGCAGATGATTGATCGCATACACGCCTAGGTACACACAAATCAACACAGTGGCTAGCACCACTGCGTGTCCTTCTCTCGTGCGCAACACGGGTTTGTATTTTTTTCGATACCAAAATAAATGCAACACAAAAACCATCAACACCAAATCTTTGGTGAACGATTCCCACGGAGTGAGTTTGATCGCATCGCCAAAACAACCACAGTCAGTAACTTTTTCTAAAATGGCTGAGTAACCGGTAAGGAAAGTAAAAAAGATCATCAACAACAAAAGCGTCCACGTGGTGAGGTTCATTTTCCAATAGATCAAGATCGCCACCCCAATGGCCAACTCTAAGATGATCATAATCATCCCAATTTCCAGTGACCAAGGAATAAAATAGTGAAAGAACGAACCAAAGTCGTGGGTAAAGACCTCAAAATACTCCTCCATTTTTATCTGCGTACCAACGGGATCGTTGAGTTTTATAAGGCCGGAGAAAATAAACAGGCCGCCTACAAAAAAGCGCGAGAATTGATCAAATATTTTTTGAAACATATATAAACGAAAGCTCGAATTTAACTAAAAAATGGGTTTCAGATAGTGAGATCAACACATCCATTTCTTAAAGATTCGTTAATTCGTTTTATGTATCTGAAATCAGGCAAAAAATACATCTTTGCAGTTCACTAAATTGAATCTATGAAGTTTAAATTTTACTTGTCTCTTGGTTATTTTATCTTTTGGGGTTTACTTTTAAGCAATGTCAGTCAAGCTCAAGTTACACTAACATCTTCGCCCTATACGCAAGATTTTAATAGCATCAGTGCTGGCTTGCCATTAGGTTGGACGGTACGCACAGGAGCGACTAATACTGCGCTTGGAACTGCCGGAGCATTGGTAACGGCCAACACTGCGTGGAACTCCACTACTGGCAATTTTAGAAATGTAGCTGCTGCCGCAGGATTGAATTCAACTTCTACCCTGACAGATCAAAATAATTCGACCAATCGTGCTTTGGCCGTCAGGCAAACTGGAAGCCTTGGAGATCCTGGTGCCGCTTTTATTCTTCAATTAGATAATACGAATGGGCTTACGAACTTTCAATTGAACTTCAAATTGCAATCACTAGATGGGGGCGCAGCAGGTAGAACCACCACTTGGCGCGTTGACTATGGCTTTGGGCCAACGCCTTCCTCGTTCACCTCGCTAGTTTCTTCTCCTGTAACGCTGACAACTACTTTGGCTGCAGCAGGCGCAAGTTGGGGAAACACTGATGTAACACTAAATTTTGCTTCAGCTTTGGATAATAGTCTATCCAACGTTTGGATTAGGATAGTTACTGTTGCGGCAAGCACTGGCGCTGGATCGAGGCCGACCTCTGCTATTGATGAATTTCAATTATCTTTTTCGTCTGGCGATGTAACACCACCAATTTTTACTTCGACCTATCCAAAAACAACTAACCTAACTTCTTCCGGCTTTAATGTTGTCACCAGCTTAAATGAATCTGGCAAAACTTATTTTGTGGTATTGGTTGACAATGCTACTGCGCCATCCTCCACACAAGTGAAAAACGGACAAGATGCCACAGGCAATTCATTGGTGAGCAATCTTATCGGATCAATTGATGTAACTACCGCGGCTACCGACTATAGTTCGGCTATTGCCGGATTAACACCTGACACCAATTACGATGTTTATGTAGTAGCTGAAGACTTGATCCCCAATGTACAGCAATCTCCGGTTAAAGTTGATGTCAAGACTAATGTGGCCGGAGATGTTACCCCACCTGAATTTATTTCTGCTTACCCAATTGTAAATTCAATTCTCCCTTCAGGGTTCACCGTAACTACAAATCTAAATGAACAGGGCAAAACTTATTTCGTTGTCTTAACGAGCGGTGCGGTTGCACCAACTTCAACTCAAGTTAAGGCCGGGCAAGATGCTGGCAGCGCAGCCCTTTCTCCTAATTTGATAGGGGCGATTAATGTAACTACCTCAGCAACGGAATTTACATCTTCAGTAACCGGGTTAACTGCGTCTACAACTTATGACGTTTACTTTGTGGCTGAAGACAATGTTCCAAATATTCAAGCCGCCCCAACCAAAGTAAGTGCCACTACAGGTACACTTTACACCGAAAATTTTAACGATTGCGATGGCATAGCCTCCTTCAGTCAATTTAGCGTAAATGGTGCGCAAGGTTGGGGTTGCACAGATTTTGGAAGAGCGAGTAAAGGACTTCGCATGAATGGTTTTTCAGGTACTGCTCAACTTAATGAGGACTGGTTGATTTCACCGGTAGTCACAGTGAATGCAAATGCTAACCTTACTTTTTATTCTCAATTTTCTTTTGCTGGTAATTCGCTACAACTTAAAATCTCCTCCAACTATACGGGAAGCGGAGATCCTTCATCGGCTACATGGACCGACTTAAATGGAAACTTCCCTACGTTGTCAGTGGGTTCTAACAGCACAGCTTTATCAGGTTGGACATTGAGTACTATCGACTTATCGGCTTACAACGGGCAAAGTGTGTACGTTGCATTTGTTTATACGTCAACATCTACTTCAGCAGCGCGGTGGACAGTAGATGAGATTAATTTTAATAATGCTACTGCAACTTACATGCAAATAACCCCATCCGCTTTGCAGTTTATTACTGGAAGTTCAGTAAAATCGTACGCACTCAAAGGAGTTAATCTTACCAATAATGTAACAGTCACCGCTCCTGCTAATTTTGAAGTATCCAAAGACAACGTAGGTTTTTCAAGCAGTCTTTCTTATACAGCGGCTGAGGCCAATGCTCAAAGGATTATTTATGCCCGCTTCAATTTGGCCACCCCTAGCGCGGCAACATTTAGTGGAGTCATCGCGCACGAGTCGCCCGGGGTTGCGTCACGAAACGTTTCTGTCACTGGAACTGATAAAAGCCTGACGCTAGATGTAGTAACTTATAACGTAGAGTTTTTTGGAACGGATGTGAAAAATACAGGCGGTACAGAATTTGGTCCTATTGACGATGCCCTGCAAATCAGCAACGTAACTACAGTAATGCAAACCATTGGCGCAGATATTTACGGTTTGCAAGAAGTGGCTGATGACAATGCCTTGAATACGCTGGTGACAAACCTTCCGGGATATGACAAAATTGTTGCTAATCGTTGGTCCCGTTCGTTTGATGCGCCCGATCCAAATTTTCCGCCACAAAAAATAGGGTTTATCTATAATACTGCTACCGTTCAAGTGATTAACTCACGGGTGATGTTCTCTCAATTATATGATGCGATACGTGCGGGCAACACTTCTCTTTTGCCCGGTTACCCCACTACAGGAGGCAACACACCGGCAAACTTTTGGTCATCAGGGCGATTACCCTTTATGGTTACGTTTGATGTTACCATTAATAATGTTAAAAAACGGATTCGCGTGATTGACATACATGCCAAATCAGGTTCAGCGCAAGCGGATTATGATAGAAGAAAATATGACGTGAAAGTGCTGCACGATTCGTTGGTCGCGAATTATGCCAATGACAATATCATTTTGGTGGGAGATTATAACGATGATGTAGATGTTTCCATTGGTGCACCAACTAATCCGGAATCTACGTACAAGGT
>Ga0136636_10002613_pt1 | contig 10741 bp, 6 predicted proteins | sample AntDrymUQ8522106_2_FD_104653 | JGI IMG/M metagenome (GOLD analysis project Ga0136636, IMG submission 104653) | Polar desert sand microbial communities from Dry Valleys, Antarctica - metaG UQ852 (21.06) | ecosystem: Environmental > Terrestrial > Soil > Desert | place: Antarctica: Dry Valley... | reverse complement strand
AGCCTATGCAAAAGGCATTTGAACCCAAAATACAGGTAGCTATTTTGTTGGATGTAAGTGGCAGTATGGATGGATTGATAGAACAGGCAAAATCTCAGCTCTGGAATATGGTAAATACGATGGGTAAAGCAACATGTTCAAACAAAGTTTCTCCACAAATTGAGATTGCTTTGTATGAATATGGAAGAACAACCAATAATGTAAAACAAGGGTATGTAAAAAAGATTAATGGTTTTATAAACGATTTGGATTCGCTTTCGGAAAACCTGTTTAGTTTAAAAACAGATGGTGGAGATGAATTTTGCGGGCATGTAATTTACAGTTCGTTAAATGAACTGGATTGGGATGCTGCAAATGAAAATTACAAAGTAATTTTTATTGCAGGCAACGAAGATTTTTTACAGGGAGATGTACTGTATACTAAAGCATGCCGCCTGGCAAAACAAAAAGGAGTAATAGTAAACACTATTTATTGTGGTAATAAAATGAATGGTATTAGGGAACATTGGAACCTTGCGGGTGAGTGCGGTAATGGCAGTTTTACAAATATTAATCAGGATGCAAAAACGGAAGATATTCCTACACCATACGATAGTATTATATACAGCCTAAACGATAAATTAAACAATACTTATATAGCTTATGGCGCAAATGGCTATATGAGTAAAGGAAAGCAGGTGCAAATGGATTTGGCCAATGTAACGGTAAACAAATCTGCCGGTATAAAAAGAATACAAGCTAAGAGTAGTAAAGTGTACAACAATGCACAGTGGGATTTGGTAGATGCAAAAGCAAACGATATAGAAGCTATTAAAAAGTTGGACAAAAAAGTTTTGCCGGATAGTTTAAAAAATAAAACTACCGCAGAGCTTGAAATATTAGTGAACCAAAAAAGTAATGAACGTAATACTATTCAAAAAGAAATAGCACATGTTACTATTAAAAGAGAAGCTTTTATTAATGCTGAAAAAGTAAAAAATACCACTGATAAAAATACAGCTGCAACATTAGAAACAGAGGTTGAAAAAATAATAAGAGCGCAGGCGAAACGTTTTAATATGGAAATAAAATGATAAGGTAAAGCTGACAGTGCAAAGTAAAAAACAAAGGTTATTATTACATCTCATTGTATAAAAAATGAAAGTAATAACCCGAACAGTTTGGATACTATCGCTGGTAAGTTTATTTACAGATACTGCAAGCGAAATGCTGTACCCGATAATGCCATTGTATTTAAAAAGTATAGGGTTTTCAATTGTGCTTATTGGGATACTGGAAGGCGTTGCAGAAGCCACTGCAGGATTAAGCAAAGGTTATTTTGGAAAACTGTCTGACAGTACCGGCAGAAGAATGCCATTTGTACAATGGGGTTATGCGCTAAGTGCGCTTTCGAAACCAATGATGGCGTTTTTTATAGCACCATTGTGGATATTTTTTGTGAGAACGGTTGACAGGGTTGGTAAAGGATTAAGAACAGGTGCAAGAGATGCCGTATTATCAGACGAATCAACAGCAGCAACAAAGGGAAAAGTTTTCGGGTTTCACCGATCAATGGATACATTGGGTGCAGTGCTTGGGCCTATGCTTGCGTTGCTATATTTGCAGTGGCACCCGCAAGATTATAAAACACTTTTCTTTATAGCCTTCATCCCTGGTTTTATAGCGGTATTGTGTTCGTTACTATTAAAAGATAAAAAAACGATTGTACAATCTACGAATGCAAAACCTTCCTTTTTTTCTTTTTTAGGTTATTGGAAACAAAGCCCTGTTTTATACAGAAAACTTGTAGCGGGCTTATTGGTTTTTACACTATTTAACAGCTCAGATATTTTTTTATTGCTAAGAGCAAAGCAAGCAGGGCTTGATGATACCAATATTATTACTATCTATATTTTTTACAATTTGGTATATGCCACCTTTGCTTTTCCAATAGGTATATTGGCTGATAAAATAGGGCTAAAAAAAATATTTATTACCGGACTTTTTATTTTTACACTGGTTTATGGAGGCATGGCATATGCAAAACTGCCATTACATTTTTACGGGTTGTTTTTCCTTTATGGAATATATGCAGCCGCTACAGAAGGTATTTCCAAGGCATGGATAAGCAACATTTCTGCAAAAGAAGATACTGCCACGGCCATAGGAACTTACTCTGCTTTTCAAAGTATTTGTACCATGCTTGCAAGTAGTTTGGCAGGCATTATCTGGTTTCAGTTTGGGAGTATTACACTATTTACCATGTCAGCAATCGTTGCATTTTTAGTGGTAGTATACCTTACATTTTATGCTACTGAAAAAACGAAATGAAAATTTAATATTAATTTATCTGAACAACTCGGTTAATGTAATATTATTTTGCAAGGTATTGCTATACGTATTTGATGCTACTCCAAAAGTAGTGATCATAACTAGGTGTACTGCTTTCTTTGTGTTTGTAACCTGCTTAAACATACCCGTTTTATTTCTTAAAATGGAATCGTATTTTTTATCAATCAAAAAAGTATTGATAGAGAATTTAATTTCAAACAAATTAATAATTCCATCTCTTCTATCCATCACCAAATCAATTTGTGCCCCTTTTGTTTGCCAGGCATAGGTTTGTGTTTGCACAGCTCCAATACCAAGTGCTACTTTTATTTGTTCGGCATGATAAATACAAACTTTTTCAAAAGCAAAACCTGCCCATGTTCGGTATGCGTTACTATCGGCATTGTTTATCCAAAACCTCGTATCGGTATGCGAGGCTTTCTTCATAAACTTTAAATAAAACATAGAAAAGAAATCGGATAGCTGGTACAATGAATTTCTACTTGCCTTGCCAAAGCCGGAATACCTTCTTATAAAACCACTTTCTTCCAGCTCATTTAATATTCTTGTAGTGCCGCCGCCATTAGAAAGTTTAGAGTACTTAATAATGTCTTCTCGAGACAAACCGATATTTTTTGCTGCAAGTGTCTCTACTATTTTGATATAATTATCTTTATTTTTAAATAGCGATGCATACAAATTAATAAACTCATTTTTTAATTTTCCATTAGAAGCAAAACAAATATCATTTATAATTTGTGCAGTACTTTTTCCTTTGTTAATCAAATCGAGGTAATAAGGAATTCCGCCGAAGCACATGTAAATTTCAACAATCTGGTAACGGCTAAAAACAATATTCTTGTATTTAAAAAATGCCTCACATTCCTTTAATGAAAATGCCTCCAATTTAATATGGCTTGTAACCCTGTTATGTAACCCACCTCTATTATTTATTAATTTATTTATCATCCAGGATGCTGCCGAACCACATACCACAAGCACAATATCTTTTCGGGCTCCCGCCCAGCTATTCCAAAAATGTTCCAATGCAGCAACAAAGTTTGATTTGGGCGTATCTAACCAAGGGAGTTCATCTATAAAAACAACTTTACGCTTAATCTTACTTTTATTTACCAGTTCTGCTAAAATTTCAAAAGCATCAAACCAATCTTTGGGTTCACTTTTAGGCACCTTGCCGCTGTAATACTTTAAAAAGGTTTTATGAAAATTAGATAATTGAGTGGTGGTATTTACATTGGCAATGCCAGTAAGATGAAACACAGTATTATTGAAAAGATACTCTCTAATTAAAAAAGTTTTACCAACTCTTCTTCTACCATATACTGCTACAAATTCTGATTTGTTCGAAAGCAGCATATTGTCCAGTTCTGCCTTTTGATCATCTCTTCCTATTATTTCCATAAATTATAGTTGGCTATAAAGGTATAATTTATGTAGTTATAGCCAACTATAATTTAAAAGCAGATAAAAATATTTACCAAAATTATTATTAAAATAAAATAATTTATAAAAATTTTACTTCAGCAACTTTGGCTATAAGTCAATTTATTTTATAGTTATAGCCAAACATGAATATTTTTGTTTGAGGTTATGTGAGCTCCACTTGCTTTTCAAACTGCATTTTATGCAATTGGTAATAGTGTCCTTGTTTTGCCATAAGCTCGGCATGGCTACCCATTTCTTTTACAACGCCGGCATCCAACACCAATATTTTATCTGCCTTGCGTATGGTACTCAACCGGTGTGCAATTACAATAGAAGTACGCCCTGCAATTAATTTATCTATGGCATGCTGTATGAGAGATTCGCTCTCAGAATCTACCGAAGAAGTCGCTTCATCTAAAATAAGAATGGCAGGATTGTACAACAACGCCCGCACAAAAGAAAGTAACTGTCGCTGCCCAAGAGAAAGTGTAGCACCACGTTCCATCACATTGTAATCGTAACCACCCGGGAGCCTTTCTATAAATTCATGCAGGCCAATTAGCTTTGCAGCTTGTACAACTTCTTCTCTTTTTATATCTGAATTTCTGAGCGTTACATTATCAAGCACACTGCCGCTAAACAAAAAAACATCCTGCAAAACAATACCGATTTTGCTGCGCAAAAAATCTAGATCATATTCTTCAATATTGGTATTATCTATTTTAATACTTCCCTTTTGTATTTGGTATAACCTGTTTATTAAACTGATGATGGAAGTTTTACCACTACCCGTATGCCCAACAATAGCAAGCGTTTCGCCGGCTTTTATGGTAAAGTTTATATCTTTTAAAACATACCTCTCTTCTATGTAGGAGAACCATACATGATCAAAATTCACATCGCCTTTAATTGTTGCGGGAATGTATTTTCCTGTTCTGTCAGACACATCTTCGTTATCTAATATTTTAAATACACGTTCGCTCGCAATTACACCCATTTGCAAAACATTAAACTTATCTGCAATTACCCTCAGCGGACGAAATAATAAATTTAAACACAAAATAAAAGAGGTAATAATTCCACCGGCTTGTGCTGCTTTATCTGTTGATATACCCGCCTGCATACCTGCCCACCAAACCAACAATCCAATTGACAATGCTGATACCAACTCCACCACTGGAAAGAAAACGGAGTAAGCAAATATGGAACGGATATTTGCATTGCGGTGTTCTTTATTGATATCATTAAATTTTTCTTGTTCTCTTTTTTCGGCAGCAAAAGCCTGCACTATGCCCATACCTGTAATATGCTCCTGCACAAATGCATTTAGTGCGGCCACTGCATTGCGAACTTTTATAAATGATTTGTTTACACTTTCTTTAAAGTAATAAGTAGCAATAATAAGTACAGGAAATGGTGCCAGACAAACAAGCGTAAGTCGCCAGTCTGCAATAAACATATAAGTAAGAATAGAAATGATGGACAGCATATCTGCGATGATAGGAATTAAGCCATCGCTAAAAATATCGTTTACAGATTCTATGTCATTTATGGTTCTTGTAGTGAGGGTTCCAATAGGCGTTTTATCAAACTGCGAAAGGTTGAGGTGAACAATTTTATCGTATGTTGTAATGCGCAAATCTTTTACAACGCTTTGCCCTAATGATGCAGTGGTAAAAGTGAAGAAAAACCTGCAGGTTGTTTCAACTAGTAAAAGGGCTATTTGTATAATCGTAATTTCTATAATAAAACCGCCTGGCCCATTTATAAAATGACCAACCGTGCTATTTTTTATACCGGTATTAATAGTAAGCTGTATGAGTAAAGGTCGCACGGGCGCTATAGCCGCCAAAAAAATGGATAAGAATATAGAGAGATAAAATTTCTTTTTATAAGGGGCTGCAAAAGCAAATACTCTTTTGAGTACAGATACATTGAGTTTCTTTTTCGATTCTGACATTGGTGCAAAGTTACAATGTATTGACTGGAGAGAAAACAGTTAAAAGTCTATTTAATTATAAAAATAACAGATGAACACACATTCATAAAAATAGCCATTATATAAAGCAAATTTACTTTTACAATGGCTATTAAATTATTATCACTCTCCCACAACATCCACTTTCCTCTTCCTGAATTTCCTCGGGTCGCTGCCATCCATCTGTACAATTGCAGGATAAAATTTTCCCACTACGTCTACTAAGTTTGTCTGGCATTTCATTACTTCATGTATATCCTTATATGCAAAAGGTGCTTCATCTAGCCCGCCGCCAATAAGCTTCACGCCGAAATCAGCCAGTTCTTTTCTCATTGCTTCATGTGTAATATTTGCCAATGCTTTGCTTCGGCTCATTTTGCGACCGGCGCCATGGCTTGCGGAATTAATAGATGTTGGTTCCCCTTTTCCTTTTACAATAAAACCTGGTGCGGTCATGCTTCCGGGGATTATTCCCAATACATTTTTACCTGCAGGTGTAGCCCCCTTTCTGTGTACAATTACTTCTATGGCACCACCGCCAGAGGCAGGGTCTACATACATTTCTTTCCATGCAAAGTTGTGGTGGTTCTCTACCACAGCCAAAGGTTTTTCACCAATAGCATTTGCAATTTTTTTGTGTATGGTGTGGTGACAAGCACTTGCATAATCGCCGGCAAGGTTCATCGCCAACCAATATTCATTCCCCGCTTCCGTATCTAAATCCAGCCATGCCAAATGTTTTGCCTCTTTAGGCAATGGTGTAGTTTGCATAGCAATTTGTGTGTAATGATTTGCAATGTTTGCACCTAAGCCACGACTGCCACTGTGTGTAAGCAAGCCTACATATTCACCTACCGGTACGCCCATTGGGTTTTCAATATCAGTAATTTCTATTTTACCAAACTCTACAAAATGGTTTCCACTACCGGAAGAACCCAATTGGCGAATGGCTTTATTTTGCAATGTTTTTAGAAATTGTATTTCGCTGAACTCTTTTCTATCCAACACTTCATGCTCTGTTTTTTCTGCAAACTCACGGCCTGCTCCAAATAGGGTATTCGCTACCATCTCCCTTTGAAAATAGGCTTCTCTTTTTTTAAGTTCGTTGGGATCAATTGCAAAAATACTTAAGCACATTCTACAGCCAATATCTACACCTACGGCGTAAGGAATAATAGTATTGTTTGTGGCCAACACTCCACCAATCGGCAATCCATAACCCTGGTGCGCATCAGGCATTAATGCACCTGCAACGGCTACCGGCAATCTTGCCGCTATTTCCATTTGCTTTAATGCACCATCTTCAATATGTTTTGCACCAAAAATGCCCCCACCCAAAGCCTCCCCAAGGGGAAGGGCTTTTAGTGCTCCAATAAGCGAGGTTCCTTCAGGTAATTCAAGCAGTTTTATTTCTGCTTTTTCTTCGTAAATATCTTCAACCAATTTTTCAGCAATTTTGCCAAGCACTTCATCTGCCAAATAATTTTCAGGCGTTGCTAAAACATTTGCTAATATTTGTAAAGCTTCTGTTTCTGTACTGTGTTTAAAGTGAGTACTCATGGTATGCATCGCTACACTTATTACGGGACCTTCTTCGTACCCTATTGCCCTGATTTGTTTTCCGGTTAATTTTAATTTATTCATTTTAGATTCTCTTTAGCTTCCCCCACAAGGAGGGACTTTTGCACCCCAATAATTTGGAGTTCTGTTTTTATTTGTTTATTCTACTTATCAATTGTATTGAAAATTTTGGTATCAAAAAGAATTTAAATCTTTAAAAATCTAATTCTAAAAAAGGAAATAGCTATTATTAATTGATTCTGTTTTAATAACTCGCTTCTTGAAACATTTCAAAAAATAACAACTAACCTCCTAAAAAATTAGTTGTTGTCATTTTTACTTCATTGGTACAAAAATTTGCTTTAACTGCTCTACTAATGCGCCATTACCGCTTACGCTGATGTTGCTTATTTTCTCAGCAATTTTTTCAACGTATTCCATCTCTTTCAATTTCCACAACATGGCATTGTCTTCCATCAACTTCGCTGTGTTTAACAAACTTCTTGTGCTGGCAGTTTCTTCTCTACGCATAATGGTGTTGGCCTGCGCATTTTTTTCGGCTACCAATACTTTGTTCATAATTTCTTTTACATCGCCAGGCAATATAATATCTCTTATGCCAAAGCTTGTAACTTCTACACCCAAGGCTGCAGCTTTTTCATTTACATGTTGCAAAATAAATGGTGCAATTGCATCTTTTTTCTCCAACATTTCATCAAATCCATAACCCGCAATGTACTCTCGCAATGCTAACTGAAAAACAATATACAACTGCTTTTCATATTCCTTATTTTCTAAGATAGCCTTTTCAATATCTGACACTTTGTATTGTGCCCATGCATTTATACGCAATGCTGCTTTGTCTTTGGTCAAAATTTCCTGACCATTAATTTCCAACTGCTGTGTACGTGTATCCACTTTTCCAACTACAATACTGATGTTATTTTTCCACCAATAGTAAACACCGCTTAGCAAAGTTTGCGCATACTTACCATCTATAAACAATACTGCCTTTTCGTAGTTTTCTACAGTGTAAGTACGAACATACGGCACCACCAATCTGTTTAACAAAGTTGCTCGGCTTATAGCTTCTGTAATTTCAATTTTACTTATATCGGCTTTTACAAATTTATAGTCCAAGGCATTTTTCCAAAACGCATATCTACCGGCTGTTAACACCTGCGTGAGAAAGCTATTTACATATTGCAATACAATTTCATTATCGCTTACTTCCACTATCTGTAAGGCGTTTGCCAATTCAGCATCCTGCAACAAGATATTTAGTTCTATTGGCGCAACAAATGACTTGTAAATATCATAAACGATATAATCTTCTGCCCATAGCCAATAACTACCGCCCGTAATCATGCGTTGGTAAACACCTTTTTTAAATACCAAACCTATCTGGTATTCATTTACTGTTACTTTTTTCATTGTTTGTATTTTAAAGTTTTTAAAAATATTTTTAAAAAAGTTGAAATCATTTTCCATTCTGTAATCACGGAAACAAATTGGTCTCAAATTTTTATTAGAAGGTGCTTTGTTGTTGCTTACTCATTATTTTGGTAAACCTAAAACATTGAAGCTTTTAATAGCTATTTGCTTATTTTTTGTTCGCAAGTATTTACTGAATTTGCCTGTTGCTATTTACAATTTGTAAAAAGAAAAGCCGGAAAACAATTCCTACTTTTTATTTGTGTCAGCATTTTTATAGAAGCGCTGTGCTTCTCCTTTACTAAGCATTAAAAGTGCTGTACTCTAACCAACTGAGTTATCCGATATTGCTCCGGAGTAGGATTCGAACCTACGCATTTTACTATTGCTCTACCAACTGAGCTATTCACCTTTCGGCGAAGAGGAGTCGAACCTCTGACCATAGTGTGAGGGCATTGCATTATTCGAGTACCAGCATACAGATAGTTACTACGTCTGCACTACGGTGCTTTTATAAACACTTATATAGTTACTGCTCATAAACAAATACCCTTCTTGTAGTTAAACAAGCTTTTGTTTCATATTTCTATGAATAATATTTTAAAGAACTTTTATCATTTCTTACTTTGATAAAACAAAGATGAAATGAATCTGTGCAATCTATTTGCACAGTAAAAATTATTTTATTATTTTTATAAAATAATTTTTAAAGGGTGAGATTATTTTAATGTCAGCCTAAGCTTCTCGAAGTCGAGGGCTACTAATAAAAGAAGATGATTGCTATAACTCACCGACCTTCTACAAGCTCAGTCTGCCAAATCTTACATTCAAAAACTACATCCTTATTATTCGCATTTTTATTTTAAATAATTTACTCCATGCCTGTAAACCGCAATGCACTTATACGTTATCGTACAATTGACAAATGCCTGCAAAACCGTCGCCGCAAGTGGACCATTGAGGATTTAATAGATGCTTGTAATGATGCCTTATACGAATACGATGGCATAGATACTGATATAAGTATGCGCACGATTAGGTTAGATCTTAAAGCCATGCGGAGTGACACACTCGGCTACAACGCTCCCATTATAGTAAGCAATAAAAAATATTATTCTTACAAAGAAGGAGATTATTCTATAAGCAACAGTCCGCTAACGTCCCAAGATCTTGATATACTGCAGGAAGTTTCCCATCTTTTACGGCAGTTTAAAGGCTTCAGTCACTTTAACGAAGTGAGCGAAATGGTAAATAAACTGGAAGATAAAATTCACAGTGAACAGTACCAGAAAGCCCCGGTTATTGATTTTGAAAAAAATGACTTGCTTACCGGTATTGAGTGGCTCGATGTTTTGTATAAAGCAATTATAGAAAGGAAACCATTGCTATTTACTTACCAATCCTTTAAAGCAAGGGCTGCAAATGATTTTATATTTTATCCCTACCTGTTAAAAGAATATCGCAACCGATGGTTTATACTTGGTATGAAAAAACAAGCAAAAGAAATAATAACTTTTGCGCTAGACCGTATACAGCAAATAAAAACTGCCGAAAACGAAACATACATTTTGCATAAAACATTTGACCCATACACATATTTCAATGATATAATTGGCGTTACCCGTAATACTGCTGAAATGCCTACCAACATAATCTTTTGGGCAAGCGCTGTACATTCGCCATATATAAAAACTAAACCAATACATTCATCGCAAAAACTATTGGAAGATGTAAAAGGCGGTGCTTATTTCAGTATTGATGTTATACCCAATTTTGAAATGGAGCGGGAGCTTATTGGCTTCGGCGAAGGCGTTAAAATAATATCTCCTAACAATATTGTAAGGCAAATAAAAAGAAGAATAAAATTGATGAACGAATTGTATGAAACCGAGTAGGAAAGAAACTCCTACCCGGTTTATACCTTAATTACTCATTATCTCTTCTCTCCTAAAACCCATTACCCTAACTTTTTCAGTAGCATAATCTTTATCATTTGGGTTGGCAATTTCTGCT
>Ga0136636_10002612_pt1 | contig 10742 bp, 10 predicted proteins | sample AntDrymUQ8522106_2_FD_104653 | JGI IMG/M metagenome (GOLD analysis project Ga0136636, IMG submission 104653) | Polar desert sand microbial communities from Dry Valleys, Antarctica - metaG UQ852 (21.06) | ecosystem: Environmental > Terrestrial > Soil > Desert | place: Antarctica: Dry Valley... | reverse complement strand
GCGGTCAGCCCGCTCCAAGGTCAGCTCGACTGGATGATCGCGCCGAAGATGAACACCGACTTCATGAGCAAGTTCCTCACACAGGTTAGCGCCAAGCATCGACGCGACTTCATCGTCATGGTCGTGGACGGCGCCAGCTCGCATGTGGCCAAGGATTTGATCGTGCCCAAGAACATTCGGCTGCTGCGGCTGCCGCCTTATGCACCCGAACTCAATCCTCAGGAGCATGTGTGGGACGAACTGCGGGAGAAGGAATTCCCCAACCGCGTCTTCGACAATATGGACCGCTTCCGCGAACAGCTCGAAGTCGGCCTGCCAAGGCTCGCTGCAGACCGGAAAGCGCTAAGAAGTCTCACCGCGTGGCCGTGGATAAATAGTCTCAACTTGAACGCTCACTAGAATTAGATGGATCCTCGGAGTTCAGAGTAAAGGCTGCCTTGGACAGATCGCCCGATGTCCGCAGCCCCAACTTGCGCTTGATGCTGGCCCGGTGGGTCTCGATCGTGTGAGTGCTACGGTGCAGGGTGCTGGCGATCTCACCCGTCTTCAGCCCTCGGGCGATCAGCCGCAGCACTTCCAGCTCACGATCGCTCAAGCCCGTCAGCTGAGCTGAGCCCGCGTCCGGCGCCGAAGTGGCGTGGGACGCCACACGCTCCAGCATTTCGGTGGCGATGACCTCGCTGAGATAGATATTTCCTGCGCGGACGCTGCGCAGTGCCGTCACGATCTTGCGAGTGGCTTCCTGCTTCATCACATAGCCTCGCGCACCGGCGCGCAGTGCCCGTTCGGCATACAGCCGCTCATCGTGCATTGACAGCACCAGGGACTTGACCTGTGGATGGCTTGCACGCGCCGCCTTGATTAACTCGAGCCCCGAGCGGTTTTCCAGTGATAGGTCGACCACCATGATGTCAACTTGAAGTTCTGCCAGATGCCGCAGCGCCTCATCGACGCAGCCGGCTTCGCCGCACACGGCAAAGTCCGGGTCGCGTTCGATCAACTGTGCAATGCCATGGCGCAGGATCGGGTGGTCGTCCACCAAAAGCACTCGCGAAGGGCATGAGGACGTCATCCGTTTGCTCCTGTGGTGCCCCGATCAGCACCGTTCCAAACCAGCCTCACATGCCAGTCGGCGCCCGCAACGCCGGCCTGCAGCCCCGCGTCGATGAGTTGCGCCCGGTGCCGCATGATTTGCAGGCCGATGCCATCGGAGATTGCCGTTCGGGTTTGACCTGTGACCGGCAGCGCATTGCGCACGCTCAGGCAAAACTCGGCGCCATCCTGATGCAGACCGATGGTGATGGGGCTGCCCGGCGAATGCTTCATTGCGTTGTTCACGGCCTCCTGGGCAATGCGGTAAAGGTGGATAGCTGCATTGTGGTCCTGCAGTTCGATCACCGCCGGGCAAACCAGCCGGCAAGGGCGCCGCAGTTGCCGGTGGGTGACATCGCTGAGCTGCTGCAACGCAGCCATCAGACCCCCTTCTCCGATCTCGACCGGGAACAGGCCACGCGCCAGCAACCGGGTCTGCGCCACTGCCTCGCTGAGCATCGCCTCCACGCGCTCGGCACTGTGTTGGGCTGCTGTGGCGCCGGCCCCTTCAAGGTCCCGCGCCAGCAGTTCGGCCTGGATGGCGGCAGCGGTGAGGTGCTGGCCCAGACCGTCGTGAAGCTCTTGTCCAAAACGTTGCTGCTCGCGCTCGCTGACACGGATCAGCTCGCCTTCGAGGCGCCGACGGCCGGCCATCTCGTCCTGCAGCGCCGCATTCGCGCTGGCCAGATCCCGAGTGCGCTCGACCACACGCGCCTCTAGCAGGCGCCGGGCTCGGCGCAGGGCTTCGGCAGCTTCCACGCGGGTGCTGATATCAACGCCCGATACGATCGAATGCGTCATGTGCCCGTCAGCACTTCGCAAGGCCGTCGCCGTCCACGAGACTGTGATCGGCGGGCCGCCGCGGCGCCGCAAGGCGCTGTCGTGGCGGGCAATGTCACTGAGTTTCAGCCGCAATAGCTCGGCGTGGCCGCGCACCTTGGCATGCTGGTCTTCGGGGATCAGCGCCTCCTCGAAGCCGCGTCCCATCAGCTCGGCGGAGGTGAAACCCGTCGTACGCTCGAAGCTGCGGTTGACACGCTGGATGCGGCCGTCGGCACCCAGCACCACCACCAGCGAGCCTTCGGCGTCCATGACGGCTGTGCCGAAATCGCGGTTGCGGATCGCCTGGGCACGCGCATGGTCGCGTTCGCTCTGCGAGGCGGCGAGCAGCAAGCCGGTAACCGTGATGACATTGGCGAACACCCACCAGCGCACCAGGCTGCCGGTCTGCTCGCCGTCTGCAAACGGCCCCATGCCGCGCACCGTGCCCCAGATCGCAGCGACGGTCACCAGAACGGTGACCGCCGTGGCCCCGCGAACGCCGAAGCGCAAGGCCGCCCACACCGCCAAGGGGAAGAGTGCCAGCGACGCGGGGTAGTACCCGGCTGCCAGCTTTGAGTTCGACGGCGCAAGTGCGTCGGAAAACACCAAGCCCGAGAGCACGACGAGCACCGCCAGCAGCAGTAGGGCCTCCGCGCGCTGCCGCCCGCGTGGCAGCGACCCGCTCTGCCACCAGGCCAGCAACCAGGGTGCCATCACGACCACGCCGGTGGCGTCACCCATCCACCACTGCAGCCAGACGGCCGGGTAGTGCGAGCCGGCGAACGCGCCATCCAGCCACAGCGCGGTCGGACCGACTGAGGCGCTGACCGCTGCGGCTGCCGTTCCCAGCGCGAGCAAGCCAACGGCGTCACGCAATCGCTCCAGCCGTGTGTCGAAGCCAATTCGCCGCAGAGCCAGCAGGCACAGCGCGGTTTGGGCAATGTTGCCGGCCGAGATGCCCAAAACGGCCGCCAGCGAGACGCCCGTACCGAAATTGGCGATCAGGTCACCTACAAGGATGCCCGGCCACAGCTGTGGCCCCCAGCGCAAAAAGACAAACAGGCTAATGCCGGTGGGGGCCCAGATCAGCGTGACGTTGGGCGCGATGCTGGAGTAAACCAGGCCGAGCCTGGCTGCAGCGCCGTACAGCGCGCCGAACAGCAGGCACTGCAGCAGCCAGCGAGGCCACGCCGGCAACTGGTGCGGCACGCCAGCCATACAGGCGACTCGGATGGCCAAAGGCAGAGCCATGGTGGCGAGTCGTTCAGTGTCGGGCCAGCATGACGTGCAGCATACCGGTAGCGGCGCCCGCGGGGTCAGACATCCACGAAGAAGATAGCGTCCACCTCCACCGCCGCGCGGCGCGGCAAGCTTGCCACGCCCACGGCCGTGCGGGCATGTTTTCCGGCATCACCCAGCACGGCCACCATGAGATCCGACGCGCCGTTCACCACCGCTGGCACAAACTCGAATTCGGGTTCGCAATTGACAAAGCCGCCGAGCCGCAGGCACTCGCGCACCCGGTCCAGGTCGCCCTCGCAAGCTAGCTTCAGGCAGGCCAGCAGGTTCAGAGCGCAGAGCTGCGCTGCCTGCTGGCCCGCGGCGATGTCGAACTCGCGCCCGAGCTTGCCGACAAAGGGCAGGCTGCCGTTCCACTCGTTCACCTGTCCGGCCAGATACACCAGTGGGCCAGCGCGCCGCCAGGGCACGAAGTTGGCGATCGGTGTGGGCGGCGCGGGCAGCGACAGCCCAAGCAGGGCCAGCTTGTCTTCGATGTGGCTCATTTGACTACTACGTTGTTGCTGCGCAGGGCGGTGCGAGCACCTTTGGGCGGCCCGGCGGGGTCATGCGCCCAAGCCCTTCACCAGCGCCGTCGAGTGCGACATGAAGCCATAGAGCAGCTTGACGTTGTACTCGGTGGCCTGCATGCAGAATGACGGGGAGGTGGTGCCCACGCAGTCGCGCAGCATCAGCACGTCGTAGCCAAGGAAGCTGGCGTCCTCCAGCGTCGTCATCACGCACTGGTCGGCGTTTACGCCCGCAAAGAACAGCGTGCACAGTCCCATGTTGCGCAGGATGCTGTCGAGCTCGGTGTCCCAGAAGCCGCTGAAGCGGTGCTTGGTGACATGAATATCCATCGCGCCCGGGTTGAGCTCATCTACGATCTGCGCGCCCCATGAGCCCTTGAGCAGTATCTCGGCGCCACCGGGAATGGGCTCGCCCAGGCCGGCTCCCTCACCGTCCTGGGTATGCGCATGCAGCAGCGAGGGGTGGATATTTAGCAGGTCGCGCCGCACACCCCAGTTCAGCCAGACGATGGGTACGCCATGCGCGCGCAACACCGGCACCAACACCCGCAGCGGCGCGATCGGCGCGCGGTCTGGCGTGATGTCGATGCCGCGATAGTCGAGGTAGCCCCCTTTGGCGCAGAAGTCGTTCTGCATGTCGACGATCACCAACGCACTGCGGTTGGCGTCCACCACCACGTTCTGTGGCTCGGCACTCACCGACACGGCACGCACGGGACGCCGGTCCGCTCTTGACAGATCGGCAAGCGCACCGTCGACCCGCCAACGGTTGGCGGCGTGGGAGCCCATCGGCTTCATGGTACCCCCGGTCATCACTTGACCGTCCCGATGACACCCTTGACGAAGAATTGCATGCTCTCCAGCTGCTCCATCGGCATGGCCGCACCGGCGGCGAGGATGGACTTGCCGTCCTGTCCCGTGATCGGCCCGGACCAGACCTTGAACTTGTCGGCCAGGATCTCTTCCTTCTTCGCCAGGATAGTCTTGCGCACCGCTTCGGGCACAGCCGGCCCGAACTTGTCGAGTACTACCGTGCCGTCTTTCATGTCACCTCGCACGTGGCTGGGCTTCCAGGTGCCGGCCTTGACCTCGTTGACCAGCTTGAGCATCGTCGGGCCCCAGTCCCACGATGCGCCGGTCAACACCGCCTTCGGCGCGAGGTGCGACACATCGACGTCCTTGCCGACGACGTGGGCCCTGCGCTTCTCAGCCGTCTGGGCATAAGTCATCGGGCTGTCGACCTGACCTCCGATCACGTCGATGCCCGCGTCTAGTAGCGAGTTGGCGGCTTCAGCTTCCTTCGGTGGCAGCAACCAGCCGCCGGTCCACACCACCGTGGTCGTGGCCTTTGGGTTGACGGACTGCGCGCCGAGCGTGAACGCATTGATCGAGCGAACCACCTGCGGGATCGGAAAGGCGCCAATGAAGCCCAACTTGCCGCTCTTGCTGACCGCGCCGGCCGCCATGCCGGCCAGGTACATCGCGTCGTCGGAGTTGGCCCAGTAGGTGCCGACGTTGTCGCCGAGCTGGAGCCCGCCAGCGTGCAGGAACGTCACCTTCGGATACTTCTTGCCCAAGCTGATCGCGTAGTCGAGATAGCCATAGCTGGTGGCGAAAATGATGGTGGCGCCCGCGCGGATCATGCGCTCCATCACCTTTTCGACTTCCGCCGTCTCGGGGATGTTCTCGACATGCAGCGTCTTCACGCCCTTGACATTTTTCTCGACGAACAGACGGCCGCGATCCATCGACGTGTTGTAGCCAAAGTCCTTCTTGGGGCCGACATAGATGTAGCCGATGGTCAAGGGCGCGGCCTGCGCTGCGAGCGCGGGCAGGGCCAGTGCGGCGGCGAGGGCGATCAGGCTCAGGCGGCGGTTCGGTGTCATGACGATTCCTTTCAGCGGGGGGTGGGATGGAGGGTGGATTGCTCAGCGTTCGAACACTGCGCGCAGGCCGGCCGGTGCGCCGCCGCCCTGCGGGTGATGTCGCAGGCGTACGCAGGTGATGACGAAGACCAGCAGGCTCGCCAAGTAGGGCAGCATGTGCAGCAAGTGGGCGGACACCGCGCTGTCGGCGGCTTGCAGGCGAAAAGACAGCGCCTCGGCGACACCGAAGAGCAGCGCGGCCGGCAAACACAGCCAGGGGTTCCAGCGCGCCACGATCACCAGCCCGACGGCTACCAGGCCGCGGCCAGCAGTCATGCCTTCTGCCCAGGTGCGCGTGGTATCGATCGACAGCGCCGCGCCGCCGAGCCCCGAGAACAGCCCTCCGACGACGATGCCGCTGACCACAATGCGCCAAGGCACGATGCCCATAGCGCGAGCGTTGGCCTCAGACTCGCCGACGGCTCGCCACTTCAGCCCCTCACGTGTGCCGTACAGCCACAGCGCCGTCAGCGGCACGAGCACCAAGGCCATCACGACCGTTGGCGTCAGTCCGGCGGCTCCGGGTTCGAAGCCCTCGATGCGCACGCCGACGAACTGGCTGCCGAAATAGGCGCTGAGGCCGAAGCCGAGCATCCAGACTGCCAGACCGCTAGCGAACTGGTTGGCTTGTGCAACCACGGTCAGCCAGGCGTAGACGGAAGACAGCGCCGCACCGGCCAGCGCACCGCCGACCAGCCCCATCCAGGGGTTGCCGCTGGCCGCGACGGTTGCATAGCCCGCTACCGCGCCGACCAGCATCTGCCCCTCGATCCCGAGGTTGATGCGGCCCACGCGTTGGGTCAGGCATTCCCCCAGCAGCGCCAGCAGCAAAGGCGTGGCACTGCGCAAGGCCGAGATCAGCAGGCCGGTGAGGATGATTTCGGCGCTAGTCACGCGGTTTCCTTCGGTCGGGCAGCCACCGGGCGCCGGCGCCGAGCACGGCCACGAACAGCAGACCTTGCACGACCAGCGTCACCGATGACGGCACCCGAGCGTTCATCTGCAAACCGTCGCCCGAGGCCAGCAGCCCACCGATGAGCAGCGACATCCACACCGTCCGCCCCACCCGGTTGCCAGCCAACCAGGCCACGAGGAAGCCGCTGAGACCGGCACCCTGCGAGAGGTCAGACTGTAGGCGGCCCTGAACAGCCGATGCTTCGGCGATGCCGGCCAAGCCTGCCAGCATTCCACCGATCCCCATCGTCAGCAGCACCTGCGGCGCGATGCGCCGCCCGGTCACGTGTTCAAGCCGCGGATTGCTGCGCAGCACGTCGAGCTCCAGGCCCCAGCGTGTGCGGTCAAGCAGGAAGTACAGCAGTGCGGCCAGGCCGAGCGCCAGCAGCAGGCCGGCATGCGCGCGGCTGTCGGCCAGATTGGCCAGGCGCGCCGCACCTGGGAACTCGACCGTCGCAGGCCAGCCCTGGCTTTGGGGGTTCTTCCAGGGGCCGTAGACCAGCCAGGTGACAGCAAGTGCGGCAACGTAGTTCAGCATCAGCGTCGAGATCGTCTCGTTGACGCCTGCCGCAGTGCGCAGCAGTGCCGGAACCATCGCCCACATCGAACCGCCGACCATGCCACCGAGCAGCACGGAGGGCAGCAGCAGCCCCTGCGGACCGGTCCAGGCCAGCATCACGCCTGTGCCGCAGATCGCACCGAGGTAGAGTTGGCCTTCGGCCCCTACCGAGATCAGGCCCAGTCGTGCGGGCACCAGCGTAGCTAGTGCGCACAGCAGGATCGGCGTGGCGCGCAGCAACGTTTCGCCGATGGCATAGCCACTGCCTGCTGAGGCGTTGGCGATCTCGATGAAAATCGCGCCAGGGTGGTGCCCGATAAGCAGAAAGAAGCCGCTTGCCATCGCGCCGAAGAGGAGCAAGGCGCGCAGGGTGTGGACGAACGGACCGGGCGCTGCCACTGCGGCGGGGCTCACGTGTGCACCTCGTGCTGGCGCGTTGCTGCCGCGCCGGTTTCTTCCTGCGTCTGCCCTGTCATCCAGCGTCCCAGGTCGAACGCGGTCGACAGGCGAGCATCGACCACCCGCACGACGCGGCCCTCGGCCATGACGGCGATCCGGTGCGCATACCGCAGCAGGTCGTCCAGATCCTCCGAAATCCAAAGCACCGCTGCGCCCGCACGCGCCAGCCCGAACAGCGTCTCGTAGACCTGGGCCGTGGCGGTGATGTCCAGCCCCATCGTCGGGTAGCAGGCGACCACGGCAGCGGGTTGTTGCGACAACTCGCGTGCCGCTACAAGCTTCTGCAGGTTGCCGCCCGACAGCGTGCCGGCCGCCGCCGACGGATCGGCCGGCCGCACTGCGAAGCGCTCGAGAAGCGGCTGCGCACGCAGCGCCAGCGCAGCCCGGTCGACGATGAAGGGCAGACCACGCAGATCCTTCAGAGCGAGGTTGACTGCCAGCGGCAAGGTGGGTGCCACCGCGTTGCGCAGCGGCTCGGCCGGGATGTAGCCCAATTGAGGCGACGGCTGCGCTGCCCGGCGCGGCGCGCGAAGCAGTTCGCCGTCCAGAATGATTTCACCATCATCGATCGGGCGTGCGCCCGCGATGGCTTCGGCCAACGCCGTCTGCCCACCGCCCGAGATGCCGGCGACGCCGACAATCTCGCCGCCACTCACCTGCAGGTCAATATTGCGCGCGGCGCCAGCGCTCATGCCCTTGATCCACAACCTCACCGGAAGGGTCGCCTCACGGTATTGCGGCGCATCTACAGCGGGTGGCGCGTGGCCGACCATCCAGCCGATGATGCTGTTGTCATCGGCCTCGGCGACCTGGATCTGCGCAACGACGCGCCCGGCGCGCATCACGGCCACGGCATCGGCGCAGGCGCGCACATCGGCCAGTTTGTGGGTAATCAGCACCACGGCAACACCGTCTGCTGCGAGCTCGCGGATCAGCGACCACAGTCGTTGCGCTTCGGTCGGCGTCAGCACGGCGCTGGGTTCGTCGAGGATCACGCAGCGGGCGTTGCGCATTCGCACTTTGACCAGCTCGATCAGTTGCAGTTGGCCGATGCTGAGACTGGCTACCGTCGCCTCGGCCGCAACGCCCGGCGCGAGCCGGTGCACATGTTCGTCGAGTGTCCGCAGCGCCCTGGCCCGCCTGCCGACCCACCAGGGTGGCTGGTCAAGTGCCAGCGCCAGGTTCTCTCTCACGGTCAACGCGGGAATCAGGCTGGACTGCTGGAAGACCATGCCGATGCCGCAGTGCATGGCGACGCGCGGTGAGCTTATCTTCAACGGCTGGCCATCCACCTCGATCACGCCGGAGTCCGGCTGGTGGATGCCGTAAAGCAGCTTCATCAGCGTGCTCTTGCCGGCACCGTTTTCGCCGAGCAGTGCCAGCACCTGTCCCTTGCGTATCTCCAGGTCGGCGTCGGTGACCGCAGCGACATCGCCGAAGCGCTTGCAGATGCCCGAGAGCTGCAAGGTCATCACTGAACTTTGGAATGGATGTCCATGCGAGACACTCTATGAGGCCACCTACCCTGCGTCGATCAGGCGGCTCGTGGTTTCAGTGGCATGGAATCCACCTGCTTGGGATCACGGAATCCATGACCCCATCGCAGGGCTCGGAGGCCTGCTGCCCATGTCAAAACCGCTCCGCGACACAAGGAGCAGAAGAGTGACTTTCCAACCGTGCCTCGGCGTGCAACCGGGACCAACCCCGAGGAGGTTAAGTTGCCGCCCTGAGATCCGTCACGACCTGCGTTGGTATGACCTCGACTCGCGGATGCCGAGTGCGTGCTGGAAGACAGAGATCGACAAGGCCAATGATCGACCGCGAAGTGATGCTGGCCGTCGGCACAAATCGACCTTTGCTACATTGCCACCGCTCGTTGAGTTGTGTTTTGAGACTGGTGAGACGTTCTCAGTGATTGCGGGGCCGCAGCAACTTTGTCTGCAAGTTGAGGGGCTGCTGAGGGTCGAGCCTTGCCGCTCAGTGCTGCTGTTCTGCGTCGGCTAATTCCAGTGCGCGTTCAAGATGAGCCTAAATATGGCATGCTCCGGGGCACTGTCAGCCCTGGGAGTGCGCCATGTCCAGACCACGACTTGTGAACCAAATTGTGGTCGAGCACGCCAAAGGTCTAGCGACTCGAGCGCAAACGATAGAGGATCTTCGATGTGCCCAAGCGGTCTTGCTGCCTGCGCTTCTGAACGCGACTCTGGAGCAGACGGCTGCCGCGCTGGGTGTGGGCCGCGCCAGCGTCGTTCGGTACCAGGCGAAGGTTCGCCGTCGGCTTACGCACCCCGCACAGTTGGATGCGCAGTGGGGCGGTCGCCGTCGCGCGGCGATGTCACTGGAAGAAGAGCGCGAGTTCCTGGAGCCCTGGGCCGAACAGTCCACAGAGGGTGGCATGTTGATCATCGGGCCGCTGCGCGCCGCGCTGGCCCAGCGCCTCGGCCGGTCTGTGACGCATTCGGTGGTGTACCGCCTGCTGGCCAGGCACGGTTGGAGAAAGGTGGCTCCGGACACGCGACACCCCAAGAGCGACCCCTCCGTGCAGGAGGAATGGAAAAAAAACTCCCAGAGATGCTGGCAGCCTGCCTTAAATCCAGCGACGTCGGCAAGCGTCGAGTCAGACTGATGTTCCAAGACGAGGCGCGCTTCGGCCGCATGGTGCGCATTCGCCGCTGCTGGGCGCAGAAGCCCGAGCGACCGGTGGTCTGCAACGGTTACGAACGTCAGTTCTTGTACGTCTACGGCGCGGTCAGCCCGCTCCAAGGTCAGCTCGACTGGATGATCGCGCCGAAGATGAACACCGACTTCATGAGCAAGTTCCTCGCACAGGTTAGCGCCAAGCATCGACGCGACTTCATCGTCATGGTCGTGGACGGCGCCAGCTCGCATGTGGCCAAGGATTTGATCGTGCCCAAGAACATTGGCTCTATGTCTTTTCGTGTGGAACGCGACGTTACGCCGCGCGGAACGCGCGCCCGGTTGAGCGCGGCGCGGCAGGGACGAACGGAGAAGCCGGCAGGTGCGTGAGCTTGCTCAGCCGCAGGTAGGCGATATTGATGAAGTTGGTGGCTGTGCGGAAGCCGCGAGCGGCACGCTTGGCTTGCTGCATGAGGCCGTTCATGG
>Ga0136636_10002611_pt1 | contig 10742 bp, 10 predicted proteins | sample AntDrymUQ8522106_2_FD_104653 | JGI IMG/M metagenome (GOLD analysis project Ga0136636, IMG submission 104653) | Polar desert sand microbial communities from Dry Valleys, Antarctica - metaG UQ852 (21.06) | ecosystem: Environmental > Terrestrial > Soil > Desert | place: Antarctica: Dry Valley... | reverse complement strand
GGTGGGTACAGTCAATATTCAAATGACTGGGGAAACCGCCGCGCTTAACGAAGCCGTCTCAAAAATGAAAATGGGCACTTCCTTGGAGAAAGTGCCCAGCTTCATATCATCTTGGTGCGCCCGGAGCGATTCGAACGCCCGACCCCTTGGTTCGTAGCCAAGTACTCTATCCAGCTGAGCTACGGGCGCACTGTCAGAGCGGCGCATTATACGGATGCCCGCGTAGAATGCAAGTATCTTCCGGAAAAGCCAGTGATGAAGACAATCTCGATCCGTATGCCAAAGTATCCCGAGTGCTGGAAAAGTTGCGGCTCGTGTGCCAGTGGCAACGTCTTCATTCTCGAACTATTGGTGAAAATTGGCGACATCATCGCCTGTGACGACAACATTCTGACGCTGGAAACCGGCAAGGTAGCACTGGATATTCCCAGCCCCTACGCTGGCCGGGTTGTCGAAATCCACGTTACAGAGGGCGATATAGTTGATGAGGGAGCGCCACTGGTAACGCTGGAAGTAACTTGACCAACGCAATCCAGAATGGCGCCGAAGCGCCCCCTCCCGCTACTTTGGGGGTGTCAGTTCCATCGCATTGCGAATCTCCCGGACACCCCGCACGCTACTGGCCAGATCGAGCGCCCGGCGTAATGAATGCTCATCCGGCACGGTGCCCCCAATCGTCAGGGTGCCTGATCTCCCCTGGATACGCAGCTGCGAGCCGGCCAGCCCGACATCAGAGCGCAATAGGGTTTCGACCTTGTCATTTAATGCCGCATCAAGTGCATCGGTACCCACCATGGCCGCCGATACTGCTTGAGGACTCTCCATGGCATAGGCGGTCAGCCCAAGTCCACCTAACAATAGGGCGGCAATTAGGCCGGCACCAACAAAATTCCGATTAATCATGATTTACTCCTTCTAATGTAACTTGGAAGAAGTAATGCGAACTCCATGCCAGCATAAATTACTCATTAATAATCAATTACATAATTAAATATTTTGGTATGAAATTTGCCTTTTAGTCGTCCCTGAGCGACAGCGTGATAAACGCTCACGCCAGAATGACTGGCACAGGCTGATAATCGCCTGTCACCGTTCAGCGACAGCATCGCCATCACTTCGGAACATCGCCGGAGTCAAATCATATTTCTGCAACAAGCGATAAAACTCGGTACGATTTCGGTCGGCAATTCGGGCAGCATCGGCGACATTGCCATCGGTCAGTTTAAGCAGCTGAACCAGATAGTTGCGCTCGAAACGTTGTTTCGCATCGGCGTAACTCAAGGCCTCCAGTGCGGGAACGCGCAGGGCGCGCTGCACTAGTGAAAGCGGAATCAACGGCGTTGATGTCAAGGCACAGCTTTGTTCAACAACGTTATAGAGCTGCCGTACATTGCCCGGCCAAGTGGCGGTTGCCAAAGCCTCAAGTGCATCCGGGGAGAAGCCGCTGATCGGTTTTTTGTACTTTGCCCCCAACAACAGCGCAAAGTGCGCCGCCAGCAATGGAATATCCTCACGACGTTCGTCCAGACGCGGCAAGGTCAAGGAAACGACATCAAGACGGTAATAGAGATCTTCGCGGAACTGACCTTGCGCCATCGCGGCATCCAGGTCGCGGTGCGTTGCCGAGAGCAAGCGAACATCCACTGGTTCGGTTTTGGTTGCGCCGACGGGCAGGACAACACGTTCTTGCAGCACACGCAGCAATTTGACCTGCAGGGCAAGTGGCATATCGCCAATTTCATCGAGAAATAGCGTGCCGCCATTGGCTGCTTGGATCAAACCGATACGGTTGCTCGCCGCGCCGGTAAAAGCACCTTTGACATGGCCAAATAATTCCGACTCCAGCAAAGGTTCAGGTATGGCGCCACAGTTGATCGCAACAAATGGCCCCTGTGCGCGCGAACTAGCGCGGTGAATCGCCCGGGCCAGCACCTCCTTGCCGGAGCCGCTTTCGCCGCGAATCAGCACACTGGCGTCAGAAGCAGCCACCATGCGGGCTTCGGCCAACAATTCAGCCATGCGGCTGCTGCGGAAAATAACACCGGTCAGCCACTTTTCCCCGGCACTGGCGACCTTGCCGGAAAAACCTGAATCGACCGACGGGCTGGGTGCCGAAAGTTGCAGGGCTTGATCAATTTTTTCGAGGAGAATCTGGCTATCAAAGGGTTTGGTCAAATAGCCGAAAACGCCCTTGGAAGTGGCGTCGACCGCATCTGGAATGGTTCCGTGCGCGGTCAGGAGGATCACCGGCAAAGTCGGCCGCGTACTACGCAACTCCTCAAACAGTGACAGGCCATCGCGACCGGGCAAACGAATATCACTGACCACCAGACGCGGTGGATCTACCGTAATACGTGCCAGCCCCTCTTCCGCCGAACCCGCTGCGGTGACCCGAAACCCCCTCGCCCGCAAGCGCATCGAGAGAAGTTTCAGAATATCTTGGTCATCATCAATCACCAGAATATGCGCACCAGCACCGGCCGCCAGATTGTTCATCGCGTTGCTCCGGTCGGCGCAGGCCGTGCCGCGCGAGGGCGTTGCGGCAAGGTGCGTTCGATGTCGGCCAAGCCGTCAATTTTTTCCTGCAACTCGACGAGTTTGCGCTGGTTTTCCTTGAGTTGCTGCCCTTGCCGATCAAGATGTGCCTCGATTTTTTGCCGCTCGATATAGTTATCAGCCATTAAACGGGCCAAGCCTTGCAAACCAATGGACGTCGGATCAGTCGATTTCAGAACGTTTTCAAGCAATGCAATGGCGCGGGAAATATCTTGCTGCGCCCGGGGATGTCCCAACAACATGGCCATTCGGACCTGAGTATTCGCCCCGTGCGGCAGTGCGGCCAGCACCATCCGCTCCCGTCCAAGTTCGGCCTGGGTCATCCGGGAAAGCATCTGGTAATAAGTCAATGGCAGCATCGCGTTCGGCGTTGGGGCAGCCATTTCCGGTGGCGTTGCTTCTTTTACCGGTGGGTTTAAAGTGCATCCACTCAACCCGAGAGCAAGAACAATCGCGACGCCGGAAGATAAAGCCTTGGTTCGACATGACTGCTTTGAAAACTTACTTTTCATCAGGTATTTCCACATAAAAATGAGCCCCCTGACTGCTCGGCAACAAGGCAACGGTGCCGCCCATTGCACGCACCAGCTCACGAACAATTGAGAGGCCAACGCCACTCCCCCGGCGGGGAGTGGGGGCGTGACGGTTTCCTTGGTAGAAGGGGTCGAATATCCGTTGCACATCTTCTGGCGCGACGCCCGGACCTTGATCGATACATTCAAGCCGCAAGCTATTCTCAGCATGCACGGCGAGAATCTTAATTTCACTACCGCCAGAACTGAAATCAATGGCATTCGATAATAGGTTGTCGAGAATAACGCCCATTTTTTCAGCATCAAGCAACAGGACAAGCTCGGGGGCATCCACTGTGATGGTTAATTGCCGCGCCTGGGCATGCAGTTCATGCCGCTGCACCAGCGATTCAAGCAACTTTGGCAAACGGACCCGCTCGACATTCAATCGGCGCGACTCAAAAGCTGCCGCGTTCAAACTGAGCAAACTTTCAATCTGCTGCTGCAGACTCGCCACGTTGTGCTGCAGAATTTCAACCACCTCACGCTGACTGGCGACGAGCGGACCGGGAACCTCGTCATGCAGTAACGCCACCCCTTCTTTCAGCGCCGTCAAAGGGGTTTTTAGCTCATGCGAAACATGGCGCAGCGCCCGCTCGCGATCACTTTCCAGTTCCCCCAGACGTAGCCTGAGCCAATCCAGTCGCTTACCCAGTTGCCGCAGATCATCCGGCCCACCCACAGTGACAACCTCATCAAAACGACTAGCGCCAAGATGCGAAATTGCCACCTCAAGCTGGCGTACCGGCCGCACCAACCACCACCCCATGGCCAGCGCAACAAGAATGGCACCAAGCAGGGCGAGTGAAATCTGGCCACCAAGCAACAAACGATTGACTTCCAGATCATCAATAATTTTTCTATTTTGTGTCTCAACCCAATGCTGCCCGGACTGCTTGATCAAGGTATTCAACTCAACCAGCCGCCCCAACAAGGGGCTGAGTTCAGACTTGCCGATTTTTTGATCGAGACCATTTCGCACTGCCTCGGCAACCATTCGCCAGCCGGCGAGCAAAGGCGCGACAGGCTCGGCCGAAAAAGTATCCAAACGATCAACGACTGCTAGCGAATGCGCTAAATGCTCATCAAAATGCTGGCGAAACAAGGGGTCATCCAGCACCAGATACTGTCGGGCACTTCGTTCAATATCAATACTGCGTTCGCCCAGTTCTTGAATCGAAGCAGTCAGTGCAATCGCTTGCTCATTACCATGCCGACTCTGTTCCAGCAGGCGTTCGACAACCAGCCAGCCATGCAGCGCTGCGCCGCCAAGCAGCACAACAATGACGGCAAAACCAGTCAGCATGCCTTGGCGAAAGGAAATTCGAATCATCGGAGTGATTTTTGCCAAAATTGCAGTGTAGACCGTAGCAGTCCAGGCGATCACAAAAATTTTCGCTTTTGGCTGCCTAAGTGCCGCACCGTAATGATTAAAATTTAATAATAATCAACAACTTAATTACGTGTCGCCAAATAGCGACAGGCCGAAAACCCGACGCAACGGAAACATCTCAGGAAGACCCAAAATACTTGTCTTTTTTTAGCGACACATACGACAAAATCATCCTTGATCCGAAACATAATATCTATCTATCAATATGATTTAATTGATGTTTACAAAAACTGGAACACTTATCGCTATGGTTCGGCCTGTTGCCGAAATCAGGTCAAACCCCAGGAGTCAAGATGTTCAACAAAATCAGCATGACCAATCGCAACGAAGCCATTACCCGCAAAGACGTTCGTAGCGTATTGGGATCAGGTAGCAACGGTGCGGAGGTATCCACCAAAGAGGCTTTGCCCAACAATCCACCACCAGCACCCGAAGTTATGGCATCTGTCATTGCCCCTCCCACGGTAGAAAAATCGATCGGCTCTCATCTGATCGTTGGCTCGGATGTAAAACTTAAAGGGGCTGAAATTCTTGATTGTGACACGCTGGTAGTTGAGGGCCGCGTCGAAGCAACGATGGATAGTCGGGTGATCCGAATTGCCGACAAAGGTGCATTTTCCGGCAACGTCAGTATCGACATTGCCGAAATTCACGGCACCTTTGAAGGCGAACTCACCGCACGCTCGCAGTTGATTATTCACGCCACCGGACGTGTCAGCGGCAAGATTCGCTATGGCAAACTGGTCATTGATGAAGGCGGCGAGCTTTGTGGCGACATCAATGCGCTTTCGATTGATAAAACTTCACCTCAGCGCGTACGACCGGATATCTCCCCTCCGCTCAATGTAATTACTGGTTGAAAGCTTTCTCCACCCAACATAGAATCCGCGCCATGCTTAATGCATCCACTCATACTTTATTCATCGCTCCGATAACTCTGTCGGGTAAATCAGTGCCTTCGTTGCCGATCCAGTCGACCGGTCTGGTTATCCGTCCGATTACGGAGCATGACGAGCAACTCGCCACCGATTTACTGGTTCGGCGCATGTATGCCTGGCGCGGCTACCTTGTGAAGCGGCAATTTTCAAATGTTCGCAACCCAGACCACGCAACGCTGGCGGCCTGGCAAGATGGCGAACTCGTCGCAACCCTTACCCTTTCTCGGGATAAGGGTTGCGACCTGCTTTGCGAAGCACTTTACCCAACGGAGATTGCCGAGTTGCGGGCAAAAAGTCAGCGAGTTTGCGAATTCTCGCGCCTCGCCATTGACCCGGAATTTAGCTCTCCGGCACTTCTGGATACTTTTTTACGGACGGCCTACAACTTTGCCCGCTCGCACTTTGGCGCCACCGCTGCAGTTGTCGAAATTAACCCACGGCATCGTCGATATTACGAACGTGAATTGGGATTCGCTCAAGTCGGAGAGCGGCGCGTTTGTCCTCGGGTTGATGCACCCGCGATACTGCTACAACGGGATTTACGCCACAGCCTCCCCGGTACCGTCGAAGCTGCCATAGCAGCCTGATTTTCCAGCCCGTATTCAGGGCTAGCGGCGCGGAAAATTACGGAATAATTTTCTGCTGCGCGCTTCTTGGGTAAACTGTCAGTCTCTCAACGCTTCCCAGACTGACTAACGATGGCCCAATATGTAATGAGTATGCTGCGCGTCAGCAAAATCGTGCCGCCCAAGCGGCAGATCATCAAGGATATTTCCCTTTCTTTCTTCCCCGGTGCCAAGATCGGCCTGCTCGGCCTGAACGGCTCGGGCAAGTCGACCGTGCTCAGAATCATGGCCGGCGTCGACAAGGAGTTTGACGGTGAAGTGCAGCATCTGGCCGGTGTTTCGATTGGCTATCTGCCGCAAGAACCGCAGCTCGACGCAAACAAGACAGTGCGGGAAGAGGTCGAATCTGCCCTCGGCGAAGTGATGCAGGCACAAGCCAAGCTGGACGAAGTTTATGCTGCCTACGCCGACCCGGAAGCTGATTTTGACAAGCTGGCTGAAGAACAGGCCCGGCTGGAAGCGATTATTTCCACCGCCGGCTCGGATACTGCTGCTCAGATGGAACTGGCTGCCGACGCCCTGCGTCTGCCGCCTTGGGAAGCAAAAATAGAGCATCTTTCCGGTGGTGAAAAACGCCGTGTTGCCTTGTGCAAGCTGCTACTGGCCAAGCCGGACATGCTCTTGCTCGACGAGCCGACCAACCACCTTGATGCCGAATCCGTCGAATGGCTGGAACAATTCCTCGTGCGCTTCCCGGGCACCGTCGTCGCCGTCACGCACGACCGTTACTTCCTTGACAACGCCGCCGAGTGGATTCTCGAACTCGACCGTGGCCATGGCATTCCGTACAAAGGCAACTACTCATCCTGGCTGGAGCAGAAGGAAGCCCGCCTGGAAACCGAAAACAAGCAGATCGACGCCCACATGAAGGCGATGAAGCAGGAACTGGAATGGGTGCGTTCGAACCCGAAGGCCCGTCAGGCCAAATCCAAATCCCGCCTGTCGCGCTTTGAGGAACTATCCAGTCAGGAATATCAGAAGCGCAACGAGACGCAGGAAATCTTCATTCCGGTCGGCGAGCGTCTGGGTGACAAGGTGATCGAATTCAACGGCGTCACCAAGTTCTTTGGCGACAAGCTGTTGATGGACAACGTCAGCTTCAACATTCCGGCCGGTGCCATCGTCGGCATCATCGGCCCGAACGGTGCCGGTAAATCAACCTTGTTCAAGATGATCACCGGCCAGCAACAGGCGGATTCCGGTACGGTCGACATCGGCCCGACGGTAAAAATGGCCTACGTCGATCAGTCGCGTGATTGCCTCGATGGCACCAAGACGGTTTTCGATGAACTGGCGCAAGGCAGCGACATCCTGCAGATCGGCAAGTTCGAGATGCCGAGCCGTGCGTATATCGGTCGCTTCAACTTCAAGGGCGGCGATCAGGGCAAGCTGGTCGGCAATCTCTCCGGTGGCGAACGCGGCCGTTTGCATCTGGCCAAAACGCTGATGGCAGGCGGCAACGTGCTGTTGCTTGACGAACCGTCCAACGACCTCGACGTTGAAACGCTGCGGGCGCTGGAAGATGCGCTACTGGAATTCGCCGGTTGTGCGATGGTTATCTCGCACGATCGCTGGTTCCTTGACCGCATCTGTACGCACATTCTGGCGGCGGAAGGTGATTCGCAATGGAGCTTCTTCGCTGGTAACTATCAGGAATACGAAGAAGACAAGCGCAAGCGTCTGGGTGAAGAAGGCGCCAAGCCGAAGCGGATTCGCTACAAGCCAATCACCCGCTAAATTTGAATGGCCGGAATTTCAATTTCGGCCATTTTTTTCGGTTGACCGTAGAAACGACTCTCCACCGGAAATACAACGCAAAACGGGCGCCTCAGCGGCGCCCGTTCTTTTTTGGTGCCCCGCCAACGCGAGACACAGCAAACTTGTGTTTAGTGCTTCAGACTGGCAGAGAAAACGGCCTTGCTGTTTTCAGAAAACTGGAAGTCGTTGAAAGCACGATTGATCTCGGCTTCATTGCGACCTTCGGATTGATCTTCAAAACTGATACCGATCATCTTGCCGTTGGCGGCCAATGTCTGGAAGGCGAAACGCCAACGTTGAGCTTCAGCCAGCCGCTCGCGCAGCTCGACTTCGTTGGAAATTGTGATACCGGCACTCTTCAATGAATCCAGAAACTGATCAAAGGATTCGTTACTCAAACTGCCCATTTTTTATCTCCGTTATATGTTCGGTGTTAGATCACCATGAGCCTAATAACGACGCACTTTCAATTCGGTTGACACGAAAGTGATCGAAGATTGGATGAGATAATCCACACCTATGAAAAAGTCAAATACCCCCGTCGACATCCCGGAAATCCGCCCCGGGCAGTCCATCGAACTGCTCAAGGAACTCCACATCCTGACGCGCGACGGCAAGCTCAACCAAGACACCCGGCGCAAGCTGAAGCAGGTCTATCACCTCTATCAGTTCATTGAACCGCTACTGGAGGGTGCCGAGACAGTGGTCGACCATGGCGCCGGAAAATCCTATCTCGGTTTCATCCTCTATGATCTCTGTATCAAGAACCGCGCCAGCAGTGAAATAGTCGGCATTGAAAGCCGCCCGGAACTCGTTGAAAAATCACGCGAACTGGCCGCCCGGCTTGGCTTTGAGCGGATGCGCTTTCTCCCGTGCACGGTCGAAGATTCACTCACCTCACCCGAGCTTCCCGCCCAGGTCGATGTCGTGACAGCACTACACGCCTGCAACACAGCCACCGACGATGCGATCCGTTTTGCCCTCACCAAGGAGGCTCGGCATATCGTCCTCGTCCCTTGCTGCCAGGCCGAAGTCGCTGCAACAATGCGCGCCAAAAAGAACGCCTCACTGGCCCAAACCCCCCTCTCGGAACTTTGGCGACACCCGATTCACACTCGCGAGCTGGGCAGCCACCTGACCAACGTCCTACGCTGCCTTCTGCTCGAGTCGCACGGATACGACATCACCGTCACCGAACTGGTCGGCTGGGAACATTCGATGAAGAACGAGTTGATCATCGCGACCAAACCAGCCGGTAATCACCGTCGATCGCGCAAACATGCCCGCGCACGCGCCGAAGCCATTTTGCGCGAGTTTAATATTGAAGAGCTTGCCGCCCGTTTTACGTACTGAGACCAAATGACTCGCCTCAACCACCCGCTAGAACTTCTCGCCCCGGCCAAGAACGCCGATTTCGGCATCGAAGCCATCAAGCATGGCGCCGACGCCGTCTATATCGGTGGCCCGGCTTTCGGCGCCCGCTACGGTGCCGGCAACACGGTTGCGGACATCACGCGCCTGTCTAACTTCGCCCATCGCTTCAACGCCCGGGTTTTCGTGGCGTTAAATACCATCCTGCATGACGAAGAACTTGAAGAAGCTCGCCTGCTCGCCTGGAAACTCTACGAGGCCGGCGCTGATGCCCTGATCATTCAGGATATGGGGCTGCTCGAACTTGATCTGCCGCCGATCCAGCTGCACGCCAGCACGCAGACCGACAACCGCAACCCGGCCAAGGTGAAATTCCTCGAAGATGTCGGCTTCTCGCAGATTGTGCTAGCCCGCGAACTGTCGATGCAGGAAGTGGCAGAAATTGCCACGCGCTCCACCGTTGCCCTCGAATACTTCGTCCACGGCGCGCTCTGCGTCGCTTTCAGCGGCCAATGCTTCATCAGCCATGCCCATACCGGGCGCAGCGCCAACCGGGGCGAATGCTCGCAAGCCTGCCGCCTGCCCTACACGCTGGTCGATGACAAGGGTAAGACCATCACCGAAAACCAACATCTGCTGTCGATGAAGGACAACAACCAGAGCAATAATGTGCTGGCCTTGGCCCAGGCCGGCGTCAGCTCCTTCAAGATCGAAGGCCGCTACAAAGACCTTTCCTACGTCAAGAACATCACGGCGCATTACCGCAGGCTGATCGACGAAGTGCTGGCCAACCACCCGGAATTCCAGCGCGCTTCGTCCGGCCACAGCACCTACACCTTCACCCCACAGCCGGAAAAAACCTTCAACCGGGGCTATACCGACTACTTTGCTAATGATCGCCAGGACGATATTGGCGCCTTTGATGCGGCCGGCTTCGTCGGCGAGGCGATTGGTGAAGTCAGCGAAATCGGCTCCAACTATTTCATGGTCAATGCCGAAAGCGACTTCAACAATGGCGACGGCGTCTGCTTCTACGGTGCTAATGGCGTTGTTGTTGGCGTGCGGATCAATCGGGCTGAAGGCAAGAAGCTGTTCCCGGTTGCCGTTCCAGAAGAACTGACTGTCGGCGCGACGCTGTTTCGCAATCACGATCAGGCCTTTGAACGGGCGCTGGAAAAAGAATCGGCTGAACGCCGGGTATCGATCAAACCGGCATTCTCTGAAACGGCCGATGGCTTCGCCCTGACGCTGACCGACGAAGACAGCATCAGTGCTACGGTCGACCTGAAAAATAGCGGAAAATTGGGCAAGGAAATTGCCAAGAACGCCGAACGCGCCACTGCCACGCTAAACGAGCAGCTCGGCAAATTCGGCAACACGATGTTCACCGCTAAACCCGCCGAACTGAAGCTTTCACAAGCCTGGTTCCTGCCGACCAGCGCGATCAATGCGCTGCGCCGTGAAGCCACCGAACAGCTCGAACTGGCCCGTCTCGCCGCCTACCAACGCCCACCACGCGCCACGCCGG
>Ga0136636_10002605_pt1 | contig 10763 bp, 6 predicted proteins | sample AntDrymUQ8522106_2_FD_104653 | JGI IMG/M metagenome (GOLD analysis project Ga0136636, IMG submission 104653) | Polar desert sand microbial communities from Dry Valleys, Antarctica - metaG UQ852 (21.06) | ecosystem: Environmental > Terrestrial > Soil > Desert | place: Antarctica: Dry Valley... | reverse complement strand
GCAGCTCGAAGCCACACGTCCGACACACAAACCGGCCACGGGAACGGCGGTTGTTGCGGGCCACATGCCCACAGCAGCTACAGGTCTGCGAGGTATGCCGGGGATCAACCCCAGCCACCGTACAACCCCGTTCCTCGGCTTTGTACGCGATAAAACCCTTGATCTGCGCGAACGACCAGCGATGCACCTTACGGCTCGTGCGGGTCTTCTTCTTGATCTTCGACCGCGTACGGATGTCCGTCAGGTTCTCCAGCACAAGCGTTGCGCCGGGGGATGCCGATCGTACAATCTGCTTGGAGAGGACATGATCACAATCACGGCGAAAGCGGGCCTGTTTCCCGCGCACCTTCCGCAGATGCCGCTTGGCACTTTTGCTGCCCTTGCGCTGGAGCTGGCGTTTGAGGTAGAACAACCGCCCCTCCACCGCCTTCCACGCGGGCTTGCCGAGGAAGCGGTTATTGCTCGTGACGGCAGGCTGCGCGACACCCAGGTCCACCCCTACCACCTCGTCGGTCGGCTCCACCGCAGGGGCGGGCACCGTGACGACGACATGCAGCCACCAGACGCCGCCTCGGTTGATCAGGTCTGCGGTGTCAACCGGATAGCCCGCGTAGTGGGCGTGGTAGTCCGGCACGTCGAAGCGGATGGTCTGTCGCCCAGCGACCAGCGACAGCCGCACCGTCTGGCTCGCCCAATCCATGCGGTAGGTATGGACGTTATAGCGCGGCGGGCAGGCGTCTGATTGAGGCATCGACACCTTCCGCTGCTGCGCTCGCAAGGCAAAGGCGCTCTTGATCGCCTCAGCGGCTTTCGCCCGCGCCGTATTGATCAGGTTGCTGTTGAGCGTGGGCAGGCTGGATCGAACCGGGTAATAGGCCAGATAGTGCAGCTTGGTCGCATGCGAGACCCCGGCGTCCCACCCGAGACGCACAAACTGATTGAAGGCTGCCGTGAACAGCCGGCGCGTTTCGGTCAGTGCCAGTGCTTGCGCGGGGGAGGGGGTTAATCTCAGTCGGATGGTTCGTTGCACATGTGCATTATAACCTACGATAGGGATTTCTGCGATGTTTAGATCAGATGTTCGCGGCGCCCAGGTGCGAGGTGCGAGCCCTCCATACGCCGCGCCCGCGTTTCCTCTACAGGGGCGAAAGCCCCGTAGCTACCACGCGGGCGCCCGAAGGTCAAAGCACTCTTGGCGCGTGGGTGTTGCAGGGCTCACGCCCATCACGCGATCGCCTGGCGCCACGAAGCTCTTACGCCGTACCCGCCACCGTTGTGGCCAGCACTTGGGCAGCGCCCGCCGCGCGCAGTGCGGCCTCGACGGCGGGGCGCGTCTGCGGCGTTACGAGGGCGAGCATCACGCCGCCCCAGCCCGCGCCAGAGAGCTTAGCGCCCAGCGCCCCCGCCGCCCGCGCCGCCGCCACGAGCCGCTCTAGCTCGGGCGACGAGACGCCGAGCTGCTCCAGCAGGCGCTGGTTGCTGTCGAGCAGCCGGCCGAGCAGGGCGCTGTCACCTGTGGCCAGCGCGATGCGCGCCTGGGCCACCAGCGCGCCGATGGCGTCGAAGCGCGCCTCGTAGACGGCGGGCTCGGCCTGCCAGCGCTCGCGCACGGCGCCCACCGGCAGCAGGGTGGCGCTGCGCACCCCGGTATCGCCAACCAGCAGCGTGAGCGGCGCGCCGATGGCGATGGGCTCGATCAGGGGCGCGGGCTGGCGCCGCTCGAACCAGATCGCCTGCTCGAAGGCCACCACGGTGTTGTCGATCCCGCTCGGGGTGCCGTGGTAGCGCCGCTCGCTGGCGTACACCAGCGCGGCCAGCTGGGCGGGCGCAAGCGCCACGCCGGCCCAGGCCGCCAGGGCGCGCGCCAGGGCCGTGCCAAGCGCGGCGCCGCTGCCCATGCCGCTGGCGATCGGGATCGCCGAGCGCAGCGTGAGCGTGAGGTCGGCTGTGGGGCGCCCAAGATAGGCGAGCGTCGCCAGCGCCAGCTCGCTCAGCGGGTGCTCCGGGTTGGCGGCCACATCCCAGGCGCCACCAAGATCGGCGGCCACCAGGCGCAGCCCAGCGCCGGGCGCGGCGGGCTCCACGCTGGCGAAGGCGCGCAGATCGGCCAGCGGCAAGGCGATGGCGGGCCGACCGTAGACTACGGCGTGCTCGCCGCAGAGGATCAGCTTCGCGGGGGCGGAGGCGGTCGTCACAAGAATGCAAAATGCAAAATGCAAAATGCAAAAACCGCGCAGTATGATCGAAGGGCTGCCGGTTGCACGGTGACTCTTGAAGTGAGCATCACTCCCACTCGATTGTGGCGGGCGGCTTGGACGAGATGTCGTAGACCACGCGGTTCACGCCGGGCACCTCGTTGACGATGCGGCTGCTCACCTTTGCGAGCAAATCGTAGGGCAGCCTGGCCCAGTCGGCGGTCATGTAGTCCTCGGTGGTGATAGCGCGCAGGGCGAGCGTGTCGGCGTAGGTGCGGCCGTCGCCCATCACGCCCACGCTCTGCACGGGCAGCAGCACGACGAAGGCCTGCTGCGATGTGCGGTAGAGCCCGGCGGCGCGCAGCTCGTCGAGAAAGATCGCGTCGGCGCGGCGCAGCGTCTCCAGGCGCTCAACAGTGATGGGGCCGATCAGCCGCACGGCCAGGCCGGGGCCGGGGAAGGGGTGGCGCCAGACCCATTCCTCGGGCAGGCCGAGCTCCAGCCCGGCGGCGCGCACCTCGTCCTTGAACATGTAGCGCAGCGGCTCCACCAGCTGCAGCTGCATGTCGGCGGGCAGGCCGCCGACGTTGTGGTGCGTCTTGATCGTCACGCCTTTGGTGCGGTCGGGGGCGCTAGACTCGATCACGTCGGGGTAGAGTGTGCCCTGGGCAAGGAACTTCGCGTCGCCGAGACTGCGCGCCTCGCGCTCGAAGATGCGCACAAACTTCTCGCCGATAATCTTGCGCTTGCGCTCGGGGTCGGCCACGCCCTCCAGGGCGCCCAGAAACTCCTCGCGGGCGTCGACCGCCACCAGAGGGATCTGAAAATGCTCGCGGAAGGTGGCGATCACCTGCTCGGCCTCGCCCTGGCGCAGCAGCCCGTTGTCCACAAACACGCAGCTCAGGCGCTCGCCAATGGCCTGGTGGATGATCAGGGCGGCCACAGCCGAGTCGACGCCGCCGGAGAGCGCGCAGATCACGCGGCCCGTGGGGCCAACCCGCTCGCGCACGCGCTCCACGGCCTCGGCCACAAACTCGGCGGGGCGCCAGTCGGGGGTGGCGCCGCAGATCGCGAAGAGGAAGTTGCGCAGCAGGGCGCGGCCGTTGGCGGTGTGGACAACCTCGGGGTGAAACTGCACCCCATACCAGCGGCGCGCGTCGTCGGCCATGGCGGCGAAGGGCGTTGCGGGGTTGGCGGCGATGGCGTGGAAGCCGGGCGGCATAGCTTCGATCCGGTCGCCGTGGCTCATCCAGACGAGCTGGCGCTGGGGCGTGCCCTCAAACAGCGCGCTCGGGGCGACCAGCGCAATCTCGGCGGGGCCGAACTCGCGCCGCTCGGGGCTGAGCACCTGGCCGCCGAGGCTCTGGCTCATCAGCTGCATGCCGTAGCAGATGCCGAGGGCGGGCAGGCCGGCGCCGGGGAGCCAGGCGGGCATGCCGGCGGCGCCCTGGGCGTAGACACTGGCGGCGCCGCCAGACAGAATGATCCCGACGGGGTTGAGGGCGCGCACCTGGGCCTCGGGCGCATCGTGGGGCAGCAGCTCGCTGTAGACGCCAAGCTCGCGGATGCGGCGCACGATTAGCTGGGCCGTCTGGGAGCCGAAGTCGAGCACGGGCACGCTCTGGTGCGACACGCGAAGCTCCTTCGATGTACTGCTGTGCAGCCTGCGATCAGTGCTGTGCAGCCTGCGATCAATGCTGTGCAGCCTGCGATCCGCCACGGGGTCATTATAAGCGACATGGCCGACCACAAATGGAATTGGTCTTAATAATGCGCGCTATGGTCGGTTAGGACGCCCGAAAGAGCTATTTGGCGCGTCAGAATGCCAAAGAAGAACGCCCTCAGCCAACAGGGTACGGCAGTCCTAACCGACCATAGCGCGAATTATGCCTCCTTTAACACGGTATCGTATGCTTGAGGGACTCCATCGCACCTGCTTGGAGTGGGTATGCTACAGACTAGGGCAAATGGTGCCCGTCGGCACTGGCGGACTATCAGTACCCCGCCAGCGCCTGGGCGCCTCCCGTGCTCGAGCAGATCGATGCGCTGTTCATAGCGTGGCGCCGGTTTGGGAACGCGGATACGGATACTCAACACGCCTTCCAGTTCAGGCCGCCGACGTACACATGGGTAACCTTGCCGGTATCACCCAGGGCAAAGAGGTAGATCCAGCTGTTGTCGAGCAGCTGCCTCACCTGCTCGTGTTTGGCGATAATCGCCGTCATCGCGTCGATCGGGGCTTCGATCATCACGTGGAGGCGCAGCGGCTCGTGGATGTAGTTTTCACCATCGTGGACAGACTGCCACGGCAGCCCGACGCGCAGATCGCCCGTATTCCCCTCCAGCACGCCGAGCGTACCCACGATATTGTGCAGCGTTTTATTGCCGCTCCCGAAGAACTGGTTATCCACGGTCGAACCGTAGTACTGCAGATTGATCCAGCTTGCGACGATCATCGGCGCAGTCATAATGAGTTCGAGCACCCCGAAGCTCTCGTCTTGCCGCCAGTCGTAGGAGTGCAGAAAGGAACGCCCGTCCAAATCGACCCCTGCGGTGCGTTCACGCGGGGCGGCAATGAATGCCGCGCAGCCCGCCAGCCCCCACTCCGGGCGTACCTGCGACCAGTCTCTACTCCGGCGACGAACGGCGTTATTGACGTCCACATCCGCGCCGATCTTCAGGAGGGCCGACCGTTCCATGCGCGCAAGACGTCCGGCGGCGGCAAGATCGGCTTCAAGCTGCTTGATGTCGTCGGTGTGGCTCGCCGGGATCCTGTCTTTGTCGAACAGCGTGACATCATCGGTGGTGGTGTCATGCAGGCCCGCCACGAACACTGTATCGTCGGGGAGGACGATACCCCGCTCTTTCAGGCCGGCGCGCACATCCGGGTCGTTGAGGATCTGCACTGCGACGCGGGCGTGCGCCTCGCCGGTATGGCCGCCGCACGCACCGCAGTCGAGACCGGTCGCGTGGGGATTGTTGACGGTGGTCGAGCCGTGCCCGGCCAGCAGCACAATGCGGGCGAAGTTGTTTGTCAGCGACATACCTTTGAGCCCGCCCTCAGCGGCATTCAGACGCTGCTCCAGCGTCATGCCGGCGGTACGCCCCCCGATGTCGTGCAGATCGAGGCTCGGCGACAGTCGCTCGTAGGTGCGTGTATCCAGGCCAAACTTCGCAGGGTGCGGCACAGGGCGGCCGCGCCCCAGTGTGTCCATGACCAGATTTTTTACGTACGTCAGCCCGACCGGCCCGACAAACCCGAAGCAGGAGATCGGGCCGAGCTTGAACATACGCCAGGCTTTGGCGATGCGCTGGTTTATCGTGCGTTGCTCAGCGATTGCGGCAACCTTGGCATCAGTCTCGCCGCTGACCGACTCGGCAATCACGAACTGCGGCGTCAGCAAGACTGGACACTGCGCGCCGCCGTGGGTTTCACCCAGGTGCACATACTCGATCAGAAAGCCAAAGAACCCCGCGAAACCGATCGTCTCCGCCGCATCCGTCACCGTCTCCAGCGCTCGCCGGAAGATCTCGGAGCGCACATCGATACAGAATGCGGCCTGCACCCGCTTCGATTGGGCGGGCTTTGCCGCTTGCTGCACGCCCAGTCGCTCGAAGAGCTGGCGCTGATAGGCTTTTTCAAATGCCCGCTGGAGCACGAGGTCGCCGGTGAGCGCACGCTGTGTCGCTTCGTCCAGCCGGTCATCAGACACGTCGAGCTTCCGCGTCTGCCATGCTTCGGCCACCCCCTCACGGGCAAAGCTGTTCCACAGCGCCACCTCCCAGGCCAGCCTGATCGCCAGCAGATCGGTGAGCGTCTGGTCTTCACCGCCGTAGAGTTCGGCTTCCCACAGCTGATAGCGGGCGTAGCTGGCCCAGCCGTGAATCGTCAGCAAGAGCCGGTGCAGGTAGGCGTCCAGCCCGTCGGCGGGGATGTTCAGCAGCTCCACTGCGGCGATGATGGTTTCCATAGCCGAGCCCGGCAGGTCGCGCAGCGTCTGGCGAAAGCCATGCACGCCGCGCACCTCGGCGGTGCGATCGTGGGCGGCCTCGGCGCGCCACGCCGCATACGGCGGCAGGTCAGCCCAGGGCGACTTCCAGTATGACTGGCCCAGATCGAAATACGAACCTGCCCAGCTTGAAATCGACTCAGTGACAAAATCAGCCCAGTTGACGCCGGTCACCGTGTGTGCGACATCGGCGACCGTAGGCGTCGGCGTGAACGAGATCTCGGTCGTATCGCGCATGGCGAACGCCTTGAGCGTATCGCTGTCCAGGCGCGGGCCGAGCGATGGGCTGCCCTCAGCCAGCGCCGCTTTGAGATCCGAATCGGTGATGCGTCCGCCCCGAATTGCCTGGGCGTAGAAGGCGCGTGGGGCAGTCATACGAGCGCCCGCCCGGCGACCCAGCATGTGTGCAGCGGCCTCGAAGGGCTGTTCAAGTAAGCCCAGATAGGGATTAACCGCCACAAAATAGCGCAAGGGCCACAGCGGAGCGATACGTCGCTCGGCACGGTTCACCGCGGTCCTGATCGTGTCGGCGGGGCGGTCGAGGGTCTGTCCAACAACTATTGGCACAAGTAGAGTCCCGGTGTCAGATGGGTGCACAGTCATGGCTCCTCCGAATGGCGAACATCAACGATTAGCGAGCGTCCCGCGACGGCTGAATAAGCCGGTCAAACAGGACGTTGGCATAGCAGCCATTCTTGAGGTGGACGTAGAGCGCCCGCCACATCGGTCGGTGTGCCAGCGCGGGCAGCAAGGCGCTGAGCACGGTCACGCTGCCGAAAGCGACCACCGCCAGAATGATCGTAATCAATGTGGGCGTATCAGGTGTGGGGAAGACGGCGACCGCGCTCCCGAGCAGCGCCAACGCAACCAGCTCGAGGGTGAAGAAAGCCAGGGTTACCAGCACTGCCATCAGCGCGGTGCGTCCGATCACGTACGTGGACGCCTTGCCGGTGTTGCCTTTCACCAGCAGATATGCGACGGCGATTATAAAGATCGAAATCATGGCAGTTTCGCCCGGTCGCTTGGTGACATCAATGCCCAGCGCGGTAGCGACGCCCAGGAACATCGCCAGCGATGCCGCAAGGTTGACCAGCAGACTCAGCGGATGCGGCACCGCGTTCAACTTTTGCGCGCCGGTATTCTGCACGTATTCGATGACACTGCCAGACGAAAGAAACGCATGCGCCTTATAGCAGGAGTGTGCGATGAGGTGCATGATTGCGACGGAATGGGCGCCAAACCCGCACAGCATCAACATGAAGCCCATATGCGCCGTGCTGGAATAGGCCAGCGAGACCTTGACGCTGCTCTGGGTAATCATGGCGGACGAAGCGAAGATTGCCGTAAACCCGCCGATGACGATCAGGAAGATCAGCGCCGGTGTCGATAAAAACACCAGCTCACCGAACCGTACGACCAGAAATACTCCTCCGTTGAGCAGGCCAGCGTGCAGCAGGGCCGATACGGGCGTCGGCGTCTCCATAACCTCCAGCAGCCAGCCGTGAAAGGGGAACATTGCCGATTTCAGGGCGGCGGCGACCACGACCAGTATTGCCGCGATTGCAGGGCCGCCGGGGGTATTCCCAGCCGCAAGTGCAGTGCTGGCTGCCGCGTGGATCATGCCCAGATCGGTCGTCCCAAATGCTTGGGCGATGAGCACCGCTGCGACGATCAGGCAGCTATCGCTGATGCGGGCAATGATATACTTCTTGCGAGCAGCCCGAACCGCACGCGGGCGCTCAGGGTAGAACACCAGGAGCTGGTGCAGCGCGAGGCTTGTTCCGATCCACGCCAGAACAAGCTGCCACAGATTGCCGGACAGCACCATCAACAGTACTGCACTTATTGTCAGGTAGAGGCGGCTGAAGAACACCTTTTGGCGCGGGTCACCATCAAGGTAGTTGCGGCTGAACTGGATCAGCAACGTACCCAGGAACGTCACCAGCCAGAACATGACGACGCTAAGCGCATCCAGACGCAGCGAAATGCCCACGTCGCCAATGCCGAGTAGGGGGCTGACGATCGGGCCGGACGTGAAGACAATAGCCCCTAGGTACAGGGACAGCAAGAACGAACCGATGATGGCGGCACGCCCGAGTTGGAAGGTCAGGCCAACGGACCGTAACAGGTTGAGCAAAGCCATGAGCGCCACGACAATCACTGAAAGCGGCGCGAGATACCCCACAAGCGCCAGGTCGTTCACCATAGCACCCTCCATGAAATGATCCTTCCTCTTTTTCTTGACCTATGGTTGATAGTATCATGCAAAGAACAATCAGAAAATTATACAAACCAGGAGCTGTTATTCAGTTTTTTAGAACGGTTCCCAGGCAATGTTAAACTACCATCACTTACGTTATTTCTGGATCGTGGCACACGAGGGCAGCATTACCCGCGCCGCGAAGAAGCACAACATCGCCCAATCAGCGCTCTCCATGCAGATCCGCGCGTTGGAAGCCTACCTGAGGCAACCGTTATTTGAGCGCGTTGGCCGACGGCTTGTACTAACCGAAGCCGGCTCTATCGCGCTAGACTTTGCAGATGCGATCTTCGCCAGAGGTGATGAGTTGCTTGGGACGTTCGGCAGGCTGGAAGGACCCCAACGCAAGGTGCTGCGGGTCGGCGCCTTAGCGACGTTGTCAAGAAATTTCCAACTCGGGTTTCTGCATGCGCCGCTTGCAGCGCCAGGGGTTAAGGTGATTATTCGTTCAGGCTCACTGGACGAACTGCTCGGAGATCTCGAAGGGTACGTGCTGGATGTCGTGCTCTCGAACGTCGCACCGCTGCGCGATACGACGACACGATGGGTCGTCCATGCGATCAACGAGCAACCTGTGAGTCTCGTTGGGCAACCGAATTCTAAACGGGCGCATTTATCACTGGAAGTGCTGTTACGTGATGAGACACTAGTTGTCCCCTCGCTACAGTCAACTATTCGTATGGGCTTTGACGCACTGGTTAACCGGCTGGGGATCCAACCGCAGATTGTTGCTGAGGTTGATGACATGGCGATGCTGCGTCTCGTGGCGCGTGAGCATACCGGGCTGGCGGTCGTACCGTCGATCGTCGTGAAGGATGAGCTGGACAGCGGCGTTCTGGTCGAGTTTGCCAAATTACCAGGACTTGCAGAGACCTTCTTCGCGATCACAATGACACGCCGCTTTCCTAATTCACTGCTTAGCCTTGTTCTGCCCAGGGATCTACCGGCGGACTAAACCAGCGTCAAGCCTGCGAGTTTGTGTGCCGACCTGACACGAGACCAGAGCGCGGAGGCCTCTATACTCAATCGCCGCGCAGGAATGGTGTATCGCGCTCATCGACCGTAGCGTTCCAAAGCTTCACTATAGGACACATTCCATCCAGGCGTACTCCTCGTCTTCAAGTAGGAGGACGAAGAAGGCGACGGGAATGGGCATAGCTTTGTTCAGGAAATGCTCCAGCAGGTGGAGACGAGACGCTCAGCTGCTTGCCGCTGGCGCTCCTACTTCAGTAAAAATATTACTTCGAGTAATTAAATTAATTTTATCAAGTATCATGAATGCCACTATGATAGGTCGGCCTTGCTCGTGTCAAGCCGTTCCCTCGGGTGCTTTGCGTATGACTGGGTGGCAGGGTATACTGCGTTCAGATACCAAGCTCACGCAAAGGGTAGCGGTATGACGACTGATGCCCAGACAAGCGACCTGCGCATGATCCGTGCGGTCGATGGACTCGATCTGGCCCTTCTGCCCCTCCAGGGCCTGTGGAGCGTTGAGCAATACCTCAAGCTGACCAACCAGACGAATCATCTCATCGAGTTTACGGATGGGGTTATTGAAGTACTCCCGATGCCGACGCGCGATCATCAGGTCATCTTGGCCTTCCTGTATGAACTGCTGCTGCTGCTGCTTCGGCCACAGGGTGGGAAGGTGCTTTTTGCCCCACTCCGGCTTCAGGTGCGGCCCGGCAAGTTTCGTGAGCCAGGCCTGCTCGTCCTGCGTAATGCCGATGACCCACGCAATCAGAATGACTATTGGCTTGGGGCGGATCTCGTGATCGAAATCGTTAGCCCTGACCGGCCGACCCGCGATACGCAGGAGAAACCGCTCGATTACGCCGAGGCAGGCATCCCCGAGTACTGGCTCTGCAATCCGCTCAATGCCACGATCACTGTGCTGGTACTTGAAGGCGCGTCTTACGCTGAGCACGGCGTCTTCCATCGTGGAGGCCGGGCCACCTCTCGGCTGCTTGACGGTTTCAGCGTGAGTGTGGACGAGGTGCTCGATGCCAAGTAGGCAAGCGGAACGCTTTAGGGAAGCGGAAAATTTTAAGCATCCCAGCGTCATGTCATGCTGAGCGCAGCGAAGCATCTCGACCGGGACCCTTCGCTGGCGCTCAGGGTGACAGGGGGCCAACGACGGGACAATTAAAAAGATCCGCTTCCCTTACACGCCCAGTGAGGCCTCACAGCATGCGTCCTCGACCGTTCCGGCGATCGGGGCCGCGCTTTTATGCATCAGGACGAGGAGAAGACCCTCTGGCGACGGGCTGACGCATTATAGTGCGCATTATCAAACAG